>Ga0214473_10008447_pt1 | contig 12169 bp, 11 predicted proteins | sample RVTome_7_FD_203509 | JGI IMG/M metagenome (GOLD analysis project Ga0214473, IMG submission 203509) | Soil microbial communities from uranium-contaminated site in the Upper Colorado River Basin, Wyoming, United States - RVT98D197 | ecosystem: Environmental > Terrestrial > Soil > Contaminated >... | reverse complement strand
CTTGACTCGAAGGGATTAATCTATTATTTATTCTGACCCTCTTGCTTAATCCAAAAAAATTATTTCACAAATCCATTTTTGTCTTGACAAGACACGATATGTTGGTGTAAATGTTGTTAGTCATACTAAATATAGCCCCTCTTTAAGGCTTGCCTCTCTAACAAAGTTCAAAAAAGGTGGGACAAAATGTCAAAAGTGATTGAAATGAAAGGGGACCGTTTGGGTCTCAGGGAAGAAGTCGAAACCACGGATATGGCCCTCTTTGTTCGAACCTCGGATGAATCCATGCATGGCTGGGACCGCCAGAGGATTATCGATGCCCTCGTCCGCGAGACCTATGTCGATTTCGATACGGCCAAGGAGATTGCCCGGGACGTGGAGGACCTCATTGCGACGTCCAAGATCAGGATGATCACCGCTCCCCTGATCCGCGAACTGGTGGACGCGAAACTGATCGAAAGAGGCCTCGAACAAGCACGCAGAATGCATACCCGCTTGGGTATGCCCCTCTTCGATGTGGATCAGCTTATCCTCCATCCCAACAAAGAGAATGCCAATGTCCCTCACGGACCCGAGGCAACCAATCTCACTCTGGCCGAAAGGATCAAGAAGGAGTATGCCCTTCTCTCTGTCTTTTCCCAGGAGGTAGCCGATGCCCACATGCGCGGAGACCTCCATCTCCACGATCTGGGCTTTGTGGATCGACCCTACTGCAGCGGCCAATCGCTCGAATACATCAAGAAATTCGGCCTCAGCCTTCCCAATTCGATTGCAATGGCAAAACCTGCCAAGCATCCGGAGGTGTTGCTGGCCCACATGGTCAAGTTTGCAGCCGCCCTTCAGAGCCATTTTGCCGGCGCCATTGGCTGGGATTCCGTGAATCTCTTCTTCGCTCCCTACCTCGTCGGGATGTCCGATCGCGACGTGGAACAACTGGCTCAGATGATGATTTTTGAATTCTCCCAGCAAGCCGTAGCCAGGGGCGGGCAGGCCATCTTCACAGATCTCAATCTTTATTGGGAGGTCCCCAAGCATTTTGAGAATGTTCCCGCTATCGGACCAGGAGGAGAGCCGACAGGAAAGACCTACGGCGAATATGAAAAGGAGGCGCAACGCTTTGCATGGGCCCTTTTCGACGTTTACCTGCATGGGGACGGCTCCGGCAGACCTTTCTTTTTTCCAAAACCCATGGTCCATATCACGGAGAAATTTTTCAAGACTCCCGGCCATATGGACTTTCTCAACCACATCTGCAACGTCTCTGCAGAGAAGGGAAATACCTATTTCGTCTTTGATCGCGGCGAGACTGCCAAGATCTCCGAGTGCTGCCGCCTCAGTTTCAAACTGGATCAATCCGACCTGGAAGATGCGAAGCAGCCATGGAAAATGCGTTATTGCGCCCTTCAGAATGTTACGCTGAACCTGCCAAGGATTGCTTATCTTTCAAAGGAAGACGATACCGTCCTCTTTTCCAAAACCGCCGAATTCATCGAGATGGCGGTGAAGGCCCATCTTGAGAAGAAGCTTTTCATTGAAAAACTTCTCTCCCTGGGAGAGAAAGGGCCTTTGGCGCTCCTTGCGATGGACCGGGACGGTTCTCCCTATCTGCGAATGAACCGGGCCAGTTTCCTGATCGGGATGGTAGGACTCAATGAACTCGTTCAGATTCACACCGGCAAGGAGATGCATCAGTCCAAGGAGGCATTTAAATTCGGACTCAAGGTGATCGCCCACATGAAACTCCTGGTGGAGAAGTTCGGCCAGCGGTATGGGATGCATTTCGTTCTGGAACAGACTCCTGCCGAGTCCACAGCCTATCGCTTTGCCAAACTGGATCTGGTGTATCACTCCCCGAAATCGGGCCATATCGTTAAGGGAGATATTTCCAGAGGAGAAGTCTATTACACGAACTCCACCTATCTGAACAATTCGGCCGTGCTCAACCCCATTGAGCGGGTCAGACAGGAAGGACTCTTTCATCCACTGATTGAAGCAGGGTCTCTCACCCACATCTGGCTGGGAGAAGCCAGACCCTCCTTCTCCTCCCTGGCCAATTTCGTCATCAAGACGTTTCAGTTCACTCAGAATGACCAGATCGCTTTCTCTCCCGAGTTTACGACTTGCAACCTCTGCCACCGGACGAGTCGCGGCCTGCGACAGAAGTGTGACTACTGTGGCTCAGAGGACGTGGATGGAATTACCCGGATCACCGGCTACTTCACAAAGGTTTCCAGCTGGAACAAGGGCAAGCTGGGAGAGCTCCGGAACCGGTATCGAAACCAGGCCTTTCTCGAAGAAATGGAACCCAAAGTATCAATGGGCAATGAACAATGCTCCATGAGCAATGGCCAATGACCATTTTGTCATGATTCTTTCAATTAAAGAAAAAAGGGGAGCTTCAGTAAGTAGGTTTTTTCTTTTTTATAAATGACCATTGAACAATGACAATTGACCATTTTGCATTGATTATTTGAAGAGGAGGGAATTTTATGGGATTGGTGAAGATTTTTACAAAAGCGAAATGTCCAAGATGTCCCGCTGCCAAGGAGATTGGAACAGAGCTGAAAAAAGAGGGTGTTCCTGTACATCTTTACGATTTAGATACCATTGATGGTCTGGCAGAGGCCTCGTTTTATGGCATCCTCGCAACGCCTTCGATTCTCATTGAAGATGCGGAGGAGAGGGAGGTCATGAGCTGGAGAGGAGTCACTCCAACGCTTCAGGAGGTGAAGCAGCATCTCTCGCCTGGCTGCTAAAGACCCGAACATGGAACTTCTCATTCGTAAGGCGCAAGGTGTGGGGCGTAAGGGGAATATGAAGCACCAAGCACCAAATTCCAAACAAGCTTCAACATCCAATATCCATTGACCGTAACTTCTTTTTTTTGGATTTCGGTGATTGGAATTTGTTTGGGATTTGGTGCTTGGGATTTGGAATTTTAGTTCCCCTTGCGACTTACGACTTGCGCTCTCACGACGTTTTTGCCATAACGATGATCGATATCAAGGGATTTCTCGAAACCTCTTTTTTGGATTGGCCGGGGAAGATCTGTTCTGTCCTCTTTCTGCCTCATTGCAACCTCCGTTGTCCCTATTGCCATAACCATTCTCTCGTCTATCATCCGGAACGGCTGACCTCATTCTCCATACAGGAGATCCTGGATCGCCTTTCTTCTTTCAAGGGGTGGATTGACGGCATCTGTATTACCGGAGGAGAACCTACCCTGCACCCCAATCTTCCGCTGCTGATCCGGGAGATCAGGCGAAAGGGTTTCCTGGTCAAGCTGGATACGAATGGGACTCATCCAAGAGTTCTCGAAAAATTGGTTGGGGAAAGAGAGTTCGATTATGTGGCCATGGATGTGAAGGCCCCCCTGGACGTGGTCCGTTACAGGCGAGCCGCCGGGGTTCCGGTCAACCTTGATCTCATTCTGGAATCGATTGATATTTTGAAGAGAGGGAATATCGATTATCAATTTCGGATGACCGTTGTTCCGGGAATCCATAAACCAGAGGATGTCCAGACCCTGGCAGACCAGTTAAGGGCGGGCAAGAGGCTGGTTCTCCAGAACTTCAATCCGGAAAACCCTCTGGATCCTGATCTGATGGGCCTTTTCCCCTTCGATTTCAAGGTGTTGAAAGAGATGGAAAGGGAAGTTCAGAGGATAACATGACTCAATCCAGATATTCGATTTCAGATTGAAGAATCTAGAAAACGCTGAGATTCTCCTCGAAGAAATCAGAAAAAATGAACGCCACAGAGAAAGAAACCTACCTCCTTCAATCCATGGCGGAATTCACTCAGGACCTTCTCTTTGTTCTCAGTCGAAAAGGCGAATTTCTGAGAGTAAGTCCGAAAGGAATGGAAATCCTGGGATATTCCTGGGATGAGCTTCGGCAGATGACTTTTCTTGACCTGATCGCCTTCGAGGACCTGGGAAGAACCAGAGATGGGCTGGAAGAGATGGAGAAAGGGAACGAGGCCCGATTCCGGACCCACTTCCTCACACGGCTCGGAGAAAAGATTCCCGTCGCGCTCTTCGGAAGTGTGAAGGAGGAATACCTGCTCATCGCCCTGAAGGATTTGAGAGAGAGGATCCAGCTCGAGGAAGAGATCGAAAAAATCAAGAGTGACTTCACAAAGAAGATTCAGGAAAGAGATCAATACGCCCGGGAATTGCAGGCCATGAAGGATCTCTATAAGCAGAAGATGAAAGAGATCGAAACGATGAGGGAGGAGGCCATCCGGCTCTCGTATATCGACGACCTGACCGGCATTTACAATCACCGTTTTTTTATCGAACAGCTGACCATGGAGGTGGAGCGCCAGAAACGATATCCCTCTCCCCTTTCCCTTCTGATGATCGATATCGACTACTTTAAGCACTACAACGACACGAATGGCCACCTGGCAGGAGACCAGGCATTGAAAGCGATCGCCATTCTTATCCGGCGCGGAGTCCGGCATACCGATATCACGGCTCGATACGGAGGAGAGGAGTTTTCAGCCATCCTGATCAATACGGGAATGGAGGGGGCCGTTGAGATTGCGGAGCGGGTAAGAAGGAATGTGCTCGATACGCGTTTTCCCAACGAACAGGCGCAGCCCAACGGGACGCTCACGGTCAGTATCGGGGTTGCCACTTTTGCTCCTCCCATCGCTACGCTCACCGATCTTATCCGAGAAGCAGACAACGCCCTCTACCGGGCCAAGAGGGCAGGCCGAAATCGGATCGAAGGGTAACCCAGATATTGCACAAAAATTTATCCTTAAGGGCATGGGTAAACCGGTCGGAAAGGCTTCGGGGCGAACGTCTCATCGAGCAAGCACTTACGTTCCCGGTCTGCACAGAAGTTCACGTTGAGTGACATCCTCCGTTACCCATAAGATTCTTAATCGACCGCCATCCGAAGTCCCGCCTGGGGCGGGATTTGCCCATGCCCGGTCTGCAGCTGGTGGAGTAGCATGAAAACCCTCGTTGTGGTCGCAGGCCTGATCATCGAAAAAGGAAGAATCCTTGTGACCCAGAGAAAAGAGAATACTTCTTATGGCCTCTTCTGGGAGTTTCCCGGCGGAAAGGTGAAGGATGGAGAAGACCCGAGACAGGCCCTTCAAAGAGAACTGAGGGAAGAATTGGGAATCGAGACAGAGGCAGGAAGCCTCTTTGAAGCGGTCTCCTATGCCTATCCAACGGATTCCATCCTCCTTCTGGTTTACCGCTGCCGGATCGAGAAAGGGACCCCGGAACTCCTGGGGTGCCGCGATCTCTGTTGGGTGACGCCTCAGGAAATCGCAGAATTATCGATGCTGCCCGCCGATCAATCTATTTTGGAACGGTTATCGAAAGAACCTGACCTGGCGTAGCCGAAACCAAATCCCGCCGTGGCGGGATTGAAATTCCAAATACCAAATCACAAATCCCAAATTTCAATTTCAAATAACCGCTCTGCTGATTACGCCGATTCAAGGAACGAGATTACAGTGATTCTCCTAAAATCTGTGTAATCGTTTTTGGAAATCTGTGTAATCATTTTACTGGTTGGATAAACTTCAAAAATCAATTAAAATATGACGAGCCATGGAAAGAGATCGAGTCGAACGGTATGTAAAAAGCCTGGAACAAACCATTAAGAACGACTACCTCTTTCTGAAGAAGGCTGTTGATGACTTTCGGGAAATGTGCCGGACTGTGGCGCCTGAGAGGAGTACTCCCCAGGGAATTATCGTCGATATCCGGGAAATGTACAAAGATATCCGTACCCGGTTGACCGAGATCAAGGCCATTCAGCAACTCCTCCAGGGGAAATACCGGCAGTATTATCGCCGCAACAGTTTGATGGATAAAGACATCCTGGAATTCGGTTTTACCGCAAAAAACTGCTACTCCAAGTTCGAATATGTCCTGAAGCAGAAACAAGCTCAGGAAAGGATCAAGACACAAGAGAGAAAACCGACCTCTCCTCCGGAGGACCGGAATCTTCCTTTCCAGTGGTTTCATTCCAGGGAGAATCAAATCGCCCTCGCCAAAAACCTTCGCATCCTGAAGGAACTGAATTACGAGAATGTCTCCGGATCGGAAAATGCCGAAAGGCGCGACCTCAGCGGAGAGAGAAGTCTTACCCTCTTTATCTTCAGGGCAGAGCCTTCGACGTTGCTTCAATTTCAGTCCAGGGTTCACTTCAGGGAGCACGACGTTATCGAGCGTTACCGTCCGGATGAGCTTCGGGGAGCGCTGACGCATCTACGGAAAGTCCCTCCCGCAGAGATGGAACGAGTCTTTCAGCGTTTTATGAAGGAGAAAGGGTTCTCGAGCATGAAAGGCCTGCTTCTGCCTGTTTCCTCTCCAAAAGATCTTGAGAGTGATCGTTTCAAGAGCGTGGACGCAACTCTTGATGAGATGCAGGAAGGAGAGGTGAAATCCCTTTTGGATTGACACCCTTGCCCATTGGCGTTATAAGAAACTGAAAACGGAAGAGGCCGTGAGGCGTAAGGCGCAAGGGGTTAACTCTTTGGCGCTGAAGGTGTTGAGCTTTGAAGTCTAACGGCAGCACAGCAACACGGCAGAACAGCAACTCAGGTTGTGACAAACTACGGGGCGCCTCCAGAGAATAAACCTTTGAATCCTGGAACCCTCGAATCCTTTTCGACAGTTGAGTTCAAATATGGATTCGTTTCTCAAGGATTTCTATTTTTTCAGCGAGTTCCTGAGCCGCAGGGTCTTTAATCCCGCCGGGCAAAGAGTGGGCAGGGTGGTCGATCTGGTGGCCGAAAGGGGAGAGGCCTATCCGATGATTATCGGGTTAGTGGTTCGGGCGAGGGGGAAATCGAACCGGCTTTACCTCCCTTGGGAAAAGATCGCTCGCTTCGAGCCCAAGATTACCTCCTCCGGGAATGATCCGGAAGCCCTTCAGACACGTTTTCCTGAAAAAGAAAGCGTTCTCCTCCGGGAAGAGGTGATGGATAAACAGATCGTCGATACATATGGAGCAAAGGTGGTCCGGGTCAATGATCTCCATTTTCTCCGGATCGATTCCCGCCTCCGGCTGGTTCATGTCGATGTAGGATTTCGTGGACTGATGAGGAGGGTCGGATGGGAAAGAGGAGTGGATAAAATCCTTCAATTGCTTTTCTCTTACGACCTTCCCAACCAGTTCATTTCCTGGAAATATGTTCAGCTCCTTTCCGGTTCAGACCTGCTCCATCTCAGCGTCTCTCAGAAGAAGCTTTCTCATCTTCATCCCGCAGATCTTGCAGACATCCTGGAAGACCTGGGAGGCCGGGAACGGTCCGCTATCTTTCATGCGTTAGATACCGAAACCGCGGCCGAAGCCCTGGAGGAGATCGACCCGAGAATTCAGAAAGCCCTGATCGAGGCCATACCCGTAGAAAGGGCTTCCGACATTGTCGAAGAGATGTCTCCCAGCGATGCCGCGGACCTGTTGGCCGATCTTCCGGAAGAGCGGGCAGAGGAGATCCTGGAGGAGATGGAGCAGGAGAAGGCCGAGGACCTGAGAGAGCTTCTTGTCCATCCGGACGAGACAGCGGGAGGACTGATGACCACCGCTTACCTCAGTTTGAACCAAGAGGTGAATGTGGAGACGGCGATCTCAAAGCTGAAGGCCGAGGCGACCAATCTCGATATTGTCGATTACATCTATATCGTGGATGAGGAGGAGGTTCTCCAGGGGATCGTCAGCATCCGGGATCTTCTCACCGCGGCGTCCCATCAATCCCTGTCCGAGATTAAGACCCCAAGGGTGGTCAGTGTGAAGCTGGATGAAGACCAGAATGAAGTGGTTGAGGAATTTGTGAAGTATGGATTCAGAGCCCTTCCCGTGGTAGACGAAGAAAATCATCTGAAGGGGGTCATCAGTTTTCAAAGCATCTTGCAGGTCCTGGCGCCTGATGCAGGCTAAAGAAATAAGAATAACCAGATCCCAAATTCCAAATCCCAATATGTGTCAGTGATTAGTCCCGGTGTCACGAGAGACTGACACTGAAAACTGACACTGACACTTCGATTCATCTCATGGCAAACTACGGGAAATACCTCTCCAGTTCAAAGCAATCCCTCTGGAAAACAGTGGGGCTCTTTTTCATCCTCATGGGACCCGGCATTATTACCTCCAATGTCGATAATGATGCGGGTGGAATCACGACCTACTCCCTGGCTGGGGCGGAATTCGGTCTGAAACTGATCTGGTCTCTCATTCCCATCATGATCGTATTGATAGTGATTCAGGAGATGTGCGCCAGGATGGGCGTCGTCACCGGAAAGGGCCTATCAGACCTGATCCGCGAAAAATTCGGCGCCAAAATTACCATCTATTTGATGATCGGCATGTTTTTCACAAATATGGGCAATGTGCTCTCCGAATTTGCGGGGGTCGCAGCAGGGATGGAAATTTTTGGAGTGAGTAAATTCATCTCTGTTCCCATAGGCGCGTTTCTGGTCTGGTGGATGGTCGTCAAGGGAACCTATAAGTTCGTGGAAAAAGCCTTTCTGGTGGCCTGCGTGTTCTATATTTCCTACATTATCACCGGGATCATCGTGAAACCGGACTGGAACCACGTGGCCGAGCAGTTCTCACATCCTCGGTTGAGCCTCAATCCCTCTGAGATGACCATGCTGATCGGCCTGGTGGGAACAACGATCGCACCCTGGATGCAGTTCTATCTTCAGGCGTCGATCGTGGAAAAAGGAATTAAGACCGAGGAGTATAAATTCGCCCGGTTCGACGTGCTCATGGGCTCGGTCGCTGTCCATGTGGTCGCCTTTTTCATCATTCTGGTCTGCGCAGAGACCCTCTTTAAGAGCGGGATCCGGATCGAGACGGCCAAGGATGCCGCGCTCTCTCTCGAACCTCTGGCAGGGAAATACTGTACCTACCTCTTCGCCTTCGGTCTGGTCAATGCGTCCATGTTTGCTGCCTCGATTCTTCCTTTATCTACGACCTACCTCATCTGTGAAGGATTAGGCTGGGAAGTTGGGATCGATAAGAAGTTTGCAGAGGCCCCGCAGTTTTACGGATTCTACTCCCTGATGATCTTTCTGGGAGCAGGGATCATCCTCTATCCGGATGTCCCCCTCATTCCCATTATGTATGTCTCCCAGGTAGTCAATGGAATGGTCCTTCCTTTTATCTTGATCTTCATGCTTCTGCTTATCAATGACAAGAAAGTGATGATGGACTACACGAACGGCCCCGTCTTTAATGCCATCGCCTGGGTGACCGCCTTGGTCTTGATCGGGTTGACTCTTCTGCTTCTGATCCAGAGTTTCTGAATCCCTGAGGTACTCTCCGTTAATGGAAAAATATTGATTTTTCTATGGACCTCTGTTACCGTCAACTAACTACAGAATGAGGTGCAGGCGATGAAAATCGTGATCGTGGGTGGCGGAGCCATGGGAAGTCTTTTTGGCGTCCTCCTGACCTATTCAGGCGAAGAGGTCTGGGTAGTGGATATCAACAAGGAGCATATCACTACGGTTCGTTCCGTCGGTCTCACCTTCGAAGAAGAGGGAAACCTCCGGGTTCTTAGCATGAACGCAACCACGGATATCACCTCCCCGGGAAAAGCGGACCTCGTTCTTTTCTTTGTAAAAACCTACCATACCGAAAGAGCGGTTTCAGACGCCTTGGTTCTCGAAAAAGAAGATACGATCTTTCTCACCTTGCAGAATGGTCTTGGCAACGAGGAAGTGATCTGCAGGAAAGTCGATCCCAAAAAGGTGATGCTGGGCGTTACAGGACACGGGGCCACCTTAGTGGGTCCGGGTCACATTCGCCATGCCGGGAAGGGAAAGACCTTCGTCGGTGAACTGGATCACAGAATAACAGACCGGGCCAGGCGAATTGCTGAAATTTTTTCTGAAGCCGACATCGAAACCGAGGCCGCTCCGAATATTCACGACCTTGTATGGGATAAGCTCCTGATCAATGCCGGGATCAATGCCCTGACTGCTTTGACTGAGCTGAAAAATGGTCAACTCCTCGATCATCCGGAGACTCTGAGATTGATGGAGGCCCTGGTCTCCGAGGCAGCGGAGGTCGCCAGAAAAAAAGGCATCCGGATTGATGGAGATCCGGTTGAGAAGGTGAAGGCCGTGGCCCAGGCGACACGGGATAATCGCTCTTCCATGGGACAGGACTTCGACTACAGACGGCGGACAGAAATCGATGTCATCAATGGGGCGATCGTGAGGGAGGCTGAGCGTCTGGGAATCCCCGCCCCTTTCAACCGGACGGTTACCGATCTGATAAAAGTCATCGAAAGAAAGTTTTAAACGCTACGGGTGTGTCGTGTGGGTGAAAGTGATGGTGCTGTCCTAACGGGAATCGCTGTCACAAAACACCATCACCATCACAGTAAAGGGAGGCGTTGATGGAACGTAAAAAGATTACTCCGGTGACGCTCCAGTCCATGAAGAATGAAGGAAAGAGATTCAGCATGCTCACCGCCTATGATTATCCCATGGCCCTGCTCGAAGACCGTGCGGGGATCGACGTTATTCTGGTAGGGGATTCTCTGGCGATGACGGTCCTGGGCTATGAGAACACAGTCCCTGTCACCATGGAAGAGATGATTCACCACACCAAAGCAGTGACTCGCGGCGCGAAGTACCCCTTGATCATCGGCGACATGCCTTTCATGTCGTACAATACGTCTGAGCGGGAGGCGATCTTCAACGCAGGCCGTTTCATGAAAGAGGGAGGGGCCGATGCAGTGAAGCTGGAGGGTGGCGCCGCCGTAAAGGACACGGTGAAATCGATCGTCAAAGCCGGCATTCCCGTGATGGGCCATATCGGATTGACTCCCCAGACGATTTCCATGCTTGGAGGATTCAAGGTCCAGGGAAAAGACGCCCAGGCCGCGCAGCGAATCATTGATGATGCGCTGCTTCTCGAAGACGCAGGGGCCTTTTCGGTTCTCCTGGAGGCCGTTCCCGCACCCATTGCGAAGAGAATTACGGAACGTTTGAAGGTTCCCACCGTTGGAATCGGCGCCGGGGTCCACTGCGATGGACAGGTCCTGGTCGTCCATGATATGCTGGGCCTCTTCGATCGTTTCACCCCTAAGTTTGCCAAGCGCTATGTCAATCTGAGCGAGGTCATCCTGAAGGCATTCCAGGATTACCGGGAAGAAGTGTTGAAGGGAGCCTTTCCCACGGATCAGCACAGCTTCCATATCGATGAGAAGGAATTGAGTAAAATTAAGGCATAATCACCGGGGATGAGATACGGCCTACCCACTGATTTCCGGTATCGAGGCTCCTCTTCACATAACCTCAACGTTGCAGAAACTTTCCCAACAGACACGGCGGGGACACTGAAGAAGGCTTGTAGCGGACCCTTTTGAACGCGAAGTACCACGTTTCACCAACTCTGCTGGACTTCACTCTTGGTGAGGTCCTGCATGACCCATTCAATGTCAACCAATCCCGCATTACAAGGCTTCAGAAGTGTTCCCGCCGGGTCTGGGAATGCACCCGGAAGGATAATTGTCTGCCTCTCCATTTCGTCTTACTTAAAATCGCTTTTCAAAAATTCCTTGAATGTTCCTTCATCTCAGAGTAGAATTTTTTTATGCAGAAACATCTGATTCGTTTAGTAGTAAATGGGGGTTCCCATGAAATCTACGTCGAGCCCCGGCGTACGCTGCTCGACGCCCTTCGCAAGGACCTGGGATTTACAGGAACCAAAAAGGGCTGCGATGAAGGAACCTGCGGGACCTGTACGGTTCTGATGAATGGGAAACCTATCTATGCCTGCTTGGCCCTTGCCATCGAATGCGAGGGGATGGCGATTGAAACCATCGAGGGCCTTCAAAAGGACGCCACGCTCCACCCCGTCCAGGAAGCCTTTATCGAACACGATGCTCTTCAGTGCGGATTCTGCACCCCGGGCCAGATTATGGCCGCCAAGGCCCTGCTCAATGAAAACCCGGATCCATCCCCCGATGAAGTCAGGAAGGCCCTTACTGGAAACCTGTGCCGCTGCGGGACCTATCCCAAGATCCTTAAAGCCGTCCTTGCCGCGGCCGGGCGGTTACGTCAAGGTCACTGAGAATGCTCAAAGTCATCAAAACTAAATCCGAGTTCGAAGGACACTGGTTCGAAGAATACGTCGTTGCCGAGGGAGAAGGCCTATCTCCGTGGGAACCCGGA
>Ga0214473_10008446_pt1 | contig 12171 bp, 10 predicted proteins | sample RVTome_7_FD_203509 | JGI IMG/M metagenome (GOLD analysis project Ga0214473, IMG submission 203509) | Soil microbial communities from uranium-contaminated site in the Upper Colorado River Basin, Wyoming, United States - RVT98D197 | ecosystem: Environmental > Terrestrial > Soil > Contaminated >... | reverse complement strand
GAACCAAGCCATTCTCCCGCCGAAATTCCGGCGAAACAAAGCGAACGCCCACCAAGGGATCCGCGTTCCTGGGAAGCAGTACAAATACCTGAAGCTGAACAGCCGCGCCCAAGCGATGAACAGCTTGTTGAAGCAGCGCCCAAAGTCAGGCCGGATGCTAACAAAATTCCATCTTCGGGGAAGGAAATTTCGGCGCGTTTAGCTGTTTTTGGCTCACGAGTATTGCCGCCGCTGCGCAGCTTTTTATTGCGCATGCTCCCAGAAGAGCCGACCTTCAGTTTACCTCCGCAAACGTTGGCCTGGATCGCGGTCCTTGTGCCACTAGCGGTTGTCTTGGTGGTTTCGCTAGTCTATTTGCAATTTGGGCGTGGGCAGCTTTATACAAATTATTTGGCGCAGGGGCAGAGCGCCGCGGCTGCTGCTCAGGCGCGTGAAGACCCTGCGGAGATCCGCCAAGCCTGGGAGATCGCCGTGTATTACGCACAACGAGCCGTGGCCTACCAGGAAGACGACCAGGCAGCAGCTGAATTGCTGGTTCAGGCGCAAGCGGCCCTGGACGAGATGGACGCTATCGTACGACTAGACTTTCAGCCCGCGTTGTTTGAGCCACTGGCAAAAGAGGTGAACATCACTCGCCTGGTCGCCACGAATACCGACTTGTACATGCTGAATTCGACCAGTGGCAACATCTTGCACGCCTTCCTGACTGGGGGTGGCTACCAATTGGACCAGGATTTCCATTGTGAGCCCGGCCCGTATGGCAGCTATATCGTCAGCCCGCTGGTAGACCTTGCCCTGCTGCCGCGCGGCAACTCACTGAACGCCGTGCTGGTGGCGATGGATGAGAACGGTAATCTGATTTATTGTTTAAAGGACGAGCGCCCCTTGGCGGTGCCGCTCATTCCGCCGGACAGCAACTGGGGAAAACCCAGCGCCATCGCCGTGGAAAACGAGAACCTTTACGTCTTAGACCCGCTTACCAATGCGGTGTGGATCTACTTTGGCGAGGATTATTCTTTTGCCGTAGAGCCGCGTTTTTTCTTCGGAGCTCAAGTGCCCAGTTTGCAGAACATACTGGACCTGGATTTGCAAGACGAACAATTATTTCTGCTCGACCTCGATGGGCATATTGCCATTTGCGAATTCAGTGATGATCTCGAAAATCCGAGCACCTGCCAAGACCCGACAGAATATACCGATAGCAGACCCGGCCGCCAAAACGGAGCGCAAATCTCCGATGCACACTTCGCCCAGATGCAGCTCTCGGACCCGCCCGAGCCTTCTGTTTTTTTGATCGACCCGGCAGCCCAATCCGTCTATCAATTCAGCCAACGCTTGAGCCTGCTGCGCCAGTTTCGCGCGTTGGCGCCTTTTCCAAAAGGTGTTGTGACGGCTTTTGCGGTCTCCAGCAATCGGGCCATCTTCCTAGCTTTCGAAAACGAAATCTTCATCGGCTTCATGCCCTAGGCAACTATGGTTGAGTATGTGGAGATCGCCGTGAACGTGCCCCGCGTGTCTGGCGTCTTTCACTATCATTGTCCACCGGAGCTTGAGGGCCGCTTGCATCCGGGGCATCTCGTGCTGGTGCCCTTTGGCGCACGAACGGTGCAGGGGGTGATGGTACGCCAAGTAGATAGCCCCGAAGTGCCGGAAACCAAAGCGGTGGATAGTTTGCTAGACGAAGAGCCTGTGCTCACCAATCTGCAATTGCAATTGGCATCTTATTTGGCGGAAAGTACTCTGGCGCCGTTGGCGGCCTGCGTCAACTTGATGCTGCCTCCCGGTATCGGCCAACTGGCCGATCTGCTCTACGAAGTTGCCCCTGCGGGGAAAATCTTCGACGGCAAACTGGGCGCGGCGCAAGAGCGGCTGTGGAAAGTGCTGAAGGCGCGCGGCCCCTTGCGCGGCCGTCAATTGGACCGTGCATTGCCGCGGCGCAATTGGCGCGCGTCGGTCAAAGCTCTGCAACATAAAGGCTTGGTTTCCATCAAACCCGTGGTGCCATTACCCTCCGCCCATCCCAAGACGGTGCGCACTGCCGAATTAAGCGCATCACAGACGCCTGCGGATGAGAAACAGTTGGGACGTAACCAAGCCACGCGGACGCGGCGAGCTAAGATGCTAAAAATATTGGAAAGTGATGCAGGGGCGGTGGATGCTACCTGGCTCTATGAAGAAAGCGGGGGCAAATTGCAAGATCTAACCGCACTGGCTGAATTGGGGCTAGTGCAATTGAGCGAACGAGAGACCTTTCGTGATCCTCTTTCCGAACTTGCCTACAATCTCAGCCTGCCGCTCGAATTGACCCGCGATCAGACACGGGCTTGGGATGAAGTGCACAAAGCTTTGGCTCGCGCTAACGCAGGTGAGCTACCCAGACCTATCCTGCTGCACGGAGTCACCGGTTCTGGAAAGACAGAGATTTACTTACAAGCCGTGGCCAAAGCCCTGGCATTGGGGAGGCAGGCGATCGTGCTGGTGCCGGAGATTGCTCTCACCCCTCAAGCCGCCCAGCGTTTCTTGGCGCGCTTTCCCGGACAGGTAGGCCTGATCCATTCCGAGCTATCTGAAGGAGAGCGTTATGACACTTGGCGGCGCGCGCGCGCTGGTCAGCTGAACGTGATCCTAGGGCCGCGCAGCGCGTTATTTACTCCTCTGAAAGACATCGGTCTGATCGTGGTGGACGAAGAACACGATGACAGCTATTACGAGGCCACCCAAGAACCTCATTACCACGCCCGCGAAGCCGCCGTAGCCTATGCGCGCTTGGCGCGGGCAGCCTGCCTGATGGGTTCGGCTACCCCCGATGTTGGCAGTTATACCCGCACCGTAAATGGCCTTTGGCAGCTGCTTGAACTGCCGGCGCGCATTTTGGCCCATCGCGAAACTGCCCGCGCTCATCAGGAACGATTGGGGCGACCGGCGCGCTACCAACAGCTCGGCGCCAACGTGGATGCACTGGATCTGCCGCCCGTTGAAATTGTGGACATGCGCCGCGAGTTGAAGGCCGGCAACCGTTCTATTTTTAGCAGGGCGCTACAGACAGGCCTGGAGCAAGTGTTGAAGGATGGCCAGCAGGCCATCCTCTTTCTCAACCGGCGCGGTTCCGCCACATACGTCTTTTGCCGCGACTGCGGCCAGGTGCTGCGCTGCCCCAATTGCGACACACCGCTTACCCAACACCTAGAGAGGGGCGCGTCCTTAAGACAAAACCGCGCGGCGATTTTGATCTGCCATCATTGCGGCTATCGGCGCAAACTGCCGGAACGCTGCCCTAACTGCGGCAGCGCGCAGATCCGCCATTTCGGAACAGGCACGGAACGCGTGGAAGAAGAAGTGCACAAGTTGTTTCCCTCCGCGCGCACACTGCGCTGGGACCGCAGCAGCACGCGCACCAAAGGCGCACACGAGCGCATCTTGCGCCAGTTCAGTGAGCAGCAGGCCGATATTCTCATCGGCACGCAAATGCTGGCCAAGGGGTTGGACCTGCCCTTTGTCACCCTGGTGGGGGTGGTATTAGCCGATGTCGGCTTGCAGCTTCCAGATTACCGCGCCGCCGAGCGCGTCTTCCAGGTGCTCACCCAGGTAGCGGGCCGGGCTGGGCGCAGTCCGCTTGGCGGCCAGGTAATTCTGCAAACCTTTCACCCCGAGCACTATGCCATACAGGCGGCGGCCAAACACGATTACGCTGCTTTTTACGAACAAGAAAGCGCTGAGCGCCGCCGGCTGCGCTATCCGCCCTTTGCCCAATTGCTGCGCTTGGAATATCGCCACGCCGATGCGCACAAGGCGGAGCAAGACGCACACAGCATGGCCGAGCGCATTCAGCATTTGCTCGTTGAAGGGCAGCGCAGCAACACGGAGACGATTGGCCCGGCGCCCTGCTTCTATGCGCGGCTCAACCGCGAATATCGCTGGCAGATCCTGCTGAGAGGGCCAGAGCCTGCCTCCTTGCTGCTCGGCGTAAAGCTGATTGGCTGGCGTATTGAGGTGAGCCCGCCGACCGTACTATAATAATTTACCTTTTCATTCGGAGGGAATGTGGCCCTGCGCAGGGAACTGGTTACCTGGGAAGAGGTCCAGCGCTTAATCGATCATCTCATCGTGCAATTTGAGCACGAATTCAAGGCGATGCTGGTGATCACCCGCGGCGGCATCATCCCGGGCGGCATGCTTGCCGAGCGGATGGGCCTGCGCGATATTCTCACCGCGGCCGTGAATTTTCCGGCCGTGCTGGAAAACCCGCGGGAGAGTATGCTCGTGTGGCCGCAATTCCTTCAGTTCCCCGAAGATGACCTCTTGCGCGGCCGGCGGGTGCTGGTTGTGGACGATGTGTGGGGTTCGGGGCGCACCAGTTTGGCTGTTAAGAACCGCGTTTCAGCGGCTGGTGGCATGCCATTTACCAGCGTGCTGCATTTCAACCCGGCCCGCAATCTCTTCGACAACACCCGTCCGGATTATTTTGCCGCCAGCACGGATGCCTATATCGTCTATCCCTGGGAGCAGGAACCCACCACGGGCTGGGCCATGCGGGACTATTAGCCAACAGACCTTGTTTACAAACGCGTCGCTTCGCGTAAAGCAGCCCGCGCCAGCAAACGGGTCGAATCTAACACAGGCAAAACCGAATCTTCCGGGCTGATCAGCAGGGGGATTTCGGTGCAGCCCAACACCACGGCATCACACCCCTGTTTCGCAAAGTCTTCGATCAACCCTTGAAAATATTTGCGCGTATCCGCCAACATGGTCCCGTAAATTAATTCGTCGACAATATATTTGTGGATTTGCTTGCGTGCCTCTAACCCAGGAGTCTGCCACTTGATCCCGCGCGGTTCCAGTTTACGCAGATAGACCGGCCCTTCCATCAAGGGTTGGGTGCCGAGCAAGCCCAGGTGTTTATAGCCTTTCGCTTCCGCTTCACGCGCCACTTCTTCGGCGATATGCAGCCAGGGCAATGGAGATTGATCGACGATGGGATCTATGGAAACGTGAATGGTGTTGTCCGGACAGATTAGAAACTCCGCCCCGGCCCCAGCCAGTATCTTCGCCGAAGCCAAAATCAATTCGCTGCCTTTGTCCCAGCGCTCGGCATCCGAAGGTTTTTTGTAATCATTGAGGGAAAAGGTATGCATGGTCACTTCTGGATGTTCGTACATGCCCAGCCAGTCTTTTCCCTCCTGGCAAATGGTGCGATAGCACAGGGCTGCGCCCTCATAGGAGACACCGATAACGCCGATGTGTTTGGTGGGTTTCATGGTGTTATAGAATTAGTTAGTTAGTATTCGCTATGAGTTATAAACCTTATAGTTTTTTATCAGGGAATTGAATGTTAGTCGGATCCTCTTTTTCATAAGGGATCTCTTTGAAATCTTCTTTTTTAAGGAAAAGTTCCATATATTTTCTAAGGGTTTTGTAACCGTTAATTAAGTCGTTTCTTAACGGATTCGTAATTTCCGCAACTTGCTCTTCAATCCTAAGGAGAGATCGTGCATTAGATCTAACTTGATAGTATTGTTGTTCAACAAACTTTATCGCTTTTATCAGGTAATAGGCTTTTGAAAGTCTTTCCATTAACTGGGCATCTTGTATAACTGAAGACAGTTGGCCGGTATTAGACATTACAGACCAATACTCATCCTTCAAACCAGGAAATTCCACTATATATTCTCTCTCGAGTTTTTCAATTCTCGTATCGATACTTTCGTAATTCATCATTAATTCTTTCTTTACAAGAATTAATAACTCCTCCCTCTGTTTTTTTCTTTCTCCAATTTTCTGTCGGTTTTCAATGTAAAGCGCTAAAACAAATCCTAAGATTACCCCTGCTGCTAAATCAGAAAGGAAATTAGGTAAGAAATTTTCCCAAAACATGCGGAGATCTATTTCTTAACCGAATCGGAGTATAAAAAGCCAATTTGTTCCACTAACAATATTTCGATTGCTCGGAATGACAAATTATTGATCACTCCCTGAATATCCTTACTCGCCGATTGGGCTCTTTGCCGTAGGAATGCGACACAAGTTTATTTTGCTCGACCATTTCGTGCTGCAGGCGCCTGATGTACGAAGAGGCCGGCGGTAGCTCCACCCAGCGCTCCCCGTTGAGTACGGCATTGATGGCGTCCTTGGCGCTGCGCAATTGCTCATCGATGCTGGAGCCTTCCTCGGCGGAGCCGGGTAAATCAAAAAGTCCAGTGAGGAAGCGCTCCATTTGGGAGACGGTGTTAGCCCGCAGCACGTAAACCGGCATGCCGCGCTGTTCGGCATCCATCACGGCGCGCTGGCGCTTGCGATAGTAAGAGCGCAGGGTGACCAACACATCCGCCTCGCCGGGTTCTTTTACCGGCATGACCGGCACACCCAAGCGCTTAGCGGCGTTGACCAATCGATTGCGGGCAACGCCGTATGGGTAAATGCGCACCGGCTCTAACCCAACGCGACTGCGACCGGAAGGCGGGGGAGCTGGAGCCTGGGCCGCAATGCGGGCATAAGCTTCCTGTGGAGCACTTTCTTCTAAAACCGGTTGACGGCGGCGCGGCCCCTTGGTGGCGCCGCTGCGCACTCCCTTGCGCGCCGGTTCAGGCGCCTTTTTGATCTGGATCTCGCCCTGTTCGTCACGCATGCGGATTTCCGGATGCATCGGATAGCCGCGTAAAAGCGCGTCCACCGCGGCGGGCACGTCGCGATGCACCGCTAATTGGTCACGCGTCTGGATTTCGATGAGCACATCAAAGGTGGGCGGGGCGCGGCGCTCGAGCACGGTCTTCTGGGTGCCGCGCCGCCGAGCTTCTTCATCGGAAAGAGTCACTGATTCAATGCCGCCCACCAGATCAGAAAGCGTTGGGTTGAGCAGCAAATTTTCCAAGCTGTTGCCGTGCGCCGTACCGATGAGCTGCACGCCTCGCTCGGCGATGGTGCGGGCCGCCATGGCTTCCAACTCGCGACCGATTTCGTCGATCACGATGACCTCGGGGTTATGGTTCTCAACAGCTTCTATCATTACTTCATGTTGATGAGAGGGAGTGGCCACCTGCATGCGACGGGCGCGGCCCACGGCGGGATGTGGAACATCCCCATCGCCGCCAATTTCGTTTGAAGTGTCCACGATGATGACGCGATTGTTTTCGGCTAAGATGCGCGCCGCCTCGCGCAGCAAGGTGGTCTTGCCCACGCCGGGACGTCCCAGTAAGAGCAAGCTGCGGCCTTCCTCAACAAGATCCTGGATGATATCGATCGTGCCGTAAACGGCGCGGCCCACGCGCAACGTGAGGCCGACCACATCGCCGCGGCGGTTGCGAATGCCGGAGATGCGATGCAGCGTGCGCTCGATGCCGGCGCGGTTATCCTCGTCGAAATCTCCGAGGCGCTCGACCACGTGTTGAATATCCTCGTGGGTTACCTCGCGCTGAACCAGCACCACCTCTTCGGTGGTGAGCCGCGAAGTGGGTACGCGGCCGAGGTCGAGAATTACTTCCAACAGGTCGCCGCTATTGTTTTTTTCTCTTACCGCGGCTTCGATGTCCTTGGGCAGCACCGCCAGCAAGGCATCTAGGTCATCGGTGATTTGACGTCTGGTCATAAGTCATCCATTCGGGTTCATGGCCCCTTTTAGGCGGGGGCACATGAATGGGAGTAGTAGGTTCGGCGCGGCGGTTGGCTGCCGGGGCGCGGCGTGCTTCTTCAACTTTCAGCGGGAGAGCAATGCGCTTGGCCATCACAGCTTGCCGCAGCCCAGGTACGGCATCGAAATCCTGCAAAACCTCTTCCAGCCAGTCCTGATAAGAGCGCAAGCAAATGTAGAGCGGACGGCTGGTTCTAGGCCTTAACTTGGCAATTAACTCAGCGAAGAGTTGATCAAAAGGTTCGGCGTCCAAATCAACAAAAGGTTGCACCCAGATTCCATGCCGCCCGCGCATCACTTCCACATAAGCTAGCAGGTCTCCATTGGAGTAAAAAACATAGCCATCCGGCGCTACGGAGTTAGTAGCTTCAATTTGCTGCACCTGCCCTGGTAAAAGCTTGCCACACAGCAATTGCAGGGCCATTTCATCACGCGAAAAAACTGGCCGCCAATCAGACGCGGCGCGAGTGGTCTGTTTGATTTTAGCCACGCGCCAAACGCGTTGGCGCGCATAAATGCTGAAACCGGCCTGGCGCAGAGCAGCCAAGGCCGGGCTGCCCTCTTCGACCTCAGCCACCAGGCTTTGGGCGCCGCGTTCGCCCACGCGTTGCAAGAGTTGTTCAAGCAATTCCGCAAATGCAGGCGAGCTCAACGCCGATTCGGGAGCGAAGAAGGTGCAATAGGCCAGTGGCGAACCTGCGCGATGCACAGCTTGCCCAATTAAGGCGCGCCCATCCCCAGCGGGAACGCTTACATATGTAAAGGTGCCTGTTAGGGTTGAAAGCGGGGATAACAACGCGCTGCGCATAAGCGCCCCTTGCCCCTGGGCGAGCTGCGCTTGGTTGTGCAGGAAAAGAGCTTGGTGTTTGTAGGCGCTTAGCAGGCCTATATCTGTAATTATGAAAGGACGCAACACGAGACTATTTTACATGAGGGCAAAAGAAGCCGCGGTAGAGATAAATGCAATCTGGCACATTTTGTTTTATTTGCCCTCTACGAGCTTAAGAAAATAACGATGGAAGCGGTCGTCTTTGGTTAATTCTGGGTGAAAGGCGGTGGCCAGCAGTTTCCCTTCTTGGGCGGCCACGATGCGCCCGTCGGGCAAGGAGGCTAATGGCACGGCATTGCCCGCTACCTTTTCGATCAGCGGAGCACGGATAAAGACGACATGGAAAAGCGGGTTCTTTTTATCCACCTCTTTCAAGGCAGGAACCTCTAGATCGGCTTCGAAGCTCTCCACCTGGCGGCCAAAGGCGTTGCGCTCCACGGTGATGTCCATCAGGCTAAGCAAAGTTTGCTCCCGGCGGGCATCCTTTGAAAGGAAGATGGCGCCTGCGCAGGTACCCCAAATAGGTTTTTTCTGGCCAAATTTACGCAGGGGTTCGATCAGGCCGAAATCCTTGGCCAGTTTGCCAATAGTGGTGGATTCGCCCCCGGGGATGATCAAGCCATCCAGGCCTTCCAGCTCTTCCGGCAGGCGCACTTCGACACCATTTACCCCGAGGCGCGAGAGCATGGCCAGGTGCTCGGCAAAATCACCCTGGAGCGCTAAAACACCGATTTTCATTGGGGAGAGTTCAACTAGATAAAGTTGTTGTTAGTTGTTAGCGCCGATTAAGGGCATTCACGACAACAACTTAAGGTTCAAGCTACCAGCCGCGTTGAGCGATCAATTCCTCTTTGGGGATGTCGGTGACCTGGCGTCCGACCATGGGCTCGCCCAGGTTGCGGCTGACCTCGGCCAGGATCTTGGGATTGTTGAAGTGGGCCGTAGCCTTGACAATAGCTGCAGCGCGCTTGGCCGGGTCGCCGGACTTGAAGATGCCGGAGCCGACGAAGACGCCATCCACACCGAGCTGCATCATCAGCGCCGCGTCGGCCGGGGTGGCCAGGCCGCCAGCGGCGAAGTTCACCACGGGCAAGCGGCCGAGCTCTTTGGTCTCTTTGACCAATTCATAGGGCGCCTGGAGTTCTTTGGCAAAGGCCATCAACTCTTCTTCCGGCATGGTCTGCAGGCGGCGGATAGAACCCAGCACCGAGCGGGCATGGCGCACGGCTTCGACTACGTCGCCAGTGCCAGCCTCGCCCTTGGTGCGGATCATGGCCGCGCCTTCGCCGATGCGGCGCAGGGCTTCGCCTAAGTTGCGGCAACCGCACACGAAGGGGATCTTGAAATCATGCTTGTTAATATGATTGGCTTCATCGGCAGGAGTGAGCACTTCAGACTCATCCAAATAATCCACACCGAGAGATTCGAGGATCTGCGCTTCGACGAAATGCCCGATGCGCACCTTGGCCATCACCGGAATACTGACGGCTTCCATGATCTCTTCGATCAGGGCCGGGTCGCTCATGCGGGCGACGCCGCCCTGGGCGCGGATATCGGCCGGGACACGCTCGAGGGCCATCACGGCCGCCGCGCCGGCATCTTCAGCGATCTTGGCGTGCTCGGCGGTGACCACGTCCATGATCACGCCACCCTTGAGCATTTGGGCCAGACCCTTTTTTACGGCAAATGTAGCGACTTGTTGCTCCATCGATTGCTTCCTATCGCGGATTCTACCATGTGGGAAAACGTAACCTTAGGGGTCAGTGGGCGAACTTGTAACTCAATATTTTATAAATCAACTTCGCCGCCAGAAAATCCGGGGCCTTGTTCTCGGTAGGGCTGAGTTCTACCATGTCACAGCCGACAATGTTCTTAGCTTCGGCCACCGACTTCAACAGATGAAGTACCGGATACCAATACAAGCCCCCCGGTTCGGGCGTGCCGGTGGAGGGCATGATGGCGGGGTCAAAAACGTCCAGGTCGAAGGTGATGTAGATGTTGGGGCGTAAAAGCTTGACCACCTTCTCGACCCAGTCGGTTGAGTGAAAGATATCTTCGGCATAAAAGACTTTATTTTTATCCAAAGCCTGGAGTTCAGCGATATCTAGGCTGCGGATGCCTACCGAAACGATCTCGTCGTTCAGTTCCGCGATACGCCGCAGGGTGCAGGCGTGGCTGAACTTGTTGTCTTCGAATTCATCGCGGCGGTCGGTGTGCGCGTCCAGGTGCAGGATGCTCAGGTCGGAAAATTTCTCAATATGCGCTTTAGCGGCGCCATAAGCCACAGAGTGCTCGCCGCCCAGGGTGACCACAAATTTGCTGGCTGCAATATGTTTAGCCACCCTTTCATATACCTTCTTATTTAACTCATCTGAACTATTGGCGACGACCTCTTCGTCGGTGAAGATTCCCTTGCGATATACCTCGGATTGGGTCTCGATGTCATAGAGCTCCATATACCCGGAAGCCTCGATGATGGCCTTGGGCCCATGGCGCGTGCCCGAAATCCAGGAGGTAGTCAGGTCAAACGGAACGGGTACGATGGCGACCCGGGCCGCTTCGTACCCGCTGAATTCGTCAGCTAATCCCCCAAAGTTGTAGGGTGGTTTACTGTCCGACATCCTCGATCAGAACCGCAGCCGCCAACACGGTAGTCCACAGCCCATCTTTGTTGCCCTCGTCCGATTGCACGATGTGGCGGGTCTTGAAAATGTGGGAGCTGGCATTATAGATCTGTTTGCGTTCATCCCAAGCCAGGTTTGAGTCAAATTCCAGGCCCAGGGTGGTGGCTAACATTGTGGCGGCCAGGTCTTCGGCATAATCGCCGCTTTTCTCGCCCTTTTCACCCATAGTGTGGTGCTCTGAAAGGTAACCATATTGGCCTTCATCCCCCGGCAAAGCCACGCCAATGGCCGCTGAAACCAGGCGGTTGGGTTCATTGGTCTCTGAGCGAGCCATGACGCAATAAACGATCTGGCCGGGGGTGAGATGTTTCAGCCCTTCGTCCACGGTAATGGTCTTGCAGCCGGGAGGAAAGATGCTGGAGACATACACAAGGTTGTATTTCTCGATCTTGGCGTCGCGCAGCGCGGCCTCAAAGGAGGCTAGCCGATCTTTGTGGACGCCCACGCCTTTGGTGAAGAAGATTTTGTTGGGTATCACGCCTTTTTTCCTTCCAGGAATGCATTAAATTTTTTGGCGCTGCGATGCTTCCAGTTGCCTTTGTGATAGGCATAGGCTGCCAGGAGGGGCATGGCCAGCGTGGCTTCGGCAAAGACCATTTGCTCGCTGCCCCGGTCCACTTTGCCCCAGGAATGTGCCTCCTTGAGGGTGGAACCGGAGAGGCCGCCGTCGCGCTCGTCGGCCACGGTGATCTGAATGGCATATTTGTGCATCTCTGCCTCTTCTTCCAAGATCTCAGCCGCCACGGTGATGTCCTGGGCAAAGTTCTTGGGCACGCCGCCACCGACCATTAATAACCCCGTGGTCTGGGCTTCGATTTTGATCTTGGTTAGTTCCAGGAAATCCTTGGCAGAGTCAATCGAGACCGTCTTGCCCTCTTCGCCGGTGTATTGGTGCTCAATAAGGCCGAACCCGGCGCTCGAATCGGAAAAGGCCGGCACAAACATAGGCAACTCTTTTTCATAGGCGCGGCGCACGAAAGAATCGGCGCCCAGCTTCTTATCCACCAGGTGTTTGCCCATGTGCCAAATGAACTCGC
>Ga0214473_10008445_pt1 | contig 12171 bp, 14 predicted proteins | sample RVTome_7_FD_203509 | JGI IMG/M metagenome (GOLD analysis project Ga0214473, IMG submission 203509) | Soil microbial communities from uranium-contaminated site in the Upper Colorado River Basin, Wyoming, United States - RVT98D197 | ecosystem: Environmental > Terrestrial > Soil > Contaminated >... | reverse complement strand
TTGGCCATCCGGCTCGCCACCGGCTTCCCGCCCGGAGTCTCATGGCTCGGCGACCGGGAGGTCGTGAACCCGATGGCGCCGGCCATGAGCGCGTTGCGCAGCTCGCGCTCCATCGCGGCCAGGTCCGCCTCGCTCGCCGCCTCCTCGAAGGCGCGCTCGCCCATGACGTAGGTCCGGAGCGCGGAGTGGCCGATATAGCCCGAGTAGTTGATGCCCTTGGGCAGCGACTCGAGCGTGTCGAGGAACTCGGGGAAGGTGGTCCACCGCCAGTCGATGCCCGCCTCCATGGCCTCGGCCGCGATGTCCTCGGCGCGCTCCAGGTTGCGGATGACGAGGGCCCGGTCCGCCTTGGCGCACGGAGCCAGGGTGAAGCCGCAGTTGCCCATGACCACGCTGGTGATGCCGTGCCAGCAGGAGGACGTCCCGAGCGGATCCCAGAAGATCTGGGCGTCCATGTGGGTGTGGCCATCGACGAAGCCCGGCGCGACGACCCGCCCCTCCGCGTCGATCACTTCACGGGCGCTTTCGCGGAGGCGACCGATGGCGGCGATCCGGCCCTGCGTCACTCCAACGTCCGCGCGAAACCGCGGCATGCCGGATCCGTCCACCACCCATCCGTTCTTGATCAGCAGGTCATAGGACATCGCGCTGGCTCCTCTCCGCCCCGCCGGGGGTCCATCTCGAAAGCGGCCCCATGGTACCCTACCTGCCGGCCCTGCCACCAGAAGGGGGTCGAGCCGGCCGTGGCTGGCACCGGAGGGCACATGGACCTCGGCATCTTCGACCATCTCGACCGCCGGGACATGCCGTTGGCCGACTTCTACGAGCTGCGGCTGCGCCTGCTCGAGAAGTACGACGCGGCGGGCTTTTACTCGTACCACCTGGCCGAGCACCACGCGACGCCGCTCGGCTTGGCGCCCGTGCCCGGCATCTTCCTGGCCGCGGCGACCCAGCGCACCCGGCGCATCCGGCTCGGGCCCTGCGTGTACTGCCTGCCGCTCTACGACCCGCTGCGGCTCATCGAGGAAGTGTGCATGCTCGACCAGCTCTCGCGCGGCCGCTTCGACTTCGGGGTGGGCCGCGGCATCGTGCCCTACGAGATGGCCTTCTTCAATCTCCACCACATGGAGACGGAGGAGATCTACCGCGAAGGGCTCGAGGTGATCCTGCAGGGGCTCACGAGCGAGGTCCTGGATCACCGCGGGACTCGCTACACGTATCGAAAGGTCCCGATGATCCTGAAGCCGCTGCAGAAGCCGCACCCGCCGCTCTGGTACGGCCTGGGCCACATGGCCGGCGCGGAGTGGGCGGCCACCAACCGGGTCAACGTCATCACCAACAACCCGAGCGACAGCGCGGCGCCGCTCTTCGAGCGCTACCGCGAGGTGTGGCAGCGCAAGCACGGCGACACCGCGATGCCCCGGCTCGGCCTGGGCCGTCACGTGGTGGTGGCGCCCACGGAAGCGGAGGCCCTGGCCCTCGGCCGCCCCAACTACGCGGTCTGGTACGCCAACCTCACCAAGCTCTGGCGCGACTTCGGCGCGATCCCGGTGCGCTTCGCCCAGGACTTCGACGAGGCGCGCCGCCGCGGCGTGGCCATCGCGGGCACCCCCACGCAGGTGCGCGAGGAGATCGAGCGCCAGGTGGCGACGAGCCGCTGCACCTACATGACCTGCCGGCTCATGTTCGGCGAGATGACCGAGGCGGAAGCCGCAGCCAACATCGAGCTCTTCACCGCCGAGGTCATGCCGCACGTCACCGCGCTCAGGCCGCCCGCATGAAGCTCGCGGGCCGGACCGCCTTCGTCACCGGGGCCAGCCGTAATATCGGCCGCGCCATCGCGCTCGCCTTCGCGGCGGAGGGCGCGGATCTGGTGCTCAACACCCGCGCCAACCGCGAGGAGCTGGACGCGGTGGCCGCCGAGTGCCGCAAGCACGGCGTGCGCGTCGCGCCCGTGCTCGGCGACATCGGCGACGCGGCCGCGGTGGAGACGATGGTGAAGGAGGGCACGGCCGCGCTGGGCGCGATCGACGTGCTCGTCTGCAACGCGGCCATCCGGCCCCACAAGCCGATCACCGAGACGTCGCTCGAGGACTGGCACCGGGTGTTCGCGGTCAACCTGCACTCGGCCTTCTACCTGGCCCGCGCGGTGGTGCCGGGCATGAAGGCGCGCGGGCGGGGGAGCATCATCGCGCTCGGCGGGCAGTCGAGCCTGACCGGGCGGGCCGGCACCGCGGCAGTCACCGCGGCCAAGACCGGGCTGTTGGGTCTGGTCCGGGCGCTGGCCGCCGAGCTGGGGCCGTCGGGCATCCGGGTCAACATGGTGGTGCCCGGCACCATCGACACCGAGCGCCGCTACGCGGAGTGGTACCCTGAGTTCCGCCAGGCGCCGCCGGGCGGGCCGGAGCAGCTCAAGCGCATCCCGCTCGGCCGGCTGGGGCGCCCGGAGGAGATCGCGGAGGCGTGCCTGTTCCTGGCTTCCGACGCCTCGGCCTACATCACCGGCGACACGATCCGCGTCATGGGCGGCAGCATTATTGGGTAGCACTGGGGATAGCACGGGATAGCACGAGCGACCGAGAGGAGAACCGCGTGGCCGCACAGGCGATGGTGCTCGAGTTCGGAATGGGCGTGGACGTGCACGGCGAAGAGGGGACCAAGGCGGCCTGCCGGGCGGTGTCGGACGCCATCCGGCACTCGAGCCTGCCGCTGTTCACCGAGGTGCGCGCCAAGGGCGGGCGCATGCTGGTGGACGTGACGGTGGGCGTACCCGATCCGGGCAAGATCGACGTGGAGCGCGTGAAGAAGGAGCTGCCCCACGGCGAGGTCACGGTGCGCCCGGTGGCAGGCGGGCTGAAGGTGCCCGGGGCCGACACCATCATCGCGTGCGCGGCCATCACGGTGAGCGTCGAGTACCCCGGGCGATGAGCGCCTCCGGCATCGGTCTCAAGCGGCTGCAGCACCTCGTGCTCTGGGTGTCCGACGTGGATCGCAGCGTGCGCTTCTACTGTGACGTGCTCGGCTTCGAGGTGAAGACGCGCTACCCGAACGCGGCCTTCCTGCGCATCGCGGGCAGCACCGAGGACCACCACCTGGGCCTCTTCGAGCAGCCGGGCGTCACCGGGCCCGACGAGGGCGCGGTGCGCATGTACCACTCGGCCTGGGAGGTGGGCGAGCTGACCGACCTGGTGCGCGCGCGGCGCCGGCTCATCGAGGCGCGCTCGCTGGTGGGCTCGTCGGACCACGGGGTGAGCCTCTCGCTCTACGCCAAGGATCCCGACGGCCTCGAGTTCGAGGTGTTCTGGACGGTGCCCGGCGGCCGCCCGGTGGGCACGCGTGCGCTCGACCTGGAAGGCGAGCTGGCCCGCCGCGGCATCCCGATGCCCCAGGAGATCGACGTCGCCCCGTCCACATGACGTGTAACGGCTGCGACTTCGAAGCGCCCGCGACTTCGCGTCGACTCGAATAGAAAGGCACTCAGCTCATGGCGTCCATGCTCCTTCGCCCCGGTGATCCCGCCCCCCACTTCGCGCTGCCCGCAGTCAATCGAGAAGGACAGGTCTCGCTCGACGACTATCGCGGTCGCAGTCCGGTCCTGGTCGGCCTGTTCCGCGGCCTGCACTGTCCCTTCTGCCGGCGCCAGCTCGTGCAGCTGGGCACCACGCAGGAGAAGCTAAAGGCGGTGGGCGTCGAGACGATGGCGGTGGTCAATACCCCGCTGGAACGCGCGCGGCTCTACTTCAAGTATCGCCCCGCGCGGGTGCTCCTCGCCGCGGACCCGGAGGCGGAGGCGCACCGGGCGTTTCGGGTGCCCGCGGGCACCCTCGTCGAGAACGAATCGGAAGCCTCGTGGTCCCAGGGGACGGTCACGATGGGTCAGATGCAGGCGGCACTGATCAATCCCACCGGAGAGCTGCCGGAGCCGCAGAATCCCTTCGTGGCGATGGAGACCCTGAACAAGCGGGACGGGTTCGAGCCGACCGAGGTCGACCAGCAGATCGCGGCCACGCACGGCATGCAGCTGGGCGGGCACTTCCTCATCGGCCGGGACGGGATCGTCCGCTGGCTGCAGATCGAGGCTTTGGAGCGGATCGGGGACCTCTCCAAGTTTCCGAGCGACGAGGAGATCGTGGCGGCGGCCCGCGCTCTCTAGGAGATCACCCCATGGACATCGCCATCCCGCTCTTCGAGGGCATCACCGCGCTCGACGCCATCGGCCCCTACGAAGTGCTCTCGCGCCTGCCCGGCGCCCGCGTGCGCTTCGTGGCGGTGACGCCCGGCCCCTATCGCACCGACAATCGCCAGCTCACCCTGATGGCTGACGAGCCGCTCTCGGCGGTGCCGCATCCCGAGGTGCTGATGGTGCCGGGCGGCTTCGGCACCCACGCGCTCGAGACGCCGAATCCGCTGCTGGACTGGATCCGCGCGGCCCACGAGACGAGCCAGTGGACGACCTCGGTGTGCACCGGCTCGATGCTGCTGGCGGCGGCCGGCATCCTGAAGGGGCTCGAGGCGACCACGCACTGGATGTCGCTCGACCGTCTCGCCGCGTACGGCGCGCGCCCGACCCTCAAGCGCGTGGTCGAGCAGGGCAAGGTGATCACCGCGGCGGGCGTGTCCTCGGGCATCGACATGGCGCTCACCCTCGCCGCCCGCATCGCGGGCGACGACGTGGCCCAGGCCATCCAGCTCGGCATCGAGTACGACCCGCAGCCGCCCTTCACGGCCGGCTCGCCCAAGACCGCGCCCGCCCACATCGTGGAGGGCGTGCGCACGCGCATGCGGGCGCGGCTCGAGCGGGACGAGGCTAGGCTCGGTCGAACAGCTTGAGGGCGAGGGCTCCGTGGGTCGTGGCCGCCCCCGCGCGGAGCGCGGCGGAGAGCAGCGCGGCCTCGGTGACCTCCTCTCGGGTGGCCCCGGCCTTCTTCGCGTTGCGGGTGTGCACGTCGAGGCAGTACGGGCACTGGGTGGTGCACGCGACGGCGAGCGCGATCAGCTCGCGGTACTTCCGCGGGATCTTGCCGTCGTCGCGCCCGACGATCGAGTCCAGCTCGACGAAGCCCTTGAACTCCGCCGGGGCGAGCTTCTTGAACTCCGCGAGGACCTTCAGATCTTCCGAGTCGTGGTAGTGGCTCATGGCGCTCCTTTCGATGACGCGAGTCTTGCCTACGGTATACTCCCCCCCGCGATGCGTTTCCACCTCCCCGCCCAGGCCCTCTGACCCGATCGCGGATGGAGCGCCGCCGCCTCGGCACCACCGACATGGTCGTGAGCGTGCTCGGCTTCGGCGGCTCCGAGATCGGCTACGGGCGGGCGAGCGCGCGGACCGTCGCCCGGCTGCTCGGCAGCGCGTTGGACGCCGGCCTCAACGTGATCGACACCGCCGAGTGCTACGAGGAGAGCGAGGCGCTCATCGGCGCCGCCATCGGCTCGCGGCGGGGCGAGTGCTACCTGCTCACCAAGTGCGGCCACCCGCGCGGCTTCGGGCGCGGCGACTGGCGGGCCGCCTCGCTCCTCGCGAGCATCGAGCGGAGCCTGAAGCGCCTCCGCACCGACCGGCTCGACCTGATCCAGCTCCATAGCTGCGAGCTCGCCGACCTCCGCCGGGGGGACGCGATCGAGGCGCTGGAGCGGGCGCGCGAGCGGGGCTGGGCGCGGTACATCGGCTATAGCGGCGACGGTGAGGCGGCGCGCTACGCGGTGGAGTGCGGGCGCTTCGACACGCTGCAGACCTCGGTCAGCGTGGCCGACCAGGAGGCCCTCGATCTGACGCTGCCCTTGGCCACGAGCCGCGGGATGGGCGTGATCGCCAAGCGGCCGCTCGCGAACGTGGCCTGGCGGTACGCGCGGAAGCCGGCCGAGCCCTACTACCAGGCCTACTGGTCCCGGCTCCGCGCGCTGGACTATCCGTTCCTGCGCGACGGCTCGGACGCCGCGGTGGCCACCGCGCTGCGCTTCACGCTGGCCGCGCCGGGCGTGCACACCGCCATCGTCGGGACCAAGCGGCCGGAGCGCTGGCCGGCGAATGCGCGGCTGCTCGAGGCCGGGCCGCTACCGGCGGCCGAGGTGGAAGAGATCCGCGCGCGCTGGCGAAAGATCGCCGAGCCCTCGTGGACCGGCGAAGTCTGAGCCGAGACGTTCCGGTGCTCGCTCAGCCGAGCTGGTAGCGCTTGATCGCGGCCTGATCGAAGGCGAGCCCGAGCCCGGGTTTGTCCGGCACCACGAGCTGACCCGCTTCGATCTTCGGCGTCTCCTCGTAGAGGCGGAGCGTCCACGGCATGTACTCGACGGTGAGGCCGTTGGGGATCGCCGCGATCAGGTGCACGTGGATCTCCGGGATGAGATGGCTCACCACCGGCAGGTTGAAGGCCTCGGCCATGCCCGCCACCTTCAGCCACTGGGTGATGCCGCCCACGCGCAGGAGATCGATCATCACGATGTCGATCGAGCGCGCCTCCAGCAGGTGGCGGAAGGGCACGATGCCGTAGTGGTACTCGCCCGCCGCGATCGGGGTGGTGAGCGCGTCTGCGATGCGCGCCAAGCCCGGATAGTCGTCGTGGGCGGTCGGGTCCTCCAACCAGTAGAGATGATAGGGCTCGATGCGCCGGCCGACCTCGATGGCGTGATGGACGCTCCAGAGCTGGTTGATGTCGCACATCAGGTCCACGTCGGGGCCGATGGCCTCGCGCATGATCCGCACCCGTTCGATGGAGGCCGCGAGGGTCGCCTCGCTCCCGCACTGCATCTTCATCTGGCGGAAGCCCATGTCGCGCAGGCGCGGCCCCGCCTTGGCCAGGTAGTCCACCGAGTGCGGCCGCATGAGCGCGCCACTGGCGTAGGTCGGCGCGCGGTCGCGGAGGCCGCCAAGGAGCGCGCACACCGAGCGGCCCGCCGCCTTGCCGGTGAGATCCCAGCAGGCCATGTCCACCGCCGCGAGCGCGAGCGAGAAGATGCCGCCCGGCCCGGAGCCGCCCGCGGCGCGCCGGCACTTGGCGACGATGGCCTCCGTCTGGCGCGGATCCTCCCCGACGGCGAGGTGGGCCAGGCCATCCGCCGCGGCGCGGAGCGCCGGCGTGAGCGCGCCGCCGAAGAAGGTGAGGCCGATGCCGACCAGCCCCTGATCGGTGCCCAGCTCCAGGAGGACGAACTCACGCGTGTCGGTGGGCGCGGGCAGCCCGACCACCAGCGGATTGTCGGCCGGGGTGGAGAGGACCCGCGTGGTGACGTGGGTGATCTTCATTTCTTGTACTTGCCCGTGAGCTGGGGCGTCGTGCCCTCCTGCCCCTTCTCCTGCCGGTCGAGCCGCGTCTCGCGCGACCAGGTCCGCTTGAGGACGTCTTGAATGTTGATCCGGAGCGCTCCCAGGCCTTCGGTCTCCAATTCGATGCGGTCGCCGTCCTGGAAGCCGGAGAGACCGCGGTGGTTGGTGCCGGTGGCCAGCACGTCGCCCGGCTCCAGCGTGTGGATGCTGGTGACCCACTCGATGCAGCGCGGGATCTTGTGGGCCATGTCGCTCGTGTTGAACGACTGCTTGACCGTTCCGTTCACGCTGAGCCGGATCGCGAGCTTGTGCGGATCGGCGATCTCGTCGGCGGTCACCAGATAGGGGCCCATGGGCGCGAAGGTGTCGCGCGACTTCATCTGGTAGAAGGTGTTGCCGGTGGGCAGGAGCCCGCGCGCCGAGCCGTCGATGAAGTTGCAGTAGCCGAAGATGTACTCCATCGCGCGGGCGGCCGGGACCGCGGTCGCACGCTTGCCGATGATCAAGGCCATCTCCGCCTCGCCCTCGAAGATGGTGGCCGGCACGTCGGGCAGCACCATGGTGTCGCCCTGGCCGATCACCGCGCCGGGCGACTTCATGAAGGCGTTGATCGGCGCCGGCTCGCTGCGGGTGCCGTCCTCCATGTAGTTCACGGCCATGCAGACGATGTTGGTCGGCTTGGGCAGCGGCGGGCGGATGCGCACCCGGCTCACGGGGACCGGCTTTCCGCGGCCGGCCGACTCCTCGAGCTTCTTGCGATAGTCGCCGAAGCGGGCGATGAGCCCGTTCATGAGATCGCCGGGCCCGGTAGGGGGGACGTCCTTCACCGCGTCCGAGACGTCCACCACCGAATCGCCACGGAGCACGCCCAGCCTGAAATCGTCGAAGAGTAGGAGCTTCACGGTGTCCTCCTGGGTGTTGGGCCCGACTTCTCCAGATAGTCGATCACGTCTCGCCGGTCAACCGCTAGGCTAAGCCCGGGCATCGCCATCTCGGTGCCCGGGAGGAATCGCTCCGGGTCGGCGAGGTAGGCGTCCAGCGCGGCCCGCGTCCACACGAGGCCGCGCGCGCCCGCTTCGATCAGCGCGGGGGAGAAGCGGAAGCCGAGCCGCGTCCCCGCCCGCCGGCCGACCACGCCGCGGAGGTTCGGGCCCGGCGGCTTGTCCTCGCCGGCCACCACGGAATGGCAGGCGAAGCAGCGCTGGAAGACGCGCTCGCCCCGCGCGGGATCTCCACCCGCCGTGGAACACCACACCGTCACCGCACCGCCGGCGAGGAGCCACACCGCCCGGCCCCTCACTTCATCCGGTACACGACGAGCCGGTCCGCGCCGGACTCGGGCGCCCACACCTCTCCCGGCCGGCCGAGGATCTGGCGCACGTTGGCGCCGCGGCGATCGCTCGGGAACGCCTCGAACTTCTCCGTCTCCGGATCGAAGCGGACCATGGCGTTGGCGCTCCACTCGCTCAGCCACACCTTGTCCCGGTCGTCGACGTAGACGGCGTAGGCGCGCGGGCTGTCACCGGGCAGCTTCCAGGTCTTCCACTCTTTCGTCTTGGGGTCGTAGCGGCTGACGTTCCCGGAGTTCCACTCGCTCACCCAGATTCGGCCCCGGGAATCGGACCAGACGCGGCGCGCGCCCTGGCCCTTCGTGGGCGGCTCGATGACGATGGCGGCGCCGGTGTCGAGATCCACTCGGACGATGTGGCTGCCGGCGAGCGAGGCGTAGTAGACGTCGCCGTCCGGCGTGGTGGCGATCCCATAGGGCCCGCGGCCGCGGGGCGCGTCCCAGACCTGCATCGCGCCGCTCGCGGGATCGAGGCGGCCGTAGATGCCGTTCTGCCCGGTGAACCAGATGCGGCCGCGCTTGTCGAAGGTCGCGGTGTTGAGATTCACGTAGCCGCGCGCTTCGGGCAGGGGCCACCGCTTCACCTCCCGCGTGCGCGGGTCCACCCGGACGATGGAATTGGTGCCGCCCTCCGTGACCCACGGCGCGCCGTCAGGTCCGATGACCACGCCGTGCGGCGCCGCCGCCGGGCCGAGCGGGATCAGATCGACCTTGCCGCTGGCGGGGTCGAGGCGTCCAAGCTGGCCGGCGCGCTGGGCGGTATACCAGACGATGCCGTCGGCGCCGACCGCCACGTCGTGAGGGCCACCGCCCGGCGGAAGCGGGTAGGCCTGCACCGCGACCTCCGCCGAGGCGACCGGCGGGAGCACGAGCAGAGTGATGAGGAGCACGAGCAGTGAGCGACGCATGGCCACCTCCATCGGAAGCCGAGCAGTGCGCAAGGCGGGGCCATGGTACCCCCGGCCCCCGAGGTTGACAACGAGCCCGGCCGCGGCGACCCTCTCGCTGAGATCCATTCCAGGGAGGAGCCCAATGAAGGGACGGGTGGCGGTGCTGAAAGCGTACGGCGGCGAGTTCGAGCTGCGCGAGTACACGGTGCCGGATCCGGAGCCCGGCGCGATCCTGGTCAAGCTGACGCGCGCGGGCGTCTGCGGCTCCGACCTGCACATCTGGCGGGGCGAGATGAAGGAGCTCTACGGCGCACTGCCCAAGGACCTGACCTTCGGCCACGAGATGGCCGGGCGGGTGGAGCGGCTGGGCGCGGGCGTCACCACCGATTCCATGGGCCGGCCGCTGCGCGAGGGCGATCGGGTGACCTACTGCTACTTCTTCCCGTGCGGCCGCTGCCCGGTGTGCCTGCACGACGAGATGGGGAGCTGCCCCCGTAAGGTGCGGCCGAACCGAGTGGCCGGCACCGCGCCCTACTTCAACAACGCCTACGGCGACTATTACTATCTGCGCCCCGGCCATTTCGTCTTCAAGGTGCCCGACGAGATCCCGGAGGACGTGGCCACCCCGATCAACTGCGCGCTCTCCCAGGTGCTCTACGGGCTACGCAAGGCGGGCTTCCGCGCGGGGCAGTCGCTGGTGGTGCAGGGGGCGGGCGGGCTCGGGATCAACGCGGTGGCGGTGGCGCGCGACATGGGCGCCGACACCATCATCGTGATCGACCGCCTGGCCGAGCGCCTGGCCCTCGCGAAGGCTTTCGGCGCCGACCACACCGTGAACGCCACCGAGATCGCCTCCGCCGACAAGCGGGTCGATGCGGTGAAGGCGCTCACCGATGGCTTCGGGGCCAACGTGGTGGCCGACTTCGTGGGCTACGCCGATGTGATCCCGGAGGGCTTGCGCATGCTACGGGGCGGCGGCTGCTACCTGGAGGTGGGCTCCATCTCGCCCGGCAACGTCTTCTCCTACGACGCCACCGCGCTGGTGCGGGCCAACACGCGGCTTGTGGCCACGTCCAACTACTCGCCGTGGGCCCTCGAGCAGTCGCTCGCGTTCATGCGCCGCAACCTCACGCGCTTCCCCTTCGCCCGCGTGATCTCCCACGTGTTCCCGCTCGAGCGCATCTCGGAGGCCTTCGCCCAGGCCGACTGGATGCAGCGCGGCGGCGACCCCGCGGGCGTCTCCCGCGCCGCCATCTCGATGTAGATCTGGGGTCAGGTCTTGCATTACGACATTTTTCAGCCTGGCCGGCGAGTCGCTGCGCGCCGGAAATGTCGTAATGCAAGACCTGACCCCTAGACGCGGTAGCGGCGGATCAGGGCTTCGTCGAGGACGAGGCCGAAGCCGGGATCGTCCGAGATCTCGATCGTGCCGTCCTTGACGACGGGCCGGTTCGCCCAGAGCGCCTGCCAGGCCGGGTCGCGCTCCGGGTCGGCGAAGCACTCCACGTAGGTGCCGTGCGGCACCGCGGCCAGCAGGTGGCGGGCGATCTGCGGCTCCTCGTGGTGCGCCATCTTCACGCCGGCCTCCGCGCAGAGCGCCGCGGCCCGGCGCCACTCGGTCACGCCGCCGCCCTCGGAGGCGTCGAAGTTGACGAGATCGACCGCGCCCGCGTCCAGCAGGCGCCGCACGGCGTGACCGGTGATCTCCGACTGCCCGGCCGTGATCGGGATGCGCGTGGCCTTCCGCACCTCGGCCATCATGCGGGCATCGTCGTGCCAGTGGCACGGCTCCTCGAACCAGCGGATGTCGAGCGGCTCGACCAGACGCGCGAAGCGTACCGCGTCGTCGACCGACCAGCCGCGGTTGGCGTCCACGGCCAGGACGAAGTCGGGGCCCGCCGCGCGACGCGCGGTCGCGACGCGCTCCGCATCCACCTCGGGGGTGAGGCCGCCCACCTTGAACTTGCAGCCGGCCATGCCGGCCTGACGATAGGCCTCCATCTCCCGGCCGATGTCGGCGAGCGTCTTGCCCTCGCGGTAGTAGCCGCCGATCGAGATGATGGGCAGCCGCGGCCGGAGCCGGCCACCCAGCAGCGCGCTCACGCTCCGTCGCCGCGCCTTGCCGACCACGTCCCAGATCGCGCAGTCCACGCAGGCAATAGCCTCCATCAGCGTCTTGCGGTCGCGGCTCGCGTGGGTGAGGGCGAAGAGGCGCTCCCAGATCGGCTCCGTCGGCCAGAGGTCCTGGCCGCGAAGGCGGGGGGCCAGCTCGTCGTGGATCAGTTGGACGATCTCGCGGCCGTGCTCGCGGTTGTCGCCGTTGTAGACTTCGCTCACCAGCCCGTCGTCGGTGCGCAGCCGCGTGATCACGGTCGAGCGCTTGAGGAGCGCGTAGGTGCTACCGCCGAAATTCCGCGCGAGCGGGATGTCGACCGCGATCGCCTCGACGCTATGCAGCCTCATGGGGTCAGGTCTTGCGTTCATACATTCGGCGACGAAATGTCGTATTGCAAGACCTGACCCCAACGGCGGCGAGGGCCTTGCGGAAGCGGGTGGCCTGGCCGATGAGGTCCTGGTCGAAGGGGGCGGTGGTGGGACCCTTGTCGACCTTCACCACGACGATGAAGGGGCCGTCCTCGCCCAGGATCCGGTCGACGGCGCGCTCCAGCTCG
>Ga0214473_10008444_pt1 | contig 12172 bp, 21 predicted proteins | sample RVTome_7_FD_203509 | JGI IMG/M metagenome (GOLD analysis project Ga0214473, IMG submission 203509) | Soil microbial communities from uranium-contaminated site in the Upper Colorado River Basin, Wyoming, United States - RVT98D197 | ecosystem: Environmental > Terrestrial > Soil > Contaminated >... | reverse complement strand
GAATTTATTGAAGTTGACTACAAGGATAAAATAAAAGTTGAGGATATTAAAACAGATGAAACTGTCCTAATTCTTGACTTTAGCTTTAAGCCAGAAGTAATGGCAGAAGTGTTAAAACGAACCACTAAGGTTATCTGGATTGATCACCATAAGACAGCATTCGAATATGATTATAGTTATGGAGTACACTTGTTGGGATTGCTGGATGCTAAGTTTTCCGGTTGTGAATTAACTTGGAAATATTATTTTCCGGATAAACCCATTCCTAAAGGAGTACAATTGATAGGAGACTATGATATTTGGGCTTTTCGACACGGGGAATTGACAGAAGATTATAACCTGGGTTTATGGCTTTATGATACGGTCCCTCATAGTTTTAATTCTTGTTGGAATAAATTTGTCTTTACCGATGATAAGAAGCTTATTGAAGAAGTAGCAAATAAGGGAAAACTTGTTAAACTGTTTAGGGATAATTTTTGTAATGACTACGTTAAGTCGTTTGGGTTTGAAACAGAGTTCGATGGACATAAAGCTTTTGCTATGGGGTTAACTGAGTTTGGATCAAAGGCTTTCGGCGATAAAATTAAAGAGTATCCCATTTGTATAAATTTTGAATTTAACGGAGAGGTTTGGACCATAGGACTTTACTCAGAAACCCTGGATGTCGGGGCAATCGCTAAGAAATACGGTGGAGGTGGCCATACTGGTGCTGCCGGTTTTACCTGGGCAAACTGGGAACTACCTTTTAAGAAACAGAGAATTAATGCGGTTTAATGGAATCATGTCGTGATTCGGAGGTACAACTATGAGATGGTTTATGGGGATAATTTGGATATTGGCTACATTGGGGATGATCATTCTTATTTCCAAAACCCGTTTCGCCGAAACCAATTGGGGAATCGGATAACCGCACCAGAGAGAAATTGGCCATGGGGTTATGAGAAGCCTTGGGTGTTCTTAGCCGGGGGAATAACCAATTGCCCTAATTGGCAGATTAAAGCTATCGATAAGCTGAAGAAGATAGATCATGGGGTATTATTCAACCCCAGACGGGATAACTTTCCGATACATGATCCCAATGCGGCTCGGGAACAGATAACTTGGGAGTTTAATGCTTTAATGAATTGTTCTATTTTTACAATGTGGTTCTCTGCTGGAACAAGCGACCAGCCAATAGGCATGTATGAGCTGGGTAGGTATCTTGCCCGTTACCAGTTAGGTAGGATATACAAAATAGTGATAGGTTGTGAGAATGGGTACAAACGAGAACAAGATGTTTTGTTACAAGTGGGTTTGGTGGATTCTAACTTGCACGTGTTCCGGGATTTTACTGGATATCTTACTGCTATAAGGGAGGCAATAGAATGAAAACGCAAGGAATAGCCAATTGGAAAGGGCCGAGAATTTCAGAAGAGAAATTAGAAGCGGCACTGAACAAAATGCTTACAAAAGGTAAACTTCCAGGTTTTATCTATTTGAGTAAAAGAACATTGACACAATTAGCATCAACACTTCCGATAGTGGAGAGAGTGGTTGTGCCTTCAGGGACATTACCAATTCTCCCGCCTGAAAATACAATTAAAACTCCTAAACACCCAAAAGTAAAACCGTATGTTTGTTATTTTAGAATAGATAACAAATTGCCAGACGGAAAATTTAAGCTTGGTCCTATGGACGAAAAGTATTTTGAGTTTGTAAAGAAGCATAATGCGGAAAAGGAAGAATGTTTGAGTAACATTTCTCACTAAGATGACCTGCTTTTAACCTACCAGATGAAGGCCATTAGGCCAACCAGATGAAACCAATAAAAATTATTTGAAAGGGGAATAGTTGTGATCCCGGTTACGATATACATTTGTAAAAAATGTAAGAAAGATGGAATAGATTCTCTTTTACAGGGGGTTGAAATAAACGAACAGGCTTTTTTTATACGGGGACTATTTTGTCTTAATTGTATGACCTTTTATATTACCAAAGGTGAAATAGATGTTAGCCTTTTTAAAGACGTGGAGGGATTGGGGAATGTTTCTTTTACTAAACTAAATCCAGAAGATATGTCTTAGGAGGTGATTAAGAATGCCGTACAAAACAGAAGAGTTACAATACATTTGTCTTTGCGGGAATAAGGAGTTTGAAATATTTGCCAATTTCCTTAAGTGTTCGAAGTGCGGGCAGGCCTACAATTATTATTCGGGCTATCTGAATGAACCCAAAGTGTTTAATGGAAGGCGGGAATCTTTAAAAAAGAAGGAGAAATAGCATGTCGACAGTTATTTACGTGGCTATTGCTTTTTGCGTAGGATTGCTAATTGGCCAACGAAGTGTTTGGAGTTATCTAAGAAGGATCCGTAGGATCCAAATAGGAGTGTGGATCTACCGAGCAGATTAAGAAAGATATCGAAATAGAGAGGATATACAGATAAATGTTTAGACGACCCGCTTCTCGTTTTGCTGAATCTCCGGAAATGAACCGCATAGTATCAAACCCACGCTATTGTTTGGAAACACTTAGCAGTATAGTGGATAAGGATACCCATACCGTGCCGTTTGTGTTTAATGCTTCTCAGGCACGGTACTACAAGCGACGGACTCACCGGGATATTATTTTGAAGCCACGACAATTGGGGTTTTGCTGTCACCCGAAAACACGTATACTTACCGCTGATTTGAAATGGGTAGCTTTAAAAGATATCAAAAAAGGGCAAACTATTGTAGCCGTTGACGAATTTTCTGGAAGCCGGGGAAAAGGAAGAAGACTAAGAACAGCCCACGTTTTAAAGAAATGTATTGTTTGGGAAGAAGCTTTTAAGTTGAGAACTGAAGATGGAAGAGAATTGATCGTTACCGGAGAACATAAATTTCTTTCTAAATCATCCCCTGCCCATAAAAATAGCAAAACGAAACTTAAGTGTTTTGAAAAGGACAAAGGCCGTAGTTTAAGGTGGCAAAAAGTTAAAGATTTTAGAATTGGGGATGAGATTCGATGGCTCACGAAACCTTGGGAAAGGGGAGACTTTGAAGATGGGTGGTTTGGGGGTTTAATAGATGGTGAAGGAAGTTTTGGGTATAAAAATAAGAATCATAGTGTTAACTTAGGAGTAGCCCAAGCATCGGGTAGTTTGTTCGGGCAAATGAAATCATACGCTGAAAAAAGAAACTACAGTTTTACTATAGACTCCGATCAAAGAGAAATTAGGGATGGGAGCCCAGGACAAGTTGTAAAACGATTATCATTTTCGAGATTGGATGAACTTTTTCAATTAATAGGGCAAACCAGACCCAAAAAACATATCGGGGTTAATTGGTGGGAAGGCAGAGAATTGCCGGGTAAGAGATCTGGGACAGGTTGGTCAAAAATAGTTGGAATCGAATTGCTGGGAAAAAGAGAAATGATCGATCTCCAAACGTCAGAAAAGACTTATATAGCTGAAGGTTTTGTTTCCCACAATTCCACCCAAGTTATTGGGCTGTTCCTACACGATACAATGTACACATCTAACACTATTTCAGTGTTGGTAGCTCAAACAGATAAAGATGCCACAGATATGTTTTCCCGGGCCTTGTATATGTACAACTCTATTCCGGAAGGCTTTAAACCCACCCGTCATCGGGAGAATATGCGGGCGTTGGTGTTTGATAGAATTAATTCCACATTCTTTATAGGTTCAGCGGAGTCTAAGGGGTTCGGCCGCGGCAAAACAATTAACAACTTACATTGTACAGAGCTGAGTCTGCCTGTTTGGCAGGGAACAGATCTAAATGGTTTATTGGAATCAGTACCGAGGAATGGCAGGGTGGTACTGGAATCTACAGCCAGGGGTGAAGGTGGTGTCTATTATGATATGTATTTTGATGCCAAACATGGGCTAAATGAGTTTACTCCTCATTTTTACCGGTGGTGGGAACACAGAGAATATCGGGAGCCGTTACCAATAGGGGTATCTCGCAAAGCATTTATTGATTCTTATGACTATGAAGAACGGGAACTGGTCAAAACTTATAATCTTGTACCAGAGCAAATGAGGTGGAGACAAATTAAAAAAGCCCGCTTGAGGTTCTTGTTTGGTCAAGAGTATCCGGAATGGGAAGATGAAGATGCTTTTATTAAATCTGGGACTTCGATTTTTGATGCCACTTTATTGAAGGAAAGAGATGATCTTTTACCAGAACAGGCCCCATCAGAGATGTGGTTGGGAGGTGATTTGTTTCTTTACCGCATAGCCCGTCCTGGGTGTAAATATATAATTAGTGTAGACACTTCAGAGGGGGATATCAATTCAGACTTTACCGCTGCAATGGTTAACAGGGTTTACCCATTACCAATAGAACAAGCGGCTTTACTTCATGGCAAGTGGACACCTGATATAGCCAGTGAAAAGGTTTACAAGTTGGCCAGAGCCTATAATAATTCTATAATCGCAGTAGAGCGTAATAACCATGGCCATGCAATGTTATTGAATCTTGGGAATGGGATAGTCCGGAATGGGGTGGTTGCCTATCCACCATGGCCCCATTTGTATCTTGGGCCTGATAAGAAACTGGGTTGGCTCACTACACCACTATCGAAAAATCAGATGGTTCAAGAGTTAGATCGTGTTATGAGGTCAGGAGAGTTGGTAATAAATTCTAAACCGTTTATTAAAGAAGCCCGAAGGTTCGTAACCTTGAAAGGTGGGGGTTACGGTGTACCGAAGGCTGTAGGGAATGATGACATTGTCATGGCTCAAGCTATTGGGGTGATGGCCGCTACAATGGGGAAATTCGATTTTGATTTTATATAATGAGTGAAATGAAATGGATGAAGATATTAAAAAATTAACAGAATTGTATGACAAGGGGTGGAGAATATCTTTTAGTAAAAATGGAGCCTATGTTTATGCTGGAGATATTAACTGCCCTTACCAAAAAGAATATGATTTAAAAGATGGCCATGGGTTTTCTGAAATTGAGGTTACATTTGATGAGTTTGATGATCTTTCTGAGTTAATAGATTTTATCTATCCTAAATGTAATGAGAAGGTGAAATGATTGTTAAGACGTTTAATTAAGGTTTAATAAGTTATGGAACTTTGTCCTAAATGTAAACGAATGTCCGCAGAAAAGAATCATTACAATGGCCGGTTGTATTGTTACGCTAAGAATTGTTTAGCAATTTTTAAAGCCGGGGTAGAAGTCACTGAGTTAAAAGTCGGTCCAATAGGTAGTTACGGCTTTTCCGGACATGCGGGTCCAATAGGTTTTGTAGGTAAAGGAATGGGAGGATTAGCTGGGTTCTGGTTGTACTGTACAGGCTTCTGTGATATTTTCAATAACAGTTTGGCCATAAAACAACCTGAGCCCGAAGGCAGGATGATCCGTATAGGAGAAGAAAATGAGTAAAGACATTAACAAAGGTGGGACAATTAGAACCATTTTTATAGTTACTACAATAAGATTTGGAATGAAGACAATCAAAGTAGGTAAGAACAGGGGCAGAAAGATATTTGGGATAATAGACAAGCGCACAGTGGGGTGGTTTCCCATTTTGAAAAGTGGTGCCCAGAAATGTGTAGAGAAAAATCAAGGGGATATTTACGAATCCGGCACGTATCCTTGGGCAGTGATTGAAGAAATCCCTTACGGGGTATATCCTCCTACAAATGAATGGTGGTATGAGTGGGATTCGGAAAAGGGGAAATATATACCAGGACGTAAACCTGGGCAATACAAAAGGGTAACTAATTTTGCTATGGGGTAAAAAAGATGTTTGAAATCGTGATCTTACTTGCTGGGTTTTTTGTAATAGTCAGAATCTTGTTTAAATGGAAGGTTACTTTGTTCATAAAGAACCTTGCCTTGCTGGTTTGGCAAATGGGATTTACTGGAATAGACGATTGGGATTAAACCATGAAGAAATTTTACGCTCACGGTGGAGAAATGGACAAAGATAAAAAAGAGAAGATGAAGGGAGTAATACATGAGGCCCTGAGAATAGATTTTTATGATGAAGATAGGATAGAGAAAGCTTTCGGCTTGTGTTCCACTTGTATGAACTTTGAGGGAGCAGAAACTAAATATGGAGTGGTGTTCGCCCGGTGTGAAGAGTTACGATTAAAACTCAAGACTTCTGATCCAATAATCAAGTGCACTTATTACATCAAACGGGGAGCAATGGATATTGAGGACATGAAGGAAATAGCTTTGTTGATAGATGTAAAAAGGTCTGTGGGTTTTATTAAGGAGGAATAAAATATGAAGTTTGAATTAGTGGATCTGGCGTGGTTGTTTAGTGTAATTTCGATAGTGGCTTGTTGGTTTAATATAAGAAAGAAAAAAGTTTGTTTTATTATATGGTGTGTAAGTAATGTGGGTTTTCTTTGGTTAAATTTTGTAACCAAACTTTACGGGCAGATTCCACTTTGGGTAGTCTTTACTTTACTGAATGTTTATGGTTATTTTCAATGGGCAAAAGAGGAGGGCGGCTTTAAGGGAAACCGTCTTTTCTGTCGCTTTGGTTTACATGACTGGATAACCTCAAAGATAAAACTTGGGGGTGTTTGGTATTCGGAAAAGTTCTGCCGATATTGTCCCAAAATAAAATGACCCAAGTTTTATATAACTAATAACATAGTGAAATAGGGATAACCATCGGAGGAACTGTATGGATTCCATAGTTTTGAGTATTGATGAAGCGTTTGAAGACTTAGTAAAGGCAGAAGGTACAAAAGCTCAGCGGTCAGCGGCTAAAAAATATGCCCTATCAGAAAAGACCAAAGAAACAATTGGTACAGCAGGAAGCAAGGCCCGGGAAGATATGCCCGCGGATATGTTTCTGAAACCCGGTGAGCGAAAGTATCCCTGGAAGCTGGGTGGAAAACCTTCCCAGAAATTGTTAGTGGCGGCATACCGTAGGGCCATTACCCAAAAGGATGCGGCTGTGGCTAACAAGGCCAGAAGGCTTTTGAAACAGCATTTTGATAAGGAGTTTCAAACCATCGGGAAAGCCATGGATCTGATTCTTGCTAATTGGGATAAGGCTGTAGAATTATTTGAGAAAGCACGTACACCCGGGGCCAAGGATATTAAGAAAAGAAAGCGTAAGCTAATGGGCCAAGTCGCTTATCATCCGGGGTCTGGAAAGACTGGGGTTGTTACTAACGTTCATGAGGGACTTTATTCTACTTCTGAACCACATGTTACCGTATCTTTTGATGGTGAAAAGAAGAAACTCCCCATTAACAGTTTACAGCTTCGTAAAGTCGGGAAAGCCATGGGTGTAGATTAGGTTAAGATTAGGTTTAAGTGGACGTCCTATAAGGCGAGGGGGTTAACCCGTGAACGGGTAAGCTGAAAGGGACAATTAACCGTTTCACAAAACCTCTCCATGCGGCCGCTGGTTGTGAAATGGGGATAAGTATTACAATCCCTCAGAGTGAAAGTCTCTGAGACTTACGGAAAATGAGAGGCCAATAGTGCGTCTCGCCGAGGGCCGGTTTCATTACCGGCCTTTCCAAAATTTGAACCATGTTCCTATTTCAAATTACTGTACAAGTGGATCAAGAAAGTGGTAAACCAAAAGTCCCGTGGATGAAGCCGAAGGTGCTTTATCCTGTTTACGATGTTTTTAAAAGAACAGAGAAATTAGATCATCCACCAGGATTTAAGTTTAAAGACACTTGGTTTTTGGTGGGGGAACCGGGGGGAACACGGTTAGAATGGGTTAACGCTATTGGCGTAAATTACGCAGGGGAATAGGAGAATAAAATGAGTTGGATAGATAAACTATGGGAAATCGTATTCGAGAAAAACAAATCCCCAGAAATGTCTACAGTCTACCCGTTGGTTCAACCAGTTCTTATTTCCGGTACTTATAACGGAAATTACGTAGAGGGTGAATTATACAAACCCCCACATTTTAAGAAAGCTATTCTTTATTGCCACGGTGGGTTTGCCGATGGCATTACTCCAGATGTCGGGGCTTACGTTAACACGGGTAATTTAACATTACATGTCGATTACGAAGCAGAAGGAGACGTGTTCAATAGTAACCCGGATCGAGACGTAATTGAATTAGTTGATTCCGCAGAAATGGTCAAAACCCTTTATGGGGTAACTGATATCGATTTAGTGGGGAGTTCTCGTGGGGCGTATGCGGCCTTAAAAGCTTTTGGGCATCATCCGGATAAATTCCGTAGAGTAGTGGCAATGATGGGCCCGATAAATATGAACGACCCGGCTTACCCGTACGACTGGTCGGTGTGGGGAGCTCAGAGTCCTAAACATTTAGCGATGATCGAAGGTGCTAAAAAGTATTTTGCTACCTCACTTGATCCAACTCAAATGGCTAAAGCGGAAATGTATAAAGGTTTGGAATCCCGAATACTTTTAATTTATGGTTCGGAGGATCCAATTTGTCCCTTGGAAGATATGATGATTCCTTTTTGTGAGATTACAAAAGTTAAGGGAATAAAAATTGAGGGAGCATCTCATAACGTCCACAGAACTAAGGATGGACAAATCTACGCAGTTACATTTTTAAACAGGAGATAAGATGGCAAACGAATTGACTGTTATTACTTCAATAGCTTTTGTTAAAGGGGATTATTCTCAATCTTTTATTCCTTCTGCCCCATTTTCATTAACAGTTACGGGGACGAAGTATATAAAAAATGTACAAAATATAGGGATAACTATTGAGGCCCTTTCTGTTGGGGATTTAACAACCCCAGGTTTTATGATTGCCATTAACCGAGATTTGACTAACTATGTCGAATTGTTTGAGTCCATAAGTGCGGTAACGCCTTTTGCTAAATTAAAGGCTGGAGAGCCTTGTTTGGTGAGGCTTGGTTGTACGGCCCCAGCGGCAAAGGCAAACACAGCACCAATTAATTTAGAATATCTAATTATTGAAAATTAAAGGAGGTGGAGTAAATGACGGTATTATATGTTATTATTGCATTGGCTATTTTGGCGGCCGTTGGGTTCGGGATTTTAAAAATCAGACAGAAGAAAGCTGCGGATAAAGCTGAGAAGGTTTTAGCGGAGCAAGCCCTGATTGATAAGTTCAAGGCCGAAAATCCTGGAATGACGTTTAAAGATTGGCTGGCTAAGAAACAAGGGCAACTCAAATAAAGTAATAAATTTGGGCAAAACCAAGTCCGATACGGAGGTGTTATGAATAGGCAAGAATTACACAGTAAAGTATTATACCCAGTAGTGAGGATTGTAACTCAGGCTGCACTTGGTTCTGGAACCATCCTTTACTCAAGACCAAACGACAGTCATGTCATAGAAACCTTTGTTCTGACAAACAATCACGTTATCTCAAGCCTAATATCCTACAAGAAGGAATGGGATTCAGTTTTACAGAGAGACGTAAAGCATGAAATTAAGTCTGCTGCCGCGGTCCAAGAGTTTAGATATCGTCCTGGTCGTACGGCCGTTGTGGGGGAAAGCCAGGTACAAGCCGACGTTGTGGCTTACGACGTTAGACAGGACATGGCATTGTTAAAACTAAGGGACATTAAGAAATATGAGTTTATTGCTGACATGTTTCCGAAGGAGTCATTCCTTGAGATGTTGATGGAGCTTTATTGTGTTGGTTGCGGATTGGGTCAGAGACCACTCATGACCCATGGGTTTCTTACCGGGATTGGCATAGAGATAGAAAACTATGACTACATGTTAAGCAGCGCTCCTTCCATTTTTGGAAATTCAGGTGGGGCCGTGTTTACCGTGGAAACACTGCAATTTGTCGGTATTCCGAGTCGGGTTTCCGTGTCTGGTGGAATGTTTGGTGGGAGCCCAATACCTCATATGGGATATTTTATTCCCATAGATCGGGTATATAACTTTCTTGATGAACAGTGTTATCAATTTATATACGATTCAAACTTTACGGTTACCAAGTGCGACAAGCTTCGGGAACAAAAGCGTGAAAAGGAGGCAGAATACAAATCGAGGGCTGTACTGGATTCTGATTCTAACGATAAGGAAGAGTAGTTTTGAAATTATGAAAATAGCTAAACTCTTTTCTCTGGAGGATCTGGCTAAGGCCAGAACACCAGGGGCCAAAGATAAACAACCCCGCAAGCGTCGGATGGAAGCCCAATTAGAAGGCCATCATGAAGTTTTAACTGGGTCGGGTTATTCCAAAGGGGGAACAACTCATCCTAAAGCTCATTTTTATCATAAGGCGGGCAATCTGGTTATGGTAAACCGTGAAACGGGAGATTGGTCTCATTACACTAATGAGAAGGGTTTTACCCAAGCCGGTAGTGGCTATGGAACGCTGCGAGATTATTTAAGAACAAAGGGGGGATAAAATTGAAAGTAGAAGTTTTGACGTTGGACGAAGTATTTGAGAAGTCCAGAACACCAGGGGCCAAAGATAAGAGGCCAAGAAAAAAACGTGGGGATTGGAAGGGAATTCATTCTGGAAAGATACCAAAGAATTCAGTATTGTTGTACCAAGGACCTGAATATGAGCGGAATCTTTCTACTGCAAAAAAATTCCTTAAAGTTTCTGGAGTAAAAGAAAAATTAATGAAATTGACAGAAATGAAAGAACGTGGGGAAAAAGGTGCGGGTGTAAAACGATTACAAGACGAATTATTGGCTATCAAAAGAAAAGTTGAATAACTTTACAAATAAGAACTTAAAAGGTTTTGTTGGGATAAAAGAAAGGCAATTGAGGCGTTTCCAATGTCTTGGAATAAAGGATTAACAAAAGAAACGGATGAAAGGGTGCCGGAAATTAGATTTAATGAATCAATGTGTTATTGCTCAGTTAATAACGTTAACGGGCAGAAAGAAAATTCTCTCACTTTAACCTTAGATTCCACCGCGGGGATTACTTATCCTGTTACTGGCGGAACAATAAAAACCAATTCTGACGGAACAATAGAATTTCTTCCGTTAGAGCAAGTTCCTATACCAGTAACTCCTACAATATCACCCTTTATTATTCCAACCATAGATTTAGGACAATTCGAGGAATACGATTATTATTGTTTACCCAAAGATCCAACGAAAAGACGCAAAGTTTTAAAAGAACTTCTTAATGAGATGGAGAAACCTCATCGTGTAAGGGCTAAACGAGAGCGACAAGGAAGATTGATTCGCATCGGGGAAGAAGAACTATAAGGGGAGATTGTAAGCCTATGAAAACTGAGATTATAATTAGCTTGATCAGCATTGGTATCGCGTTAGCAACATTTTTAGCACTTTATTTTGGATTTATAGGTAGGATATTAGAAAAAATAGGTGATTTGCAACTTGTTGTAGGCAAAGTGGCTAATTTAGATTTTGCTGGTTTACTTACCAGGGTCGTAGGTTTATGCGAAAGGGTTGCCAAGATAGAAGAAAGAATGGGATCAGTAAATTTTATGGAAATGTCTAAAGATCTGGTCACGGCCAAAGTAAAAACAGATCTCTTTTGGGGTGCCGTTGAGTCAATGGTTCGTGATATAATAAAGCAACCCATTCATTTTCGAAAGGATGAGTTGATTGATAAGTTTCCGGATCTGTCGGAAGAAGAAATTTGTGAATTGAAAAATATTCTTGAAGGAGAAATAAAAGAGTTACGATTACATAAAGACATAAAAGTATTAGCTTACGGGCTAATGATGGCAAGGATTAATATAGTTTTACATGAACGTCAACAAATTTGTGTGGATATTTTAGGAAGGTAAACGATAATGGGCGGCTTACAAAAGTTTGAAATCGTAATGAGTATTTTAGCAACTCTGGGACAATTTTTGTTAATATGGATGACTTATCGAATGTATAGGTTTGCCCGGGAGTATGATAAAAAGATGTGGGGTAGGGCTTTCGGAATATTCTTGATAGGGATGATAGTAGCTACGGTAAGGCTGATAGCGGTGACCACTTGGGAAATTACTCAAATCGACGGGGACATCGGAAAGTGGATTCAATTCTTTGGCCATATATTGGGGCCATCGGTTATGGTGGTTTGTATTTATCTCTTTCTGAGCATTCTTTGGAAGTGGTGGAATCAGTTCGACGTGGGGTTAAAAAAGTTAATAAGAAATAACAAAAGAAGGGGAAGAAGTAATGGCCAGAATAAAGAAATACATCCGTAGAGAAGGTGGGCCTGGGAATTACCAATATTTTTATCAGGAAAAGGTTGAAAAAGCAGATGTGGCGGTGGCAACAGAACCCAGAAGCCACA
>Ga0214473_10008443_pt1 | contig 12172 bp, 17 predicted proteins | sample RVTome_7_FD_203509 | JGI IMG/M metagenome (GOLD analysis project Ga0214473, IMG submission 203509) | Soil microbial communities from uranium-contaminated site in the Upper Colorado River Basin, Wyoming, United States - RVT98D197 | ecosystem: Environmental > Terrestrial > Soil > Contaminated >... | reverse complement strand
TCCCCGAGTGATCTGGGTGGGGATGGACGAGCCCGGCGGAAACTTGAACCTTCTGCATCTCGAGATCGACTCAGGATTGGTTGCTCTGGGATTCGAACGAGAAGAAAAGAGATTTCATCCACATGTAACATTGGGTCGAGTGAAGAGCAACAAGAAGATCCATAGCTTGCTTCGCATGATGGAATCCATTACCTTTGAGAGCCAACCGGTGACAGTGCATGAAATTGCACTGATGCAGAGTGAGTTGAACGCCAGCGGGTCCGTCTATACTATCCTGAACTCAATTCCACTCGGTTCCTAAGACCGCTGGTTCCATGAGCTCCGTATATCCCATCCTCTGACGAAGGATGGATCGAATGGCCGAACATTACAAAAGCAAATCATTTCACACAAGGGGAGATAGCCATGTCAGACGAAAAGGATTCCAAAGCTCAGGCACTGAAGATCGCCATTGAGCAGATCGAGAAGCAGCACGGTAAAGGATCGGTGATGCGCCTTGGCGAAGGGCCGATTGCGCAAGTGGAGGTGATCTCCACCAGCTCGATCTCGCTTGATGCGGCGCTCGGCATTGGCGGCATTCCGCGAGGACGTGTGACTGAGATCTTTGGGCCGGAATCCTCCGGCAAGACATCACTCTGTCTCCATATCATTGCTGAGGCGCAGAAGACCGGTGGCATCTGTGCCTTCATCGACGCCGAGCATGCCCTCGACATCGCCTATGCGAAGAAACTCGGTGTTGACGTGAACAATCTGCTCCTCTCGCAGCCTGAATTTGGGGAGCAAGCCCTGGAGATCGTCGAGACCCTGGTCCGTAGTGGTGCGCTGGATGTGATTGTGATTGATTCGGTCGCGGCACTGACCCCCCGGGCGGAAATCGAGGGGGAGATGGGAGACCCGACCATGGGTGTACAGGCCCGCTTGATGTCGCAGGCGCTCCGCAAGCTCGCCTCGGCGATCAGCAAGTCCAAGACGAGCGTCATTTTCACCAACCAACTCCGGATGAAGATCGGCGTCATGTTTGGCAACCCCGAGACGACAACCGGAGGCAACGCGCTGAAGTTCTACGCTTCGGTTCGCCTCGACGTTCGCCGCATCGAGGCAATCAAGGATGGCACCAGTGTCATCGGAAATCGAACCCGCGTCAAAGTGGTCAAGAACAAGGTTGCCCCTCCCTTCCGTGAGGCGCAGTTCGACATCCTCTACAACGAAGGAATCTCCAAACTCGGTGATCTCGTGGACACTGCTGTGGAGCACAACATCATCGCCAAATCCGGCTCATGGTTTTCGTATAAGGAAGATCGTATTGGGCAGGGCCGTGATGCTGTGAAGAAGTATCTCCAGGAGAACGAAAAAATCGCCAAGACAATCGATATGGAGACAAGAAAGAAGCTGGGTCTTGTTCCAACAAACGGCCACCAGACACCGGAGATCAAATCCGGCAACCCGGCTGTCGCCACCGCACAAAAAGCAGCGCCACAACCTCTTGTACTTGGCAAGCCAGAGCTGGCAAGAAAGAAATAGAGGACCGTTCCAACAAGAAGCTTTTTCTAACCCTCGGGGCGAGCATCGTCGCCCCGCACTGCCATGCGCATCACAAAGATCGAACCGCAAAAAAAGAATCCAGCCCGAAGGAACATCTACCTCGATGGCGAGTTCGCCGTGGGCGTAGGAGCCGAGACCCTCATTCGCTTTGGCCTTCGCACCGGCGACGAAATCGGTGCTGATAAACTGAAAGCTCTGGAACAAACTGAGGAGCTTTCCAGTGCCCGGAATGTTGCGCTCCGATTCCTCAGTCACCGACAACGATCAAGAAAAGAGATCCAAGACAAGCTCCGCGAGAAGGAGTTCGGCGAAGAGGAGATTAATCAAGCACTCGATTCCCTTGAGCGAGCCGGACTCGTCAACGATGCGGCATTTGCGCGGATGTTTGCACGCGACCACCTGGTGCTTCGACCAACAGGCAGTATCCTCTTGAAGCGAAAGCTCCTTATGCTCGGTGTTGACAAAGCAACGATCGAAGAGGCCCTTGCGGACGTGATGCAGAATGTTGACCAGAAGGAGAATGCCCAGCAGGCAGGAGAGAAGTTCTTAAGAAAGGCTCTCGCCATCAGCCCGGCACAGGAGAAGCCCAGGCTTCGCTCAAAGCTTACACAGTTTCTCGTCCGCCGCGGGTTTGGCTGGGATGCAATCGAAAGCGCCGTCGCGGCCCTTCTTGCAGACGAGCGACTCAAAGAGCTGAAGCAATGAATAGAATCGTGTTTGACATCGAGACGCTCGGTTTCCCGCTGGAGTCCTTTGATGAGGTTCAGCAGGAATACCTGATGAAGTTTGCCAGGACCGAGGAAGAGAAAATCGAGGCCGTACGGAAGCTTAATCTGACGCCATTCACCGCACAGATCATCGCCATCGGTATGTTGAACCCGGATTCAAACCAGGGGAAGGTCTTGTATTCGGCTCCCAAGGAGCCACCGTGGTCGTCCGCAGACGGAATGGTTGAGTTCATTGCGTGCACTGAAGAAGAGATGTTGCTGGAGTTCTGGAAAACCGTGAGCCACTACAGTCAGTTTATTACTTTCAACGGTCGATCATTCGATTGCCCGTTTCTTATGCTCCGGTCAGCGATCTTGGGTGTCAAGCCCACACGCAATCTCCTCCCCTACCGGTACAGTGCAAATGAACACTGCGACCTGATGGAACAGCTTACCTTCTATGGCGCGTTCCGCAAGTTCAATCTCGATTTCTATTGCAAAGGCTTCGGCATTAAGAGTCCCAAGAGCGATGGTATTACCGGGCTCGATCTTGCTGAACTTTACAAATCGGGCAGGTTCCGTGAGATTGCGGAATACTGCATTGGCGACGTGAGGGCAACAACCGAACTTTTCCACCGCTGGCAGAATTTCCTCGCCTTCGAACGCTGATCTCCCCTGTTTCCTCGCCTTTTGGTCAATCACTCCCCTGCTAAAAAAAGTCCTTGCGCTTGAAACCTTTTCAAACTATATTCGTCTAAGCAAATACAGTTAGGAAAAGGATTCGTCATGAAGGAGCTTACAACCGTATTCAAAGCCCTCAGCGATGAGGCCAGGCTGAGGATACTCAATCTGCTGTTCAGGACAGGCGAACTGTGCGTTTGTGACATTGAGGCCACGACAGGTTTCACACAAACCAAGGTGTCCCGCCATCTCTCTTATCTCAGGAATGCCGGACTTCTCGACTCCAGGCAACAGGGGCTTTGGATGCTGTACAAGATCGCCAACCCCAGGAACAACGAGCACGAACAGCTGTTGAATTTTCTTCGGACGATCCTTCAAACAAACCCTACGGCACAGCGCGATGCCCGGGAGTTGGGAAAGAGCATCAAGAACGGGTGCTGTACAACATTCTCAACCATTAAACCAAATCAGATACCAGCCACACTTGAGCTTAATTAATCACCACAAAGGAACTATTATCATGGCGAACCCCGTGGAGAAAGTAAACAAGGCATGCTGTGAAACACAGACGGACCTCAAGGCTCCCCTCTTGAATGATGCAAAGGTAAAGAATTCCATCCGCGAGAGGTACGGCAGGATTGCTGCGGAAGGCAGTACATGCTGTGGCCCAAATTGCGGTTGCGAGAGCACCGATGAACAGCTTATCTCTGTTTTGATGAGTGATGAGTACACAAATGTGGACAAGCAGATTGTGGCAGCGGCAGACCTCGGGCTCGGATGCGGCACACCGACAGCATTCACCGATCTCCAGCCCGGCATGACAGTGCTCGATCTCGGCTCCGGCGCGGGAATAGATGTGTTCATTGCTGCCAAAGCGGTCGCCCCGACCGGCAAGTCAATCGGCCTCGACATGACTGATGAGATGCTGAAACGGGCGCGGGCAAACAAGACAAAGCTCGGAATCACGAATGCGGAGTTCTGGAAGGGAGAGATTGAAGACATGCCGGTCGAGTCCGGATCCATCGACCGGATCATCAGCAACTGCGTTATTAACCTTGTCCCCGATAAAAGGAAAGCGTTCTCCGAAATGCACCGGGTGCTCAAGCCCGGCGGGAAGTTCACCGTCTCTGACATCGTTTCTGTTGGCGAGATTCCCGCTGACGTCCGACGGAACATGGAACTCTGGGCGGGATGCATCGCAGGAGCCGTTGACAAAGAAGAGTATCTTCGGATCGTGAGGGAAGCTGGTTTTCGGGATTTGACAATCTCGGCAGAGAAACCGTACAACCTCGAAGGCAACACGTCATTCGGACTCGAGAGCATCACACTTACTGCAACCAAATGAATCACCCGACTGTTCGTCAGGCAACTCGCGTAGACCTGACCGGCATTGAACAACTCCTTGAGTCGGCATCCCTGCCGACTCTGGGGGTATCGGAACACATTCGGCACTTTCTTGTGGCGGAAATGGAAGGAGAGATCGCTGGCGCAATTGGACTGGAAGTATATGGCGAGACGGCGCTGCTACGATCCGCGGTTGTCGCTTCGGGTTTGCAGAGAACGGGAATCGGCGGTCTCCTCTACGCTCAGATTGTCGAACAGGCCAAACGGCTCGCCGTGCAGCGGCTGATCCTTCTCACAAACACTGCCGAGAAATACTTTGAGCGGAAAGGCTTCAAGAAAATCGACCAGAAGAGCGTCACCGGGCCCATCACCAGCTCTGTGGAATTCACCGGGGCGTGCCCTTCTCACGTTGCGTGCATGGAGCTGTTGCTGTGACGAGAATACTAATCCTTTGCACAGGCAACTCATGCCGGAGTCAAATGGCTGAAGGATTTCTAAAGTCGATGAACGCCGGACTCGAGGTTTATTCTGCGGGGACGGCCCCTGCAGCAAGAGTTCATCCCAAAGCAATAGCCGTTATGAAAGAGGTGGGGGTTGACCTCAGCGGTACCTACCCCAAGCACGTCGATGAGTTCATCAACAAGCCTTTTGACTACGTCATCACTGTCTGCGACCATGCGCGGGAGACATGCCCTGTATTCACCGGCAAGGTGCGCCATCGCTTGCACATCGGGTTCGACGATCCGGCGGAAGCAACTGGAAGCCAAGAAGAGATCACCTCAGTATTTCGCTGCATACGGGATGAAATCAAGCAACGCTTCCTTGAATTCTACTCTGCCAACATCAAACCCGACACGTCTTCTTGAGCAATAGCGCTATGGAACAATCAAAGAAACGGCTCGCCCCTTTTGAACGCTACCTGACTCTCTGGGTCATCATCTGCATGGCCGTGGGAATTCTGCTCGGAACAATGTTGCCGGAGATGACCGACGTGTTACGGAGAATGGAATTCGGTGATGGAAGCCAGATCAATATTCCCATTGCAGTCCTTATCTGGCTCATGATCTATCCAATGATGCTCAAGATTGATTTCTCCAGTGTACTCGGTGTCCGTGGGAAACCAAAGGGCCTCCTCATCACCTTGTTCGTCAACTGGATGGTGAAGCCGTTTTCGATGGCATTGATTGGCTGGTTGTTTTTTAAACACCTATTCCTCCCGTTCATCGGTAGCGAACTTGCCGACCAGTACATCGCGGGAGTTATCATTCTTGCAGCGGCACCCTGCACCGCAATGGTGTTTGTATGGTCGTACCTGACGGACGGCGATCCTGCGTACACTTTGGTTCAGGTTTCAGTAAACGACCTACTGATGCTTATTCTCTTCGCGCCCATCGTGACTTTGCTTGTCAGCGGTGCAAGCAATCTGACCGTCCCGTTCGAAGTGTTGTTGTACAGTGTCATTACATTCATCGTGATTCCCTTGCTGTTGGGAAGCCTGAGCAGGACCCTGCTCATCCGGCTGAAAGGAGCCGAGTGGTTTGAACAAAAGTATCTCAAGTTCTTTCATCCATTAACCATACTCGCTTTGTTGGCAACACTGGTTCTTATCTTCGCATTCCAGGCAGATAATCTCACTGGACGGTTCTTTCATGTAATACTGATTGCCATACCGATTCTGATTCAGGTGTATTTCAACTCATCGCTCACGTACGGTCTCATGAAGTGGCTCAAGGTGCCGCACAACATCGCCGCCCCCGGCGCACTCATCGGGGCAAGCAATTTCTTTGAGCTGGCCGTGGCCACGGCAATTGCTCTGTTTGGACCCGGCTCTGGGGCGGCTCTTGCTACAGTGGTCGGGGTTCTTGTCGAGGTCCCGGTGATGCTCTCCGTCTGCTCAGTCTGCAATCGGACCCGACATTGGTTTGAGACCGACCCCCTCTCCGAACCCAAATGAAGAATAAAAGTATCTCCTGTAAGTTGACAACCGTTGAGCTACGGCAGCGCAAAGCGACAGTTATCGCCGGTTTGAAAGACAAAATCCTCGAGAGAAAGGAATTGGAGGATGGCATTGTTTTGAGGTTCGACGGGCGTGATGAAATGGTGGATACACTTGTCTCCTTCATCAAGACTGAGAGAGCCTGTTGCAACTTCTTCACATTCACTCTCTCTATCGCCGGGAATCCCAATCCGGTATGGCTTACCATCCGTGGCCCGGAGGGTGCCAGGGAATTCATGGCCTCTGAGTTGAGGCTTTAAACGGTTCCTCCTTCTTGTCGTCGGATGCTGACGCTCGACAACCTTCCTCTCCTCCACCGCATCTGTTGAGTAACTCAGCACTGAACAGTTCTCAGCGCTGGGCCCTCACTTCTTGTACTTAGGAACCCTCCCTGCGTCCCTCTCAGAAAATCTGTCAATCGTGAAGAAACTGCTATGGCATACTATATGAGTCTATACTCATATACGTAGGCACTCATTTCCAGACGGGTATCCGCCGATCTGAAAGCAGACATCCTTGCTGCGCTCGCCCATCCGAACCGAATCCGTATTCTGGAGTACTTGCGGAGGGATATACGATGCAATTGCGAGTTGGCTCCCGCGCTGGAGCTTGAGCAGTCCAATCTCTCCCGTCATCTCAAGATCCTCGTGCAGGCGGGCATTCTCCATTCGTGGAAGGAAGGGCTGCGTGTCAACTTCAAGGTTACGGATGATAGAATCTTCAGGATTCTTGACAGTGCAACAGCAATTGCGCGACGGGAAATCGAGAAAAAGGCTGAAGCGCTCGAATTAACGTAGTGCCAAAACAGAAGGGAAATACCAACATGACAATAAAAGTACTCGGACCCGGATGCATGAACTGCAGAACGCTCGAACGGCGTACGATCGAGGCACTGACGAATCTTGGCATTCAGGCACAAGTGGACAAAGTTGTTGACCTCGACGGGATCTCCTCATATGGTGTGATGCGCACACCCGGCCTTGTGATCGATGAAAAGCTCGTGTGGCAGGGTGGTGTTCCAACAGTCGAGAAGATCAAAGAGATCATCACTGCGAGCGGGAAGGCAAACTAACGTGAAGGAGTGGATGAAGTTTGCGCTCTTGGCAGTGATGTTTCTGGTGTTCTATTTCTCCCCCATCGACGCACCAATTGTAATTCAGTCGATAGCTGCCGGACTGACTTTGCTACACGAATACGCACAGCTTCATGTGCTCACGTGTCTTGTGCCGGCGTTCTTCATTGCCGGTACCATTGCAGTGTACGTGAAGAAAGATGCGGTGATGAAGCTTCTCGGCCCAACGACGAAGAAGTACATTGCATACCCGATCGCCAGTGTCTCGGGAGGAATTCTTGCCGTCTGTTCGTGCACGATCCTTCCATTGTTCACGGGTATCTACAAACGAGGGGCGGGTATTGGCCCTGCGGTGGCGTTTCTCTTCACTGGTCCTGCAATTAACATCACCGCGATACTCCTTACGAGTAGCGTTCTCGGGTGGGACTTTGCCGTGGGCCGCCTCATAGCATCCATTATCATCTCGGTGATTGCGGGACTCTTCATGGCAGTTCTCTTTCGCGAGCATGACAGGAAGAATGCAAACGGAACATTCGCCGCCGGATTGGGCGGAGACGTGCCGTACTCGAGCACGACGATCCTCCTCTTCTTTCTACTCCAGCTTGCCATTCTGGTGGTGTTCGGGTTGTCGATTGACCCGATGCTCAAGGCGGTTCTTATCATCGCCATGATTGCGGCGCTGCTGGGTATTGTGTTTTTCAAGTTCCAGAAAGAACACAACCTCGAGTGGCTGCGCGAAACGTGGGACCTGACCAAGAAGATTCTCCCCTATCTTTTCGTTGGCGTGTTCGTTGCCGGTATCATTGAAGTTGTTGTTCCGCAAGAAGTCGTGACCGGGCTTGTTGGACAGAATACTTTTCTCTCCAATGCCATCGCCTCAACATTCGGTGCATTTATGTATTTCGCAACCTTGACCGAAGTGCCAATCATACAAAAGCTGATGGGACTTGGCATGGGCCGGGGTCCGGCACTCACGCTCTTTCTCACTGGCAACGCCTTGAGTTTGCCGAGCATGATTGTGTTGTTCAACGTGATGGGAAAGAAACAAGCCTCCGCATACATCCTGACCATTATGGTGCTCTCGGTAATTGCAGGGTGGCTCTTCGGTGAATTGATATGAGTGGAATGATGAAAAACATCAAAGTCCTTGGCTCAGGATGTTCAAAGTGTAAAGCTCTCGAACAACGGCTGCTGGCGTTGAAAACCGAGCACGGTCTTGACTTCGATCTCGTCAAGATAACCGACCTCAATGAGATCATTTCATTCGGCATTATGATGACGCCCGGGCTGGTCATCAACGGCGAAGTGAAAAGTGTTGGAACCGTGCCTAAGGACTCACAACTCTTACTATGGATCAAGGAATAGTATTATGAATAAACAGGAACTTATCCTCGTTGCTCTCATCGCAGTCGGTATGAGCGCGGCAACTCTCGTGGGACAATCGAAGGCGAACAAGTCAACAACACCATCGAAGACAACGAACGACAAACCGTTGGTGATATTTGTTGAGCTGGGTTCCGTGAAGTGCATCCCATGCCGTCAGATGCAACCAGTGATGGCTGCCATCGAGAAAAAATATGCAGCGCAAATCAAAGTTGTATTCCACGACGTTTGGAAACCCGAGCAGCAACAGTATGCCGAGCAGTATGGTATCAAACTCATCCCCACGCAGGTGTTCCTGGACAAGAGCGGTGGGGAATTCTTCCGTCACGAGGGGTTCTTTCCTGAGGAAGAAATCCACAAGCTTTTGCAGAAGCGCGGCCTGAAGATCCAGAAGTCCGGGGATTGACTCATGCTTGATCAGCTTTTCACATGGCTGACAATTGCGATGGGCGACGCGTATGGACTCGCTCTTGTTGCAGCATTCGGCTGGGGCGTCATCAGCATTATTCTCAGTCCATGTCATCTCTCCAGCATTCCGCTCATTATCGGATACATCAGCAGTCAGGGAACCGAAGGAGTGAAGCGCTCGTACTCACTCTCCCTCGTGTTCGGCATCGGTATTCTCATGACGATCGGTTTGATTGGAGCGATCACCGCTTCCGCTGGCAGGATGTTGGGCGATGTCGGTGTTTGGGGTAACGTCATTGTGGCCGGAGTCTTTTTCGGTGTTGGCCTTTATCTCATGGACGTCATAAATTTGTCGTGGAACGGATTCATCCCACGAACGTCATTTGCTCGGGGTAGGAAGGGCGCTTTGCTGTTGGGCCTCATCTTCGGCATTGGACTTGGTCCGTGTACGTTCGCCTACATGGCACCAGTGCTTGGTGTGGCGTTCAGCGTGGCAACAACCAATATGCTTCAGGCGCTCTCCCTCATCGCCGCATTCGGAGTCGGTCACTGCGCTGTGATTGTGGCAGCCGGAGGTGCGGCGGGAACAGTACAGAAGTATCTCAACTGGACGGAACAATCGAATGGTGCAACGTATTTGAAGCGGGTTGCCGGGGTACTTGTCGTCCTGGGCGGCCTGTATTACATCTACGCAGCATTCTGAGAACAATGGCAAATCTATCCTGGAAGTAGCAAATGACAATCGAAGAACTTTCACGCGATGATCTGCTCAAGCTCGTCCAACTCTATGCCAAGAACTGGCTGGCGCATGATGGGTGTTGGTTTCTCGCAGCCGAAAAACGATTCGATATGGAGACAGCAATCGGCTTGGATGCTGAAGCGTGGAGATGTTTCTCTCCCGTAGAAGCAAAACGCATTATGCAGACGTTTGGCATTCCAGAGAATGGAGGACTGGAAGCTCTTGAGAAAGCCCTGAGATATCGACTGTATGCAGTGATTAATCTGCAGGAGGCTCGGCATGTAGACGATCAGACCCTGTGCTTCCGCATGGTCGAATGCAGGGTGCAGCAAACACGTCAACGCAAAGGACTTGCGCCTTTTCCCTGCCGGTCGGTTGGGCTCGTTGAGTATTCTCAATTTGCCAAAACGGTAGACCCACGCATTGAGACAAGATGCACGCACGCTCCGCCCGATCCAATCGTTGACATCTGTTGCGAATGGGAATTCCACCTTCGCAGGTAATGACTTGATGTTTCTCCAGGTGGTTCTCGAAGACCGTCCAATGCATCATCACACTTCGTTTCGTCTCAATCGTCCTCAACTTCATTCTTTTGAGTTGACTACCTCAAGTTACTAGTCGTCACCCTGCGCCAATTCTTCCAATAGTGAAACTCGTTCTCTCTTATTTGAGAACCGACTCTATGACCGCTGACAGCAAATCTGATAATCTGGCCGACTCCTGATTGGTACACTATTTGAACTTATAGCGAGAAGCTTTGCTGTGTGCAAAAGTCAATACTATTCCGCGACCGGTCATTCCGCTCCAAACACAAACAGAAAGGAATCCTCCCATGGATCAATCGATTACCAGAAAAGAATTCTTGAAGAATGGCACCAAGATCGCCGCGGGTGCTACACTCGGTGTTGGTGCCATCCAGCTACTCTCCAACACAGGGGCGCGGGCAGACAAGTTGCTGACGCCTTGGCCGTGGCCATACCAAACATTGAACGTAGAACAGGCGCGCATTCTCGGTCATGATACGTATTGGACTGCAAGCAAAGGATGTTCGCATGCCGCTTTCCATGCAATTGCCCAGCAACTCCGTACCCTCCTCCCTGATCCATGGAACCAACTGCCGTCTGAGATTATGCTGTATGGGGGTGGCGGTGGAGCGGGATGGGGCGGACTCTGTGGAGGGATCAACGGACCTGCGGCACTTATATCTCTCGTCCTCAACGGCACGCGGTCCGGCATTCTGAACAACGAGCTGTTCGGCTGGTACACGCAAACGCAATTCCCCACCGATATCAGCAATCAGTACGCTGTGAATCATATTTTCCTTGATAATCGGTGCGACATCACCCTGCCACAGAATATATCTGGATCCATTCTCTGTCATGCGTCTGTGACCGAGTGGTGCAAGACTGCCAATTATACCCAGGACGCCTTGCAGCGAAAGGAGCGTTGCGCCCGGGTTACTGGAGATGTTGCCGCATTCGCGGCACAAATACTGAACGATGAACTCGGTGGAGTCTTCGTGCCTCACTACGTTCCGCCGGCTACAATCGCTGGGTGCATGTCGTGTCATGGTGTGGGGACGATGAACAAAGTAGCTGCCAAAATGGAATGCACGCAGTGCCACGGAACAAATCCGCACCCGACTGCGGTACCAGAGGCTGTGGGTGGATTGGCGACTACATTTAAGTTGGACCAGAACTACCCCAACCCATTCAACCCTTCGACCACAATTCGGTTCTCGGTCCCGAACCAGGAGACGGTCAATCTCTCGGTGTACGGCGTTCACGGCCAGCTCATCAAGAATCTTGTCGTGAACGCGGACTACCAGCCCGGAGTGTACCAGATTGTGTGGGATGGGACGAATAACGCAGGACAGCGTGTCTCGAGCGGAATCTACTTCTCACGCATGAATGCAGGAACGTTCGTAGCTTCCTCAAAGATGAGCATGGTGAAGTAGCAGCTTTGCACAGGAAAAAACAGAAGAGCGCTGGCAACGGCGCTCTTCTGTTTCGGGAGATGAACGACACCACAACCGGAACTCTCAGCCCTTCGTGCTTTCCCATCCCAGCTGTTGGTCCTACACCGTGCCTTCAATTATCTTCCTCTCCTCCTCCGTGATCCCATACAACTCATAGACAAGCTCGCCCTCACTCTGCTTCTCTCAATACACGGGTACCAGTGAATACCCTTTCGCTTGATAGCCGATGATGGAAATATACCCGTTCTCCACTTTCGTGATTGCCGGCAACACCGATGCAGGATCAACCTTGTGGACTTTCGTTGCAAAAAGACAGAGCTCA
>Ga0214473_10008442_pt1 | contig 12172 bp, 8 predicted proteins | sample RVTome_7_FD_203509 | JGI IMG/M metagenome (GOLD analysis project Ga0214473, IMG submission 203509) | Soil microbial communities from uranium-contaminated site in the Upper Colorado River Basin, Wyoming, United States - RVT98D197 | ecosystem: Environmental > Terrestrial > Soil > Contaminated >... | reverse complement strand
GGTGCCCTCCGGGCATGGGATATTATGGACTGATTAGTAAAAGAATGAAAAGGAGAAACGGGGAAACGGAAAAATGGTGAAAAAGACTTTTAGCTTAATAAAATTTAGTTCTTCCGATTTTTATGCGGGTGATGTCCCCCCTCTTAAGATTAAGAGGGGGTGAGGGGGAGTTAGGTTAATCTTCTATCATCTTAAGAGCCTTGAACATCCGAATTAACTTAATATCCCTTTCCTTACAGACTTCCGCTTCACTTCGACCTTTATAGTCGTAAAACCCCCTGCCTGCTTTGACGCCAGTAAATCCCTGCTTGACCAATTCAAAGATCTTCTTTGGTTTGTAGTCGAGCGGCGTGGGCGGAAACGAGGGTTTCTCCAGATTCCGGGCGCTTAAATCGAGCCCGCCGAAATCGAATCGCTGCACCACTCCCACCACCATCATTCGCATGGCAAGTCCCCATTTGGCCGCGTCATCCAGCTCCTCGGGAGAGAGAAAATCATGATCCAGGAGATAAAGCACCTCGCGCTGGAATGCAAATTGGAGGCGGCTCACCACATAGCCGGATACGTATTTCTTAAATACCACGGGCTTTTTATCCATCTCCCTCAGGACCTCGGCCATGAGCTCCACGTTCGCTTCGTCGGTCCGGGGACCCTTTACGACATCCACCAATGGAATGATCTGAGGGGGAGCATACCAGTGAGCGATGAGAACCTTGTCCGGACGAGCGGTCTCTACAAAATCGAAGATATTGAGAAAGGTCGTATTGCTGGCCAGCAGGGTTCTTGGAGGACAATACGCATCCAATTGAGAGAATATGATTTTTTTTGCTTCCTTATCTTCCGCCATGGTCTCAAAGGCGATATCCGCATCACGCGCTGCCTCTTCTATCGAAGTCGTCGGAGTAATTCGGCCCAGGATCGTTGGAACCAACTCCGGGTCAAGCATTCCTTCTTGAACCATGGTGCTCAAGCTGTTTTTGATTAAAGATAAAGCCCGATCCAGAGTTTTTGGGGTCCGGGACATCATGGAGACCTGATATCCAGCCTGAGCAAAGGCTTGAGCAATGCCGTGGCCCATGGTTCCAGCCCCGATGACAGCGATTTTTTTAATGCCTTCCTTCATTCGACGTCCTCCTTGTTGATGTGAATAGCCCTCCCCGCTATCTCATTTGTTCCAGTTTCCCAATGTTATAACAATGTCAAACAAAATTCCAGAGACACACAGTTTTAACTTGACAGTATTTTAAGTATTTGTTAAAAAAAATCTGAATTTCAACATATATTAAAGCAGGGAGATAGCCATGTTTGATCCAAAAGAGAGGTTGACCACATCCATTTCGACAGAAGAACTTGAACGGCGGTGGAAGGCGGTCCGCCAGATGATGCGTGCGAACAGAATTGATTTCCTCTTGATGCGGCAGGACGAGGAATTTTTGGGGGGCTATGTCAAATGGTTCAGTGATTTTTCCGCACGTCACAGTTACCCTTTTACGGTGATCTTTCCCGTGGATGAGGAGATGACCCTGATTAGCTGTGCCGGCACGCCGCCGGCGGATCCCTTTCCTCCCCAATGGGCGGTCCGGGGAGTGAAACAGAGGCTGGGGGCTCCCTACTTTGCTTCCATCCACTACACGAGCACTTACGATGCCGAGCTGGCCGTAAAGGTCTTGAAGGAAAAGAAGCGGGCCACCATCGGACTTGTGGGCAGGTCATTCATTCCGGTTACTTTTTATGAGTCCCTGAGAAAACAGCTGGTGGGGTCGAAATTTGTGGATGCGACCGATCTCGTGGACCAGATCAAGGTGATCAAGAGCCCGGAAGAGATTGAACTGATTAAGCGCACGGCAACCCTTCAGGATACGGCCATGGAACACGTGAGGAAATCGATCCGGCCGGGTCGAAGAGACTTTGAGATCCTGGCCGAGGCCCAATATTCTTGCGTCATGCAAGGGAGCGAGCGCCAGTTGATTCAAGTGAACTCGGGGCCTCCCGGGATACCCGTTCCTTTCGGGTTTCGTCACTTTCAGAACCGGGTCATCCAGGAAGGCGATCAGGTCTCAGTCCTGATCGAGGTGAATGGACCGGGAGGATTTTACGCGGAAATCGGGAGGATTTTTTCAATCGGAAAGCCTTCCCAGGAACTCCAGGATGCTTTCGGCGTGGCTTTGGAAGCTCAAAGGCTGACCCTGAGCCTTCTGAAGCCAGGGGCGAGTACGAAAGAGATCTGGGATGCAAACAACGAGTTCCTGGAGAAGAGGGGTTATTCCCCCGAAAGTCGGCTCTATGCCCATGGTCAGGGTTACGACCTCGTGGAGAGGCCTCTGATCCGATACGATGAGCCGATGAAAATTCAGGCAGGGATGAATCTCACTCTTCACCCGGTGGCGACCAATTCAAAGGCCTGGGCCCCAATCTGCGACAATTATATCGTGACAGAAGAAGGGGTGAGCTCCTGTTTGCACAAGACACCCAAGGAGATCCTCCTCGTTTAGAGATTGTGTCGTAATCCCCTGTTCCCCCTTCGACAAGCTCAGGGCGAACGGCTAAGGTGTTGAATCTTGCTCTGTCTCTGTCCGTTCGTGGTGAGCCTGTCGAACCATAAACGGACTTTTGACACTGTCTCTTAGGCGTGAGAAAGGAAGGAAAGATGAACCTTCTAATACTTGACCAGGATGCAAAGGTATACGAAAGAAAGCTAAGTTCTAAATTTCCCCAGGTGGTCATGCGTACAGCCATGAACGAAGATGGGATCGGGGACTTCATCGAGAAGACGGATATTCTTCTCGCCTTTAAGATTTCAGATGAACTGATGAAAAGGGCTAAAAACCTGAAGTGGATTCAGAGCTTGGCCACGGGGGTGGATTACTTAGTCAACCTTCCTTCTCTCCGGAAAGAAGTATTGATCACTTCAACCCGTGGAATTCACGGGCCGCAGATGTCCGAGATCGCCTTTCTACACATGCTTGCCTTGAACCGGAACTACCCGCAGGTTGTCCGGAACCAGGATCGGGAGGAATGGGAACGGTGGCCGGGTAAACTTCTCTTTCATAAGAAGATCGCGATCTTCGGCGTGGGGACCATCGGAGAAGAACTCGCCCGAAAATGTAAGGCTTTCTCAATGACTGTTTACGGAATCGACATTATCAAGAGGAAGCTCGACGTCGTGGACTATTTCTATGGACCCGAGGAAATCCATAAGGTGGCAGCCGAAGTCGATTATTTCATCGTTGTGGCCCCCTATACACCTCAAACAAAAAATATTGTGGATCGAAAAGTCCTTTCATCGATGAAGCCTACCGCCTTTTTCATCAACATCGGAAGGGGGGAGCTTGTCGATGAAAAGGCGTTGATCGATGTTCTGAATTCGGGAAAGATTGCGGGCGCTGCCCTGGATGTATTTTGCCAGGAGCCCCTTCCCAAGGGTCATCCCTTCTGGAAGACAAAGAACTTGAACATCACGCCCCATGTCGGCGGAATGAGCGATATCTATGTGGATCAAGCTCTTTCGGTCTTCGAGGAAAATCTTCAAAGGTTTCTTAGCGGAGAGAGGCAAAACCTGATCAACCTTATCGCGCACTAACCCCTTACCCTTCGCCCGGAAATATGCCCTGTACCAGCACGGTTCAAGGCTTCGCGTGGCGGAGGAGCTCCCCTTCGGGGCAGTATTTCTGGTAGCCGCACCCTTAAGGGTGCGTTCTAATGTTGGCATTACCTTCGAGACCCATACGCAGGCTAAAGCCTGCGGCTACCAATGGATGTTCCTAATAGACCGATAATTCTATGACATCATTTTTCTGAGAACTTAAAAAGGAAAGGAGAAAATCGATGATGAAGAGACATTTACGTTTTGGGATGGTTGTTGTCGCTATGGCCTTCATGGCTATCACCCTGTGTATTGGATTCTCCGGAATCTCCTATGCCGCGGAGAAGTTCACAGTTCGAACCGTCACCGCCTGGTCTCGGGCTGCCCAGTTTGAGACTCAACAGTTCTTAACCTTTGTCGAGATGATACAGAAAGATGCAGACCAAAAGTATCCCGGCCAGTTGGTGATCGATTATAAAGGCGCCGGGGAGGTCATTCCAACCCAGCAGCAGGTCGAGGCCCTCCGCAGCGGAATGGTGGATATGATCATGACCGCAGCCAGTTACTATACCTCCATCATGCCGGAAATGGACGTGATGAGCCTGACTACCATGACCCCCTCGGAGGAGAGAAAAGCGGGAGTGAATGACTACCTGGAGAAGCTTCACAATGCCAAGGCCAATGCCCATTACATGGCCCGGTTAGGCTCAGGAGATCTATTTCATATATTTTTAGCAAAACCGGTCCAGAAGACAGACGACTTCAAGGGGATGAAAATCAGAGTCTCCCCCACCCACATTCCCTTCATGAAATCCCTGGGAGCCGAGCCGGTAGTAACACCCCCTGCGGAAATTTATACAGCCATGGAGAGGGCAGTCGTGACTGGCTATATTCAGCCCGTTGCTTCCATTCGGACCATGGGTCTTCTCCCCGTCACAAAATACATGCTGCGTCCGGGGTTCTACCAGCCGATTGTCCTTGTTTTAGTCAACCTCGATTTTTGGAAAAAGCTACCCGATCCTTTGAAAAAACTCCTCACAGAGAATATGGAGAAGGCAGAACACATGGCAATGGAAAACATCGAAAAAAAGGTTAAGTCCGAATTGGAGGAGTTCAAGAAAGCAGGGGTGAACTTCATCCAGCTGCCTCCGGATGAAGGAGCAAAATTCTCGAAAATGGCTGACGATGCGATGATGGATGTGGTTTTGAAGAAAGCTCCCGAAGAGGGCAAGAAGCTGAAAGAGCTGATTACCAAGAAGTAGTCGGGATGATCGAGGCAGCTTTCATATCAATTCGTAGCGCCCTCGTTCTCGCCGCGCTGTCGCTCGTCGTGCATGTGTCCTGGCGCAGCAGGCGCGGGCGCAGCGGGAACCGGGGGCGCTGTTTTTTGGGATAACACTCATGACAAAGTTACTGGACCGAGTTTTTGATTTCCTGGCAATGGTGATCGGTCTCATCCTTGTCTTTATGACCCTTTCGATTGGATATTCCATATTCGCCCGGGCGGTGAAACTCCCTGGACCCTTATGGATCGTTCAATTCAACGAATATGCGATGCTCTTCGCCACCTTCCTGGGAGCTGCTTGGCTTCTCTCCAAAGGAAAACATGTCTCCATCGAGCTGGTTGCTTCCCGCTTCGGTCGAAAAGGCCATAGGATTCTCGGGCTATTTCACAGCCTGATGGGTATGGCCGTCACTGCCATTCTCTGCTGGTTCGGGACCGCTACCACCTTTGAAAACTTTCAAAGAAAAGTGATCCATGTGCAGGCCGTGGATGTACCCATGGCCTATATCTTATTTGTCATCCCCCTGGGTTTCTTTCTTCTATTTCTCCAATTTTTAAGAGACTTTGTGGCGGAGATCGATGAGATAAGGAATCTAGGGTGCAAAGATCTGCCAAATGCTCTCGCAGCCGATTCCGTCAGTCCTGAATCTGAGGAGAGAAAATCCGGGGGAGGCGGCCACTAACATGGAATGGTGGATGGTGCTCATCTTCTTCCTGGGTGGATTGGTGGTCTTACTCCTGACAGGATTTCCAGTCGCCTTCTCTTTTCTTCTGATGGACCTTCTGGGCATGTTGGTCTTCATGGGCCCCGCCGGATTGAAAAATGTCACCCTTGGGATATTCAGCTCCCTGTCTATCTTTACGATCACCCCGGTCCCCTTGTTTATCCTGATGGGAGAGCTCATGTATCAATCGCATGTGGCGGATATAGCCCTTGATATCATGGACCGCTGGCTCGGCCGGGTGCCTGGAAGGCTGGGCGTATTAGCCGCTGTCAGCGGGACGATCTTTGCGGCAACCAGCGGCTCCACCATGGCCAACACGGCAATGCTGGGGACGGTACTCCTGCCCGAGATGAGAAAACGGGGTTACAGCGCCTCAATGTCCGTCGGTCCCATCATTGGAGTGGGAGGGCTGGCCATGCTTATTCCTCCTTCTGCCCTGGCTGTGGTCCTGGCAAGCATTGGCGGGATCTCCGTGGGCGGACTGCTCATGGCAGGGGTCATCCCCGGCGTGATATTGGGGGCATTCTTTGCCGCTTATATCATCTTGATGGCATGGCTCAAGCCTGCCTGTGCGCCTCGTTATGTAGTGCCTCCCACTCCTCTTGGGGAAAAATTGGTTCTGACAGCGAAACACCTGGTCCCCATTGCATTTATCATCTTCGCAGTGATTGGAGTGATCATACTGGGTCTGGCGACGCCCACCGAAGCAGCCGCCTCGGGAACCATTGCCACATTCTTCGTGACGCTCATTTACAGGCGTTTCAACTGGGAGGTCCTCAAGGCTTCTTTAAAAGGCTCCATAGAGATCTGGGTCATGGTTTTCATGATCATCGCAGGATCCTCAACCTTCAGCAGCATTCTGGCTTATACCGGCGCATCAAAGGGCCTCCTGGGACTCATCGAGGGACTGAAGGTTCATCCCATTCTCATCCTGATCGGGATGCAATTGATTGTCGGTTTCATGGGCTGTTTCATCGACTCCATCTCCATCATGATGATCTGTCTGCCCGTATTCATGCCCATCTCCGGCTTGCTCGGCTTTGACCCGGTCTGGTTCGGCGTGATCATGCTCATCAATATAGAGATGGGACAGATGACCCCGCCCTTCGGGATGTTGCTCTTTGTCATGAAAGGAGTCGCCCCGAAGGACATCACCATGGAGCAGATCATGTGGGCTTCGGTCCCTTATATCATTTTTGACATTATCGTGATGGCGATGATTATCGTTTGGCCTGCCATGGCCCTCTGGCTGCCCGGCATGTTAAAGGCCTACTGACGGCCGCCGATGTCAAAACCAGGGTCACCGCAAAGTCGCAAAGAGCGCACCTGTGCGCCGAAGCGCTCCGGTGCGCAGGCGCAAAGGGATTTTGATGTTTGTGATCCAGTCCCGCGAAACGCGGGATTGGATCACAAGATTCATCCCTTCGGGAATAAATTCAGGTTATGCTCATAGCTATGACACTGTAAAGAATGCATGTTCTGACACCAAAGAGAGCTTTTTGTTTGGCGGCCTGTCACCCTTCCTTCGACAAGGCTCAGGAAGATCGGACGAATGTGGTGAGCTTCTCGAACCACAGGCTCAGGGCGAACGGCTTTCCCGATCATGGTGAGCTTGTCGAACCATGCGTCCTTGGCCGCTCTGCGGTGAAAATCTTATTTTGGAAAAGCATGATTATATCTACAATAAAGGAGCGATAGTAATGTTACTCAATGAAGTCAAAGCAAAGCAAATGTTAAAAGAGGCAGGGATAAGGGTGACGGATACCCGGTTTGCCGCCTCTCGAAGCGAAGCAATCGCGACAAGCAAAAAACTCGGGTTTCCCGCAGCTTTAAAGATTCTCTCGCCGGATGTTGTTCACAAGAGCGACTCCGGCGGTGTAAAGCTGAACCTCAAGACCTCTAAACAGGTCGGAAATGCCTATGATGAGATTATGGCTTCCATTTCGAGGGCGTTTCCCGATGCCAAGATAACGGGAGTATCAGTGCAGAGAATGGCCAGTCCCGGAGTGGAGGTGATTATCGGGGTTTCGAGGGATGAACAGTTCGGACCGTTTCTCATGTTTGGCCTCGGTGGAATCATGGTTGAGGTCTTAAAAGACGTCTCTTTTCGAATTATTCCGATCTCTGAGTTCGATGCGGCTGAGATGATCAAAGAGATAAAAGGGTTCAAGCTCCTCACCGGTTTTCGCGGCCAGCCTGCCGTGGACCTATCTGCTCTTGAGCAAATGCTTTTCCAGGTTTCCCGATTCGTTGAGGCAAATCCCCAGGTCAGGGAACTCGACCTGAACCCTGTCTTTGCGTATCCAGACGGCGCCGTGGCAGTCGATGCCCGTGTTGTCAAAGAGGATAGCCGCGACACGCAAATAGAAAAGAAGAAAAAAGAAGGTCCATCCGGTTCTCTCGATTTTTTTTTCAATCCGGAATCAATCGCTATCATAGGCGCTTCGAATAACCCGAACTCTCCCGGTTTCGGTTTTACAACGCAGCTTCTTGAATATGGCTTCAAGGGAAAGATCTACCCGGTCAATTCAAAAGAATCAGAGGTGCTGGGGATAAAGGCATATCCCCGCCTGGAGGATGTCCCCGGAAATGTTGACTTTGTAATTTGCTGCATTGCACTGAAACATGTCCCCGCATTGCTCGACACCAGCGTTAAAAAGGGAGTGAGAGGAGTTCACATCTTCTCTGCCCGCGGAAGTGAAACCGGGCTTGCGGAATCTAAGGCACTCGAAGCTGAGATACTGGAAAGGGCCAGAGATTATGGGATCAGGCTGATCGGCCCGAACTGTATGGGCATCTACTGTCCAGGCGCTGGGATCAGCTTCAGTTATGATTTTCCAAAGGGTAAAGGCAATGTGGGGGCCATGGTTCAAAGCGGGGGAAGCTCCACCGATATCGTTAAGTATGGAGGGCTTTATGGTTTGAAATTCAGCGAGGTCATCAGTTATGGAAACGCACTCGACGTTAATGAGATGGACCTGCTGAGTTATCTGGCAGAAGACCCGGAGACAAGCATCATCGTTGCTTTTATCGAAGGCCTGAGGGGTAACGGCAAGGAATTTTTGGAGTTGGTCCGGAAAACAGCTATGAAGAAACCGCTCATCATCTGTAAAGTGGGCAAAAGCAGGGCAGGCGCCAGGTCTACCATGTCCCACACGGCTTCCCTCGCGGGTTCATCGCAATTGTGGGATATTGCAATCCGACAGGCAGGCGGAATCTCCGTGAGAGATATTGATGACCTCATCCACATGGCCGTTGGTTTCAACTTTCTCAAGCCGGTGAGAGGACGTAGGATCGGGACGGGAGGAAGCGGCGGCGGACGCAATACGGTGTCCGTGGACGAATGGGAGTACCACGGCTTTGAGGTAGTCCCCCTGCCGCAGGAGATCCGCGAGGAATTCAAACGGAGAGGAGCCCAGCTTTGGTACTGCCTGGATAACCCGGCTGACCGTTCGATATCGGTGCCCGGAGATCCCTTTACCGTTGGGGCGTTGTTGAAGGAAATGTCAAAACACCCTGATTTTGACATTATCTGCGCCGATATCGCCGCCGAGGATCATCCTTACCACAGGGAAACGTTTGTGAATTGGATTGTCAACAATCTTGATGATTATATCAGGCTATACAAGGAGAGCGAGAAGCCTTTCTTTATGATATTCAGGACCCGGCCCCTGGGGGTTGCTGAATTGGACCACTGGTTCTGGCGTGACGTAAGCAAGATGAGGTCCCGTCTGATCGAGGAGGGAGTCCCCTTCTTCCCCGGTGTGGATAAGGCAGCGGAAGTACTGAATGCCATGATTGACTATTATGAAAGGAGAGAAAGCAAATCCTAAACTATTTCTAATGGAATAAGGGCATTACCGAATTACCGTTGCCTGACCTCAAAATCGGCACTAATGTTTTCAGTTACTTACCGACACTCACACCCTCTTACGCTGAAGCTTCAGAGGGCAAGCTGCTTGCCCGCCGAAGTTTTAACGTAGGCGGGACACTGACACTTTTATCTTTTAATTGTGCTGATAATCGAGTGAAATGATCTTAAATCTTCCTTCTTCCTTCGCCAGGAACCACCGGCCTTGGCCCTTCCAGACCTTTCTCTCTCCCCCTTTTTTCAAGGTCTGATTCACTTCGTACCCGGCCTTCACTTCCAAACCGTTCTGGTAGTCTTCAATACTTAGTTCCTCCAGCCGGTATTGGAGCTCCCGACTCTGGTTGAAAAAGTTTGTGTAGGTCTTCCGAATCCCCTCCATTCCATCTTTTCTATTCTGGATCGCCTTCGAAGAGAAGAAGGAGAGAAACCCTTCAATATCCTTCCGGACATATCGATCGATATATCTCGCAAAAAACTGCTTAACTTCTTCCTCCGGTGGATGAGGACGGCTGGGAGGTGCAACCGCAACCTTCGGATTGGCAGCTTTCCGGGTCTCGGCATTGACTCTCTCGGGGACGTTGGATTTGACCGCCTCCAGTGGAACTGGTTTTTCGAGAGAATTAGAGCCCTCTCGTAGAGTCGAGTCTCCGACTGCTTTTGGACCTGGAGACTTCTCCATGCCCGCCTGGATCCTTTTTACATTTTCGTAAGCGCTGGAATAAAATCCGGGTCTCGCCTCGATCGCTTTTTCAAAGGCCTGGATAGCTTCCTTATGCCTCTCTTCCTTCATGTAAAGGCAACCAAGATTATAATGAGCAGATGCCTCATCTCCTCCCTTCTTGAAAGCTTCAAAAGTCTCTTTTTCTTTTCCCAGTTTGTAAAAGGCCAAGGCCAAGTTGTTGCATATTTTTGTACTCGAAGGATCAATTCTTGATCCTTCGGAAAAAGCTTTTACTGCCTTCTCGTAATCGCCTTTTAGGAAGAGAGACATTCCAAGATTATTGAATAACTCGCCAGCATTTGGAGTGAGGGATATAGCGGCTCTATATTGCGTAATGGCAGCATCAAATTGCCCTTTCTGGTCGTATATTATCCCGAGGAAATTATGTGCTTGCGGCAACTTGGGGTCGAGCTGGATGGCTCTCAAAAATGATTTCTCTGCATCACTATAACTGCCCATTTTAATGCAGACCCGGCCCATACCCTCATGAGTCAAAGCATGGCGGGGGTTAACATTTAAGATTTCCTGAAATTCCCTTTTCGCTTCCTCCAACAGCCCTTTTTCTAAAAAGAGGCGCCCCATCTTATAGCGTATCCGGGTTTGATTAGGACTCAAGCGAAGGGCTTTATCGTATTGAATATATGCATAATCTAAGTTCCCTTGACTGAGATACTGATCTCCCAATTTCTCATGTTCCTCCGCCGTCATCTCGGGAACTCTTTTTAAAGCCTCCTGTTCCTCTCTGGCGCTCGCAATTTTTTGCCTTTCCAGCGTCTTTCGGTATTCTTTGAGTAGGTCCTGCTGGGGATTTCGTTTGGCGCATCCCAAAGGAATCATCGCCAGTCCAGGGATCATTAGAACACAGATGACTATTTTAAAGATAAAAACCTTCATGATTTTTTGCCATTCTGAAATACTTCATTGTGGGGGACCAGGTCTTTACCAATCAGTATCTTGATTTTGATGTTTGGACGGTCAAATTTTCCTGTTTCTTCTTTGTTTCCGGCCACCGGTAACTGCTCAACTAAATGATCGGCGGCTTCTTGATATTCTTTTTGGTAAAAGATTCTTGTTTCGGTGTGCTTAAAATTATTAGCATTGGTAAGCCTCGTTACCTTCACACCTTTTTCTTTCAAATAATCGCCAACCCGTCTTGCCATTCTATGGACCCCGTTTCCATTCGAGATCTCGATATCTGCGTCTTTCAGATGAAGGAGTTTCCCTTTTTCAGCGATCTGTTCCTTGGTGAGAATCTTTTCAGGCTCCGGTTTTACCGCTGTGGTTTTTATGATCACGGGGCTTAATCTATATTCCTTTTCAATCTTACTCTTATGGGTCGAGGCCTCATTCTTGGTCTCAAAAGGTCCAATCGTTAGGCGATACCATTTTTCATCGTTCCCGTTCCCCAAGGCTAATATGTTTGGTTCATATCCTAATTCTTTAATGGACCCGGCTGCAAGCATTGCCTTCTCTTTTGAATGAAAGGAAGCAACTTGAAGTTCATGAAGGCCTTCCGTTCTTTCAATATCTGGTTTTTGAGAACTTGAAGGTACAGATGCATTTGCCAAATTGGAAACTGCTAATTTTTCAGGCTCATTATTCACTTGTTCTGATGTTATTGCTTCTTCATTCTCTGAATCCATGGCCGCAGGATCAACCGGAAGCGTGGATTCCTCCTGGCTTGCCTTCATTTCAGGCGATCGATCAGCAGCGGCAATTTTTTCAGTTTCTTCTACCTTGATATTAGAATAATCCGGAATGACTAACTGTTTGGGTTCGGCCTTATCCGGGTTCAGCTCAAAAATCCTGGCCAGAGCATCGCTGGCTTTTAAGGCAGTGCGAACGACGGTTAGAGATGGATCGAGCTTCAATGCAATGGCGTAATGACTTTTTGCTTTATCATACAGACCTTTCTTGAAATAAAGCTGGGCCATGTTATGGTGAGCCTTAGCTTCATCATTAGCGAGTTTGAATTCGGCCAGGGCCA
>Ga0214473_10008441_pt1 | contig 12172 bp, 8 predicted proteins | sample RVTome_7_FD_203509 | JGI IMG/M metagenome (GOLD analysis project Ga0214473, IMG submission 203509) | Soil microbial communities from uranium-contaminated site in the Upper Colorado River Basin, Wyoming, United States - RVT98D197 | ecosystem: Environmental > Terrestrial > Soil > Contaminated >... | reverse complement strand
ATGGTCGAAGCGATCAGTACTCGCTTGGGATTGTGCTCTACGAGATGGTCACCGGACGGCCGCCCTTCCGCGCCGAGACTCCGCCCGCCATCTTCGTCAAGCACCTGCACGATCCGCTGCCTCCGCCGAGCACGATCAAGCCGGATCTGCCGGAGGACCTGGAACGTGTGATCCTGAAGTGTCTGGCCAAGGAACCCGCCGCCCGATATCCCGACATGCGGGCGATGGTGAAGGCCCTGGACCGGGCTATTCCTCGGACCCGCGAGGAGCCGGCCGAGCCCGGTGCCGGGCTGGCCACTACTCTGGGGGCCGGAACTCCGGGAGAAGCGGCCGCACACCCAGCGGCCGGACCCCCCGAAGGCGCGGCGACCACCCCCCGGTCCGGGAGTCCATCGCCGGTGGTCGCCGTCGCCGGCACCGCCCCCAGCCTCAAACAGGGCCGCAGGATCCCCAGTTGGGCCTGGGCTCTCGGGGGGTTGGTTGTGGTGGGCGGATTGGCCGGCCTGAGCGCTCTGGCTCTCCTTGGTGGCGGGCCTGAAGCGGAACCGACAGGCCGCCCACCCACGCGACCCCCGGCGACCGCAGTGTCCCGGCCGACGCTGCCTGCCGGAGCGGTCGAGCCCACGATCCTGCAGCCGACGCAGCCATCCCTCGCGGCAGTCAGTGGGTGCTCCGATCCGTTGGGGTGCGTGCAGATCGCTCCCGGCGAGCCTGTTCACATCGGCTATCTGCTTTCCATCACGGGGCCGGCGGCCGATTTGGGCCAAGATGCCCTGGGCGGAGTCCAAATCGCCATCGATGACGGCGGCGGTTCGCTGCTGGGCCGCCCGATCCTGCTAACCGGAGAGGATACCGACTGCTCAGCCGAAGGCGGATTGGCTGCGGCGGTGCGACTGAAGCTCATCCCTGATGCCAGCCTGGTCGGGATCATCGGCACCACTTGCTCGTCGTCAATGACAGCCGCCATTGGGGCCATCAGCGACGCCGGCCTCACCGTGATCTCCCCCTCGAATACCGCTAGCCCGTTGACCATGGAGGGGGGGAGCTGGCGGCCTGGATACTTCCGCACCGCCCACAACGACCTGCTGCAGGCCAAGATGGTTGCGGAGTACGCCAGGACCATCCTGGGGTTGAGCCGGGCGGCCACCATTCAGGATGGCAGCATCTACGGAAGCGAGCTTGCGGCCGAATTCGCCCGGGGCTTCCAGGAACTGGGGGGGACGATTACCTTTGAGGGGAGGATCGATCCGGGCGACACCGACTTGAGTGCCGTGCTCGACAAGACTGCAGCGACCCTTCCCGAGCTTCTGTACTTTCCACTTCTCGAGCCGCAGGGTTCGTTGCTGGTTCAGCAAGCCAAAGACAACTTCGGTCTGATCGGCACCTTCCTGATGGGGGCCGATGCGCTCTTCCTCGACGCATTCCCGGAAAGTGCGGGGACCGACGCGGTGGGGATGTTCCTCTCGGGCCCGTATGTCGCCGGCCCGGCCTATGATGAGTTCCTGGCCCGCTGGGAAGCCAAGCTCGGAGGGCGCCCTCCGGGTGGGTTCCACGCCTTCGCCTACGATGCCACCAACATCCTGCTGAAGGCCATCGAGCGGGCCGCCGGCCAGGGTCCGGACGGCACCCTGTACATCGGCCGCCAGGCGCTGCGGGACGCCGTGCAGGCGACTTCAGGGTTTCAGGGGCTTACCGGCCTGCTGGATTGCGGCGACAAGGACTTCGGCAAGGCGGGGCTCAGCCATGGAGACTGCGCCACCGGCCAGGCGCTGGCGGTCTATGTGATCAACTTCATGGAGGTCAATGAGGGGAAGTGGCCGCCCAACCTGGCCTGGACCCCGGACCTGCTGACGTCCCAGTGAGGGCAGCGCTCCCGGCGCGACTCGAACGCGCAACCTGCGGCTTCGAAGGCCGTCGCTCTGTCCGTTGAGCTACGGGAGCGGAAGCACCGCGTAGTGAGGCGGGGCATTATACCATCCAAAACCAAGGCCCCTACGTGGCAGCACTGGGGGGCGCAAGCTCCGGGCGAGGTGCGAGGGCAGGAGCGCCGGACCCGTGCTGGCCCGGCGCGGCTGGCGTACGGCTGGGGCACTGCCCGATGGATCTAGCGAGCGGCCGCCAGCTGGACCCGCATGGCGATCAGGCGGCTGCGAAGAACCTTGGCAACCTCTGCCATCACGCGGGCTCCCACGGCTGGCTGTTCGTCGCACACTCGCCTTAACGTTTCTGCTTCCACACGGATCAGCCTGCCGTCCTTGCTGGCCAGGGCAGTAGCGCTGATCGTATGTGGCTCGATCAGCGCCGACCAGGAAAGCGTGTCGCCCGCTACGAGCGTGTCCACCACGACCTCCCGGTCGTCGCCCAATCGAAACACGATGTCGACCTCGCCTTCCTCCAGGAACATCAGATGCGTGGCCGGGTTGCCCTCCGCGAAGATGATGTCGCCGGCCTCGAAGTCGCAGCTCTCAGCATGGACGGCAAGGTCCTGCAGCAGCTCATAGGCGGCACCAGCGGAGTGGGGAAAGCGACGCAGGCGTTCGGGAGAGATCATGTCAGCTCCTTTGGGCGAACCTCCCCACCGGTGGATGGGCATTTTGCCCACGCGTATGGGGTATGTGACCTACTTCACAATACCACTTTCAAGGCCGAGAAGCAACCGGCATCGCCCCAACCATAGCGAATAGTCGCTAGACTGTCGTCGATTCGTGACGTCGGTCACTGGCAGACATGCTGCCGGATGACATACACTCTAGGTGGAACGATACAGAACCGCATGGGGTGTTCGGCGCATGGGGCGGGGCGCCGCAGCCTGGGAGCTGGCGGTCGATCATTCGATCGCTGATCCCCCACCACAGCAAGAGCCTCTCCTCACTCTGAACCGAATAGCAGCAGACTCGGCTTACCGTGTCGGGGTCGGAAAGAAACATGGTCTCGGCACTTCGCCTAGCCGTATTAGCGTCTTGCCATGACATCTCACCCCGGTTGCGGAGGCTGCAACCAGGTTCGTGTAGGCTCGAAGCAGGAGTCAGGGCCGTCGAAGAGTGAGTTTGAGATGAGCGCCGGAATGAGCCGCGCCCTGCGTCTGCAGCGACTGGAAGAGCTGCTTCTGACCAGCTGCGACGGCCGCACCAGCCAAGAGCTGGCGAGCATGCTGGATGTGCATCGCACGACGGTCTGGCGAGATATCGCCGAGCTGAGCAGCCAGGTTCCGGTGCAGCAAGTCGGCGATCGTTACCTGATCGATCGCCGGGATTACCTCAGCAACGTGCGCCTGAACAAAGGCGAGTCACTCATGCTGTATCTGGCGCTGAGGCGCATGCTGCGACGCGGGTCGAAGCTCCCACCGATGATGGCACGTGCGATGGAGAAGCTCAGCCTGGCGATCCGGCACCCTTCCTCGGTGCAGCTGGCGGAGTCAATCCAAATCGCCCAACGTGAGCAGCCCACAGACGTGGAGCGGGCCAAAGTGTGGGAGGTGCTGCTGCAGGGCTGGATGGAGTGGATCACGGTCCGCATCCGCTATCAGGGATACGGCAGGACGGTGGTCGAGGAGCACGAGATCGAGCCGTACTTCTTTGAACCGGCGCTGCTGACCGAAGGCGTCTACCTGGTAGGCCGCTGCCGCCAAGGCACCGGCCTGAGGATGTTTGAAGTCGAACGCATCCTGAGCGCCTCGCTGACGACCAGGCGCTTCGAACGCCCCGAAGACATCGTGGTGGACCAGATGCTCAAGCACCTCTGGGGCATCCTCTATGGTGAGGGGATGATTGAGGTCCGGCTTCGGTTTCACGACCCGGTCCTGGCAGAGCGCGTCCGCAAGACGGTCTGGCTCCCCACGCAGGAGGTCCGCGACCTGGCCGACGGGGGCGTCGAGTGGTCTGCCCAGGTGTCGGACCCCTTTGAGCTGGTTCCTTGGATCAGAGGATGGGGGCCGGACTGTGAGGTGCTGGAACCGCCCGACCTGTCGCAAAGCATCACCCAGATCGAGAGGGAGTACGGAGGTGTCACGATGACAACCGCCCTTCACACGCGCACTGCCTCATTCAGCCAATCCTTCTACCAGAGCCTGTTGGACATGCTGGACGGAGAGCGCATCCGCATCTGTCTGCAGTGCAGTTCCTGCAGCGGAATCTGCCCCCACGGTCTCGCCATGGAGTATCACCCGCGCAAGATGATCGCTGCGCTGAGGGCCGGCGTGTTCGACGCCGTGCTGGGAAGCGACTCCATCTGGATGTGCGTCTCCTGCTACGCCTGCACCGAAGTGTGCCCGGCGAAGATCCCGGTAACCGTGGGGCTCATGACGCGCACGAAGGAGGAGATGCTGCTGAGCGGGAACGTCCCTCCGGAGCTACAGGAGGCGTTGGAGCGCTCGCAGCGCTACGGGAACCCGCTCGGCGAGTCGCCTCGCAAGCGGGCGGACTGGGCCAAGGACTTCAAGCCGGAGATCCCGATCATGGCCAGGGCCAATCGGCCGGTGGATGTGCTGTGGTTCGTGGGCGACTACGCCTCCTATCATCCGCGGGTTCAGCACTCCACTCGCGCCTTCGCCCGGATCCTGCAGGCGCTGGGCGTCGATTTTGGCATCCTGGGGCCGGAAGAGCAGAGCGACGGTGATTCCCAGCGCATGGCAGGCGAGCGGGGACTCTTCGAGATGCTGGCCACCAAGAACGGGCAGGCCTTCGCCAAGTACCGGTTCAGTGAAATCGTGACCACCGATCCACATGCCTACAACGCGCTGAGCAATGAATATCCGAAGCTGGGCGTCTCCTACCCGGTTCGCCACTACACCCAGTTTCTGGCCGAGCGGCTGCCGGACCTCAAGCCCCAGATGAAGCAGGAACTGAGCGCGACCGTGGCATTCCACGATCCCTGCTATCTGGGACGGGTCAACGGCGTCTTTGAAGAGCCCCGGCAGCTGCTGAGAGCCATCCCCGGCGTTGAGCTGGTGGAAATGTCCCACTATCGCGAAAACAGTCTGTGCTGCGGGGCCGGGGGAGGCGGCATGTGGCTCGACGGCTTCCAATGGGAGAAGGCTGGGGTCCGCCTCTCCGAATGGCGGATTGGGGAGGCCATGCGGGCCTCGGGAGCCGACGGTGCCTCCCTGAGGCCACCGGTTCCTGCAAAGAAGCGGCGCGCCAAGGCAGCGCAGGTGGCCCGGGAGCAGGAACGCGACCGCATCCTGGCGGTGGCTTGTCCATATGAGGCGCCGCGGTTCGAGGACGCGGTGAAGATGGTCCCGGGGGCGGACAAGCTGCTCGTCAAGGACATCGCCGAGCTGCTGGCTGACTGCATGGGTTTGCAGAGGGGTGAACCATGAACGTCGTCGTACCCGTGAAGCTCGTACCCGACCTGGTCGAGGAGCTGGAAATCGCACCAAGCGGCGTCGCGCTCGACACAACCTTTGGGTGTCTGGTTCTTAATGAATTCGATGAGCATGCCCTTGAGCAGGCGCTGCTGCTCAAGGAGCGCTCAGGCGCGACCGTCACCGTGCTGGCCGCCGGCCCCGAGGCTGCGGAGGAAGTGCTCTACAGCGCGGCCGCCAAGGGGGCCGATAGGCTGGTCAGGATCGGCGCAGACTTGCCGCGGCCTGCGAACAGCCATGCGCTGGCCCGGCTTTTCGGCGCTGCAATCCGTGAGATGGCGCCGGACCTGGTACTCATCGGGGTCCAGGCACACGACAGCCTGGATGGCCCAATCGGTCCGATGCTGGCCGAGGGTCTCGGGATGCCCTACGTGGGCTACGTCTCCGGGGTGACGTTGGCGGACGGCTGCTGCACGGTCAGGAAGGAGTACCCTGGCGGAATGACAGCCGAAGTGGAGGTTGATCTGCCTGCCGTGCTCGGCATTCAGGCCGCTGAGCAGCCGCCGCGCTACGTCGCCATCAGCAAGGTGCGGCAAGCCATGAAAGAAGCCACGATCGAACAGCAGACCGCAGCCGAGCCAGATGCCAGCGGCGCAGCTGCCGTCTCCCGCATGTACAAGCCCGAGACCGGCCAGCGGGCGATCATGATCGAAGGCGACATAGAGGCAGTGGCCAGCGGACTGGTTGACATCTTCCGCGAGCAGGGGCTGCTCTAGGAGGGGAAGGATGGGCAACGAGATCTTCCTAGTCGTTGAACACTTGCGCGGTCAGCTGCGGGAATTGTCCTACACGCTGGCGGCGGCCGCGCGCGCTGCGTCCCGATCCGGTGAGGATCGAGTAACCGCTGCGCTCCTCGGGCATGGGGCCGAGCACCTGGCGGATGAACTGGATGTGGACCAGGTATTGTACGTCGACCACCCTGCCTTGGCCGAATTCACCTCCGATGCCTATCGGCCTGTGCTGGTCGGGCTGATCGAGGCCCATCGTCCCCGAGCAGTGCTCTTCGGGGACACGACCATCGGCGCCGATGTCGCCGGCGGGATCTCCGCTCGGTTGGGACTGCCGCTGGTCAGCGGCTGCCTTGCCCTGTGGCAGGAAGGCGCCCAGATCCAATACCTCTGCAAGGTCTACGCGGGCAAGATCCTGGTCGAAGGGGAGCTGCCAGGGCCGACGGCCCTGGTCACGATGATTCCGGGAGCCTACCGGCCCGAACAGGGTCGGGCAGCCCATCCGGCCGAGGTGAAGTCCGTCTCAGCCCCGACTTTGGAAAAGCTGCGCGTCAGGCTCAAGGGGTATGTCGAGCCTGAGGTTGGAGACGTGGACATCACTCGCGAGCCCATCCTGATCTCCGTCGGCAGGGGAATTCAACGGCAGGACAACATCGAGCTTGCCCAGGAGTTGGCGGATGCCCTGGCAGGCGCCGTCTGCGCCTCGCGCCCGGTCGTGGACCACGGATGGCTGCCCACCTCCAGGCTGGTGGGGAAGTCCGGCAAGATGGTGAAACCCAAGCTCTATCTGGCTCTGGGCATCAGCGGAGCCCCTGAACACATGGAAGGCATGAGTGAGAGTGAGCTGATCATTGGGGTGAACACGGACCCGTCGGCCCCGATCTTCGGTATCGCTCGATTCGGCGTTGGGGTGGATGTGCTGGATCTGCTACCCGTCCTCAGCGAGAAGGTGCGGGCGGCCAAGGCCGGATAAGGCGATGGCGTACTACACCCTCAAATCGCTGGTTGTCGCGCTGACCCTGCTGACCGCCATGGGTGTGTTCGGCTGGCGTGTCTACTTGCTACTGTGGGACAACCTGCGGCGCGGCCAGCCAAGCGGACCATTCCGGCACATCGCCGAGCGGGCCAAGGGGGTGCTGATCTTCGTCGCCGGACAACTGCGGTTGTTCCGGCTACCTGCGCCCGGAATCGCCCACTTCTTCATCTTCTGGGGCTTCATCATCCTGTCCCTGACGATCCTGCAAGCGATCGTGGAAGGGTTGGCATCCTGGAACCGCCCGGGCCTGGTTCTCCCGTTTCTCGGCACCTTCGGACCGCTGGCGCTGCTGCAAGACTTACTGGCCGTACTGGTTGCCCTCGCGGTGATCTATGCGCTCTACGTTCGCCTAGTCGTAGATCCGGTGCGCTATGTTGGCAGCCACAAGGGCGAGGGCGTAAAGGTGCTGGCCTTCATCTTCACGATCGTGCTCAGCTTGCTGGTGATGAATGGCACCAGGATAAACCTCGGCGAGGACCTCCTGCAGGATTGGCGGCCGGCCTCGCGGGCTGTGGCCTGGCTCCTGTCTGCTGCCGGCGAAGGTACACAGCGTGCCATCGGGGAGACGGCGTACTTCATCCATCTGGGCGTCGTGTTGATCTTCCTCGCAGAACTGCCGGGTGGAAAACACTTCCACATCGTGACTTCGGTCCCGGCGGTCTTTCTGCGCAATCTGGATCCGCCAGGTCAACTGCAGCCGGGGGATGGGATTCGGACCGTCGAGGAGTTCCGCTGGCGCCATATGCTGGACTTCTACACCTGCACCGAATGCGGAAGGTGTCAGGATTACTGTCCAGCCTATGCCAGCGGATCGCCGCTCTCGCCCAAGGTGCTGATGATGGGCCTGAGGGACCACCTGATGGAGCGCGGGAGCGCGCGACGATCGTCTGCCAAGGGCAAGCTGCCGGATTCGGGTTCGGAACCTGTGCTGGTTGGCGGGGTGCTGAGCGAGGAACTGCTCTGGGGCTGCACGACTTGCCTGGCCTGCGATCAGGAGTGTCCACTCTTCATTGCGCATGTGGCACCGCTGGTCGACATGCGTCGGCATCTGGTGCTCGAAGGGCGCATGGATGAGATGCTGCAGGTAGCGCTCAGCAACCTGGGGCGCTACGGGAATTCTTTTGGCCAATCGGAACGCGGCCGGGCCCGCTGGAGCCAGGGGATCGAACCCCGCATCAAGGACGCGCGACGAGAGCCGGTCGAGTATCTCTGGTTTGTGGGCGACTACGCTTCCTACAACGCAACCGTTCTCGATGCCACCCGCAAGGCGGCCCTGGTGTTTCAGAGGGCGGGACTGGACTTCGGAATCCTCTACGAGGGTGAGCGCAGCGCGGGAAATGACGTGCGCAGGGCGGGTGAGGAGGGACTGTTCGAGATGCTGGTGGAACAGAACCTCCGGGCGCTGGCGGGATGCAGCTATCAAGCGATCGTCACCACCGATCCCCACTCCTACAACACGCTCAAGCACGAGTACGGCTTGGGGGCGAACGGCCGTGCGCAGGTCCTGCACTACAGCGAGCTGCTCGACCGGCTGATCTCCTCCGGCCGGCTCAGCTTGAGCAAGCCGCTGACCTACCGAGTGACCTACCACGATCCATGCTACCTGGGGCGTTACAACGGGGTGTATGAGGCGCCGCGCCGGGTCATCGAGGCCACGGGGTGTGCGTTGGTGGAAATGCCGCATCATCACGACCGCGCGATCTGCTGCGGGGCAGGGGGCGGGCGAATCTGGATGCAGGAGGCCCAGCTGAAAGAGCGCCCGAGTGAAAGGCGCATCCGCGAAGCGGCGGAGCTGGAGGGAGTGCAGGGCTTCGTGGTCGCCTGCCCCAAGGACCTGACCATGTACAAGGATGCGGTGAAGACGACCGGCTACGAGGACCGACTGGCAGTTATGGATCTGATCGAGATAGTCTATCAGGCCCTGTGAGGTTGCAGCTCTCCTCGCTGCCGTCGCTGCATTCTTCTGGGACCGCTCGCTGGCCTGAGATACCGGCGGCCGCGTGACCGAGGAGGTTCGTTATGGGAATCATGGTCTCCCCCGAAGTCCTCCGGCGGTACCCGTTCTTCGCCGGTGTGGAGCATCCGATTCTCAAGCAGCTGGCCATGGCTGGCGAGGTCCTCACCCTGCGCCGCGGCGAGTGGCTCTTTCAGCCTGGCGACAGCGCCCAGTACCTCTATCTGGTCCGGAAAGGGCGGGTGGAAATCCGCGCGCCCCTCGGCCCCGAGGCGGTCAACCATATCGGGGTCACCACCTTACGGCAGGGAGACATCCTGGGATGGTCCTGCCTGGTGGAGCCTTTCGTCTACCAGATGGGCGCTGGAGCTGCGACCAAGGCCGAATTGGTGCAGCTGAATGGCGTTGCGCTTCGCCAGCTCATGACCGAGCACCCGGAGGTCGGCTATTTGCTCATGAGCCGGGTGGCCGGCGTCATCGGCAGCCGGCTGACGGACCTGAGGGTGCAGTTCGTGAGCTTGATCGAGGGAGGCCGATGGCAGCGGCTTGAGGTGCGTCCGTCGGTCCTTTCGCTAGAGGGGGGCCGGGCCAAACCGCTCGATTGACCGCGGTCAACCTCTTCCGGCAAAGGGGGGACAGCGCCAGCACTTGCAGCGGCAGGCCGCCCTGGCCCCTAGCTCATCCCGGCCAATTGGACCCGGGTGGCGGTGAGCCGACTGCGCAAGGTCATAGCCACCTGCTGCATCATCAGGAACCCGTATTCCGGGTGTTCCCCGCAGAGTTCGCGCAGCGGCTCGGCCTCCACCTCAATCAGCATCCCTTCGCCGCGGGCCACGCCGGTGGCGGTCAGCTTGTAGGGCTCCAGCAGGGCTGACCAGGCCAGCAGGTCCCCCGCCACAACCGTATCCACGACGACCTGCCTGGCTTTGGCCAGGGTGTAGACGATGTCCACCTCTCCGGCCTCCAGCATGAGCAGATGGGTCGCGGGCTTTCCCTCCTCAAAGAGGCGCTCGCCGGCCTTGAAGTTGCGTTCCTTGCCCAACATGGCGACCTGCTTCAACATCTCGTCTGAGGCTCCCGCGCAATGCGGGAAGCGGCGGAGTCGCTCCGGTGAAATCATGTTGCCTCCTCAATCGGATTCGAGTTCGGATAGGACCAGCTCGACGGCCTCCGGGATCGCGCCCAGCACTTCCGGAGTGAGTTGTTCGCTGAAGGTCTCCACGTCGGCCGCCTCAATCCCGATCAGAACGATGCGGTCGTCGGAAGGCAGTTGCGCGCCCGCCATGCGGCCCAACTGCAGGGCGGTGGGAAGGTTGACGTCATGCGAAGAGGCGCTGCGCTGGGTGGGCACCGAGTCCGGAGACAGCCTCCGAACGACTCCGGGGGCCCCGCCGCTGCGCATGGCGTCCACCACGATCACCCGATCGAAGCCGATCATGCGCTCCATCAGGCGCAGCCCGCCCCAGTAGTCTTCCGAGACCTCTATGTCGGGACGCGCGGCCAATCGGTCCTGCAGTTCCTGGATCACGCGCAGGCCGACGCTGTCATCCCGCAGCAGCGGGTTGCCCAGTCCCAGAATGAGAGTCTTGGTCAATTCACAGTCATCCGCTACCAGAGGGATGGATGTCTCTACGGCCGGTAGGAAAGATCGCGCCCCAGAGCTGGTGCGCGATCTTGAAGCGAGGCAGGCTCATGCTCCCGCAGGCGGCAAAAGGTCAGGTCAACCGGCGAGGGTCACAGATTGCGACTCAACCTCCGGATCACTTCGCCCTGCGGCGAGCGTAATGTTACCTCCAGCGGCATCTGGCCAGGCAGGGTGTGAGTGGCGCAGGCCATGCACGGGTCGTAGGCCCGATAGGCCATCTCGATCGTGTTGAGCAGGCCCTCGGTGATGGTCTTGCCCTTGGTGATTAACCCCTTGGCCGCGTCGCGCACCGACAGGTTGATGGCGGCGTTGTTGTTGGTGGTGCCGACGATCAAGTTGACCTTGGTCAGGATGCCGCGTTCATCGGTCCAGTAGTGGTGGGTGAGCGTGCCCCGCGGCGCCTCCACGCTTCCGACGCCCTCCGTGGGTGTCTCGGTCGGCAGCACGCGGAACTCCTCGCCGGTCACCAGTGGATTGCGGGACAGCTCCACCCAGTGTTCGGCGGCGTAGAGCAGCTCGATGATGCGAGCCCAATGGGTGGCCAGAGTGTGGTTCACCGGTTTGCCCCCCAACACGTCGTACATCCGCTCGTACTCCGCCTGGGCCAGCGGGGTGGCCATGCCATCGGCGGCGTTCAGCCGCGACAGTGGGGTGGCCTTGTAGATGCCTGAGTCGAGTCCATCCTCGAAGCCTTTCCAGCCGATCTTCTTCAGGAAGGGGAACTTGAGGTAGGTCCAGGGCTCGACGTGCTCGGCAACGTACTGCATGTAGTCGCGGGCGTGGTACTTGGCATGCTCCTTACCGTCCGGCCCGACCACCCGAATCATGCCGTCGTAGAAGTTGACGTGGTTGTTCTCGTCCACCGTACCCATGTTGTAGGTGCGGTGCACGTAGGCTTCGTTCTTGATCAGATCGACGTAGGCCGGATTGCCCAGCACCAGATCGCTGAAGAGCTTGATGGTGAACTTGCCGAACTCGATGGCGTCCAGGCCCAGCCGCTCGATCTCTTCCCGCTGCTCCTCGGTGATCCCACGGCTCACCCCGCCGGGCAGCCCCCAATTCGGATGCACCGGGCGGCCGCCCATCATCTTGATCAGGTGGTGGCCATCGCGGCGCATCTTGAGCACTGCGCCGGCCACTTCCATGCCCACCTTCTTGACCACTCCCAGGATGTTGCGCTCCAGCGGCGGTGCATCCGGGCCCATCACGAAGTCCGGGCCGCCCAGGGCGTAGAAGTGGGTGGTATGGTCGGTGGCGTAGAAGATGCTGTAGAACAGCTCGCGCAGCACCTTGGCCGTCGGGGGCGGATCGACATGGAACAGCGCGTCCAGGGCCTTGGTGGAGGCCATGTGGTGGGCCTCCGGGCACACGCCGCAGATGCGGTCGGTGATGTTGGGCATGTCTTCGGCCGGCCGGCCCAGACAGAAGCGCTCGAAGCCACGCAGCT
>Ga0214473_10008440_pt1 | contig 12173 bp, 11 predicted proteins | sample RVTome_7_FD_203509 | JGI IMG/M metagenome (GOLD analysis project Ga0214473, IMG submission 203509) | Soil microbial communities from uranium-contaminated site in the Upper Colorado River Basin, Wyoming, United States - RVT98D197 | ecosystem: Environmental > Terrestrial > Soil > Contaminated >... | reverse complement strand
TTTGTCATTGAAACCCATGATGCTTTAACGATTGAGAAATACAGATTCCATTATATGAAACCTCATAGGCAGATGTTGTTCCGTTACGATAACGCCCCTCACCATCCAGAAATAACTTCCCACCCGCATCACAAACATATTTCCGAAAATGTCATCCCATCAAGGGAACTTTCTCTAAACGATGTCTTAGACGAGATAAGCGCTATCATTGTTGGATAAAATAAGGACCTCTCCAATTTTTCAAGTCTCGTGTTTCGTGTAACGTGTTGCGTATATAAGTTGTAAGTCTTAAGATTCAAGTTGCAGGGTTTAAATCATAATTCCAAAATCTAAAATCCGAACTCATTTATCCAGCACTTCCCGGACTTTTCTCACCAGCCCTTCCAGGGTAAAAGGCTTCTGAAGAAAGGACAGCCCTTTCTCCAGAATGCCATGATGAACAATGGCATTGTCTGTATAGCCTGACATATAGAGCACCTGCATCTCTGGATGATGAGGTTCCAGAGATTTGGCTAACTCGCGGCCGGTCATTCCTGGCATCACCACATCCATCACCATCAGGTGAATTGGTCCTTTATGTTGCTCACAAATGTGTGAAGCCTCATTGCCTTGAGAGGCTTCGAGAACAGTGTACCCCTGCCTTCTGAGGATTTGAACCGCTAACTTCCGAACTTCCTCCTCATCCTCCACTACCAAGACTGTCTCGCTCCCACGAGGAAGTCCCTCTTTCACCCCCTTCTCCCCCACCTCCTCCAGAGGCTCATCCACGCGGGAAAGATAGATCTTAAATGCGGTTCCGTGATTTGGTTCACTATAGACCCAGATGTTTCCTCCGCTCTGCTTCACAATGCCGTACACTGTCGATAACCCTAACCCTGTCCCTTTACCTTTTTCTTTGGTCGTAAAAAAGGGCTCAAAGACACGGTCCCTCACTTCCGGAGTCATCCCCACACCTGTATCGCTCACCGAGAGCATCACGTAAGGACCCGGCTTCACCGCTATATGGTTGCGGGCATAATTCTCATCCAACTCCACATTGGCCGTCTCAATGGTGAGTTTCCCTCCCTTTTGCATGGCGTCCCTCGCATTGACCGCAAGGTTCATCACCACCTGTTCAATCTGCCCAGCATCAGCCTTAACCGTTCCCAAATCGTCTGCCAATAGAGTGACCAACTCGATATCCTCTCCGATGATTCGACGCAACATTTTGTCCAGGTCTCTGAGAAGAGTGTTTGGATCGAGAACCCTCATCTCCATCACCTGACGCCTGCTGAAGGCAAGAAGCTGTCGGGTGAGTCCTGCGGCCCGGTCCGCTGCTTTCTGAACCTCTTCGATGTTCGGTTTCAAAGGGTCCCCCTCTTTAAGTTCCATCAGAGAAAGTTGACTGTAACCTTTGATAACGGTGAGTAGGTTGTTGAAGTCATGGGCGACACCCCCAGCCAAACTGCCGATGGCCTCCATCTTCTGTGACTGCCGAAGCTGGTCTTCAAGAGTTCTCATCTCTTGTTCCACCCTCTTGCGCTCGGTGATGTCGCGCTCTGTGGATGCAATACCAATCGGTTTTCCGGTATCGTCCACTAGTTTCGTCACCGTCATCCAGATATCGAGAATGCGGCCGTCTTTGGCCACCCGCTGGGTCTCAAGCGAGGTGATCGCTTCGCCCGCTATCAGCCGACGGGTGAACTCCTTCTGCTCTACCTCTTTGTCGGGGGACGTGAGGCGCCCAATGTTCATCTGAAGCGCCTCTTCCTCGCTAAAGCCATACATCAACTCAGCACCGCGGTTCCAGGCGGTGATCCGCCCCTCAAAATCCTGAATCGTAATCGCATCGTTCGAGTCTTTCACCACCGTCGCCAGGCGTCTTGTTTTCTCCTCCACCCTCTTGCGCTCGGTGATGTCCCTAATCATAATGACAATAGAAGTAGGCTTTTGCTGCGCATCCAAGATTAATGAGGCACTCACTTCAATGGAAAAAGTAGATCCATCTTTTTTTAGCGAAGTATATTCAAGATTACGAAGCGTTTTTACTTCTAATACCTTACTTATTTCTTGAAATACGCGCGGCCGATCTTCGGGAATAACGAAATCTAAAACGCTCCTACCTATTAGCTCATCCCTACTCTCATATCCGTATGTCGTTAAAGCTGCCTCGTTAATGACAATGATCTTTCCGCTAAAATCAATCAGCACGATTACATCTGGCGAGGTTTCAATCAGGGATTGAGAGCGTTCTTTGCTCTCACGCAGCACCTCCTCTGCATACTTGCGCTCAGCTTCGCGATGTTGAAGCGACTCGGCCATTTGATCAAAGGCGAGACCCAATTGTCCGATCTCGTCACGACGGGTAATGTTTACGCGGCGGGTCAGGTCTCCAGCAGCCAGTTCGTTTGCTACATTTTTTAGATGAATCAGTGGTCGGGTGACCTGGAGGGCAAGCCATGCCCCTACGATTACTGTCACTAAAACTGCGATTCCGATCAGCAGCAGGGTGTGTCGCGTCAGCATATCGACCGGAGCAAAAGCAATATCTCTTGGCTCCATGATCAAAATCCCCAAGTGGAGATTCGGCACAGGCGTAAAGGCTGCAAGATCCAATTCACCATTGCTGCTTCTGGTCTCCATCGTTCCTCGCTCACCAGCCATCAGCCGGCGCACGGCCTCGTTCTGTCCTGAAACAGGTTTCAAAATGCTGTCTTTATTTACGTGGGCCAGGATGATTCCTCCCTGGCGAAAGTCTATCAAGCTTGTCTGGGCGGATTTGCTAACTCGCATGGCGGTAATTGCATCAGAGAGTGTGGCAAGAGAAATACCCCCGACCAATGCACCGCGTACCGCACCCTTTTCGTCAAGAATAGGAACCCCATATGGCATGATTGGATGTCCGGTTCCCCGCGAGGCGACAGAAACTCCCAGATACGGCTTACCGGTTGCCATCACATGCTGGAACCAGTCACGATCAGCAACGCTTCCACCGCGGTTCAGCCAATTGGCCAAACCACTGGCTCGACCAATTCCTTTTGAATCATAGATGCTTGCACTATCGAGATTTTTATTAAATTGTAAGAACTGCCTCATTTCTGGCTCTACACGCTCTGGAACATTGTCTACCACTGCCCGCACAATGCTGGGCCGCCTGGCCAGTTCATGCAAACTCATCTGGGCCGCCTCCAAATAACTGGAAGCAAACTGGGCGCCCAGGTCAACTATATCGAGATTGTTGTCCAGGATTTCTTGGCGTAATGCGCTTCGGCTTCTCTCGATTACTACAATGCCAACCAGTCCACCAACAAAAAAAACCACCAACACAATAAGGGCGATAAGCCGCAGTCCCAATCCCAGTCTAAACCGTACAGGTTTAGCTCCGCGTGTGGGCTCTATTACCTTCATGATCGCTTTCCCCCCTCATTTAATTTACCGATGAAAAGGAGATAATTATATAAGCTGCTCAGGCATAATACGAACAATGTGCCTACACCAAACAGAATGGAGATATCCTTGCCACGCATAGGGAGACCTCTCAAAAAACAAAGAAATTAAGTGACCCTCAAAGAATCATAAATCTTCTCTTTTAAAAAAATCTCAAGAATCCGAGAATCGAATTGCTTTCCCTTGCCCTTCTCCATATCCAAGAAGGACATCTAATTAGGGACACCTCCCATTTTTTCAATTTTAAAGGCTTCCATTTTTCATCTCTTCATTCGAGGCACAACTTTAGCCTGCAATTTCAATGATGCAACCTGAAATCCGCCTATTTTTGCTGTTGACAAAAAAACATCCCCAAATTATCATTGTGTCATGAAGACAATGGAAATTATTCTCAATGCCCCGGATAATGACGATGAGGCTTGAACTTGAAAAAGCTTTCCACAAGCGTGCGAAGAAACTGCTAAAGGAAAATTGACGGAGGTTTAATAAAATGCTTGAATCAAAAGTGGCAAAAAAAGAAGCCATTGCTATTCCTGCAAGAATTGCCAAAAAACTTTCGTTAAGAGACGGGATGATCGTTGAAGCAAAGGTTGAAAAAGGCAAATTACTTATTTTAGGAAGAAAAAATAAAATCAAAAACATCATGAAGTATGCAGGCATATGGGAAGGTGTGGTTGTTGACAGTGTGTTTAGGGAAATACGTAAGGACTGGCACAAATGGCAAAAGAGCTTGTCTGCATAGATACAGATGTCTGTGTAGATTTCCTTAGAAAGAGAACTCCAGGCTTTAATCTTTTTGTGAAAATTCTCGAAGGATATGAGCCATGCATGACTGCTATTACTGCTTATGAACTCTATCTCGGGCAAATGAAAATGAAGCGTAAAGATCGGATAGACGATTTTATATATCAATTTGTCATCCTTCCTTTTGATTTAAAGGCATCAGAAGTTTCTGCCGCCATAGGGTCTTCTCTCGATAGAAAGGGTAAAGGCATAGGAATTCCTGATACGCTTATTGCAGGCATTTGTATCTCTAACAATCTTCCTCTCTTGACATTAAATACCCTGCACTTTTCCAGAGTAACTGGATTAAATCTTATTCCGATTGATTGACGAATCAATCGTCTGATACCGTATGAAAGAAACCTTTTGGAAGACAGTATGAGAATAGAATATAGTAAAGATGTTGATGCATTGTACATTCGTCTGAGAAAAGCCCAGATTGAAGACTCTATGGACATTGAAGAGGGGGTAACGGTTGACCTTGACGAAAAAGGCCACATCGTAGGCATAGAAATCCTTGATGCCAGCGAAAAAATGAACCTCACAGACCTTGTTAATGTAAGCATTGAAAATCTTCCTATTGAGAAAATTGAGACCACTGCTATTTAATCAGTATCACACCATCTGCCCCTGAAGTTCCAAGGTTCAAGTAACAAGTCAAAATAGGGACACCTCCTATTTTTCTTAATTGCCGATTTTCAATTTTAAAGACTTCCATTTTTCATCTCTTCATCCGAGGCGCGGCCAAAAGGCTTCGTCTACCCTATCATTGATAGATCTTTTCATTCAGAAAGATCTCCAAGATTTGGGGATCGAATTGTTTTCCTTTGTTCCTTTCCATCTCTTCAATAACCTCATCAACAGGGAAGGCCCTACGATGGGGCATCCCTCCCATTATTGGCCATCACGCAGGCATACCCCTCTTTCGCAAGTCTTCGAGCAACGACGGAATAGATCATCTTTTCATCATCGACAATCAGTATTCGGTCTTCCACTACATATACCTCTAACTCAAGCTAACGGCTTACAAGTTTCAAGCTCTAAAAACCTCTTCTCTTTTAACAGGTTACAATTTGTCTTTTTAAACTTGTATCTTGCATCTTGATACTTGAATCTTGTAACTTTACAATTCATTGATCCAGCACCTCTCTTACTTTTCTTGCAAGCCCATCTATGGTAAAAGGCTTCTGGATGTAATTCATTCCTTTCTCCAATACACCCCGATGAGTGATGGTGTTATCCGTATAACCCGACATATAGACCACTTTGAAATCTTGTCGCACTTGCCTAAGCTGTTCCACTAACTGGGGGCCGCCCATCTGTGGCATCACCACATCTGTTAAGATCAAATGAATCGGCTCCTTTTTTTGTTGACAAAGAAACAAAGCTTCTTCTCCATCACGAGCTTCTAAAACGGTGTATCCTTGCCTCTCCAAGACTCGGATAGCCAACTTTCGAACTTCCACCTCGTCCTCTACCAATAGGATCGTCTCACCCCCTCGGTGAATCTCCTCCCTTACCATCTCCTCCTTTAATTCCTCCAGAGGTTCATCGACCCTCGGCAGATAAATCTTAAATGTGGTCCCGTGATTTGGCTCACTATAGACCCAAATATTCCCCCCGCTCTGCTTCACAATCCCGTAGACCGTTGAAAGACCCAAACCCGTTCCCTTGCTCTTCTCCTTGGTTGTAAAAAAGGGCTCAAAAACTCGATCCCTCACCTCTGGGGCCATTCCCACCCCTGTATCGCTCACTGCAAGCATCACATAGTGACCCGGCCTTACAGCAATATGACTCCGAGCATATTCTTCATCCAATTTCACATTGGCTGTCTCAATCGTAAGCTTTCCACCATGAGGCATTGCATCTCTCGCGTTGATTGCCAGGTTCATGATCACCTGCTCGATCTGCCCCGGATCTGTCTTGACCCTTCCAGGGTCCTCAGTCAGTAGTGTAACCAACTCAACATCCTCACCAATGACCCGTCGCAGCATTTTGTCTAAATCTTGTAAGACATTATTCAGATCGAGGACCCTCATCTCCATCATCTGACGCCGGCTAAAGGCAAGAATCTGGCGGGTGAGGTTTGCCGCCCGTTCAGCCGCCTTGCCAATCTCTCCGAGATTCTCTTTCAAGGGATCTCCTTCTCTGAGTTCCATCTGGGAGAGTTGGCTGTATCCTTTAATGACAGTTAAAAGATTGTTAAAATCATGGGCAATGCCTCCTGCCAACTGGCCAATGGCCTCCATCTTCTGGGATTGGCGAAGCTGCTCTTGAAGGGCTATCTTTTCCTCCTCTGCTCGTTTGCGCTCGGTAATATCCCTTACAAAGGCAATGTTGTATTCCCTTTCCCCATATCTTAGATAGTCGCCTGTAATTTCAACTGGAAAGATCTTGCCCTCTTTGGTTCGATGATTTGATTCATGGGTCGAAGGTCCTCGTTTGGGCAGTTCCTGCCAATGGGTTGACCATCTTTCTTGATGAAAATCTGGGTCAATATCCCAAAGAAACATAGAAACTAATTCATCTCGAGAATATCCCAAGGCCCGACAGGCTGCTTCATTCGCATAATCCAATTGACCCTTTGAATTGATCCATAAGACCGACTCCGGAGCATGCTCAACAGAAAATTGCGTCATCTGGAGCGCTTCCTCTATTCGCTTCCGCTCGGTGATATCGCGTATAACAGAAATCATGCCTCTTGGTTTGCCGGAAGCATCGCGCAATAATGATGAATTGATTTCACCTGTAAATTTCGTCCCATCTTTTTTCACCAGGGTGTATTGGTTGTAACTTGGGTAATTGCTTTTGAAAACATTCTGGATATTAAGTCTGGCTCGCGCGTGATCTTCTGGCGCGATAAACTCGAAAGGTGAATGGCCAATAACATCTTCAGGTTGGATTAGACCGTATAAACTGAGCACACGTTCCGACACAAAGCTAATGCGACCTTCCATATCGTTGATGGCGATTCCGTCGGGCGAAGTTTGGAGAACTGTGCGGTACAACTCTTCTGCTTCACGCAACGCCTCCTCCGCTTGCTTGCGCTTGGTGATGTCTTGTTTGATGGCGATAAAGCGGCTGATCTCTCCCCGTCCGCCGCGCAGCGGCGTAATGGTCATCTCCTCGGTGTAGAGACTGCCGCCCTTGCGGCGGTTGATGATTTGGCCTCGCCAGACTTTCCCAGCGAGGATTGTATCCCACAGATCCTTGTAAAAGGCCTGATTCTGCTCGCCCGACTTGATGAGTTCACGCGGGTTCCTGCCAACGGTCTCTGTTTGAGAATAGCCGGTGAGCACCGTGAAGGCCGGGTTGGCCCATTCGATTATGCCTTCGTGGTCGGCGATGATAATGGCATTGGCGGCGGCGTTCAGAGCAGCGCTTTGCAGGCGCAGGCGTTCCTCCGCGGCCTTCCGCTCGGTGATGTCCCTAATAATAGCGATATAACCTAATACTAATCCGTCAGCGGTTTTTAAAGCCGATGTCACCGTTTCCACTGGTAAAATGGTACCGTTCTTATGCCTAAGCTCCCATTCACCTCTGAAAAAACCTAATTTCTCAATTACCGGATAAAAAACATCCCCAAACGAGCGGAAACTTTCGTCCGAAGGATGTATGATTTTTACAGATCTTCTTTCGACTTCACTTTTTTTATAGCCAAACATATCCAGGAAGGCTTGATTAAAAGTAGATATATTTCTTTCTAAATCAAGCATCAAAATAGCATCGGTTGAACTTTCCACCAATATTCGATACCTTTGTTCGGATCTTTTGAGCGCCTCCTCTGCTTTCTTGCCCTCGGTGATATCACGGGCAATGATGTGAAAACCAACAATCTTTTCTCTCTCCGTCACAAGCGACGCATTTTGGCTGAACCATGTAATTCCACCAGCCTTGTTAATGAATGGAAATTCAACGTGGGTCGTAGGTATCCTCTGGCGAAGTTGGTTGATGTAGATCTCCATAACTCTCTCACGATGTTCAGGAAGGACGAGATTCGCATAATTGAAACTTTGAAGCTCCGCAAGCGGATAGCCAGAGGCCTTCAACCCGGCAGGATTGGCATAAGTAAAATTCCCTTTCTCGTCAACGGTATAAATAATTTCTATTGCATTCTCCACGAGTTCTCTGTATCTCTTTTCTGATTCCTGAAGGTCCTTCTCAGAACGTTCAAGCTTCCGCCTCACCTCCGCCTCACGAAGCTCTTGTTCAATGGCGGGGATTAGGCGAACCAGATTATTTTTCATCAAATAGTCATGGGCACCTAACTTCATCGCCTCTACAGCAACATCTTCACCAATCGAACCTGAGACGATAATAAAAGGGAGATCCAGTCCGCTTGCTTTGAAAAGTTTCAGAGCCTCCAGGCCGCTGAAGTGTGGCATCGAGTAATCGGCGAGGATGAGGTCCCATGTCTGTTTTTCCAGAGCAGCAGTCATTGCCTCGGATGTTTCAACCCTTTCAAAAATCGGGGCATAACCGCCATGTCGTAGTTCGCGTATGAGCAATAACACATCGTCCTCCGAGTCTTCGACAATTAAAACACGTAAGGGGATCCCCATCTAATCTTTCCTCCTTGTTGGAACTGGTTCATTCAAGATGAGCCAATAAAGCCCAAGCTGCCGAACTGCTTCACTGAACTGGGTAAAATCTACTGGTTTACGGATGTAACTATTGGCACCTAAGCTGTAGCCATTAATCACATCCTTATCTTCCTTTGAGGAAGTTAAAATGACGACAGGAAGGAGTTTCGTCCGTTCATCAGCACGCAGACGCCTGAGTATTTCCAGGCCATCCACCTTGGGTAGTTTCAAATCCAGAAGAATGATCTGAGGCATGATATTCAAGTCACGATCTGCATAGGCACCGGTCCCAAAGAGATAATCTAATGCTTCAGCCCCATCACGGGCCACGATCACCTCATTCAGAATGTTATTTTTCTTGAGTGCCCGCAGAGTCAATGCCTCGTCATCAGGATTGTCTTCCACCAGAAGAATATTTTTTTTAGACATCGCTCTTGTCCTCCTTATAGTAATGTGAAGTAGAAAGTGGCACCTTGATCAACCACGCCTTCCGCCCAAACCTCACCACCATGACGATGAACGATTCGTTGCACAGTCGCCAAGCCGATGCCCGTGCCAGGAAATTCCTTCATCCCATGAAGACGCTGGAAAGCGCCGAATAATTTATCTAAGTAAGCCATATCAAATCCAACGCCATTGTCTCGTACAAAGTATGCTGTCTTTCCATCACGTCGAGTTATTCCGAACTCTATTTTGCCTTGGGATCGTTTACCCGTAAATTTCCAGGCATTCCCCAGTAGGTTTTCTAATGCTACCCGTAACAACCGCCCGTCTCCATGGGCGATGACTCCTTCCGCAACAACACACTCCACCTGACGTTCGGGCTTCGTCTTCTGAAATTCTGTCAAGGCCGCCTTTGCCATTGAACTCAGATCAACCATCTCTTGGCGCATCTCACCGCGGGTCACACGCGAAAGTTTGAGCAGATCATCGATAAGTTGCCCCATACGCTGAGCTCCATTTCGAACACGTTGGAGCACCTCTCGCCCTTCTCCATCCAGCTTATTGCCATAATCTTCGAGCAAGACCTGGCTGAAACCATCAATGCTCCTTAGAGGCGCCCGCAGGTCATGGGAAACCGAGTAGCTAAATGCTTCCAATTCCTGATTGGCGGCTTCAAGTTGCGCGGTTCGATCACGGACGCGCTGTTCTAGTTCGGCGTTGAGCTTGCGGATCTCCTCCTCTGCCCGTTTGCGCTCGGCGATCTCCCTTTCCAATCCCGCAAAGGACTCTTTTAATTCAATAGTCATCCGGTCAAAAGCCCTCGAGAGCTGTCCGACCTCATCCTTCGCCATTGTGCCTACTCTGTGATTCAGGTTGCCGGCGCCGATGATTTCGGTCTCCTCGTGGAGCTTCCTGATCGGCTTCACAACGCCCCTGTGGATTGAAAATGAAACTGTAGCTATAACTACGGCCATAATTAAAGAAAACAATAGAACGAGTAAATAAGCCCTCTGCTGAGAGGCTACCAACCTTGCACTGCTTATTTGAGCAAATTGATAGGCATCAGAGACCATAGAGCGTGATTTCGCATCCAGATTGCCCACCAGCATCTCATTCAATTCCTGAGATATATCCTGTTTCCTATCTCGATAACCTTCGTAATTTGAGACCATCTCGGAAAAGATGTTTTTTATATCCATATGGCTTTCACGTATCCTTTTTAATAAAACCACCTTCTCCGGACTTTTGACCTCAATTTCTTCCAGGAGCCTCTTTATAGAGTCATGTCTTAATTGCCACTGTGCTTTAGCCCTTTCTTCATGATGCATTAAATACTCATTGATAAGAATATTAAGCTCAAATAACCCTCTGATGATCTCGTCAGCGGCCATGTCCTTCTTGATCCTCTTATTTACCTGTTGTGCTGAAAAAAAGAGGATTGAGCCGATCACAAGGGCTACTATTAAAGATACGACTGTAGTGATCTGTAGCTTAGTCTTAACCTTCATAGTTGTTTCACCTGATAATAGTCACCCCTCTTGGTTTCACTGCCTCGAGGGTATTAATATAAATAAAATTGAGGTAGTTCGGAACCTTTTTTCTGTCCGTCAACTTATTTCGTATCGCCCATCTGGCTTCATTCTCTAATGAGGCAAGAAGGGACTGCTCTAATGAAACCTCAAATCTTAAATCCGGCCAGAGGCCAGCGATCTCAGACTCTTTGACTCCTGCTTTGTTTGAAACAATCCTTTGGGCATGCTCCGGATATTTCTTTGCAAACTCCTCTGCTCTTATCAATGCCTGTAGCAATCTCTTGACTGTCTGTGGTTTATCCTTAATAAAAGAATTAAAGGTTACCAAGTTGTATGTTTTAAGATAGAATCCTGGTTCTTGAAATATAACTATATTGTCTCCCAGTAATGTCTTTGCCTTGCTGACACGAGGCTCTTTTACGGAACAAATGGCATCTACTTCACCTTTTGCCAGTGCCGGGACGAACTCATCGGCATGTCTGAAAGAAAGCTTAATATCTGTCTCGGATAGACCATTTTTTATTAAAAAGCTGTGCAGAAAGAAGTGTGCTGCTGAGGCTTTATGGGTGGTTATGTGTTTGCCTTTTAGGTCGCCTGCTTTCTTAATTCCCCTGTCCTTGCGAGCAACAATTGCCATATCATTATCCGAAGAGCCAATTGTAGCAACAATGCTGAAGTCTCCCCGCTCAAAGCTGCTGAAGGCAATCGGCGTCTCTGCTGGTGTCGCCAGATCGACCTCTCCAGCAAACATGCCATTCAGGGCAAGTTTTCCAGTGGTATAGTATTTAACCCTTACATCAACTCCCTGTTTGGAAAAGAATCCTTGATCCTCTGCGATCATCATAATGCCCAACAATGGACTCCGCTCAACCCCGATTGCTACTGGTCCCCTGATATCTGCAAATCCCTTTGTTGTGGTGATTAAAATAACACTTATGATGCCCACCATAATCCCAAACAATAATATAGTTATCTTCCTCTGGCCTTTCTTCACTTTTCCACCTTTGCGTTTTTTTGTTTGGTTTATTATTTTTTTAAATCATCTTCGATGAATCATAGATCCTTTCTCTTAAGAAAATCTCCAGAATGTGGGGATCGAATTGTTTTCCTTTGCCTTTCTCCATTTCTTCAATCACCTCATCCACAGGGAAGGCCCTACGATGGGGCCTCCCTTCCGTTATTGGCCATGACGCAGGCATATCCTTCCTTGGCAAGCCTCCTGGCAACGACGGAGTAGATCATCTTTTCATCATCGACAATGAGTATCCGGTCTTCCAAATGGTTCCCTCTTTTCAATCTCTAAAGTCGCATTCACTTATTTTCCCCTACCTTTAAAAATCGATATAACTCGGATTGATGAACTCTCCAGCCATTTCCTGCTTTGGTGGCTTTGATCCTTCCGAGG
>Ga0214473_10008439_pt1 | contig 12174 bp, 7 predicted proteins | sample RVTome_7_FD_203509 | JGI IMG/M metagenome (GOLD analysis project Ga0214473, IMG submission 203509) | Soil microbial communities from uranium-contaminated site in the Upper Colorado River Basin, Wyoming, United States - RVT98D197 | ecosystem: Environmental > Terrestrial > Soil > Contaminated >... | reverse complement strand
CGTGAGGGAAGGATTGAGCGCCTGAGCGGGGTCCTGATACACCATGGCTATCCGATTCCCGCGTAACCTCCTCAGTTCTTCTGACGAGCGGGCCACAAGATCCTGCCCCTGGAACAGGATATGCCCATCCACCAGCCTGCCGTTGCGGCCCAGGAAGTTGACGATGGCAAAGGCCACCGTACTCTTGCCGCAGCCCGATTCGCCCACGATGCCGAGCGTTTCGCCATCGTGGATATTGAAGGAGACGTCGCGCACCACTAGAATGGATCCCTTGCGCGTTTCATAAACCACGCCGAGGTTTTCCACCTTCAACACAGGCTGGTCGGGAGCGTGCGTCACCGGCATGGCGATCTGTCATTCATGGATTGCACTCGCCCTTGGATCCATGCGCACCTTGGACTCGCACCCACATCTGAGTCCATCGACGAGCAGCCCTTTGATCCGCCATCAGGGCTCCGAGACCTTCGAAGGCCCAGGCGCCTGCGGATGCGTCGACATGATTCTCCCCGGTCGGCCCCGCCTGTGCGCCCACAGCCGGGGGCCGTCGACCTACCCTGGTTTCATCCCATGATCTGAGACACCACGGCCATCGTCTTGCCCGACTGCCGCGGTGCAGATAGAGCACACACGGTGCACGTACTGCGGGCTGCGGCTTCGGTCACTGATATCGTGTCGTTTCCTCTCTCAGGCCGTCAGCGAAGAGATTCAAAGCGACGACCAGGCTCGAAATGGCTACGGCGGGCCAGAGCATGCCCAGAGGATAGGTCCAGATGAAGCTGCGCGCCTCGCTGATCATCCGGCCCCAGTCGGGGTTTGGTGGTGGCAAGCCCAATCCGAGGAAGCCGAGAGTCCCGATTGCGAATACAGCGTAGCCTACCTGGAGCATGGAATCGACGATCAAGGGCCCTCGAGCATTGGGCAGAATCTCAACAAACATGATGTAGAGGGGATGCTCGCCGCGAGTCTCAGCGGCATGGATGTACTCACGGGTGCATATGTCCAGCGTCAGGCTGCGAACCAGACGGGCCGCCCCCGGAGCGCCGACAAACGTAATGGCGATCACGACGTTCACCGCCGACGGACCGATGGCCGAGATAATGATGAGGTAGAGGAGTATGGTCGGGAACGCCATGATCGCATCCAAGACGCGCATGACGACTTCATCCATCAGGCCGCCCAAGTAGCCGGCGCTCAAGCCAAGGATCGTGCCCAGCGCGACAGAGCACAAGACTGCCAACGGAGCCAGGACCAGGATCGTGCGGCTTCCGTGTACAAGTCGTGACAGGACGTCCCGCCCTAGATGGTCCGTCCCCAGGGGATACAAAGCGGACGGCCCCTGGTTCATGGCCGAGGCATCTTGGGCCAGAGGGTCGTGCGGTGCAATCAGGGGAGCAAAGATGGCGACGAGTACCCAGAAGGCTATGACCGCCAGTCCGATGAGTGCGACACGCGACCGAAGGACGACAGAGACCTCCGTCAAGAACCGTCTCCCTCGTCCGACGTCAGACTCTGGGTCGTCGAGGGTCAGTACCAGGTTCGCCATGGGTATGACATTCGGCTCCTGATGATCATCGCCTCACCCGTCGTATGAGATCCCTCTCCCAACGTGGCGCTTCTAGCGCAATCACTCGCCATATCGAATGCGCGGGTTCAAGAACGTGTAGACGATGTCGGCGATCAGCTGCGTTCCGACAGCCAGCGCGACCATGACCAGGGCGCCTGCCTCGACGGCGTTCACATCTTTGAACAGCGCCGAATCCAGCATGTACAGACCCAGACCGGGGAAACCGAATACCGACTCGACGACGACGATTCCGCCAACCAGCCAATTCACATGCAGCATGATCACGGTTATCGGGGCCATCATCGCGTTGCGAAGTGCATGATTGATGACGATCCGCCCGTAGGGCAACCCCTTGAGGAACGCCGTCCGGATGTATGATGCGTTCATCACCTCAACCATGCTGGCACGCGTCATCCGCACGACATAGCCGACCTCGACTAGTGAGAGGGTGAGCACCGGCAGGATGAGCAGCTTGGTGTCCTGGAAGGGCGCCATGTCGCCCGTGAACACGGCCGCTCCAGGCAACACCTTGAGCCAGAACGCGAAGAGAAGTATGAGGCAGACTCCGCTGGCGAATGTCGGGATGGAAGTTGTGATTAGACTGAGGAGAGAGATTGCGCGGTCCAGAAGGCGGCCTTCCTGGAGGCCGGCCAAGATCCCGAGGAACAAAGCAAGGGGCATCATTAGCGTGAAGGCTATGCCAGCCAGGATGAAAGAATTGCGGAGGCGCCTGATCAGGGTCGGCCCGACGGGTCGGTTCGTGCGGGACGAGATGCCCGGATCCCCACGGAGCAACCCTCTTCGTATCGGGAAATACTCGGACCCGCTTGACTCGCTCATCGCCCGGCCGGCCGATGCCGGGCCTATCTGAGCGCCCGACGTGCCCCTCTTCCAGAGGACGACATGGTTGGCCGCGTCAACGCCCCAGAAGGTCTCCTCCCCGTGTTCATCGACCACCCAACCGTCGAATGGCTCCTCGCCTTTGGTGCCATCCGGCGCCACCCAGGATTCGATCAGCTCGCCTTCCTTCATTCTCCACTGCGCCAGCGTGCCATCGGGCATGACCGCCCACCAGGCTTTCTCGCCGCGCCCGCCGACCTCGGCCTGCCGGAGCGGTTTCCCTACCAGCCTGCTCAACCTCCAGTCGTTGCCGACCAGCCAGTCGACGTATCGCACGTACAGAGGCTCCTCCAGCCCCATTTGTCGGCGGAGCAATTCGACTTGCTCGGGAGTGGCGAACTGGCCGAGAATGTGGCGCGCGACATCCCCGGGCGCCACCTCCGAGATCACAAAGACGGCGACCGAAACCATGAACATGGTAAGCAGCATGAACCCCATGCGACGAATGATGTACCGCGACATGATTCCTACAAGCCGAGCCAATGTAATAGCGAGGTGAGCGTAGGCTCACCTCACTATTACGCTCTCAGCCATGCACGGGCGGCAACCTCTGATTTAGGCCGCCTCTGGCTCGAACCAGACCTCGTTGAGAACATCATAGCTCGAAGGATGTGCTTTCACGTTCTTGAAGGTCTCCCGGCATATGTACCATAGGTTGGCCCAGAACGGGATACCCACCGAACCGCGGCTCATCTGGATGTCTTCCAGCTGGCACATGATCTGTCGTCGGGCTTCGACGTCAAGCGTCCGATCCGCCTGCTGGAGCAAGTCGCTGAACTCTTCGTCCACCCAATGGGTCTCGTTCCATGCGGCCGGCGCGCCTTCCTGGTCGGCGACATAGGCCAGGTCCAGGGCCATTGTCCCCAACGCCAGGTGCGTCCAGTGGGTGATGCCCAGGGGCACTTCCGTCCAAACATCCCAGTACAGCGAGGCCGGCACACTCTTGATCTCGATGTTGATTCCCCCGGCTGCGGCCGACTCCTTCAGCGATTGAGCCATCGCCGGACCGGCCATGGCCTCCGGAGCAGTCAGCTCCACCGTCAGCCCATCAGCATACCCCGCCTCGGCCAGGAGCGCCTTCGCCCCCTCGGGATCGTACGCGGGGATCGACTTCTCGCAGTACTCCGGATGGATCGGCGCAATATGGGCGTCATGAGCCAGTATTCCCTGGCCGAAGTAGGACAGGTCGAGGATCTTCTGGCGGTCCATACATTTCTTGAGCGCCTGGCGCAGCCGGTTATCGCTCCACGGTTCAACGTCGGCCCGCATTCGCAGGACGAAGGTCTCTCCCGTGGAGGCGGTTTGGACTGCAATCCCCGGCAGATCTTTCGTCGCCTGCCAGGTCTCGGCGGATGGCATGGTGATGTTGTCAACCTGGCCACTCTGCAGGGCCGCGATTTGGGGTGCCGCCTCCTCGCCGAGATCAAGATAGACCAACCTTTCGAGATAGGGCAGCGGTTTTCCGTCTGCGCCATTCTGCCAGTAATCCTCCCTGCGCACAAAAGAGGCGCGCTCGGTCTCGACATAGTCTTCCAGCAGGAAGGGACCCGTCCCGATAGGCTGTCTGGCGATATCCCCTTCGAACGTCTTTGGCACGATCATCGCAGGGAAATTGAACAGATGCTCGGGGACCCCGATCTGAGGCGTCGACAGGTGCAACTTGACCGTGTAAGCGTCCAGCCTCTCCACACCCTCGGGTGACAGGTAGTTCATCAACCCCAGCATCGACGAGCCGATTTCAGGATCGAGCCATTGCTGGAAGTTGAACACGACATCGTCGGCTGTGAGTTCCTGACCGTCATTGAATTTGACCCCCTTGCGGACGTAGAGCGTCCACTCGTCGACGTCCTCGTTGACCTCCCAGCGCTCCAACAGCCAGGGATGGGTGATGTTGTCGAAGTCCGTGAAGCTCAGGAACTCGCAAACCTGACGGAACTGGTTGGCTCCCGCCATCCATGTAATGCGGGCCGGATGATCGACCCGCTGTATCCTGGAGGCGATCGTCAGTGTCCCCCCACGCCGTGGCCCAGTGGGCTTGACCGTAGGGGCTTCGGAAGGCTTGAGCGTAGGGACCGCGCTAGGCTCGGCGGTCTCCGGGACGGCTGGAGCACACGCCGCCAGGAAGGCGCCTGCGCTCGTTATGGACATGCCCAGAAGAGTTGCCATGCGCAGGAACTCGCGGCGCGTGACCCTGTTATCCAGGTACAGCTCCTTGAGCTCCGGGATGTACGGATGTGCATCGAGCCGCTTCCTTCGTTTGATGATCTCCATCTCACACCTCCTGTGGAGATGACCCGTTCGATTCCCCGGAGGGACTCTCCTCTTCTCTCTTGTCTTTTCCCGTCGCTTAAGCTGTCATAACATTCTCCTCCTGCGTCCTCCTTCGTGCTGTCCCATGAGGCCGGGCGCAGTGGCTCCCGATCCTGTTATCGGTCCGTGCTTCGAACCAGTCGCCGCTTTCGCGGACGGTCCGAGAGGTCCCCATTGCAGGCCCGACGCTTCATCGCGCGCGAGCCTGCTTCCCCGCTCTCCGGAGTGCCGCCTCAAGAGCTTCCTCTATGTCCGCTGGCAGTCGAGTGTCTTCCGACTGTGCCAGGATATCCGTGACCTTCGAGGCAGCGCGCTCACCCAACGTCCGACCTCCGGCTTCGATCCACTGTGAGTAGTTGCCGCGCTCGAACAGCGTGGGGTACCATTGCTCCCGCATGTGGTTCACCGTGTGCTCGCAGTCGATGTACAGGCCGTCAGGGCCCTTCTCGTCGATCAGATCCAGCGGCACGGTCTCGTCATCAATCCTCACTGGCGCCAGACAGTGTTGGATCCAACTGACGATCTCGTCGCAAATCACGAGTTGGGCAAGAGATCCCGACATGCCCGACTCCAGGTATCCCAGATCGTGGATCAGGTTTGCGCCGCCAAGTGTCTCATTCATCAGCATGAGTGCGGCTTCTGCCGCCGCCTGCTGATCAACCACTTTTGAATCCGAGCACCCGGCCATGCCAAACGACGGCAGGCCGTAGTGGTGTGCCAGGCCCAGGGCAATCCCGCCACGGTTTGGAACGCCGTAGGGATTCACAAGTGTGCGCATGTCGAGGGGCGCGCCGCCCCAGCCGGGCACAATAAACGGGGCACCCTCGCGCTTGAGTTGAGAAAGCACCAATCCCGCCAGCACGCCGGCGTACATGACGGCTACCCCGCCGGGTTGGGTGATCGGGGCGGAGGTTCCCCCCTGTGACACAGGAATGTACAACGCAGGCAGTCCCTTTTCGGCCATGAACAGCAACTTCTGAAGCGCCTCTTTGTTGTGGCGCAGTCCGGTCGTGACGTTGATGTACAGGGCGATGCTGGGACGCGACACAAGCGCACCCGCCCCGCCGGCCACGATCTCAGCCATCTCCACGGCATCTATGGCGCCCTGCAGGTCGTTGGTAACGACCACAATGGGTTTGGTGCACATACTGAGCATGACCTTGATCTGGTGTCGATCGCTGACGAGTGGATCGACATCGGAAGGCAGAAACATCGACATCACGAAGTCGATGTGCGGAAGGGCTTCGCAGACGAGCATCCCCTCCACGACATCCTTCAGAACGGCCGACCTACGCTCTCCCGTGCGATGGTCAACGATGTTGGGACAGTCCGACCCGGGTCCGTAGTAGCAACGGTAATCCTCTGCGAAGATCGCCGGGTTGCCCACCCGATCATGGAGGGTGACCCTCTTTGGGACGGTGCTGAATGCCCTCTCCACGAGGCCCGCAGGAATCCTGACCCTGTTGCCGTCATCGACATGGGCGCCCGCATTCTTGAGCATATCCACCGCTTCCTGGAGATAAAGACTGACCCCCGTACGGGCCAGGATCTCCAGACTCGCGTTGTGTAGTTTCCGACACTGTTGGATCGACAGACGCTCAAATACGACGCCCCCATAGCTGACGTCATTGATGCGTATTGGAGACACTACGAGGACCTCCTTCCCTATCCCTACTCGGGGATGATCTCTGGCCGCCCGCGTCATCCTGGGACACTGAGCTCCCCCGCCGCACTCTCAAGGATGGTCGTCAACTCGACTTGGGCTGCCTTCTCCAGTGGCTGAGGTATGTGGGTGGTCAAAATCCACTCCAGCTTCTGCCGGGCACGTTCTTGTATGTCCGCAGGAGGATCGACCTCAGGCAGGAGGTCGGGGTGGCTCAGCTTCGGGATCCACAATTCCCGCGCTCGACGTACGGTGTGCTCCTGGAGGAGGAAATGTCCGCGGGGCCCGACGGCGACGATCTCCTCGACGGCGAGCTCCTCTGCTGCCACGTCGATCCCTTCCGCCACGATCCGGTTTGTGTGGAAGATTTCGTCGTCGAAGAGGACCTGCTCCATCACGAGAAGGGTGGACGCCTTTAGGATCCCTAGCCCGACGGCCAGGTCAGCGCCCACCATTGGAACCATCAGCGCGTTGTAGACGCTGTCTCGGCCGAGCTCCCATGTGCCAGGCGCCGGACTCTCGCAATTGAACACGCTGGCCATCGACGGCACCCCCCAAGCGTGCCCTATTTGCACGGCCGCGGAGTTGCACAGGTATCGCTGCGGTGTCGCAACCAGGTAGGCGCCAGTGCGAGGATCCATGACCGAGGCCGAAAGTGAGTAGAAGACCGGGGCGCCGGGGGCGACAAGCTGTATCAGAACCATCGCGCTTACGACCTCTGCGCTGCCCGTCACCAACGCGCCGGCCGGCGACGCCGGCGCTGTGGAACCGAGGGTGGGCAACGACATGAAGCCCACCGGTATCCCCGCCTGGGCGAATTCCATGGCCCCTTCAATGCCATCTCTGTCCTGACCCAAGGGAGGGATGGTGCAGACGAGGACAGAAAAGGGCGGATTCGATCGCATCCGCATTGCGTTTCCGGCGATCACCTCGCCCATGCGTATGGCGTAGCGGGCCGATCTCGCACCCATGAGCACCTGCGTCTGTACGTGTTTCACGGTGTTGTTGAAGCTGGCATCCAGCTCGTGCAGGGAGGCGACTGCCCCATACTCCTGGGCGCTGACCAGGGGCCAGTAGAATGCTATCGATGACAGATGGTCTGCCACCCGAGCCATGCGCGCGATGTCTTCCTTGCGTGATGGTCGCTCTTCACCTGTGACAGGATCGATTGTCAAAGGGCCGCAGTCGGCCGTGGCAAAGTAGGTACTCACACCATCCAGATCGAGGTCGGTCCATTCGGCGCGGCCAGACAAGGTGTACGATCGCGGAGCATTGGCCATAGCCTTCGTCACGAGGTCCGGCGGGAGCCGGACGATCTCTTTTGTCTGATCGACCTGCGCGCCATGTTCTGCGAATACTCGCAAAGCCCGCGCAGAGGGGAAACGCACTCCCACGCGGCCCAGTACGTCCAGAGTCGCTGATCGGATCGTCTCCAGCTCGGAGTCGCTCAGGACGCGGAGACGTAACCGTGAGCGGATCGGTGTGATGTCCGACATGTAGCCCTTACTGGCAGAAGCCCCTCACATGGATGATCCCTTCGACCGAGCTCCCATCACCAGAGATCGCCGCATTTTGGCGCGGCGTACGCGGATCTCAAGAGCGCGGGACCCCTTCTCCTGCGAGGGGCGACCTGCACCCGGGCGCAACCGGCGCCTCTCAGCATCATTTCCGTCGATCCCCGATGGCGCGAGCATGGCTTGCGCCTCGCGCAGCCCCCGGTCCCACTTGATGGGCCTCATGCCAGAATGCTCGTCAGGCATCGAACACTCGGCACTTGGTCGAAATGCCATACAAGATCGATCAGCTCGTCGACGCCGGCCTCATCCAGGACATGCCCGGCCAATCGGCGCACCTTGGCCTCGAGCCGGTCCTCATCCCACCCAGGCTGGGGGTAGGAGATGCCGCTTTCAACAATTCCAGACTCCAACAGGCTCCCATCTCTAAGGGAGATGGTGACAGCGCTGGCGAGCTTCCCCTGCGGATCACCCCTGGCGTAGTTTCGGCTGAGCTCGTCCAGCTCCTCTGACTCGACCAACTCCACTCTGGCTGCCAGATCTCTCACCCTCTGGTCGCTCAGCCCGGGTTCCAACATCTGCAACGGCCCGACCTCCCCGTGGATCAGGAGGGCGGCAAGAGGCCATGCGAGACTGAACTGGGCTTCCTCCGTCGTGCTGGGCAAATCGACCCCGAGTCGCACAGCCTCGTGAAACGCCTCCACCCGGATATGGACGATCTCGTCACTCGGTATGGAATGCTGTTTGACCAGTGCCCTCGCCCCGTTCAAGGCAGCGTGGCCCCAGGCGCAGCCCGCGTGCTCCTTCCAGGCCACGCCGTCCACCATGGCGTAGCGCTTGCCTATGTCCGATACCCAGTCGCGATACTTCTCCAGACTCAGGATGCTCGGGATTCCCGTGAAACCCCTTGCAGCCAGATCTGCGCTGAGGATGCCGGTCATGGCACCCCATCCGATGCCGTGCTTGACCATCGCCGGGCTGTCGATGTCCCGCATCATCGGCAAGTTGGGCGCGTGGTACTCAGCTATCCCAAGGGCGTTGCGCACCTGGCCCAAAGTCAGATGCATCATGTTGCCGGCAATCGCGGCGCAAGCAACCGAGCCCCATGAGCCGCAGGCATGGTACGTGCGATGGTAGTCGTGCCAGCAGCGGGCACAGCGAAGAGCCACCTCATAGCCGACCACCATGCCCGTCAGCATTTGAGCACCGCTCAAGTCCAACTTCTCTGCCATGGCAAGTGCCGCGGCCAGGACCTGCGCTCCTGGATGGCCCCGGGTGTAAAGCCCACAATCATCGATGTCGACGCCGTTGGCGGAGCAACCATTGGCAAAGGCGGCGCCGGCGGCCGCAGCTCGTTTTCCATGCAGCAGGATCGTTGCCGCATCGCCGGCCCAAGCTTCTCCGGCGTAGTCGGCGGCGATCTTGCTGGCCTGCGTTAGAGTGCCCACAAGAGCGGCGCCCAGCGTATCCAGCAGGCACATTCGGCCCTTGCGCTGAACGGTCTCGGGCAATCCTTCCCAGCAGCTGTTGACGACGAACTCGGCCACACCAAGCTCAGCGTTCACAACGGCTTCATCCATGTGGGTGGCTGTCTCCATCCAGCCTGCGGCAATTCGCTTGCGTCTGAAAGAGTAGTTCGGCGCCCCCCGTATGCGAACCGCCGATCACCTATCGCCGGTCACGAATCCCCCCGGCATGCCATCGATCTCATTAAGCCCAGCTCAGTCCACCTTCGTGTCGGCCGCAGCAGGTTCGCGACGATCGGGTCGCTCTCCCGGCTCTCCCATGACATGGAGGCCCCCGATCATCCTGTCCCGCCGTTCTCTGCGGAAGGGCCGGCATCTCCGGGGTATCCCACTTGCTGTGAAATCCTCGTGGCCACAACTTTCAGTTTCGCGGCCAGTGCCGGGAAACGCTCCGGGGTCACCCGCGAGGCCGGTCCCGCGATGCACACCGCAGCCCGCACTTGGCCGTCGTTCTCATGGACCGGTGCGGCAACGACGTTTAATCCTTCCTCCAGCTCCTCCTGGGCAGTGGCGTAGCCTTGTTTGCGAACGAGTGCCAAGACGCGCCGGAGCTCCTCAGGATCAGTGATGGTGTTGGCCGTGAACCGTTCCAGTTCGCCGGAGAGGAAACGATCGACGTCTGCCTCAGGCAGGTATGCCAGCAGCACTTTCCCTGCCGCGGCGCAGTGAGGCGGGGCTTTGAGACCGACCTCGCCGTAGTTCGTGACACGCCGTGTTGGAGGGACGAATTGCTCTAGATTGACGACGTTGTCGACATCGAGAACGGTGAGAGTCACCGTCTCCCGGCACGATGTAGACAGCTCTCTGAGGAAGGGTCGCGATATCTCCCTGACATTTCGAAAGAGGATGACCTTCCCGGCCATCCCGACCAAGCCCAAGCCCAACTGATATCGCTGGTTCTCCGGATTGCGAGAAAGCAGGTTCCCCCTCTCAAGGGTTCTCATCAGGCGAGAGACGGTGCTCTTGTGCAGTCCCATCTCTCGGCTCAACTCAAGAACGCCGCGCTCTGGCTTCTCGAGCGTGAACGATTCGAGGATGGTGATCCCCCGCTTCAAGGACTGGATTGTCGAAGTCTGGCCGGCCGGCATTCTGGTACTCCGGGGGTCGGAAGCGGAAGCGGGTTGGCGTGTTTGTTGCGTATTATGCAACATAGTTGCATATATTGCTACATATTCTTAGCACCCTCCTTGAGGCTTGTCAACATTGTGAATGGCATCACATACGCAGACATCCTCGGCCGCCGGACGCCTTACCCGTGAAGCTGGCGCGGCGATCGGGGATCCACCCGTGGAGGGCCCTACCGCAACTCTGAGTTGATGAAGTGGCCGAGAGGGGCTTCCGCTTCCGACGCCCTTGCTGCTTCGGGGGAAGCGGACGGTGCATGGCCGGGAGGCGCGGCATGGGATTCATGGGGGTCACCCATCGAAGCCGCGCACTTGCACCTCGCAAATCGGCTTGGCCGCCCGGTCAGCGCGAGAGGGTTCAGATCAAGGGCGCGGTATGTCACCGACTCTCGTCTCACCCCGACCGATTCCGACCCACATCGGGCGACAACTCAGGCCAGTGATTCCGAATCGACGAGTCGAACGCGGCGCCGGGACTGTTAAGGATGTTGTATCAGTTGGACGTCCCCGTCGACTCATGGACGCGGCGACGGCGATTTCCCTCTCCGCCGTGTCGGTCTGAGCGGGGCCGTCCCGAGAGAACACTGTCTTCGTGATGCGGATCTCTGTGGACTGTACTTCCGGATCTGCGGTTGCGTCGCGCGGCGAGGCTTGCGCAACTCATCCTGGTGGACAATGCAACGCGATGTAGCCGCCTTGACCGGTTGATCATAGTGCAACGCTCCGCGATTCTGCGCCGCAGAAATGTCCCCAACTTGGGGATTGCGTGGTCCAGCTCACGGGAACTGACTTACAATCCTCTTATCCGCGGGATCTCGAGGTCATGGACACGATTCTGAGGAGTGACAAGAAAGAGGTCGTGATCTCCGACAAGGGGCCGATCGTGATCATCGGTGAGAAGATCAATCCCACCGGCCGAACGAAACTCGCCGCCGCCTACCGCCAGGGTGATATGGCTTACGTTAGGGAGCTGGCCATCCGTCAGGTTGCCGCTGGAGCCGATCTTCTGGACATCAACGCCGGCGTCCCCGACATGGATGAGACGACCTTACTCCCCCTAGTGGCAGGAGTGGTTGCCTCGGAGGTCGACTGCCCTCTTTGTCTCGACTCGGCCAACCCAAAGGCACTGGAAGCCGCATTGCGGGCGGTTCCCGGCAAGCCACTCGTCAACTCTGTCAACGGTGAGGGAGCTTCGCTGAAGGCCGTGCTTCCCATCGTCAAGGAGTTCGGCGCGGCGGTGATTGGACTGACCATGGATGAGGAAGGGATCTCCAGAGACCCGGAGGTCCGAGTGACGATCGCCGGGAAGATCCTCGAAGCGGCGGCGAGGATCGGGATCCCTGCGGAGGACGTCGTGATCGACCCGCTTGTGCTATCGGTGGGGACCGACGCCGAGGCGGGGGTGACTACCCTTCGCACCATGGAACTGCTGCGCAAGGAATTCGGCGTGAATATCAACCTTGGCGCCAGCAATGTATCCTTCGGCCTGCCGGACCGAGGTACGGTCAATCGGGCCTTCCTGGCGCTCGGCGCGGCTGCCGGCGCCAGTTGCGTCATCACCGACCCGGCGAAG
>Ga0214473_10008437_pt1 | contig 12175 bp, 12 predicted proteins | sample RVTome_7_FD_203509 | JGI IMG/M metagenome (GOLD analysis project Ga0214473, IMG submission 203509) | Soil microbial communities from uranium-contaminated site in the Upper Colorado River Basin, Wyoming, United States - RVT98D197 | ecosystem: Environmental > Terrestrial > Soil > Contaminated >... | reverse complement strand
TTCCATGACAAGGCTGTCCCTGATAAGGTCGCGTATTGCCTCGCTCCTGTTCGCATAGCCTTTCCCGGCTATAAGCCCGTCGAATCTCTTAAGGAGGGCATCGTCCAGTGATATGCCAAATCTTGTTATTGCCATCGTGTTACTTTTATGAAATTAGTGTTACAAATTTCTGGCTCTTTGTCAAGCTTTTTTTTAAAAGGCAGGGCATAGTGTTCGAGCGGCTTTTTTGTCCGCAATTCATACAGCAAGTATTAGAATATAAAAGCGGGCAAAACCTCGGAGGTCGCCTCGGCGACCGAGAATGAGTGAGAATACTGTGCCCTGTCTTTTTATATATTCTCGTCTCCTTGTATCCACTCCCTGCTCCCTTAGACTTTTCACCCTCTAATCTTTTATAATTACTAACCATGCTTGAAGATAAAATCCTTGTATTGGACTTTGGCTCTCAATACACCCAGTTAATTGCGCGGCGCGTGAGGGAAAATAACGTTTACTCAGAGATATTTCCTTATAATGTACCTTTCGAAAAGATAAGAAATTTCAATCCAAAGGGCATCATACTCTCAGGCGGGCCGTCAAGCGTATATGATAAAGGCGCGCCGATTCCTGATTTGAAAATATTTGAGCTTGGCATCCCGGTACTCGGCATATGCTATGGGATGCAGCTTATGGCACATCTTCTTAAAGGAAAGGTCAGCAAGGCACACAAAAGAGAATACGGCAGGGCTGAACTTATTATTGACGATGATTCTGACATATTCAGCAATTTCGGAAGCCTCACAACCACTGTCTGGATGAGCCACGGAGATAGGATAGAAAAATCACCTGAAGGGTTTACACCTATCGCCCATACAGAAAACTCTCCGATAGCAGCCATGGCCAATAAAAACAGGCCATTCTATGCGCTTCAGTTTCATCCCGAGGTAGTCCATACAGAAAAAGGCAGAGAGATAATAAGGAATTTCGTTTTCAGAATATGCGGAAGCAAGCCGGCATGGACGATGAAGTCTTTTATCGAGACTGCCAAAAAAGAGATAAGGGAAAAAGTCGGAAACCAAAGGGTTGTATGCGGAATAAGCGGAGGCGTTGATTCCTCTGTCACGGCAGTGCTTGTCCATGAGGCCATAGGTGATGCACTGACATGCATCTTTGTTGATAACGGAGTCCTGAGGCATGATGAGGCAAAAAAAGTGGAACAGATGCTTAAAAAGAGCTTCCGCATGAAGATAAAATACGTTGATGCCTCTGAGAGGTTTCTGAAAAAACTCAAGGGCATTAAAGACCCTGAGAAAAAGAGAAAGATTATAGGCAATGAGTTCATAAGGGTATTCGAGGAAGAGGCAATGAAGATAAAGAATGTGAATTTCCTCGCTCAGGGCACATTGTATCCTGATGTTATAGAGAGCACATCATTTAAAGGCCCGTCAGCAACAATAAAGAGCCATCATAATGTTGGGGGACTTTTAAAAAAGATGAAACTGAAACTAATCGAGCCGTTAAGGGAACTGTTTAAAGACGAGGTAAGGGTACTGGGGCACGAACTCGGTATGCCGGATGAGGTAATAAACCGCCACCCGTTCCCGGGGCCGGGCCTTGCAATAAGATGCATAAGCGACATAACAAAAACAAGGCTGGATATTTTGAGAAAGGCAGATGTGATAGTCCTTGAAGAGATAAGGGCAGCAGGTCTCTATGATAAAATCTGGCAGGTATTTGCAGTGCTCCTGCCTGTAAAAAGCGTCGGTGTTATGGGAGATGAAAGGACATATGATAATGTTATTGCAGTAAGGGCGGTCACCAGCGTTGACGGCATGACTGCTGACTGGGCACAGATTCCATATGACGTTCTTGGTAAAATCTCAAACAGAATAATAAATGAGGTCAGGGGTGTAAACAGGGTTGTCTACGATATAAGTTCAAAGCCGCCAAGCACAATTGAGTGGGAATAACCCATGGACATAAAGGAATATCTCAAAGAAAAAAAGGAGCTTATAGACTCGTTCCTTAAAGAATACTTCTCTTCACCGTCTACTCCTTCAATACTCGGCGAATCCGTCACCTACTCACTTTTTGCGGGCGGAAAAAGGATTAGGCCGGTACTCTGCCTTGCAGCTTATGAGGCATGCGATGGCGATTCCGAAGATATAATCCAATTTGCATCATCCATAGAACTCATTCATACATATTCGCTTATACATGACGACCTTCCGGCAATGGACAATGATGATCTCAGAAGAGGGAAACCGACAAACCATAAGGTCTTCGGCGAAGGGATAGCGATACTTGCTGGAGACGGCCTGCTCACAGAGGCATTCTTCATGATGGCAAATTCCCTCTCGAATAAGAACATAAAAAATACCGCGCTTATCAGGGCGATAAAGGAGATTGCTTTTGTATCAGGCATTCATGGCATGGTCGGCGGACAGGCGCAGGATCTTCTCGCGGAAAACTCAATGCCTGATAAAGAAACTCTCTCTTTTATCCATAAACACAAGACAGGTGCGCTTATATCAGGGTCCCTGCGGTCAGGCGCCATGCTTGCAAACTGCACAAAGCCTTCACTTAATGCCATCTCAAGATATGGGGAAAACATCGGCCTTGCCTTTCAGGTCATAGATGATATACTTGATATTGAAGGAAAAACAGACGAGCTCGGCAAGACAACAGGATCTGACGAGCGGAAAAAGAAAATGACCTATCCCGGCTTGTACGGCATCGAAGAATCAAAGAAAAAGGCAAAAGAACTCGTGACGGAGGCGTTATTCGCCATTAAGGATTTTTCAGGCAAGGCAGAGCCATTAAGGGAGATTGCCGGATATCTTCTCAAAAGGAGAAGCTGATATGTTGGCTAGCACCTTGTCATTCCCGCTTGTCGGGAATCATTCCTTTCAGAGAGATTGCGGACAAGCCGCAATGACAGAAACCGACCTGCAAATGCGTTATACTTATGAACATATGGGTCAATAAGAAATAGTAAAATGCTTATAGAAAACATAAAATCACCTGCTGACCTGAGAACTCTTTCTCCTGAGGAGTTAAAAGACCTTGCTGAAGAACTGAGAGAAATAATAATAGAACGGGTCTCCATAAACGGCGGGCATCTTGCATCAAACCTCGGCGTTGTGGAACTGACGCTGGCTCTTCACCATGCATTCGATTCACCTGTTGACAAGATTATATGGGACGTGGGACATCAGTCATATACACACAAATTGATTACAGGAAGATATGAAAAATTTTCCACACTCAGAAAATATAAAGGTTTGTCGGGATTCCCGAAGATAGACGAGAATGTTCACGATGCCTTTGGAACAGGACACAGTTCAACATCAATATCTGCTGCGCTCGGAATTATAGAGGCACGGGACATACTTAAAAAAATTCAAAATCCAAAATTCAAAATCCAAAATTTAAATAAGGTTATCGCTGTCATAGGCGACGGCGCATTGACCTCAGGCATTGCGTTTGAAGGACTGAACCATGCAGGACATCTTAAAAAAGACCTGATTGTCGTGCTCAATGACAACGAGATGTCAATATCCCAGAATGTGGGAGCTTTATCAGAATACCTTAACAGGATACTTACAGGAGATTTATATCAGAAATTCAAGAAAGAGACAAAGGCGTTTATCGAAAACATTCCAAAGCTCGGCGGACCTTTTTCAAAGATTGCCCAGAAGGCAGAAGAGACCCTGAAGGGGCTTTTCCTGCCCGGAATATTATTCGAGGAACTCGGTTTTAATTATGTCGGCCCTATAGACGGCCACAATATAGAACTTCTGATAGAAACCTTTAAAAAAATTAAAACCGCAGATGCTCCAACATTGATCCACGTCATCACAAAAAAGGGCAAGGGATATGAATTCTCCGAAAAAGACCCGTGTGTATTCCACGGAGTAGGCCCGTTTGAGGTGGAGACAGGGGACATGATAAGTGATAAAAAAATCCCCTCTTACAGTGAGGCATTCGGAGAAATCCTCACTCAGCTTGCAGGTAATGACGAAAGGATAATCGCCATATCAGCTGCGATGAAAGAAGGCACAGGACTTGACTGTTTTGCGGAAAAGTATCCTGAAAGATTCTATGATGTCGGTATTGCAGAGCCTCATGCGGTGACTTTTGCTGCGGGCCTTGCTTCTCAGGGGCTTAGGCCGGTTGTTGCGGTATATTCAACTTTTCTCCAGAGGGGATATGACGAGATTATACATGATGTATGCCTCCAGAACCTTCCCGTTATCTTTGCTCTTGACAGGTCAGGCATAGTAGGTGAAGACGGTCCGACACATCAGGGGGTCTTTGATATCTCATATCTCAGGCATATTCCAAACCTCGTTGTAATGGCGCCAAAAGACGACACTGAACTTAAGGCAATGCTGGAGCTTGCACTAAGGCATAACGGGCCGTCAGCTATAAGATATCCGAGGGGAAGAGTACATAATGCAGGATTCAAGATTCAAGATTCAAACATAGAACTCGGGAAAGCAGAGATTTTAAAAAAAGGAGAAAACGTAGCGCTGATAGCAATCGGCAACACTGTTTATCCGGCGCTGAGCGCAGCCGAACGGCTCGAAAAAGAGGGCATAAAGGCATCGGTCATAAACGCCAGGTTTGTCAAACCTCTGGACAGAGAACTTATCTTTTCAGTTGCATCAAAGATAAAAAGAATAGTGACAATAGAGGAAAATATGTTTGCAGGCGGGTTTGGCAGCGCCGTGCTTGAATATCTGAACAGCGCAGATATCCATGACATAAAAATAAAAAATCTCGGCATACCGGATGAGTTTGTAGAGCAGGGCTCGCAGGCGATACTGAGAAAAAAATACGGTATTGATGAAGAAGGGATATACAATGCAGCCATATCAATTCTCAGAGAGCCAACTTTTACCCCGTTAGAGACCGAAGGTCTCAAGTAATGAAAGAGAGACTTGATAAAATCCTCGTTGACAGCGGATTGGTAAAAAGCAGGGAGAGGGCAAAGGCGCTGATAATGGAAGGTGTGGTCCTCGTTGACGGCGCTGCTGTTACAAAGGCAGGTGCATTGATAAACAGCGATTCTTTGGTTAGCCTGAAAAAAGAAGACATGCCTTATGTAAGCAGGGGAGGATTGAAACTTAAGGCTGCCATAGAGCATTTCAACATACGACTGAAAGACAGGACAGCCATGGATGTTGGCTCATCAACAGGAGGATTTACAGACTGCATGTTGCAGACGGGGGCAAAAAAGGTATATTGTATTGATGTAGGTTACGGGCAGATTGCATGGTCTTTGAGAAATGACCCGAGGGTTGTTCTTTTCGAAAGAACAAATATAAGGTATCTTGAGAAAGAAAAGATTCCTGAAACAATCGATATTGCAACAATCGATGTGTCTTTCATATCCCTTACAAAGGTTATTCCCAAAGTCATGGAATTTTTAAACAATGGGGGAGAAATAATTGCGCTGGTTAAACCTCAGTTTGAAGTCGGCAGAGAAGACGTGGGCAAAGGCGGCATCGTGAGGGAGGAAGATAAAAGACTTTCGGCGCTGGAATCTGTGAAGGGAAGCCTGGAGAATACAGGTCTTAATATAATCGGGACATTTCAGTCGCCTGTGCCGGGACAAAAAGGCAACATCGAATATTTTCTTTATATGAGGAAGGGCTGACAAAATGGAAGAACAGAAAGTTTTAGGAATTGATTTCTCTATTGCGTCTAAAGAAGCCATTGAAGCGTTGATTACAGAGGCAGGAGAAACAGCCATATTCGATGAGGTGTTAAAAGCCAACACCCATAGACCTGAAATTGTCCAGTTATTAATAGAGAGTCCGGACACTCCTGAAAATATCAGGGAAGAAGCTGCAAAACTTTTGAACGTGCCTGTGAAGGCAGCTTTTGATATTGTAAAGAGAAAAAGGGAAGAGACTTCTGAAGCAATACGTTCCGAGACAATGCTTCAGAGAGTACAGCACCTGAGTGTGTCTGAAAGAAGGCTGCTTGCGATGAGAGGCGGCCGCGATGTAAGGTCAATTCTAATTAAGGATACAAATAAACAGATAATGATGGCGGTTCTTGAAAACCCGAAGATTACAGAATCAGAAGTTGAAATACTGGCGCACTCCCGCTCTATCGCTGATGAGGCATTAAGGGCAATCACCAAAAACAGAGACTGGATGAAAAATTACGGAATACTGCTTTCGGTGGCGGCCAATCCAAAGACGCCTGTAGGGGTGGCAATCCCCCTCCTGAGCGGCCTTAAATTAAAAGACCTTGTATCGCTTGAAAAAAACAGGAATATTGCTGAGGCGCTTCGTTCAGCTGCAAAAAAAATTGTGCAGGCAAGAAAGCCTCACTAAGCGGCTCATGTGATTTGACTTTTGGCTCAAATTCTTTTAAAGTTTAAAAGTTTTTAAAAATGCTGATTTGATTTTGAATTTTAAGTTTAATTTTTCAAAAATAGAAAAGAGGTATCTATGCAAAACTCTGCTATCCAGTTAATTCTCCAGGCAGGCTATGTTGTTAAATTTGTGCTGATTATTCTCCTGTTTTTTTCTGTTGTGTCATGGGCGATAATCTTCTATAAACATCGTTATTTTTCAAAGGCAAACAAGGAAACAGACATGTTCTTAAGAACATACAATGCAGGTCGTGATATAAAGGGTCTGATGAGTGTTTCAAAGACCCTTAATCTGAGCCCGTTCGCAAATCTTTTTAAAAACACCCATACAGACGGTGTCCGCGACAGGGGTGAAATCAAAAGACTGCTCAGAAGATACGAGGCGCTCGAATCAGCAAAACTCGAAAAATATCTCAACTTTCTTGCGACAACAGGCACGACTACTCCGTTCATCGGCCTGTTCGGAACTGTGTGGGGAATAATGAATGCCTTCAGGGGAATAGGCGCTGCCGGCTCTGCATCGCTTGCTATCGTTGCGCCGGGTATCGCAGAGGCATTAATCACAACAGCAGCAGGACTTGCATCAGCAATACCGGCTGTAATTGCCTATAACTATTATCTAAGCAGGGCCAGGCAGATGATAATAGAGATGGAAGATTTTTCAGAGGAACTGCTTGACTTCTTCTCACAGGAAGCTAAATGAAGACGGACAGAAACAGAGGCGTTCTTTCAGAGATAAATGTAACGCCGCTCGTCGATGTAATGCTGGTGCTGCTTATAATATTTATGGTCACAGCGCCTTTGCTCCAGCAGGGCATTGATGTAAACCTTCCACAGGCAAAGGGTAAGGACCTTCCTCCTGAAGAACGGCTGACCCTTGTAATTAAAAGGGGGGGGGTAATATTCATGAACGACATCCCTGTGTCCATTTCTGATATGAGAAAGAAACTTGATGCCATCAGCAAGTCGAACCCCAATGTTTTTCTTAAAGCTGACAAAGACGTGCCTTACGGCCTTGTTGTCGAGGTCATGGGTGAAATAAAGGAGGCGGGAATAGAGAAGCTTGGGATGATAACAGAGCCCAAAATAAGTTTAGAAGAGAAATGAAGGAGCCGAACCTTCAGATAATCACATTTCTCTCGCTTGTAGTCCACGCAGCCTTGCTGGTTGTAGCGCTTATAGCAATAAAGCAGGCACATAGATTCACTCCATCGGCTTATATCGTAAATCTCATCGGTTCGGATACAGGAGAGGGCATTGGAGCTGCGCCTGCTTCTACTGCAGAACCGGAAATAAAAGAAAAACCCGGATTTATGCCTGAAAGCAAAAAGGCTGTCAGGACAAAGGAAAACGCAAAGGAATACGCAGCCGACAGAATCGAGGCAATGAAGGCGAAAAGAAAAATAAAGGATGTTGTAAAATTAAGGGGTGTGATCTCCATAGGCGGGTCAGGTTCTTCACAAACGGAAACGGATGAGGCGGAACCTGCGCAACCCGCAGCAGGCGATTTGAGTTCAGACGCGATATTAAATAGCTATGCCGCCGGAATACAACGCAGGATAGAACAGCGCTGGGCATTCCCTACAACGTGGGGGAAAAACCTTCAGACCATAATATCCGTAATGGTTATGAGCGACGGGACAGCAAAGATAAACAGGATTGAGAAGAGCTCCGGGAATATCTTCTTTGATCGTTCTGTAATAAATGCTATTTATAAAGCGAGCCCCTTTCCTCCGCCCCCGTATGAGATGGAGATAGAGCTAAACTTTCAACCAAAGGGCAAAAATTGAGAAAACAAAACGCAAAGATCAAAAGCTTAAAGTTAAAAGTTCTTATTTTTTCCTTTTGTTTCTCACTTTTCACTTTTAACTCTACCCTCTCAACTTGCGATGCAAAGATCTACATTGACATCACGTCACCTTCGGGCAAGAGGCTTCCGATAGCGGTACAGGAATTAAGCGGCGGCGAGGGAAAAAACATCTCGGATATCATAAGCGCTGACCTTGATTTCACAGGCCTTTTTCACTGCCTTGACAGGGCATCTTTCATAGAAACATCCGTCCATCCCTTCAATCCCGGCAACTGGAGCATGATTGGCGCCGAGGCGGTTGTGAAAGGCAGTGTAAACGGCGATCAAAATCTGAGCGTTGCCATATCACTCTATGATGTATTCGAGAGCAGAGAGATCTTCAGACGAGAGTACAAAGGAGAAAAAGGCTCGGTCAGGCTGCTTGCCCACACCATATCAAATGACATATACAGGCAGATAACAGGAGAAGCCGGTATATTTACGACAAGGGTTGCCTTTGTTGCCGAAGATGAAGGCAAAAAAGGTCTTTATATCATGGACTGGGACGGCTCAGGGATTAAAAGATTCGGTATCAAAGGGGATTTTGTCCTGACACCCCACTGGTCAAAAGACGGCTCGAAACTTCTGTATTCTTCCGAAAGGGGTGGACAATGGGGAATATATTTGTTAGAATTTACGAAAATGACCGAAAAAAATATCTTCTCTTCGAAAGGGTTGAATATGACGGGTAATTTTTTTCCTGATGGAGACGAAATTATGCTTTCCTCCTCAAGAGATGAAACTTACGGCTTATACAGCCTCAAGATTTCCGACCTGAGACTTTCGAGAATAACTTCATCCAGATGGATAGATATTTCACCTGCTGTTTCTCCCGACGGCAAACTGGTTGCCTTTGTTTCTGACAGGGGCGGAACACCCCAGATATACATAATGAGCAGAAACGGCTATGATGTAAGAAGGCTGACATTCGAAGGCTCGTATAACACCTCTCCGAGCTGGTCTCCTGCCGGAGACAAAATCGTTTTTGTCGGAATGTACTCCGGCAAGCGGCAGATATTCATATTCAATACAGACGGTTCAGGGCTCGCACAGCTTACTGAAAGCGGAAATAATGAAGACCCTTCATTTTCTCCTGACAGCAGGCATATAATATTCTCATCCGACAGGGATGGAGTGAACGGCATTTACATAATGAGGACAAGCGGTGAATCTCAGAAAAGGATAACACCTTCGTGGCTACGGACCTTTAGCCCGAGGTGGTCGCCTAATTAATAACAAATATTAATCAAACAAGGAGGTTTTTATGAAAAAGTTTTTTGTAGTGGTACTGGTATTGGCTTTAGGTTTAATCTTTGCCGGCTGTGCCCAAAAGGCAGCAACAAAGTCCGAGCAGCCGATGGAGACAGCACAGAAGGCAGCAGCAGTTGAAGCAGAGAAGAAGGTAGAACCCGCAGCACCAGCAAAAGAGGAACCCAAGAAGGTAGAAACAATGGCTGTCAAAGAAGTTGAGGCAAAATCAGCTCCGCTCGCATTTGAGAACATTCATTTTGATTTTGACAAATATAATATAAGGGACGATGCAAAGCCGGCCCTTAAGTCCACAGCAGACTGGCTTGTTAAAAACAAGTCCTCAAAGATGCTGATAGAAGGCCATTGCGATGAAAGAGGCACAAGCGAGTATAATCTTGCTCTCGGAGAAAGAAGGGCAAAATCAACAAGGGATTATCTCGTATCATCAGGCGTAACAAAAGACAGGCTTGACATGGTGAGTTACGGCAAAGAAAAACCGCTTTGCAACGAGCACAATGAAGACTGCTGGCAGAAAAACAGAAGGGCACAGTTTACAATTAAAGGAGCGGCAAAATAGTGAACAAGGTCGTCTTTTTCATATTCACACTGCTCGTCATATCGGGCTGTGCTACGACAGCTGATTTTGAAATGCTTAAGGCTGATATAAATCAGCTGAAGAAAGATTCCTTTGATACAAAAAAGGACGTCTCAGATACTAAAAAAGACCTGACTGAAAAAACAGCAGGCACGGTTAAGGAAGAAGCCTTCAGTGCCATGAGAGAGAGCGAGGCCTCTCTCCGCTCTGATATTTCGGCAATTTCAAAAGACCTTCAGACCCTTACAGGAAGATTTGATGAGAGCAAATATTTTATAGACAAGTCCCTGAAGGAGCATTCTGCTGAAATAGAACTATTGCGCGCACAGATAAATGCACTTGAGATGCAGATCAAGGAGCTGCAGGGAAAACTTTTTCCGAAACAGGAAACTGAAAAGGGAAAGGTAAAAGCAGAGACAAAAAAAGAAATAAAAACAGACACGGCAGAGACCAAGGTTCCTGAGCAAAAGGCCCCTGAGGTGAAAGACCCTGTAAAGATGTATGATGCAGCCTACTCTGTGTTTAAGGAAAAAAAATTTAAAGAGGCCAGGGAAAAGTTCGAGGAATTTCTTAAGGAATTCCCAAAAGATAAACTTGCCGGTAATGCCCAGTTCTGGATAGGCGAGACATACTATGCCGAAGAGGACTATGCAGGAGCGATAGTCGAATACGACGCTTTGCTTAAAAATTACCCGACGAGCGAAAAAGCTCCGGGCGCTCTTTTGAAACAGGGGTATTCATTTATTGAGATGGGAGATAAAAGAGCCGCAAAGGGAATCCTTGAACAGCTGAGAGAAAAATATCCAAAATCAAAAGAGGCAGAACTTGCAAAGAGAAAACTGGAAGAGATAAGCAAAAAAAGCCGATGAAAGCCTGAGGCCCTTAAAGGAGATGGCGGTACTCAGGGATAAGTTTAACAGGACAATAGATTATATACGTATATCCATAACAGACAGGTGCAACCTTCGCTGCATCTACTGTATGCCTTCTGAAGGGGTAAGCCCTATTGAGTATAAAGAGATTCTGACCTATGAAGAGATAATCAGAATAGTCAGAATCTCTTCAGATCTCGGCGTAAAAAAAGTCAGGATTACAGGCGGGGAACCGCTCAGCAGAAAAGACGTCGCCTTTCTAACTGCCTCTATTAAAAAAATACCCGGCATAGAAGACCTCAGCATTACAACAAACGGCATTCTGCTGGAAAAATATGCAGAAAAACTTGCGAAGACAGGTGTTGACAGAGTCAATATAAGCCTGGATTCCCTAAAACCTGAGAGATACAGGGAGATAACAAGAGGGGGTGACATCAACGCCGTCCTGGCCGGGATAGAGACCGCCAGAAAGGCAGGCCTGATGCCCGTAAAAATAAATATGATACCGATGAGGGGACTGAACGAAGACGAGATTAAAGACTTTGCAAGCATAACCCTCAACAGCGATTATCATGTCAGATTCATCGAGTTCATGCCTTTCGGATACAGCGGCTTCTGGAGCCCTGACAAATATATCCCCTGCGACGAAATAAAAGCCATTGTTGAAAAAATCGGGGCGCTGACACCTGTCAAGGCAAGAAAAAACGGCCCGTCAAAATATTTCAGACTTAAGGGCGCGCAGGGAGTCATAGGATTCATAAGTGCGATAACCCACCATTTCTGCGAAGACTGTAACCGCCTGAGACTGACCTCTGACGGAAAACTCAGACCGTGCCTGTTTTCCGAGACAGAGATTGACCTGAAGCCGGCATTAAGGAGCAATGAATCTGATGATGAAATAGAGCGGCTCCTTAAACTTGCAATTGAAATAAAACCGCAAAAACATAATATTAACGGGGGACGCAACCTGAAAACCCTGCGATCAATGTCACATATCGGCGGATAAGACCGCGCATTTATAAATTTGTATTTCAGTTCTTATTTTGATACTATTATTACAACAAGCAGTTCCGGAGGTTACAATGTTATTTATAAGGATCTTTTTTCTGGCGCTCGTATTGGTGTTACCTGTTTCGGTCTGGCCTGAAGAGACAAAAGATATAAGTGACAGATCGGTGGAGGAATTAAACAAAGCCATCGCCTCAAATCCAAATGATACAGATGCCTATTACTAC
>Ga0214473_10008435_pt1 | contig 12177 bp, 9 predicted proteins | sample RVTome_7_FD_203509 | JGI IMG/M metagenome (GOLD analysis project Ga0214473, IMG submission 203509) | Soil microbial communities from uranium-contaminated site in the Upper Colorado River Basin, Wyoming, United States - RVT98D197 | ecosystem: Environmental > Terrestrial > Soil > Contaminated >... | reverse complement strand
GAAGGCGTCGAGCGTCCAGCGATCGCACGCCAGCGGGACGTTCCTACCCAGCAGCCATTCCCCCAGCCGGAAGCATCCGTAGAACACGAAGGGCATCGTGTACGGGTTGTTCACCCACACTCCCGCGGCGGCCGCGATCTTGCTGAGCCGGAAGAGAAACGCCACCATCAGCGCCAGGACGGTGTGGAGGGAAACCAGCGGCGTGAAGCTGAAGAACACGCCGACGGCAAACCCGGCCGCAAGCGCCTTCGCGTCCGTCTCCCCTGCAAGCGCTTCGTGCAGCTTCTCCCGGATTTTCCTCGAGCCGGGCAGCAATGCGGTCCCCTCTGCCGGTCTTACCCGAAGATATCTTCCCCGCCGGTCCGGTCGTGGGGCCGGAGGTCGCGGAGGAGGAGGCGCACCGACCGGTTCCCCCGGAAGTACACCCTCTGGGGGGAGAACAGCAGGTCCAGGCGTTCTCCCGGCGCCACCGGGAGCGCGGACCTGCGGAAGGCCACCACCTCGAATTTCCGGTCATCTCCCGACACCTCGAACTTGAGGTGCTGCCCGCCCGCGCCGAACAGGTTCTGCCGGGTGACCCGCAGCCCCCGCGCGAGGAGAATCGGCTCCTCGTTTCCCACTCCGAACGGGCGGATCCGCTCCATCTCCTCCATGAAGGAGGAGGAGATGTCCCGCAGCCGCACCGGCGCATCCACCGGGATGCGGGGGACGGCTCCGCGCTCCGACGCGTACCGGGAGGCGATGCGGCACATCCCCTCGCGGAAGGCGGGCAGGTTCGCGACCGGAAGGGCCAGCCCGGCCGCCTGGTTGTGCCCTCCGTAGCGGGACAGCAGGTGCGACAGCTCCTCGAGAGCGTCGACCAGGGGGAAGTCGTCCACGCTGCGGCACGATCCCCTGGCTTCCTCCCCTTCCGCCTTCAGAAGAACGGCGGGAAGGAAGTGCCTCTCCGCCAGCTTGGAGGCCACGATCCCCAGGACCCCGAGGTGCCAGTCCGGATCGGCCAGCACGATGGCGCCCAGCGTGGAAAGTGGAGGACCGGAGAGGAGCGCCCCTTCCGCGGATCGCAGGATCCGCTCCTCCTCCCGCTGCCTGCGGGAATTGTCGACGTTGAGCTCGGCGGCCAGCCGGGACGCCACGCCCGAGTCGCCGGTGACGAGGAGGTCGGAGCTCCGGCGCGATTCCCCCACCCGCCCCGCCGCGTTCAGGCGCGGCCCGACCCGGAACCCCAGGTCCGACTCGTTCACGGTCCACGGCTGGATCCCCGCCACAGAGAGAAGGGCGGCCACGCCGGGCCGCGGCCGTTCCCGGATCTCCTCGAGCCCCGCCTTCACCAGGATGCGGTTGTCCCCGCGCAGCGGGACCATGTCGGCCACCGTTCCCACGGCGACGAGGTCCAGGTAGCGCCGAAGGCCCGCCTCCTCGCCGTCGCGGGACGCACCGGCGCCCGGAAGCAGCCGGCGGATCCCCCGCACCAGCGTGAACACCACGCCCACTCCTGCAAGGTTCTTTTCGGGGAATTCGCAGTCTCGCCTCTTCGGGTTGAGAACGGCGAACGCCTCGGGGAGCACGGGACCCGGCAGGTGATGGTCGGTCACGATCACGTCGATTCCCAGGGCTTCGGTGCGGCGGATCGCCTCGACGTCGGAGATGCCGCAGTCCACGGTCACGACGACCCGGATCCCCTCGGCCCCGGCGGCGGCCAGCTGCTCGACGCGCAGCCCGTACCCTTCCTGGACCCTGTGGTTCTGGTGGATCCGGACGGGAAGGGAGGGAAACTCCTTCTTGAGGAAGAGGAACAGGCAGGCGGCGCCCGTGGCGCCGTCCGCGTCGTAATCCGCGTAGATCAGGACCGGCTCGTTCCGGGCGCCGGCGTCGATCAGGCGCAGCGCCGCCTTCTCGAGGTCCTTCATGAGGAAGGGATGCGACAGATCCTTAAGGGTCCCGGAAAGGAAGCGGTCGGCCTCTCCGTCGGCGGAGATCCCCCGGTTGGCCAGGATCGCGGCCAGCGTGGGGGAGAACCCCGTTTTCCCGGCAAGTTCCCGCACGAGCGATGGGGCCGGGGTTCGGAGCACCCACTCCCGCGGGAGATGTAGCCCCACCCTTTACCTTTTCACCTCGACCATCTTCTCCCCGCGCCAGATCGCGATGATCGGGCTGGCCACGAAGATGGAGGAATAGGTCCCCACGACCACTCCGATCGTGAGGGCGAGCGCGAACTCCTGGAGGACGACGCCGCCGAAGAAGAGAAGCGATACGCAGGTCAGGAACACCGTCAGGGAGGTGACCACCGTGCGGCTCAGCACCTCGTTCACGCTCAGGTTGATCGTTTCGGAGAAGGTCCCCTTCTTCCGCAGCCGGATGTTCTCGCGGATCCGGTCGAAGACGACGACGGTATCGGTGAGCGAGTACCCCCCGATGGTCAGCAGCGCCGTGATGAAAAGGAGGTCCATCTCCTTACCCAGCAGGAAGAAGATCCCCGTCAACCCCGCCACGTCGTGGAACGTGGCGATCGCCGCCGCCACGCCGAACTTGAACTCGAACCGCCACGCCAGGTACACGATGATCGCGATGGCGGAGACGGCGAGCGCCAGGATCGCGTCCGAGCGGAGCTTCTTCCCGATGGCGGGCCCGATCTCCGCGATGCTCTCCACCGTGAGCGGGTTGTCGGGGAACTTCTCCCGCAGGAGAGCGATGACCTGTTCGGAGACCATCTTCTCCTCCTTCCCCTTCGCCCCCACCTTGATGATCAGGATGTTCTCCCCCGGCACTCCCTGAAGGTTCGCTTCCCCGTGCCCCATGCCGGTCAGGAGCTGCCGCACCTGGTCCATCGCCACCGGCTTCTGGAACCGAAGCTGGATGGAGGTGCCGCCGGCGAGGTCGATCCCCAGGTTGGCGTGCCCCCGGTAGATCTGCACGACGCCCACCAGGCCGAGCAGCACCAGTGCGCCCGAGAAGACGAACGCGTACTTCTTGATCCCCATGAAGTCGATGCTGGTGTTCTTGATCAGTTCCCTCATATCCGCCTTCGTCCCCTGTCCTTCCCTTTGCTATATGCTCAGCGTCTGCATCGGCCGCTTCGCGTTGAGGTAGTCGAACACCACCTTCGTGCAGACGAGCGCCGTGAAGAGGTTGATCGCCACGCCCATGGAGAGCGTCACGGCGAACCCCTTGATCGGCCCGGTCCCGAACTGGAACAGTATCATCGCTGTGATCAGCGTCGTCACGTGGGAGTCGACGACCGTCCAGAACGCCTTGTCGTAGCCCGCGTCGATCGAGGCACGCACGGGCTTCTTCGTGCGGAGCTCCTCCCGGATGCGCTCGAAGATGAGCACGTTCGAATCGACGGCCATCCCGACGGCCAGGATGATGCCCGCGATGCCCGGCAGCGTGAGGGTGGCCTCCAGGAGCGCCATCCCCGCCAGGAGGAAGAGGATGTTGAAGATCAGTGCGAAATCGGCCACCAGCCCGGCGAACCGGTAATAGAAGACCATGAAGAGCACGACGAGGAGCGCGCCGATGACGCCCGCGCGGATCCCCTTCTGGATGGAGTCCTGGCCCAGCGACGGGCCCACGGTGACGTTCTGGATCACCTTGACGGGGGCCACAAGCGCGCCGGAGCGCAGGACCACCGCCAGGTCCGACGCCTCGTCCGCCGTGAAGTTCCCCGTGATCTGCGCTTCCCCGCCCGAGATCCGCTCCTGGATCACCGGGGCGGACTTGATGTTCCCGTCCAGGACGATCGCCAGGCGCCGCTTCACGTTTTCCGCGGTGATCCGGTCGAAGATCTTCGTCCCCTGCGCGTCGAACGACACGGAGACGGCCGCGCCTCCCTGGCGCGATTCGAAGTTCACCTTGGCGGACTTGATCTTGTCACCCGTGAGGAGCGCCCGCTTCTTGACCACCATCGGCGTCTTCGTCATCTTACCCGTCTGGCGGTCGCTGGAGACCTGGAACAGGAGCTGGGCATCCTCTGGGAGGTTCCCCTTCATCGCCTCATCGACGCTCACTCCCTCGTCCACCAGCTTGAATTCGAGAAGGGCCACCTGGCTGACCAGCGCGATCGCCCGCTGCTGCTCCTTGAAGCCGGGAAGCTGGATGACGATGCGGTCCTCCCCTTCGGGGATCACCTGGGCCTCGCGCACCCCCTCCGGGTCGATCCGGTTCCGGATGGTATCGACTCCCTGCGTCACGGCGTTCGCCCGGATCATCTGCACCTCGGCCGGTTTCATTCGGCCGACGAGGGAAGCGCCTTCCGCCCGGACGTCGCCCAAGGCGAAGTCGATCGTTCCCATCTCCTCCTTCAGCAGGGCCATCGCCCTTCCCGCGAAGTCCCCGGGGGGAAGCTTGAGCGTGAAGCCGTCCACGCCCTCCTTCAACGAACCCAGCACCGGGATCCCCTTCTCGCGGCAGACCGCGCGCGCCTCGTCGGCGTACCGCATCGTGGCGGTCTCGATGGCCTTGTCGATCTCCACCGCCAGCCGCAGGAAGACCCCTCCCTGGAGGTCCAGCCCCAGGTGAATCTTCGGGGTCTTCTTCTGCCAGGTCTCTGGCAGGTTGTCGGTGAGGCTCGGCAGCACCACCGCGATCGAAAACGCCGTCAGCACGCCGATCAGCGTCGTCCTCCACCGGATACTCTTCCACATGTCGAAACCGTCGCTCCTTTCCGCTCCCGCGGATCTTCCCTTTCCGCTCTTCTTCCCTGCCTCAGCCCGTCTTGGCTTCCGGGGCCGCCGCTTCCTGGCTCCTGCCCGTCACCGAGGCGCGGGTCACCTTCACGCGCACCTTGTCGGCGATCTCCAGGGTGACCGTCGTGTCCGTCAGCCCCTTGATCTCCCCGTGCAGCCCCCCGCTGGTGACCACCCGGTCCCCGGCCTTCAGATTCACCAGGAACTCTTTCTGTTTCTTCGCCTGCTTCTGCTGGGGGCGGAACACCAGGAGATAGAAGATCCCGAAGAACAGCAAGGGGAGGATGAGGACTTCCATGCCTCCTCCGCCTCCGCCCAAGCCTTTGGAACCCATCGCGTACGCAACGCCCGAAAACAGGATCATCGTAACCTCCGAGGGTGTCTATTCAACCCCTGAACCGAGTGATTCTTTCACAAATTCCCCGAAATTTCCAACCAAAATTGCCTGCCGGATCCTCTCCATCCACCGCGCGTAGAAGTGCAGGTTGTGTACGGTCAGGAGCATGGAGGAGAGGATCTCCTTCTGGAGATACAGGTGCCGCAGGTAGGCGCGGGAAAAGGACCGGCAGGTGGGGCAGCCGCAATTTTCGTCGGGCGGGAGCGGGTCCTCGGCGTAGCGCGCCTGCTTGACGGAGAGCGGCCCCGCCGAGGTGAACAGCATCCCGTTGCGCGCGTTGCGGGTGGGCAGCACGCAATCGAAGAGGTCGATTCCGCGGGAGACGGCGAGGAGGATGTCGGCGGGGGTCCCCACGCCCATCAGGTACCTTGGCTTCTCCGCGGGCAACAACGGGGCCGTCAGGGCCACCATCTCCCTCTGGAGCTCTTTCCCCTCTCCGACGCTCACGCCGCCGATGGCGTACCCGGGGAAATCGAGGGCGCACACCTCTTCGACGCTGCGCACCCGCAGGTCCCTGAACATCCCGCCCTGCACGATGCCGAACAATCCTCCCTCTTCCCTGCGGCTCGCTTCCCGGCTGCGCCGCGCCCAGTCGGTGGTCCGCCTCACCGCCTCCTCCACCTCCCGGCGGCCGGCGGGGTACTCCACGCACTCGTCCAGGACCATCCGGATGTCCGACCCCAGCGCCTCCTGCACGGCGACGGCCTTTTCCGGAGAGAGCGCGTGGAGCGATCCGTCGATGTGGGAACGGAAGGTCACCGCACCGTCCTCCACCTTCCGCAGGGAGCTCAGGGAAAACACCTGGTAGCCGCCGCTGTCCGTGAGGAGCACGCGGTCCCAGCCCATGAACAGGTGGAGCCCTCCCAGCTTCCGGATCCGCTCGTGGCCGGGCCGCAGGTAAAGGTGATAGGTGTTGGAAAGGACGCAGTCGTACCCCATTTCGCGCAACTGGTCGGGCCACACCCCCTTGACCGTGGCCGCCGTTCCCACCGGCATGAACGCCGGGGTGGACAACGTCCCGTGCTCGCACGCCACCGTCCCGGTCCGGGCATCGGTTCCCGGGTCGCGCGCGGCTATGCTAAAGGAGATCGCCATTCATGCCTCCTGAAAAACAGGGACGGTCCTGGATTCAATGGATAAACATCGCGTCGCCGTAGCTGAAGAACCGGTACCGCTCCGCCACCGCCTGCCGGTACGCTTCCCGGATCAGCTCCACGCCGCCGAAGGCCATCGCGAGGGCCAGCAGGCTGGAACGGGGAAGGTGGAAGTTCGTAAGCAAAGCATCCACCGCGCGGAACCGGTATCCCGGCGTGATGAACAGTCTCGTCGTCCCCTCGGAAGGGACGACCCGCCCGTCGGGGCCCGCGCACGTCTCCAGGGTCCGGACGGAGGTCGTCCCCACGGCGACGACCCTGCCACCCCGGTCCCTCGCCGCCGCGACCGCCTCCGCCGTCTCCGCCCCCAGCCGGTACTCCTCCGGATGGATCTCGTGCCCTTCCACCTCGCCGGTCCGTATCGACTGAAACGTCCCGTATCCGATCGCCAGGGTGACCGCCGCGGTCGAGACGCCGGCGCGCCGGATCCGCGAGAGCAGTTCCCCGTCGAAGTGCAGGCCAGCCGTGGGCGCCGCGACCGAACCGCTTTGTGCGGCGTACACCGTCTGGTACCGTTCCGCGTCCAACGCAAGGAGAGGATCGCCCGCTTTCCTGCGGATGTAGGGGGGAAGCGGGATCTCCCCCGCGCGGTCCACGGCCTCGGGAACGGATCCACGGGCGGAAAGCCGGACTTCCCAACGCCCTTCTCCCAGCCTGCGCAGGAGCGTCGCCCCCAGCTCTTCGCCCACCCGGAACTCCATCCCTTCACGGAGCCGTTTCGACGGACGCGCCAGCGCTTCCCAGGTCTCCCCCTCCGAGCTCCGCGCGCCCAGGGGGGACAGTAGGAAAATCTCGACCGCCGCCCCGGTCTCCTTGCGGGCGCGCAGCCGTCCCCGGATCACCTTCGTGTCGTTGAGCACCAGCAGATCGCCCTTCCGGAGAAGCTCCGCAAGGGCCGGGAAGATCCGGTGCGCGATCTCCCCCGTCCGCCGGTTCACCGTCATCAGGCGGGAATCGCGGCGGCGCTCCGCGGGAACCTGCGCGATCCGCTCCGGCGGCAACGGGTAATCGAGAAGCTCCGTCTTCAGGGGACGCCTCCGGCGAGGGAGGCGCCCGGGTAGTAGCGCGCCAGGATCTCTCGGTACGTCTTCCCGTTCTTCGCCATGCCGTTTCCCCCCCACTGGCACATCCCGACGCCGTGCCCGTATCCCTCACCCGCGATCGACCACCCGATCCCCACGGGGACGATCTCCATCTTGAGACTCTTCACGCGCGCATAACCGGCCTCCCGGCGGAAGGCCGCGGCGGCGACTTCCCGGGAGACGCCGTTGGAGGAGATCCGGATCCTGCCCGCCCTGCCGGTGGAGGACCTGCCTGCGATCGAGATCTTCAGATCCTCCTTCGCGCGCACCCCCAGCGAATGGGCGATCCGCTTCCCCTCCTTCGCCGTCATCCGGTATTCCCACTTGCGCACGGGGCTGTCCAGGCAATCGTCGCAGGAGACGGAGCGCAGGTAGGGGACGTCCGAGCCCCATGCGTCCTTCGCGTTCTCGGTCCTCCCGCCGCACGTCGAATGGAACACCGCGCGAGCGAGTGATCCCCGGTACGAGAGGACCTCGCCGCGCGTCGTCATCGCCGCCTTACGAAAGACCTCGGCAACGTGGTCCAGCCCCTCGAATACCTGGTCCTCCACGCCGGCCACCACGTCATGGGTGGGTTCGCGCGGCTTTTCCATCGAAAGGAGGGCATAGGTGCGAACCGCCACCGCAAGGGCCGAGAGCGCCTCGGGATGGAAAGACGGGGGAGCTTCCCGGCTGACCACCGCGGCGACGTACTCTTCCAGCGGCACGACGGCGACGGCGTACAGTTGCCCGCGGCGGGCCGACACCCGGATCCTTGCGACGAGAGGCTTCCCGTCGATCCGCATGCCGGACGGCGAGGCGACGTCGAGCGGAGAGTCGAGCAGCTTCCCCGCCCCCCACCGGATCTTCTCCCCGATGACGGAAAGCGTGACCGCCCCCTCTCCGCCGGCCACCGGGGCGCCGCCGGCGTTCCATGCCCGGATCGATTCCCCGGCGATCCTTATTTCCTTCTGCGCCCCCCCGAGGAGGACGCGGACCGGCCGCCCGGAAGCGATCTCCGGGACCTTCAGGCGCGGAAGCGCGGAAGGGACGCCGTCCCGGGAGGGAGGGGCGGCCGGCGCCGGCTCTCTTCCCGCGGGAAACGAAGGCGGCGCGGAAGGCGCCTCGCCCCTGGGCGGCGCCCCGGCGCAACCGGCGAACAGGACGACGGCCGCCGCAGAGAAAACGAGAAGGAGCGCGACGGGCAGGACCGCGCTCCCCGATGAACGTTTTCCTTTCCCCATGGACGTGTGCGCTATGCTCCCTCCTGCGGAGGTTTGCCGCCCCCGGCCGGCGGAAGGTTCGCCTTCATCGCCTTTGCGATCTCCATGAAGGGGGTGAACAGGTCGATCGGCACGGGGAAGATGGTGGTCGAGTTGTTCTCGGACGCCACCTCCCGGAGCGTCTGCAGGTACCGCAGCTGCAGCGCGATCGGTTGGAGGCTGATGATCTGTGCAGCGTCCGCGAGCTTCTGCGCCGCCTGGAACTCCCCTTCCGACCCGATCACCTTGGCGCGCCGCTCCCGCTCCGCCTCGGCCTGCTTGGCCATCGCCCGCTGCATCTCCTGCGGCAGGTCGATGTGCTTGATCTCCACCTTCGCGACCTTGATCCCCCACGGCTCCGTGTCCTTGTCGAGGATCTCCTGGATGTGCGCGTTGATCTTCTCGCGCTCGGAAAGGAGGTCGTCCAGCTCGGCCTGGCCGCAAACCGACCGCAGGGTCGTCTGGGCCAGCTGAGAGGTGGCGTAGAGGAAGTTCTCGACGCTGACGATCGCCCGGTTGGGGTCCAGCACGCGGAAGTAGAGCACGGCGCTCACCTTGATCGAAACGTTGTCCCGGGTGATCACGTCCTGCGGGGGGACGTCCATCGCCACGACGCGCAGGTCCACGCGGACCATCTTGTCGATGACGGGGATGAGCAGGATGAGCCCCGGCCCTTTCGCGCCGATGACCCGGCCCAGCCGGAAGATCACCCCGCGCTCGTACTCGTTGAGGATCTTTACGGCGCTGTACAGAAACAGGAATGCGATGATCAGAAGCGCAAAATAGGGAACCATTCCAAACTCTCCTTCCCGACGGAAAAAGTTGAAAAGCAGGTAACCCAACCCTTTTACCAAGGACATCTGGATGCCACCTATCCCTTATCCTTACATCGTAGCCGTATCATATGCTCCCCGGAAATTGCGCAGCGCCGCAGAGGGTACAGGCGAAGCCGCCGCAGGAGGGGGGCGCAGTGAGGTAAAGCGCAGACGGGTGAATTGGGAACGACCACCCGGCGAGCCACGAACGGAGTCCCCCCTCCGAGGCGGCGCAGCCATAGGGGGGCGGCGCATGTAATCACTGGCGCGGTTCCCTCGGTTCCACGAGCAGCGTCATCCCTTCCCGTCCGAGGACCGTGACCTTGTCCCCCTTCTTCAGGGGGGAGCCGCAGCGGGCGGTCCACCATTCTCCCGAAACGAACACCTTTCCTTCCCCCGTGAAGTCCTCCATCGCATCGCCGGTTTCGCCGATCAGCCCTTCCGCGCCGGTGACGGGTTTGCGCAGCTGGCTGCGCACCGCCAGCGTGATGACCGTCGTGAAGAACAGCACCGACGCCCCGACCATGACGGCGATAACCCCCCACGAGATCCGCAGCCAGGGATCGACCGATGTGCGGAACAGCATCAAACTCCCCAGCAGCATCGCAACGATCCCGCCGATGGTCAGCGCGCCGTAGGAGTGGACCTTGACCTCGAGGATGAACAGGATCATCGCCAAGGCGATGAGAAGGAACCCGGCGTAGTTCGCCGAGAGGGTCTGCAAGGAATAGAAGCCCAGGATCAGGGAGATCCCCCCGACGACGCCGGGAAAAACCGCGCCGGGGTTGGAGAGCTCGAAGAAGATCCCGTAGATCCCGATCATCATCAGGATGTAGGCGATGTTGGGATCGGCCAGCGAGGAAAGGATCCTGTGGCGCAACCCCATCGGGTACCGGGTGACCGCAAGCCCCTTCGTGCGCAGGACGATCGTCGCCTCTCCCTTGCGGATCTCCTTCCCGTCCACGCGGGCCAGCAGGTCGGAAAGCGACGGCGCGACAAGATCGATGACGTTCTTCTCGAGGGCTTCCTTTTCCGTGAGGGAGGTGCTCTCCCGAACGGCGCTCTCCGCCCACGCGACGTTTCGCCCCTTCTTTTCCGCCAGGGAGCGGGCGTACGCGGCGGCGTCGTTCTCGACCTTCTTCGCCATCGTGTTGTCCATCCCGCCGCCCCCGACGCTCACCGGGTGGGCCGCGCCGATGTTAGTGCCGGGGGCCATGGCGGCGACGTCCGATGCCAGCGTGATGAGGACTCCGGCGGAGGCCGCGCGCGCTCCGGAAGGCGAGACGTAGACTGCCACGGGGACCTTCGTCTTGATGATCTCCTGGACCATCTGCCGCATCGCGCTGTCGAGCCCCCCGGGGGTGTCGATCTCCAGGACGAGGATCGCGGCATGCACCTCTTCGGCCTTTTCGATGGCGGAGGACAGGTAGTCGGCGGTGACCGGGTTGATGGAGGCGGCGATCGTCGCCACCACCGCCTCGCGGGGGGCTTCCGCCGCCGCGAAGACGCGCAGGGAGAGAATGGCGAATCCAAGGATCATCGAGGAAAGGAAGAACCGTCTGGTGTGCCGCATCATCACGAGGACCTCTTCCGGTACACGGCGAATTTCAGATACTCGGTTTCCGGCACTCCGAGCAGGACCGGGTGGTCGGCGGGCTGCCCCCCCGAGGCCACAAGCTCCAGATCCGCCCCCGCATCCGCGGCGGCCGCCCGAAGCACCTCCTTCCATTTCGCCACATCGATCTGCTGGGTGCAAGAAGCGGTGGCGAGCATCCCGCCGGGGGCGAGCAGGGAAATTCCCATCCGGTTGATGTCCTTGTAGCCCCGCAGCGCCCCCTCCTTCCCCTCCCGCGACTTGGCGAAGGAAGGCGGATCGAGCACGACCAGGTCGAACCGTAGCGAAGAGGCGGCAAGCGTACGCAGCTCCGCGAAGAGGTCGGCCGCCTTCCCCTCCCACCGTTCCGACATGCCGTTCCTCCGGGCGTTTTCCCAGGCGGCGGACACTGCGGAAACGGAGGCGTCGACCGCCAGGACGCTCTTCGCGCCCCCGGCCAGGGCGTAGATCCCGAAGCCCCCCGTGGAGCAGAACCCGTCGAGCACCCGCTTCCCCCCCGCCAGCCGCCGCACGATCCGCCGGTTCTCCCGCTGATCCAGGAAAAACCCCGTCTTCGGCCCACCCTCCACGTCGACGAGGAACCGGAGCCCGTCCATCGCCACTTCCTCGCGGGGCTCTCCGCCGCCCCACGCCGGCCCCTTGCGTTCCGGGAGGCCCTCCCGCTTCCTTCCGCTCCCCTCCGACCGCTCGTAGACAAGGCGGCAGGGAAACGCCTCCACGAGCGACCCGACGATTTCCTCGCGGGCGGTCTCCATCCCCGCCGTCAGGATCTGCGCGCAGAGAACGGAGCCGTAGCGGTCGACGATCAGCCCGGGAAGAAAATCCCCCTCGGAATAGACGAGGCGCAGGGCGGCTTCGCCGCCGAGCCCGGACTCGGCCCGCCGCCGCAGTGCTTCCGAAAAACGCCCGCGGAAGAACGCCTTGTCCGGCGACGCCTCCCCGCGGGAGACCATCCGCAGCGCTATCCGGCTGGCAAGGTTGAGCGTCCCCGTTCCAAAAAACTCCTCCGCCCGGGAGAAAACGCGCACCCACGCGCCGGGCGGCAGGGAAACCGGGAGGTCGCGCAGGTCGTCCCCGAAGACCCAGAGGTGGCCGGCCCGAAGCCGCTCCTCCCCCTTCCTGCTCAGCCGGACGGCAGGGAGCTGCGCTTCCATCTCACTTAACCCGCATTTCTCACCATGCTTCTGC
>Ga0214473_10008434_pt1 | contig 12178 bp, 11 predicted proteins | sample RVTome_7_FD_203509 | JGI IMG/M metagenome (GOLD analysis project Ga0214473, IMG submission 203509) | Soil microbial communities from uranium-contaminated site in the Upper Colorado River Basin, Wyoming, United States - RVT98D197 | ecosystem: Environmental > Terrestrial > Soil > Contaminated >... | reverse complement strand
GGCAGCTTCTATATCGATGACGGCCTAGCGACGCCCGAAGGCATCAAGCGCACCATCCGCAACCTCACCGATGTCTCGCCCACGCTCTATTTCAACGTGCCCAAGGGCTATGAACTGCTCGTCGACCACCTGGTGAGCGACGCGGCGCTGCGCGACAATTTCTTCAGGCGGCTCAAAGTCATGCAATATGCCGGCGCCAGCCTTTCCCAGCACGTCTGGGACGGTCTCGACAGCGCTGCCCGCGCCGCCACCGGCGAGCGCATCATGATCATCACCGGCTACGGGGCCACCGAGACGGCGCCCTTTGCTTTCACGACGACCTGGGCGGTGGATCGCGCCGGCCTCGTGGGGCTGCCGGCAGCTGGGCTCGAGGTCAAGCTTGTGCCGAACGCCGAAAAGCTCGAGCTCCGCCTCAGGGGCCCGAGCGTGACGCCGGGCTACTGGAAGGAGCCGGACAAGACCGCCGAGTCCTTCGACGAAGAGGGCTATTACAAGATCGGCGACGCTCTCAAATTCGCCGAGCCGGGCAACATCGCCCGCGGCTTCGTGTTTGACGGGCGCGTCACCGAGGACTTCAAGCTCGCAACCGGGACCTGGGTGAATATGGCCGGCGTGCGCGCCGGCGCCATCCTGGCGGGCGCGCCGCTCATCCGCGACCTCGTCCTGACCGGACTCGACCGGAACCACATCGGGGCGCTGATCTTTCCCGATCTCGAAGCCTGCCGGAAGCTCGCAGGGCTCCCCGCCGGCGCCGAGAGCGCGACCGTCGTCGAGCACCCGGCAGTCCGTGCTGCCTTCCAGTCGCAGCTCGACGCTCTGGCGTTACGCGCGACGGGGAGCGCCAGCTACATCGCCCGTGCCATCATTCTTGCTGCTCCTCCCTCGGTCGACGCCGGCGAAGTCACCGACAAGGGCTCGATCAACCAGCGGGCGGTCATGGCCAGAAGGGCCGCACTCGTCGAAGACCTCTACGCCGAACCGGTCCCCTCCCATGTCATGACTTTCGCGCGAAAGGCCCAGTAAGTGACCGCCAACCCAAAGGGCCTCAGGGCTACATTCGCCGACGCCTATCTGATCGATGGGGTCCGCACGCCGTTCGTCGATTACCGCGGCGCGCTCTCGGCGATCTCCCCGATCGACCTTGGCATCAAGGCGGCGCGCGCCGCCGTCGCGAGGGCCGGGTGCGATCCCAAGGACATCGGCACGACCATTGCCGGTTCGATGGCCCAGGCCTCGTTCGACGCCTATGTCACGCCGCGGCATATCGGGCTCTATGCCGGGGCGCCGGTCGAGAGTCCGGCGCATCTGGTGCAGCGGATTTGCGGTACCGGCCTCGAAGTATTGGCGCAGGCATCTGACGCCGTCTCGCTTGGCCGCGTCGATCTTGCGCTCGGGGTGGGCACCGAGTCGATGAGCCGCAACCCCATCGCCGCCTATACCCACCGCAACGGCTTTGCCATGGGCGCGGTCGAGTTCAAGGATTTCCTCTGGGAGGCGCTCTACGATCCGGCGGCCTGCGTCAACATGGGGGACACCGCCGAAAACCTCGCCCGGCAATACGGCATCACGCGCGAAGAGGTCGACCGCTTCGCTGCCCGCAGCTTCGAGCGGGCGATCGCTGCGCGCGAAGCCGGCTTTTTCGCCGAGGAGATCGTGCCGGTGATTTCGGAGGCCTTCGAGGCAGAAGGACTGCAGCCCCGCGGCATCAAGCTTGGCAGGGGCGTGGAGAAGGTCGATGCGGACAGCCATGTCCGCCCGTCGCCCTACGAGGTGCTGGCCAAGTTGCGTCCCGCCTTCAGCGGCGTGCAGACGGGCGGCAACTCGTCGGCGATCGTCGATGGTGCGGCTGCCGCGCTGGTGGGTTCGTCGGACTACGTGAAGTCCAGGGGCGCAAAGCCGCTGGCCCGCATTCTTGCCAGCGCCGCGGTGGGGGTGCCGCCCCACATCATGGGCATCGGTCCGGCCCCCGCCATCCGCGCCGTGCTCGAGACGGCTGGGTTGACGCTCGATCAGATCGACCGCATCGAGATCAACGAGGCGTTCGGCGCCCAGATCCTGGCCTGCGTGCGCGAACTCGGCCTCGATGAGGGCAAGCTCAACGTCAATGGCGGCGCCATCGCCATTGGCCATCCGCTGGGGGCGACCGGCGTGCGGCTGGCGCTGACGCTGGCCCGCGAACTCCGGCGCTCGAAACTGCGCTACGGCATCGCCTCGGCCTGTATCGGCGGCGGGCAAGGCATCGCGCTGCTCATCGAGAACCCGGAGGCCTGAGCCATGCAGATCGAAGGCGCCGCGGCGCTGGTTACCGGCGGTGGATCGGGGCTCGGTGCCGCTACGGCGCGAGCGCTCGCGAAACGGGGCGCCCGCGTCGCCATCTTCGACCTCAACGCGGAGAAAGGCGAAGCGGTCGCGCGGGAAATCGGCGGTCTCTTTGCCCGATGCGACGTCGCCGACGCGGCCAGTGCAACCGAGGCGCTCGCGGCCAGTCGCAAGGCGCATGGCGCGCCCTCCATCCTGGTCAACTGCGCCGGCATCGGCACGGCCGGCCGGGTGGTGGGGCGCGAGGGCCCTATGCCGCTCGATGCCTTTGAGCGGGTCATCCGCGTCAACCTGATCGGCACCTTCAACATGATGCGGCTGGCCGCCACGGAAATGAGCGCCGCCGAGGCGAAGGACGGAGGCCGCGGGGTGATCATCTCCACCGCGTCGGTCGCCGCTTTCGAAGGCCAGATCGGGCAGGCCGCCTACGCCGCCTCCAAGGGCGGCATCGCCGCGCTCACCCTGCCGGTGGCGCGCGAGCTGGCGCGCTTCGGCATCAGGGTTCTGACCATTGCGCCAGGGTTGTTCATGACGCCGCTCCTCGCCGAACTCCCGCCCGAGACGCAGGCCGCGCTGGCCTCGGCCATTCCCTTCCCGGCGCGGCTGGGCGATCCGGCCGAGTTCGCCCAGCTCGTGGTTGCCATGGTCGAGAACGACTACCTCAACGGCGAGATCGTGCGCCTCGACGGCGCGCTGCGGATGCAACCGAAGTAGGAGCGGAGATGCTGGTCAGCACGCGCGAGGTGGAGATCGAGTTCGGGGACTGCGACCCGGCGGGGATCGTCTACTATCCCAACTACTTCCGCATGTTCGATGCGGCGACGGCGCACCTGTTCGAACTGGCGCTGGGGATGAAGAAGATCGCCTGGATCAGGCGCTTCGGCATCCTGGGCATTCCCATGGTCGACACGGGGGCCAAGTTCATCAAGCCGTCCCGTTTCGGCGACGTGGTCAGGATCGAGACATCCATCCCCGCCTTCCGGCGCTCGAGCTTCGACGTCGAGCACCGCCTCTTCAACGATGGCGAGCTTGCGATCGAGGGCCGCGAAACCCGGGTCTGGGTCGGCACCGATCCGGCCGATCCGCAAAAGCTCAAATCGCAGCCGATCCCCGGCGAAGTCCTCGCGGCGTTCTCGCGGGCCTAACCTTGGTTTCCGATCAGCCGGTCCAATAGCTCCATCAGTTGATCCCGCGCTTCGGGCCCGCCAAGCCTTACGACGCACTCGGCCTCGAACTCTCTCTGCGCTGCGTTCGCGCGAGCGAGGAAGGCATCGCCGTCTGGCGTCAGGAACAGCGCGTTCGAGCGGCGGTCACCCGGCACCTGGCGCCGTTCGGTCAGTCCCCGGCTTTCGAGCCCGTTGATCAGCGCCACGAAATTGGCCCGCTTGATCCCCAGCGCCTGGGCGATCTCGGTCTGCTTGCTGCCCGGGTTGTCGCCGATAAGCACCAACACCGAGTATTCGGCCGGGCGCAGATCAAGCGCGGCAAAGCCCGAGATGAACTGCTGGAAGATGTGCAGCTGGGCCCGCCTCAGGCGATAGCCGATGATCTCGGAGACGACCCCGGTCGCCAGCCTGCGGTGCGGCCGGCCCTGGGTTTTCGGTGTCCTGGTGGTGTCGTCCATCAACCGTCATTCCCCCCCAGGGTGGCGAGCGTTCCGCACCTTATCCGCAACGCTTCGGCCTCGGGCAAGTGGGCGGCCCGGACAAATCGCCCCAGCCTGGCGACCCGGCCGCGATCCGGCGCGATGTCCCCAGCCGCCTCCAGTCGCACCCAGCAGGCACAAAAGAACAGGAGGCCTGTCAGCTGCATCAGCGCGAATGCCGCCAGCTCCGGGGTGGCGCTCCCCGAAATGGCGGCGCTGGCCTCCAGCCAGGCATGCCGCACCGCCTGCAGCCCCTCGCGGGCCTCCTCGCTCGCTGCCGCCGCGCTTGCCTCATCGATCTCGCGGAGAAATGCCGCCGCGTGCGCACCCTCCTTCCCCCTGAGCAGGCGTTTGACGAGGGTCTTGGCGAGCACGCCATTTGTGCCCTCATAGATCCGGGTCACCCGGGCGTCGCGCCAGATCTGCTCCATCCCGTACTCGGTCAGGTAGCCGAAGCCGCCCAGGACCTGGATGCCCAGATCGGCAACATTGGTCGACAGCTCGCTGCAGAATACCTTGCAGACCGGTGTCAGGAACGCTGCGAGGTCGGCGTCTGCGGAAAGCGCCGCGGCGCGGTAGGCCATCGCGCGGCCCCCCAGCGTCAGCGCTTCCATCTCCCAGAGCATGCGCCTCACATCGGCATGTTCGGCAATCACTGCGCCGCCCTGCACCCGGATTCCGGCGTACTCGGCGGCCAGGGCATGGGCGTGTGCGGCATGGGCGATGCCCTGCAGCGCCACATCGAGGCGAGCGTGATCCATCATCACGAACATGGCCCGCAATCCATCGCCCGGCTCCCCCAGCAGGTGGGCCTGGGCTGCGTCGAAGCGCAACTGGCAGGTGGGGGACGCATGCAGTCCGAGCTTCTCCTCGATCCGCAGCACCCTGACCGCGTTGCGCGTGCCGTCCAGCCGCTCCGACGGGCAGGCAAAGAGCGAGAGCCCCCTGACGCCGTCTTCGAGCGAGCCGGTGCGCGCCAGCACCAGGTGGATGATCTTCTCGCTCAGATCCTGATCGCCGCCCGAGATGAAGATCTTCTCGCCCGTCAGCGTCCAGCCGCCATCGTCCGTCCTCGCCCCGCGCGTCCGTATCGCGCCGAGGTCCGAACCCGCGCCCGATTCGGTCAGGCACATCGTGGCGAGCGCTGCGCCGCTTGCGAGATCGGGAAGGAGCCGCGCCTTCTGCTCCGGCGTGCCGAAGCTGTCGATGACCCGCACCGCGCCCGGCACAAGTCCGACCAGCATCTGGAACGCGTGGCTGGCGCCGCTGAGCATCTCGCTTGCGGCAGCCGCGACCGCATCGGGAGCATCTACTCCGCCGGTGTTCGCGGGCAGGGGCAGCAGGTGCCAGCCCAGCTCCACATATTCGCGGTAGAGCCGGGGCATCTGCGCCGGCATCCGCACCCTGCCGTTCTCGACCCGGCAACCCTCGCGGTCGCCCGGCGCGTTGGAGGGGCCGACCTTGGTGTCGACGAAGCCGGCATAGGCCGCCAGCACCCGCGTTACCTCTTCGATATTCCAGCCGCCTGCCGGGTTCTCCGCGCCCATCGCGCGGATCGCGAAGACCATGTCCTCGATCGGCGCAGTCATCGTCTGGCATCCTCAATTGTTATGTGATAGAACATTTCACAGAATTGAGGCACCGTCAAAATCAACGGCTGCGGCGGATATGGGTGAGTGCAGATGAGCAAGGATGGTGCGGTTCTCGAGGTTCGGTGCGAGGGACCGCTGGCGTACCTTGCGTTCAACCGGCCGGCCAAGCGCAACGCCGTCAACGACGCATCGGTCGAGGCGCTGCGGCGCTTCTTCAGCGACATCCCGGCCGGCACGAGGGCCATCGTCCTCTCGGGCAATGGGGGTCATTTCTCCGCGGGGCTCGATCTGAGCGAACAGGTGCAGCGTGCGCCGCAGGAAGTGATGCGGCACTCGCGCAACTGGCACGCGGTGACCAATCTCATTCAGTTCAGCGGTGTGCCCGTCGTTGCCGCAATGAACGGCGCGGTTATGGGAGGCGGTCTCGAGATCGCCGCGGCCTGCCATGTTCGGGTTGCCGAGGAAGGCACCATGTTCCGCATGCCGGAGGGACAGCGCGGCATCTTCGTCGGTGGCGGCGCGACCGTACGATTGAGCGCCATCATCGGGGCCGACCGCCTGACCGAAATGATGCTGACCGGACGGACCTATTCCGCCGAGGAGGGTCATCGCATCGGTCTCGCACAGTACCTCACGCCGGCCGGGGAAGGCCTCGGAAAGGCCACCGATCTCGCCCTGCAGATCGCGCAGAACTCCACCACGATCAATTATTTGATCATCCAGTCGATCGCGCGGATTTCCAACATGTCCGCCGAGGATGGTCTCTACGCCGAAAGCCTTGCTGCGGCCCTCAGCCAGACCGGTCCCGACGCCGAAGAAGGCCTGCAGGCCTTCCTCGAAAAGCGCAAGCCGAAGTTTGCCTGACGTATTGCGACGCATAGCTCCAGAGTTATAGAAGCGACGAAACATTTCATTTTACGCGCGCGGGAGAAGACGCAACGATCAAGCTAGGGAAGGAGGACCCTCGCATATGGACAGTTCGAGGTTAGGCCGCCTTGTCTACGGGCTGGCCAAGCTTGTCGCCATCGCCGGCGGTCTGGTGCTGACCGCCATCGTCGTGCTCATTGTTCTCAGTGTCGTCGGCCGTAGCCTGATCTGGGCCGGCCTCGGCGCGATCACCGGCGACTACGAGTTGGCCGAGGCCGCCGTCGGCTTTGCAATCTTCGCCTTCCTGCCTTGGGCGCATCTCACCCGTGGGCATGCGGTCGTGACCATCTTTACCGACTTCCTCAGTGCCCGCGCCAACGCGTGGATCCTGGTGGTCTCCGACGCGCTGATGCTGGCGATCGCCGCGTTCGTCGCCTGGCGGCATTGGCTCGGCACCATCGACAAGCTCAACTACGGCGAAACCACGCTGCTGCTGCGCATACCGCTCTGGTGGGCCTACGCCTCGGGGCTCGTAGGCGCCGTCACCTTCGTCATTGTCGCGGCCTACGTGCTCGTCCGCAGCATCGCCGAGGCGACGTCTGCCAACCCGGTCCATCCGGCGCAGGAGTTGATGCATTGAGCAATATCGAACTCGGCATCTGGTCCTTCCCGGTCATCCTGGGCCTCATCTTCCTGCGCATCCCGATCGGGCTCGCCATGCTGCTGGTTGGCATCGGCGGATCCTATCTCCTCACCGGCTCGATCAATCCGGTGATGGCCCAGTTCAAGAACCTGACCCAGGGCACCTTCGCCAACTACTCGCTCTCGGTCGTACCGCTCTTCCTGCTGATGGGGCAGTTCGCCTCGCTCGGTGGCATGTCGGCAGCGCTCTTCAAGGCGGCTGCGACCTGGCTCGGTCACCGCAAGGGCGGCGTCGCCATGGCGGCCGTCGGAGCGTGTGCGGGGTTCGGGGCCATCTGCGGCTCGTCGCTCGCAACCGCTGCCACCATGGGCCAGGTCGCGCTTCCGGAACTCAAGAAGTACGGCTATTCCGGCGCGCTGGCGACCGGCACCCTCGCCGCGGGCGGCACGCTCGGCATCCTCATTCCGCCATCGATCATCCTGGTCATCTACGCCATCCTCACCGAACAGAATATCGCCAAGCTGTTCGTCGCCGCCTTCGTGCCCGGCATTCTTGCCGCCATCGGCTACATGATCACCATCGCCATCTATGTGCGCCTCAATCCCGACTCCGCCGGTCATCGCGAACGCGCGCCTTATCGCGAGCGCTGGATGGCGCTGCTTGGCGTGTGGCCGGTGATGCTCGTCTTTGTCGTCGTCATCGGCGGCATCTATGCCGGCGTCTTCACCCCGACCGAGGCCGCGGCAATCGGTGCTGCCGGAACCGGCATCATCTCCCTGCTCAATCGCGGCCTGACGCGCAAGAACTTCGTCGAGGCGATCCTGGCGACGGCCTCCTCCACGGCAATGATCTTTCTGATCGTGCTGGGCGCCGGGGCGCTGAACAGCTTTCTTGCCATGTCGCAGCTCCCCCAGTTCGCCGCCGACTTCGTGAGCAGCCAGGGCTTCAATCCCTGGATCGTGCTGGTCGCAGTACTGATCCTCTATCTCATCCTCGGCTGCGTCATGGATTCCTTGTCCATGATCCTTTTGACCGTGCCGATCATCTTCCCGATGGTCACTGCGCTCGATTTCGGCCTGCCGCCCGACGAGTTCGCCATCTGGTTCGGCATCCTGATACTGATCGTGGTGGAGGTGGGCCTCATCACGCCGCCGGTGGGAATGAATCTGTTCGTCATCAACTCGATGGCCAAGGGCACCTCGCTCGGCGCCACCTACAGGGGGGTCATCCCGTTTGTCGCCAGTGATCTGATCCGCACCGCCATACTCGCGGCGTTTCCGGTCATCAGCCTGTTCCTGGTCCGGCTGCTTTACTGAGGGGCATCGGTCCGTACGTCGACAACAGACTCCGAAACAACGGAGCATTTTCTCAGCTACGTCGATCACAGGCATGCCACGCGTGCTCAAAAGGGAGAGAAGACATGAAGTCGATTAGAATGATGCTCGGCGGTGCTCTTGCTGCCATGGTATTTTCCGGTGCGGCGGTCGCTCAGGATGTCACGCTCAGGCTGCATCAGATGCTGCCGGCACAAGCGACCATCCCGGCCAAGGCGATCGAGCCCTGGGCCAAGGCGGTCGAGGAACAGTCGGGCGGTCGGCTCAAGTTCGAGCTCTATCCCGCCATGCAGCTCGGCGGCACGCCTCCGACTCTCTTCGATCAGGCCAAGGACGGCGTGGTCGACGTCATCTGGACCGTGCTGGGCTACACGCCCGGACGCTTCCCCAAGTCCGAAGTGTTCGAGCTGCCGTTCCTGATCACCAACGGCGAAGAAAGCTCGGTGGCGTTTCAGAAGTATGTGGAAGCCAACGCCATGGACGAATTTGCCGGCGTCCACCTGATCGCGGTCCATACCCACGGTCCGGGTCTCTTCCACACCGCAACCCCGATCACCAAGCTCGAAGATCTCAAGGGCATGAAGATCCGCGGCGGTTCCCGAGTCATCTCCGACATGCTGGGCCGGCTCGGGGCCGAACCCATCGGCATGCCGGTGCCGCAGGTTACCGAAGCGCTCTCCAAGGGCGTGATCACCGGCACGACCATTCCGTGGGAAGTGACGCCGGCGCTCAAGGTGGCCGAACTGGTCAAGAACCACACCGGTTTCTCGGGCGATCACGGCCTCTACAGCCAGACCTTCGCGATCGTCATGAACCTCGACAAGTACAATTCGCTGCCTGACGATCTCAAGGCCATCATCGACGCCAACTCCGGCGTCGAAGTTGCCCGCGCCTTCGGCAAGGCCATGGACGAGGGCGATGTGCGCGGCCTCCAGATCGCAACCGACCTGGGCAACAGCATCGTCACGCTCGACGAGGCGGAAACCGCGCGCTGGAAGGCCGCGGCCCAGCCCACGATCGACCAGTGGTTCACCGACATGCAGGCCGCAGGCATCGACGGCAAGGCGCTCTACGAGCAGGCCCAGGCACTTGTGGCCGCTGAATCGGGCATGTGAACTGCCTCCCAAGCCAAAGGGGGCGCTGCGGCGCCCCCTTTTTTTTGTCTGTCACCGGCAAGCCTGACGAATAGGTCTGAGTCGGCGCCGGTCGCGCTACGGGCGATACCCGACGTCGATCACCGCGTCACCGCCAGCGAGCCGCGAGACACAGGCGCACATGCGCTTGCCTGCCCGCTTTTCCTCTTCGCTGAAGAACACGTCGCGATGGTCGATCGGGCTTGCGTGTTCCAGCACCTCGACCGTGCAGAGCCCGCACTCTCCTCGCTTGCAGTCGTAGATCATTTCCACTCCTGCCCCGAGGAGGGCATCGAGCAGCGTCTGGTCGGCGCGCACGTCCACCGAGACATTGCGGCGCGCCACCTCGACCCGGAACGGGCCTTCGGCAAATTCGCCGCTGTCGCCGAACACTTCGTAGCGCAGGCGCCCCATCGGGCGGCCGGCGGCAAGCCACGCGGCCTTGACTGCGTTGAGCATGCGGATCGGCCCGCAGACATAGAGTTCGCCATCTGCCGCCAGCCCGGCGATCTCGGCAACGATGTCGATGCGGCGGTCCGCGTTGCCCGGGAAGAGCTCGATCCGCTCGCCCAACGCTGCTTCCAGATCGCTGGCGAAGGCCATCGCGTCGCGGTTGCGGCCGCCATAGACCATGCGGAACGGCAACCCGCGCTCGGCCAGCGCCAGGGCCATGCCATAGATCGGGGTCACCCCTATGCCGCCCGCCATCAGCAGGTAGCGCGAGGCCCGCCAGGAGAGTTCGAACCGGTTTTCCGGCACGGTCAGTTCGATCTCGTCGCCCTCCTTGAGGCTCCACATCAGGCGCGATCCGCCGCGGCTGTGCTCGTGCCGTTTGACCGCGACCCGGATGTGCCCGGCAGCCGAGGGCAGGCTGCTATAGGTCCGGGTGAGCGTGCCGTCGTCGTGCGCTATGCGGAAGTTGCAGTGCGAGCCAGGGTCGAATCTCGGCAGTGGGCCGTCCACGGCAAAATCGAGCAATTTTACATCCGCTGCGACCTCCGCGGCATGTACCAGCCGGGCGTGGCGCCACTCCATGTTGCTGCGCATCGAAATCCTTCCTGAATTGCCTTACCCGGTCACCAGCGCCAGCGCCGGCACACGGCGCATCAGGCTGCGGTCATGTTCGACGACGTATTCGAGGTTCTGCCGGGCCAGCCGGCCATGCTCGCGCGCCAGCGCTTCCGCCCGCCCGCCTTCACGCAGTTCGATGGCGTTGACGATGGCGCGGTGCTGCGCCTGACCCACGATCAGCGATCGCCTGAATTCGGGAACATCGGACTGTTTGTCCAGAAACGCGCTGGGCGAGGCGAAGGGGAGCCGTGTCACCCGCTCGATCTCCCGCCGGATAGTTTCGCTGCCCGCGAGTCGGGCCAACGCGTCGTGGAATTGGGCATTGAGTTCGACGTACCGGTCGAAGTGCATGTCCTCGGGCCGGTCGGCCATCGTCTCGTCCAGCGCGCTGACCAGATCCTTGATCGCGCGCAGCTTGGCCGGCGGCACGCCGCGCTCGGCTGCGAGGCGCGCTGCAGTGCCCTCGAGCACGCCGCGCAATTCGATGGCGTCGATCACCTCGTCCCTGGTGAAACTGCGCACCGCAAAGCCGCCCGAGGGGATGAGTTCGATCAGGCTCTCCTGCTCGAGCCGAGCCAGCGCTGCACGGATGGGCGTGCGCGAGATGCCGAGCTTTTCGGCGATGGCGATTTCCGACAGCCGTTCGCCGGGCCGCACCTGGCCGCTCAGAATGAGATCGCGCACGCCCATCAGGGCCTTGAGCGATTGCGACTGCGGCCGGCGTTGTGAAGCGAGCGCCATCTTCTACTCCGCCGCCATCTTTAGCGCCTGCTCGTCCGCGATCATGCCGTCGATGAGCTTGCGCGCCCACATCGAACCGGCGTCGATATTGAGGTTGTAGATGACGTGGTCGGGGTTGTTGTCGAGGGCGATCTGCTGTGCCTCGAGGATGCGCTCATCCTCGCGGAAAATGCCCGAAACACCCTCCCGCAACTCGTGCGTGCGCCGCTGTTCGGAGAGCTTGTAGTTGCGTGCAAAGGCCCAGAAATAGTGGCAGGTCTTGTCCGTCTCGGGCGTGATGGTGTTGAGCACGAAGCCGTTGACCCCCTGGCTGCGGTCGCCCTCGGGCGCGCCCGTGCCGGTGGGCGCCACGCCCACGTCGATGGCGATCGTCGCCGGCGCCTCGAAGTTGATGATCTGCCAGCGGTCGACATTGCCCGGCTTGCCCAGCTGCCCGCGCCAGAACGGCGGCGGATCGATGTCGAGCATCCAGCGCGTGATCGTGGCCGTGCGGTCCGAGTGGGTGGCGGTGAACGGCGCTTCGGCCACCGCCCGGTTGCCGATCGAGGAGCCGTGCACGTAGGTTTCGTGCGTCAGGTCCATCAGATTGTCGATTACCAGCCGGTAGTCGCACTTGGCGTGAATGAGCTTGCCGTCGGACGCCCATGCCGGGTCGTCGTTCCAGTGCAGGTCGGGGACCTTGGCCGGGTCGGCGAGCGCCGGGTCTCCCATCCACAGCCAGATGAACCGGTGCCGCTCGACCAGCGGATAGGATTTGACGCAAGCCGATGGATTGATCGTCTCCTGCGACGGCATGTATACACATCGTCCGGCATCGTCGAATTCGAGCCCGT
>Ga0214473_10008433_pt1 | contig 12180 bp, 13 predicted proteins | sample RVTome_7_FD_203509 | JGI IMG/M metagenome (GOLD analysis project Ga0214473, IMG submission 203509) | Soil microbial communities from uranium-contaminated site in the Upper Colorado River Basin, Wyoming, United States - RVT98D197 | ecosystem: Environmental > Terrestrial > Soil > Contaminated >... | reverse complement strand
CACCCTCTACCATCTTGATCAAATGCCACCTCTGCAACTGCTTCTGCCCCATGAGTATCTTTTCCGTTTCCATGGGGACATTTTAACTTTGCAGTTAATGGGGACATAATTACTTTGCTAACACACTGTTTAAAATATTCATTGCAATCCTCCAAAAAATTTGGTATAAAGAAAAAATGGAGCGCCGGGGAACTGCCCCCCGAACAACCAGGTGTAAACCCCAGTGTTGGCCCTAATCCGCGCCCCATGTATCGCCACGGCCCAAAGCTTCCGTCGCACCAACGATCATAGAAGCTTTGGGCCTTTCTGTTTTCGCCTCTTTCAGCGGCGATTTGATTCAATGACTGAAAGAAGCTAAGTCTCTTCTCACTTAATCACCCCCTTAATTCCTATGCCCCCAATTTACTTTCTGGCAGAACTCCTTGAGGTAATGTTTCTTTTTCCTTTATTTTAAACCTTCGTCCTTTTGCTGTTTTATCAACTTCAACTTCTTCCTTTCCAACCAGACGTTTGAGAGTTGATGAGATAGCCGTATACGGATTTTTGGATTTTGTTTTTAAGCCACCATCAACTAATGTTTTTTTGATTTCCACAACTGACCACCATCGGATTGGTTCATTCATGCACTTTAGAATTGCCTCTTGCAGTCCCATTTTTCGGAACCGAATAGCGTCTATCCCAATAGATTTATTTGCAGCTTTGTCTCCCGTTTCTTCTATCAGCATACCCAACACTAAATCAATTGCTTTAATCTTATCTCGACGTTCTTTTAATTTGTCTTCGAGTTCTTTCGCTTCTTTCAGGAACTTATTCCGAAGAGTACCGAGTGCTGTGGAGTCCATATTGTTTCACCTCCAAGGTTTAGTTTGTTACTATCTATTATACAGGTATGTTTGTATTTGTCAAGTAAAAAAACACGAATGTTATCGTTTTATAAAAAGTCAAACAGATGAGTTTTGAATTTCAGAAATCAACTACAAACTTGTTCATCCTTGGATTGAATAGGATTAAATTTGAATTGATTTCTTTTTAGGAAATTGCTATAATTTTATTCCAATGAAGATGCGAGAAAGGCTATATATAAAGGCACTCGAAAAAGCAATTTTCGACCTTCATCACTGGAAAGCAACGTGGATTGAATCTGTCGCAGTTAAAGAAGAATTTGAAGGAGAAACAGTCTGGGAGGGAGTTGTTCGGGTATTTGAGATTGATCACCCCAAATCTAAACTCTGCTACGCATGGTCTCACGGATTAGATAATTCCAAGAAGAGGCGTTTCTTTGCGGTACTTCATCAAGGATCTGTTGATTCACCTGAAGCGGCAGTAAGGGCGGCAATCGTTAGTGAATTTCGTAAAGGAAAAATGAAGTACAAATCATCTATGTAAATTTATACTCGCAGATTTCTGGACCATAAGGATTTTTTTCTTATATTCTATCGCTTGGATTAAAATCCTCCTTTTAGCTTCTGCAAGGTTCTTGTCTATTTTTTTACCAGTTTTCATCTATAAGCTCCTACTTTTTCAATAATTCTTTTATATCATTCATGAAATCAGATAATTTTGGCAGCGCTTTGACCCATTTCTTATAGATTTCATCAAGTCTGTCAACTTGATCCCTATCAAGTTCAATAATTCCTTTCTCATTTACAATGCTCATATTGGTTATCTTCATACCTACACCTGGTGACTTTTCTGCCATTTTCTTTGCTTCATAAGTAATTAAGATTCCTTCTTCTAATGAAATCCCTTGGTGACACTCTCGTGAGATAAGAGTATTTATAGCATGAGGAAGCCCAGATCCAATAGCATGGAATCCCACTGCGTCAAAGCAATTAGATGTTCCAGGGTTTACAATACCATAAATACTTGCTTTGCCTCTATTCGCACCACTTACCAATATATCCAGGCCATAATCGTACTGCTCCATTTGTGCTTGGATAGTCAATGCTACATCTGGAATCAACTCTCTTTGGACACGATAAAACTCACCTATATGCTGGAAGCCCCTTGGATTTAAAATCTTTTCTCTTATTTCTTTATCCCTGATAGTTTTGTAACAATGTTTTACTTTCTCAACTATTTCAGATACTTGAGGTGACTTTAACTGATGTATTTCGTCAACAACCATATTAAAAAGTTCTGTATGTGCCAAAGCATCGCCTGCGGTTAATGCTGCGCAACAATCTGAAAGAGTTGTCATTTTTCTTGTTGGATGTTCAAATTCTATGGACAACCCTTCGTTGGTTATCATACTATCTGTTGCGAGAACTGCATTCAAGCCATTGTTACAGATTAGTGCAATACATATGGTCATTATTCTATCCTTGAAATTTTCTTTAGCTAGGTCATATTACGAATCAGAGTAGTGGGCTATTTTGTTGTTACTAAGATGGTTTACTTATCACTTATTTAGATTTTTGTCAAACAAAATTTCTTGCGACCGAGTGATATTTTTACTCAGTCTAAAATTAATAATAACATTCAAAAAAGCTTAAAACAACGGGGTATAATACTTATTTTGGGCCTACTGTCAATTTAGATTAAGCAAGATATGTACCATTGAAGGTAATGTACAGAAAGAGAATGAAAATTCTATTGATGATTCGATAGGATATGTGATTTATAATAAGAAATTCAAATGAACCAAAAAAAATATTTATCGTAATTAAACCGGCAAAAATTGACCAGCAAATTTCAAATTAGGACACTACCCAAACAGGAATGAAAAATCAGTGGAAGGGGAGATTCCAGACGAATCCGTACTGGGCAGTATGACAAAATTACTTGCCCAAATCCTTGCCCCGGTTGGAAACCATAGAAAATAGGAGGACGAAAGTGACCAAGAAAAATAAGATACCTGACAAGTATCAAATATGGATTGACGTTCGAAAACGATACCATCTCTCTGACGTTCATATCCAGATGGCAAGAGAACTCGGCATGAATCCTAAGAAATTCGGAAAAATTGCGAATGAAAAGCAAGAGCCCTGGAAAGCACCGCTGCCTGCCTTCATAGAACATATTTATCTTAAACGTTTCGGCAGAAATAGGCCTGTTGACATTAAATCCATTGAGGAAATCTTCAGAGCAAAGGAAAAAAAGAAAGAAGAACAACGAAAGAGAAAAGAACTACAAAAAGAGGTTTGTCCATCAGATCAAAAAACAAACTCATTTGCATTAGAAAAGGCTTGACCTGACAAACGGTGTCAGGAATAGCCGGATGCGAAGCATCTACAAGTCAATACTGGGAGCCATACAGATAAATCGAAGGTTACGACTTGAAAGCGACCATACCGTCTTTTCACCGTCAAAGCCCCCTCTCAATTGACAGCGCTATTAGATGGGTACGGGCTTTTTTGTCAACTTATCAAGTCATCCAAATTTAAAGGCTTTGCTAAAACCTGCTGACCTGCTTGGGTTTTGCCAGTGTCGAATATGGCTCTCCAAAAATCGTAATTCTGCTTGCCCCCAAACACGGTTGCAGAGAGAGAGTGATTCACCCACAAGGAAAGAGCCGCGAGATTCTTGATGAGTTTACGTATCAGCCCCCACAACTCCGACGAGAACTTATGCTCGAACAGTTCATCATCTTCGATGATTTCTCCGCGCATGAGATAGTACCGTTTGATTAAGTTGTGAACATACCGAAGCCAGCCGTAAACGACTTCTTCTCTCGATATGCGCGTTGCCCTGAGATGGCCGTCGGGGATGTTTTCTCCCTTCCGAATCTTCTCTTCAACTTTGTCTGTGCCTAAGTCGAAGTCGTACTGGCCCTCAAAGATTTCTTCAGCGATGATGTTCATGAGTTCTACAAGTTGTTGTTTCTCTAAATCTCTTGGATTCTCGCCAATTTCAAGCCGGAGATTCATCGGAGTGAAAAGCGGGTCTTTCCTTATGAACGTTGAGAAAAACGTCTTTTCTATTGTGCTGTATGACAACGGTTTTTCCTTCGCGCGCCCACTAAACTCAACATATGCTTTCAGTCGATTCTGAGGATGATGTATCACCCCGACACGCATATCGTCCACGATATAGCGTCTGATTTCCCGATGCTCGCCCTTGAAGAATCCGAGTAAATCTTGTTCGGAGAAACTCAAGTCGTCTTCATGTCTGCTGGTAGCTTTACGGTATTCATCTACTTTTTCCCAGAAAATTTGGCTACCCAAGAAACGCTGAGTCGCTTTGTCAAACGCTATTTGCCGCAGAGATGTCCCAGCATTTGTATTAGCCTCCAACAAGACTTTGACGTCTGGATTCAGAAAAAGGCGAACCAAAAGATTTCGGGTGCCCAGCAGGATTTGGGATACGGCTTTATGCTGACCGTCAAACATTTTGGCTGTGATTTTCCCGTTCTTGATTTCACCCCATGCTAGCGAGACGTGCAATTGAGGGCGTCCATCAAGAAACTCTTCTACGAGTCCGCGAAGTCTTGCGCCAATAGCACGAGGATTGATTCGCTCATCGTGAAACACATACTCGACGGGGAGTTCCAGATAAACTGAGGCCATCCCCGATAATTTGTCGTGAAAGATCGGGACAACACGCTTGGCTATTCCCAATTCTGAAAGGGTGTATTCAAAAGTAATTGTATCCGCGTGCGTCGTGATTTCGTATTTACCGCCCCCTATCTCATTGAGAAAGTCTCCGAGGTTGGGACGATTGGGACCTTTGTCGCTGTGCAGCTCTTTGATTTTCTCGTATCTCGCCATGCAACGAGCAATGCGAAGGTCAGAGTCCGACTTATTCCGGTTGTGAAACTCGCAAGTTACGGCGTAGTTATTTTCGTCATCCTTGCCGCCTTTGGCGCGAGGAATGATGTGGTCTATTTCCAACTTATCCTTTGCAAGGTCAAGCGGTTCCTCGCCAATAAAGCAAAGTCCCCCTTGCATTTTGTGGAGTTTGGCAATCAGTTGAATGCGATTATCTGTCATTGAAGACTCCTTCCGATTGACAGGCTACTGCAGCTAAAAAAAGCCGCCGAACGCCTGAGATCAGCAGCGCGGGTTAACGCGTCCGCTGGAACGAATTAGGTGACATCCTTTTACACCTAGACTAATTATCATCTATCGTTTCCGTAACAATCTCCTGATCGGTGAAAACGCAAGTAGGATTTGCGCCGTATAATCTGTATCCATTTTATCAGTTTCAAACGGATAAAAATCGCAACCAATATATACATTAACCCACCAATTCTTGTTTTTATCTAGTAATCGAATCTCTTCGGGTATGTCTGCTGATGTTGCTTTTCCTACGTGTCTTTGAAACCAAATACGATCTATTAGATTATAAATCGTTTCGGAGCGACCATTGCCGTTATGTTCTCTGCCACTAATTCTAAAGCTAATAGGCCGCCTTACTGTTTCTGCACATGTGGGAAGCATGTTGTCTACAATAATAGGACAGTTAATAACAAGGTTAGGCCAATCCCAGCCCTTTCGATCCATACGCTCAGATTTCCTACATGCGATTTGTGAATCTTCGTATCCTTTCTCGATACTTATCCCTAGTGTTAATATTGGATGATGCTTCGAGATTTGTGCCACGAATTGAACCTCTGCGTAGTCGTAATGTCCTTCTCTCCACCATATAGTATGCCGAAATGCTGGGCCAACTGGATAGGATTTTCGATGCAATTTACTTTCTTCTATCCTAAGACCGTCGGCCAGGAGTTTTTTTATTTCCTCCGTTGGAGTGATTCGATTTGTACTAGAATCAAACCTAAAAAAACCTTGTTCTAACCATTTTCCTTCTAATAACATAACTGCCTCCATATTGATTTCTTCTTGTCACCTAACATTATATTTTATGTTGACGCTATATTTCCCTTAATGATCAAACCTTTCGGCGTCTAAAAGAGTCCCAAACGTCCTAAAATACCCTTACGGAAATCCTTTCCTGCAAGAAAAGATTATCATTAACAGTATCATATCGCATCCGCATAATTATTGAGAAAAATTATCTAGGCGTCACGAATAGGGCTGTCAATCATCGATTGTGGTTCGTAATATACACCACTCTTGATTTTTTTGGAAGTGAATCTTTCAGGAAGAACCTGACACAAGGTTTGAAGGTTTTCGTCAGATCAAACCTTTACAACTCATAATGTGAGGAGGCAAACTGAAAGAACCATATCCTAAAGGTTCTCACTTTGAACATATTCGTATGGGTTAGGGTGATTTAACTCTCTGTGCTCTTTTTGAACTGTATAGCCGATTGTCTCATAACCTTTGATGCGCTTCCTATTCATCTGGAGAGAACAGATCTCATAAAGTTCTTCAGGCTAAACTTCATGATAACAATGGACCAGCCGTGAACCTTGCATGGAAGGGCAGTGGAAAGGTTTGTCTGGGCTGTGTGATCTCGTTAGGCCGCCTTATTCCTTGCCTTCCGGAGTGCCGGAGACTTCTCCTCAATTCTATGCATGGCGTCTCTGTCGTATACCTTCTCACCGCAGTCCGGGCACTCGTAGAAGGATAAGGAAGGCACAGAGTACGCCTTGCCTTGGTACTCACCTCTCCAGACCTTCTTCACTCTTTTGATCCCGCCACTTCCGCATGTCGGACATGTCTTAATTTCTAACTCGATATTCATAAGACCTCACATTGCTCTCTTGGATGAAATTAAAAATATGGTATCAATTTAGCGGTTTGAATAAAACTTTTTAAAATCCCTCCTTCCTCCCTTTGCCAAAGGGAGGAGGAAATATTTCCCCCTTTTGACAAAGGGGGATGAAGGGGGATTAGATCAGTTTTTTCAAAGAGTATTATATTATACCGGTAGACCTTCAAGATTAGTGCTTTGGATACCTTGTCACAGCCTAAAGATCCTCATTGGGGGACATATTCGTATTCCTCAGGTTGCCGGCTTAAGTCGTTGTTCTCCCTTTGAATTGTATAGCCAATTGCTTCATATCCTTTAAGTCGTTTCTTATACATCCGCATTAGTGTTGGGATATAGATATCAACGTAATCATAAACCTGTACCACCTGTTTGCTATCGTGAAGTCGGTGTAGACGCCCAATATGGTCTGGATCATTAGTCAAGAATAAAGATTTGCTCGCCTGACGTTATCCAGACGATGGCTTTCATAGCAATCCAACGATGGGTTAGGTGCCAGGAGCTTGATAACTTTTACATGGGTTCGCGAAACAATGAAAAACCAACACAAGTTCAGGGTTCGAAGAGTCCACCATCTCTGATTTCCGCCAGACATTCCTCAAGAGACAGGCCGTTTCCAATCTCCCACCACTTGCCCGTATGACGCATGTATGACAAGTTAAACCTGCTCTGTCGACCGCCACCGCCGGAGTATTCCAGGCGAGCAAACCCTGTGTCAAAAAAAGGCGATAGTGCATTTGGACCTGGACAGGCATACTTGGCACAGAAATAGAAGTAGTTACGATGCCATTTGGTGTAGATGTCAACAATATAGTTCCACTTCACATTTTTGGGTGGTGGCTTAATGTGTTCCGGCTTCAGGATGTCCTTTACCAGTCCCGTTGCTTTCGCCTCCACTCCCACCTTGACGGCATCAGGTGTTTTTGGCTTTGGTGGGCTGTAAACCCACATCTTTTGTCTCATCGAATTTTAAAGGTTAACCTAAGACCTTTTCATTCTCACCCTATCTATTGTTTACAAACCACACCGAATAATTACTTCTCCTGGGGGGACTTTCTTGTCTGTTCGCTAACCCATTGCTGAAGATTGGCAAAGGACTTGATGGTTGAAGAGCCCTCGATGGTTTTAACGGCAATCTCCTGTACCTGCTGGTAGGCCTTTTCCAATTGTTGGGAGAGTTTAGAAATCTGTTCGTTCTGTTCTTTTACACTTTTTTCAAGAGATTCAATTCGGGTAGCAAGAACATTTCGCTCCCCGACAAACTCTTTTCTCTGCAACTCCTCTCTGTTCTTAGCTTCCAGATTCAACTTTTCTGTTGTCTCTTTGATGGCTTTGGCAACAGCGGTTTCCATCTCTTTGGGAAAGACACTGGCCTTCTTCCTTAGCTCATTCAATTCATCTTCCCGTCCGGCAATGGCTTTTTCTCTTTCCTTTAACTCACTTTCCATCTGCTCTTTTTTGATCTGGATTTCCTTTTCCAATTTCGACTTTTCATCTTCAAATTTATCCTTGGTTAACTTTTGCTCTCTTTTAAAAGAATATTCGTAATCGTCTTTCTCTCTTTCGCGCCTCTTCTTTTCCGTCATATCCCGTTCCTTGATCTCTTCCTCATATTCCTTTTTCTCTTGCTCCCGCTGAGCCCGGAGAGCCTCAATCTCTTGACTTAATGCTTCCTTCTTCTCAGCCATCTCGAGTTCAAATGTCTGCCGTTTCTGATTTTGAGATTCAATTAAGGCCGCCAGAGTCACAGCCGATTTTTCAATCTCATAAAGTTCCTGAAGCTCTTTTTCCTTCAATACGATTGCGTTCTGAATCGCTTTGAATTTACCAATCTCTTCCTCCAGACGGTCAGAAATTTGAGCGAGCATCTTTCCTGTTTCTATCTTCAGATTGCTGGTCTCCCTGGCAATCCCTTCTGATGACAAAGATTCTGCAACCTGAATCACCTCCTTCGCCTTCTTTTCCTCAAGTTTCTTTTCCGGCTTCAGTTCGGCCTCTCTCTGGGCTTCCAGTTGTTTCAAAACCGCATTGTACGCTTCCAACATCTCCTGTTTGGTACTTGATAAAGAAAGCTTTTTGGGTTGAAATTTTTTCTCTTCCATAGTTTTATCCTTTCTCTAAATAAGTTGATGTTGAGGTTTTTAAAACATCAGAGTTTATTATCATGCATTCACCTATTCCGATATTACCTCTTGCCTGACTGGTGATTGCCATGATGACAATGTCTCGAGAAGTATCGTTATATGTACTAGAGCTTATAATGACTGCGGGACGCTTCTTAGCGGTGGTTTGGTCGCTAAAGGGGAAAGGGACAAGAACAACATCTCCTCTATTATAATGTGTCATAAATAGCATCCTCCTCATTGTCCCAAACCCTCTTAAAGGATTTGGTAGACAACTCCTGAGAAGACCTTACAAGAAGATTCCTTTCCCCTTTACTTTCCAAGAATTGAATAAAGTCAAAAACCTCCGCAAGAATATCTTCAGGCAATTTATCAATCTCTTTTTTGATCAACTCTTTAACTAACATTTCAGTCGCCTCCTTTTAAAGCCGATTATACTACCTGCTCCCCACCTTCTCAAGCCTCTCCTTTACGAGCTCTATAACTGCTTTGTAGACAGCATTCCGCAAGTTCATTCCGCTTCATAAATTCTTTTTAATTCTCGGTCCCCCCTTAATTGCGGTAGTCAGAATCTCGGGTCTAATCTAAGAACCCTGTTTTCAATTCAATTACCTTTTCTCAATAAATTCTTCTACTTCTCTTTTAACTTTCTCCAAAAGTTCTTTTGCTTTTTTACGTGCTTGGTGAGATTGGAGGACTAAATCAGCAATTTTTTGCTGGGTGGATTTCGTAAGAATGGGAACTTGTAATTTTTTAATTTGTTCTGCTTTCCAGTGAGAGATAACCGACCCCCCAGCGTCCCGTTCAATTTGCATTTGACCAATGACAGAATTAATACAAAGAGCTAAATATTCACCTTCAATATCTTCCTTAAGTTTTAACCTGATAATTCCTCCCGCGATTATGCCTTCAACAGATTCCCTCAACACACAGGCAATACCAGGAGTTGCATCCTTAGTAAGTAAAATTTCCCCAGTTTTTGGTTCAATATCCTTTCTCAATGTTTGATACAATTCTTCGCTTAAATATTTTTGATCTTTATCAATTAGACCATATTTAGAAATATTGCTAACACGAATAAATATTTTCCCTTCGTTTTGATATTCATCACTTCCCGGTTCAAATCCTTTGCTCAAGGAAACTAAATCACCGAGTAATTTTACATTTTGGTTTTTAATTTTCTCTATTATTTTCTCATATTTCGGTTGGAAATACTCGGCATCGGCACGGTGGGCAGATTTAACATCTGAGAGGTTGACTACATAAGATAGCATCTCCTCCAGTTTAAAATCTTTTAATCCCAACTTCTCCAGAAGCAAATCTTCGGCTTGGGAATAAAGGGATTTTGAAATCTGTAATTGATCGAGTCCTTCCTTATAAATTTTGTCTATTCTATTTATAAAACTTTCCGGGAAAATCGGTACCAGCAAAGATTTTGTCTGCCAAATGAAGATATGCTGTTGCACGCTCCCCACCGGCAGCCTTAAAACTTGCATACGCCCGTATTTCGAATTCAAAAAGGCCGTCAGGCTATATGGAGACAACTTCCCTTTAAGTTTGATTTTTACAATATCTTGATTTGAATTAAGTTTTGGTGGAATCTTGTAGGCAACTGCAGCATTACCAACAGATCCAGACATTGATAGCAGGACTTGTTCCTCCTGTATCCTTGATTTTTTCAATATTTCATCTGTTTTATTGCTTATGTATCTTGCACCTTCGTAACTAATGAATCCTTCCTTAATATTTTCAGCAACTATAAAGGGAATGCCATCATCCTGCCATTCAATAAAATTTGTGAGAGCATATGCCCCAAAACTTACTATGCTTTCAGAAATGCCTTCCAGTGTTTCATGAGGCAATGACTTCATCTTTCCCGCAACTTCTAAATAATCCGGCTGATAATACTCTGCGTCCAGCCGATGTCGTCGTTCAAGTTTGGATTTTTGGATAATGGAATAGGTTATCATTTATTCCACCATTCGAATTTTTCTTTTTTTGCAAATTTTATAAATGCTTCAGCAATCTCGTCTAAGTCATCATCGAGTCCTAATTTTCCTTCAGTTTCAAAGATACCCCCTTCGGATTTGATTCTTCGTCCTTTTTCGTCCAGGAAAATATATTCTCCGGAGGTATCCTTGCCCGATTTCTTGGAAACCGCCATAAATATAGGATAATCCCTCAAAGGCTCTTCATCTTCTTTCCATTTCTGCAAGAATAAAACCGATGTCTTGGTTCCTGTGCCCTTAGCCGGCGCTGGGAGTTTAAAGGTATTTCCTTCCAGGCCCACTGCTGCCAGGATTCTCGCCTTCTCGAAAAGCCATAATCTGATCCATTCCATATTGGTGTTATTATAGACTCCCTGGGGCAAAACAATTGCCATCCTTCCACTCGGACGCAGTGAATCTAAAGACCGTTCTATGAAAAGTAAATGCCGTTCCACTTTTTGCTTAAGTTTACCGTTCTTTTTGGCAAATTCATATTGACGCAGAAGGCCGGAATCTGTAATCTCTCCAGCGAAAGGAGGATTCGTCATCAATATATCAAACTTAAGATACCGATATGTCTTTCTATTTTCCTCATCCTGCTTTGGATTATTAAAAGGTCTCAGAAGCGATTTCAAGCGGGACCTTGCCTCCTCGGCTTGCTCACCAATCCAATCTCTGCCGTCTAAGGAGTTACGTTTAAAAATATTGTGTCTCCCATCACCAGCAATCAGCATTAAGGCTTGGGATATACGGCGCATATTATCATCAAAATCAATCCCATAGAGATAGCGATTAGCATATTTTTGTTTTGCTGTCTGTGATGCAGATTTTAAATCAATATCCCAAACCCAATACATCGTATGAAGTAAAAACCCTCCAGACCCACAGGCTGGATCAATAATATACTCGTCTTTTTGGGGATTAAGCATTTTAACGCACATTTTAATCACATTGCGTGGTGTAAAGTACTGCCCCTTCTGGCCTTTAGAAACTTCAGCAATTAAATGTTCAAAAGCACGGTCTATGATTTCCAATTCCTCCCTACCCGAACCAAAGAATTTCTTATCTTCCAAAAAGGGGACGCAGATTTGAAGTTGTTCCGGTGTTAAATCAATTTTTGCTAAAGGATTAAAAATATCTTCCCATTCTTTAATTGCACCCTTAAAAAGCTCATCATTAATTATTGCAAAAGTCTTCTTAGGTTCTTTATATTGTCTAAAATGGACTTCCTTTTTCATCCTGAAATTTTTTGCTTGGTCTTCGTCATAGAGTTTCGCATAGATTAATTTAAAAACTTCCTCAAATACATTAACACCAGCTTGTGCCAAGACCATTTCTTCGAGTCGGGAAATAACGAAAGACAAATCGAACTTTTCTTGTAGTTCGTCATAGGATCTCTTCTCCTCAAAAAGGTCATCCCATGTCTGATTAACATTGGGAATATCTGAAAG
>Ga0214473_10008432_pt1 | contig 12181 bp, 11 predicted proteins | sample RVTome_7_FD_203509 | JGI IMG/M metagenome (GOLD analysis project Ga0214473, IMG submission 203509) | Soil microbial communities from uranium-contaminated site in the Upper Colorado River Basin, Wyoming, United States - RVT98D197 | ecosystem: Environmental > Terrestrial > Soil > Contaminated >... | reverse complement strand
GAGCTGGCCCGTGTGCTGCGGCCGCAGGGGCGGCTGGTCATCCTGACGCCCAACCGCCTCCACTACGTGCCGCTGCTCGCCTCGCTTCTCCCCCACCCCTTCCAGCACATCATGGCCCGCGGCCGCGGATTGGCCCTGCGCGAGGTGTATCCCACTCGCTATCGGGCCAACACGCCCCGCCGCCTGCGCCGCCTGGCGCGAGAGGCCAACCTGCGAGTGGCGGAACTCCACCAGTTCGAGACGGCGCCTGTCTACCTGTCCTTCAACCCGCTGGCCTTCGCCCTGGGCGCCGCCTACGAGAAGGTGGTGAACCGCATCCCGGCCCTGGCCTCGCTGCGGGTGAACATGCTGGCGGTGCTGCGCAAGGGCCGGCCACCCGTGTAGGGGCGCTGCTTGCCGCGCCCTATCGGCGAAGCTCGCGCAATGGCTTACTGCGGAGGGGGCTCCATAGGGGGCGCCGGCGGCACGTAGGCCAGGCGGTTCTCTAGCTCGCCCTGGTTCTGCAGCAGCCAGGCCTCGCATTCCGGACAGAGGTTCCTCACCTTAAGCCACCCTTCGTCGGTTGGCGCCAGGAGTAGGTGCGCAGTCACGAGGCCCAGGGCTGCGCTCCGCTTCTCCTCATCGCTGGCCTGGCGCTGAACGGCGTCGCTCAACGCGGCCTCGAAGGCATCGGCGGCCGCCTGCATCCTGTCCGGAAACAGGATTGTGCAGTCCGTGTAGGTGCCTTCGCCCGTGCGACAGAGCACCAGCGGTAGCGACGGCGACGCGGCGTAGCTCAGGTCGGTGAAGTAGGCCAGCCTATCGTCCCAAGCGTCCAGTTCCGGTACGCCGTCGCCGTCCAGGTCTTCGACGCCTACGACGCCGCCGTTCCCCAGCGAGAACCAGTCGTCCAATTGGATGCCGCTGGGCCCCTCACTGAAGACCAGATACTCGGAGCAGCAGTGGGCGCCGCCGGTGAAGTGGAACACTATGACGTCCTCAACGCCATCCGCATCCAAATCGGCGACGGAGTTTACGTCCCACCTCTCAAGTTGGGTCCACTGAGGGTCGACCGAGACGATGGTGTGCGTGTTGCCCAGACCGTCCTCCAGCACAATGTCGACCTGTGTCCCGTTGGGCACCTCAGAGACACTCCACTGCGGCTGGAGGGCCTGCTGAGTCGGCGCCGGGGGCTGCGCCGTGGGCGACGGGGGTTGCTGCGTCACCACCGGCGCCCGGACCGTAGGAATGCCATCCGAGGCCCCCGCCGTGGCCGTGCCCGCCACTGTGGCCGTTCGCACCGCGGTCGCCGTCGGGCTGGCGGTGCCGGCCTCTTCTTCCTCGCCCTCGCAGGCGACGAGCATCGCCGCGACCGCTATCGCCGCTATGCCCAGGCTGAGCCATCGGCGCATGACCGGCCTCCCTTCACTGTGAAAGCGCCACCATTATGCACCAAGGGCCGCAAATCGCAAAGGCATCCGCAGGCGTCCGTGAGCAGCCCATCCGCGTTGATCCTTGGATAGCCAGACCGTATGATCGCTCTACCACCCAGAGAGGGCCTGGCCATTCAGAGAGGGTCGTATGGACATCCCTAAGGACAAGCTCGTCCAGATGTACGAGACGATGGTCACCATCCGCCAGTTCGAGGAGGGGGTGGCCAAACTGATGCGCGACGGCAAGACCCCCGGCATCGCCCACCTCTATGCCGGCGAGGAGGCGGTGGGTGTGGGCGTGTGCTCCCTCCTCACCAAGGACGACTACATCGCCAGCAGCCACCGCGGCCATGGCCACCTCATCGCCAAGGGGGGCGACCCCAAAGGCATGTACGCCGAGCTGTTGGGCCGCTCTCCGGGCTACTGCCACGGCAAGGGCGGCTCCATGCACATCGCCGACCTGGACCTGGGAATGCTGGGCGCCAACGGCATCGTCGGGGCGCAGGGTCCCATCTCCGTGGGAGCTGCCTTCGCCGCTCGGTACAAGGGAACGGGCGGCGTCAGCGTGTGCTTCTTCGGCGACGGCGCCACAAACCAGGGCGCCATCCACGAGGCGATGAACCTGGCCGCCGTCCTCAAGCTGCCCGTCATCTTCGTCTGCGAGAACAATCTCTACGGCGAGTGGACGCGCCAAGACCGCCACCAGACCGTCAACGACGTGTCCGAGCGCGCCAAGGCCTACAACATGCCCGGCGTGACGGTCGACGGCATGGACATCCTGGCGGTGCGCCAGGTGGTGAGCGAGGCCGTCGAGCGTGCCCGCCGCGGCGAAGGGCCTTCCCTTGTCGAGTGCAAGACCTATCGCTTCTACGACCATCAGGGAGTCGGCGACGGCTCCACCGACCGCCCGCCCGAGGAGATCGCCGAGTGGAAAACCCGCGACCCCATCCCTCGCTTCCGGATCCACCTCGTCGAGACGGAGACTCTCACCGAGGCCGAGGCGGCGGAGATCGAGCAGCGGGTGGCAACCCGTATCGAGGAGGCCCTCGCTTTCGCTGAGGCTGCGCCGCTGCCCACGCCGGACGTCCTTCTGGACGACGTTTACGCCTAGGGGAAAATGCCATGCGCCAGACGATCTACATGATGGCCATCAACGAAGCCCTGACCCAGGAGATGGAACGCGACCCGACAGTGTTCATCGCTGGCGAGGACGTGGGCCAGCACCCCGCCTTCGGCATCACCCTCGGCCTGCGCGACAAGTTCGGGCCCGAGCGAGTAGTGGACACCCCCATATCGGAGACGGCCATCCTGGGGCTGGCCGTGGGCGCCGCCGCCGCCGGTCTCCGCCCCGTGGCGGAGATCATGTTCATGGACTTCCTGGGCGTCTGCCTGGACCAGGTCATCAACCAGATGGCCAAGATGCGTTACATGTTCGGCGGCAAGGCCCGCCTGCCCATCGTCGTGCGGGCCGCCTGCGGCGGCGGCTACCGCCTGGCAGCGCAGCACTCGCAGAGCCTGGAGGCCATCCTCTGTCACATCCCCGGCCTCAAGGTGGTGATGCCCGCCACCCCCTACGACGCCAAGGGCCTCCTCATCTCCTCCATCCGCGACGACAACCCCGTGATCTTCCTGGAGCACAAGAAGTGCTACACCATCCCCGGCGAGGTCCCCGAGGAGCCGTACGAGGTGCCCCTGGGTGTCGCCGAGGTCCGCCGGCCAGGCAGCGACGTGACGATAGTCGCCACCTCCTACATGGTGCACGAAGCCCTGCGTGCAGCCGATCAGCTCGCCCAGCAGGGCATCGAGGCGGAGGTCATCGACCCGCGTACCGTCTCCCCACTGGACATGGACACGATACTCGCCTCGGTGCGCAAGACCCATCGCGTCGTCGTCGTGCACGAGGCGGTCAAGTTCTGCGGCATCGGCGCCGAGATCGCCGCCCAGATCGCCGAGGACGCGTTCTCGTCCCTGGAGGCGGCGCCGGTGCGCGTTGGCGCCCCGTTCTGCCCCGTGCCCTTCAGCCCACCGCTGGAGGACGCCTCTCTCCCCAACGCCCAGAAGATCGTCGACGCCGTCCTGCCGATGGCGCCGGCCAAAGTCTGACGCAGAGGGTCACGGGCCGAGGGTCAAGGGATCAGGGGGCTAGCTCACCGGTTCGTTTGTTGGTGGGCGGGTCTCTAGGCCCCCGCCTGGCAATGGAGAAAATGAACCCACATATGCATGTCCAACCCCTGGGAATGTAGGGGAGGCCTGAAGGCCTCCGGCGGGCGACCTAAAGGTCGCCCCTACAATCCCTCGCCCCATTCGAGGCCTTCTCCCCGCCAATACCACGAGGCGAGCGAGTATGCCCGGCGGCAGCAACGTTCCCTCTCCACCGGCGAGCCTGACTGCTCCTAACACTTAGTAGCCTTCTTCACCCTGACCCGTGACCCTTGACCCTCGGGAATACTTGACATTCTTGACCGACTTTATATTATACTGTTTGTACTAAACTTTTAGGAGGTGACCCGTGGCTGACAACTACGCTCATCCCGAGGTACTGGTGGACACAGAGTGGGCCGCCAAGCACCTCAAGGACTCCAAGATCCGCTTCGTGGAGGTGGATGTCGACTTCTCCGTCTACGAGAGCGGCCACATCCCCGGCGCTCTAGGCTGGCACTGGAAGGAGGAGCTGGAGACCCAGATCCGCCGTAACGTCGCCAGCCGCGACGAGCTCCAGGACCTGCTTAGCCGCTCCGGCATCAGCCCCGACACCACCGTCGTCCTCTACGGCGACAGCAGCAACTGGTTCGCCGCCTACGCCTTCTGGCTCCTCAAGTACCACGGCCACAACGATGTCCGCCTGCTGAACGGCGGACGCCAGAAGTGGCAGGCGGAGGGACGCCCCACGACCACCGAGCGCCCAACCTACCCGCGCGCCGCCTACAGCGGCAACGGCCCCGACTCTAGCATCCGCGCCCTGCGCGACTTCATCCTGCCGCGCGTGAGCCAGGCCGGCGTGGTGCTGGTGGACGTGCGATCGCCCAAGGAGTACAAGGGCGAGCTACTGGCCCCTGAACACCTGCCCCAGGAGGGCGCCCAGCGCGGCGGTCACATCCCGGGCGCAAGGAACATCGTTTGGTCAGAGGCGGTGCGCGAGGACGGCACCTTCAAGTCCGCCGACGAGCTTCGGGCCCTCTACGGGAGCCAGGACGTCACCCCGGACAAGGAGGTCATCGCCTACTGCCGCATCGGCGAGCGGTCGTCCCACACGTGGTTCGTCCTGAAGTACCTCCTGGGCTACCCTCACGTGCGCAACTACGACGGCTCCTGGACGGAGTGGGGCAGCCTCATCGACGCGCCAATCGAGCGATAGGCATAGCGGGCATCAGCCAGAGGCCTGCCTGCCGGCAGGCAGGCTGATCCGCCACCGGTGGAGACAGCACCGCGCACCTGTCTCCCAAACGCAAGCGGGGCGCCCCGTATGGAATCGGGGCGCCCCGCTCACTTTGCGCGGCTCGCTCTCACCTTGCCCGAGCGTGCTGTCGCCCGTATGCCTGCTTCAGAGTCTCAATGTCGATCTTCTTCATCTGAAGCATTGCCTTCATCACTCTTTGGGCTCTCTCAGCATCCTTGTCCTGCAACATCTCCATTAGAGCAGTAGGAACGATCTGCCACGACACCCCATACTTGTCTTTGAGCCAGCCGCATTGCTCTTCTTCTCCGCCCTCGGAGAGCTTCTCCCACAGCTCGTCCACCTCTTCCTGCGTCTCGCAGTTCACGAAGAACGATATGGCCTCGGTGAACTTGAACATCGGACCGCCGTTCAGCGCTGTGAATTCTTGGCCGTCGAGTTGGAACGTCACGGTCATTACTGTACCTGCAGGCCCTGGCCCTTCTTCACCATAGCGCGAGATGTTCAGGATCTTCGAATTCTTGAAGATGGAGGTGTAGAGATTCGCTGCCTCCTCAGCCTTGCCGTCGAACCACAGGAATGGGGTGATCTTCTGCATGGATCTCCCTCCTATTCTCCTAATGACAGCTATCTGCAAACATCCCGTCCGGGTTCCGGCTCCAGATCCACGCGTGAAGGTGGTAGTGCAGAGGCAAGCCATGGTGGGCAGGCATAGGACCCGCGAAGGGTACATCGAACAAAGTCGGCCTGTCGTCATCTGTCGCGGGATCCCCATCGACATCCGGCTTGATGTACCCGACGCCGGCTAATTGCAAGCGCCCCTCGCTATCGGGCCTGTAGAGGAGGCCTTCGGGCTCCCAGGCTCGCACCCTGTCATCAACCAGCGAAAGGTTCAGGTAGTGGACGACATGCATTTCCCCGTCCGGCATGTCCGTGCAAGGCGGGATCGGAACGTAGCCGTCCGCGACAGCTTCGTCGACCTGGTGATAAGGGAAGGTAGCAAGTCGGGCAAGCGCCAGCTCTATCCTAAAGCGCAGGGAACCCGTGTTCCCGTCTGCCGCTTCGGCTCTGTCGCCGTCGACAATGCTGACCGCTGCAATTGCGACCAGCGTTCCTATCACGATTAGGCCCGCCGCCACGCTCGCCGCAGCTCGCCATCGCATGGCACCCTCCACTTAGCTTCCGCAGCCGACGCCTTCGGCAACCGCGGCTCCCCGCCGGCGGCCCCGCGCCCTCGGTGCCTTGACGCCGGCGAACGTCACACCGTGCGTGTCGAAGTCTTTGGCGTCGGACTCGTGTTTGGAGCCGGAGAACACGTCCACCTGCCGGCCCCAGCGGACCTGCGCGAAGCCTACCTCGTCCAGCACAAATCGCCACTCTGCTTCCAGCAGAGCGCCGGCGATTCAGCCGGACCAGAGGTCGATGTCGTCCTTCGCGTCCTGGGGCACCTCTTTGTGCACGACGATGTCGGCGATCTGGAAACGCCCGCCCGGCTTCAGCACCCGGTACACCTCACGCATCACGGCCATCTTGTCCGGGCAGAGGTTGATTACGCCGTTGCTGATGACCACGTCGACGGACTCGCTGGCAACCGGGAGGTCCTCGGCGAATCCATGGCGCGCCTCGACGTTCTTCACGCCGAGGGCGACGGCGCCAGCCCGCGTCTTGTCCAGCATCGCCTCCGTCATGTCGACGGCGATCACGCGCCCCCGCGGCCCCACCTGTCGCGCCGCCTGGAGCGTGTCGAAGCCGGCGCCGCAGCCGATGTCCAGCACCGCCTCACCTTCCGCCAGCCGTCCCATGGAGAAGGGGTTCCCCGTGCCGGCGAAGGACTCGACGGTGGACGGAGGGAGCCGGTCCACGTCGGCGTCGTCGTAGCCCAGCATCGCCGCCAGGGGGCGGCCTGTGTGGAAGTGGAAGCCCTTCTCGGGCTCCAGGGCCACCTCCGTATACTTGGCCTTGATCTGCCGCCGCAGCTGCCCCCGGTCTACTCCGGCCGCGAGAACCTGTTGCGCCATCTCGGCCCTCCTACCAGCCTCGGCCCCCGGCTACTGGGCCGCCGGCTTGATGTTCTGGTTCATGTGGAAGAGGTTCTTGGGGTCGTACTTTCGCTTGATCTCCGCCAGCCTGGCGTAGTTCTCTCCATAGCTGGCCTTGATCCGATCCTCACCCTCGTCTTCACCCATCATGTTCACATAAGTTCCGCCGGCAGAGTATGGATGCAGGGCCGACCAGTAGTCCTGCACCCAGGCCTTGTTCTTGGGCGTGTCCGCCGGATCCGGGTACACCGCGGCGATGACCTCCACAAAGTTCGCATCGCGGTAGCTGAAGGCTGTGTCATTCTTGCCAACGCGGTGCACGGCGCCGCTGACGGCGTAGATGTGCACGGCTGTGTTGAACGTAGGGACACCCGGCCCATACTTAACGTTGGCATCGATGGCCCCGTCGCTCAGCTCGTTCAGGAAGTCGGCCTTCCAGTACTGTTGGAGCCCAGCAGGCAGCAGCGAGTCAAACATGCTCTGGAGCGCGGGGAACGGCATCGGACCCACAAGCTCGAACAGGGGCGGGCCGAACTCTCGCAGCGGCCGAACGGCCTGTTCCGCCTGCTCCATGGGACCGAAGTAGGAGCACACGACGCCACAGACGGTCTTGTTGTGCAGGTGCTCGGGGAATGGCGGCCCCGGCGGCACGATCAGGTAGGCGAAGAACGCGTTCACGTCCTCCGGCGCCTGAGCCATGAAGTCGCGGTACATGCGCAGGGCGTCCCGCGACTGCTCTAGCGGGTAGAGTATCGCCCCGGCGAAAATCGAGCTCACCGGGTGCGCCCTGAACTCAAAAGAGGTCACGACACCGAAGTTGCCGCTGCCGCCGCGCAGCGCCCAGAAGAGATCCGCATTCTCTTCAGCGCTGGCGGTGAGGAAGCGACCGTCGGCGGTGACCACGTCAGCCGAAATCAGGTTATCGCATGATAGGCCGTACTTGCGAGCGAGGTAACCGATGCCCCCACCCAGCGTGAGCCCGCCGACGCCCGTTGTGGAGATGATGCCTCCTGGCACCGCCAACCCAAAGGCGTGCGTCGCGTGGTCGACATCGCCCCAGGTGCATCCTCCCTCAACCCGCACGGTGCGGTTCTTCGGGTCCACCCGGATGCCCTTCATGCGCGACATGTCGATGACGAGTCCGTCATCACAAACGCCGAAGCCGGGGGCGCTGTGGCTCCCGCCACGGACGGCCAGCGTCAGTTCGTTTTCGCGCGCGAAGTCCACCGCGCTCATAACGTCCCCGACGTTGGCGCACCGCACGATGAAGCGCGGACGACGGTCGATCATGCCGTTGTGCACCTTGCGGGCGGCCTCGTAGCCCTCGTCCCCGGGGACGATAAGTTCCCCTCGCAAGCTCGTCCTGAAGGTCTCGACGGCAGGCTGCTTCACGTCTGTGGTCATGATCCCTCCTCCTGAACCTCGGGCCTTTTCTTTACTCCGCTGTACAAGAATATTCCAGCTTAACCCCCAGAGCATCAGCCTGTCAACAGCGAATCGCGCCTGGGCGGCCCGGAGTTCTCACCTGTGCAAAAGGGGGCGCCCCAATCCAATCGGGGCGCCCCCTGCCACCCGCGTGGGTTGGCAGCTTTGCCTCTTATCTCGGCTTGATGTTCTGGTTCATGTGGAAGAGGTTTGTCGGGTCGTACTTGCGCTTGATCTCCACCAGCCTGGGGTAGTTGTCCCGGTAACTGGCCGCGACGCGCTCCTCACCCTCGTCCATCAGGAAATTGACGTACGCCCCTCCGGCGGAATAAGGATGCAGCGCTTCCCAGTAGGCGCGCACCCACTCGCTGTTCCTGGGCGTGTCCGCCGGATCGGGAGACGCGGCATCGATCACGTGGACAAAGTTCGCCTCACGATAACTCCAGGCGGTATCTTTCTTTCCAACTCTGTGGGCTGCTCCGCTGATCGAGAAAATGTGCACGCCGGAGTAGAAGTTGGGGACTCCGGGCGCGTACCTGGCGTGCTCCGCGATCACCTCGTCGCTCAGCTCCATCACGAAATCAGCCTTCCAGTAGTTGTAGAGGCCGGGCGGAGTAGTGGGGTCGAACACGCTCTGGAGCATTGGGAAAGGCACGGGGCCGACGTGCTCGAAAGCAGGCTGCCCGAACTGCCGCAGGGGTCGGGTGACCTCTTCACCCTTCTCCAGCGGTCCGGTGTAGCAGGGGATGGCCCCAAGCATGTGCTTGTTGTGCAGGTGCTCCGGGAACGGCGGCCCCGGCGGGACCACGATCAGGGCGAGAAAGACGTTCAGTTCTTCCGAAGCGTCCCTGATGAACTCCCGGCAGAACTTCATAGCGTCCGGCGCCTGGTCCAGGGTCCACAGTATCGGCCCGGCGAAGACCGTGCCCACGGGATGCGCCCTGAACTCGAAGGATGTCACGACGCCGAAGTTGCCGCCGCCGCCGCGCAGGGCCCAGAAGAGGTCCGCGTTCTCCTCGGCGTTGGCCGTGAGAAAACGCCCGTCGGCCGTGACAACGTCGGCCGAGATCAGGTTGTCGCAGGACAGACCAAAGCGCCGAGTCAGGTGCCCGATGCCGCCGCCCAGGGTCAGGCCGCCGATTCCGGTGGTTGAGACAACGCCCCCCGGCGTCGCCAGTCCGAAGGCATGGGTAGCGTGATCGACATCGCCCCAAGTGCATCCTCCTTCTGCCCGCACGGTGCGGTTCTTCGGGTCCACCCAGACGCCCTTCATGCGCGACAGGTCGATGACGAGGCCGCCGTCGCACACGCCGAAGCCGGGAACGCTGTGACCCCCGCCACGCACGGCCAGCGTGAGCCGGTTCTCACGCGCGAAGTTCACCGCGCTCACGACATCTGCCACGTTCGCGCACCGCACGATGAAACTGGGCCGCCGGTCCGCCATCGCGTTATGGACTTTGCGGGCCTCGTCGTAGCCCTCGTCTCCGGGGACGATGAACTCGCCTCGCAGGCTCGCCTTGAACGTCTCGACGTCCGTCTGCTTAACTGCTGTGGTCATCTGTCCCTCCTCCTGAACCCCCACCTCTTTCGTTTACACCGATGTGCAAGAATAATTCAGCTTATTCCACGCGAGGCGCCCGGTCAACAACCTGCGCGCCCTCTCGCGGCCCTGGCGGGCTCGATTGATGGTGTCCGCGGCAAGCCAGCGCCTCCTCCTTCAAACACGCTCTGAATTTGCCCTATAATGGTCACGACCTCGCGCCGAAACGAGCGAACCGAGGAGGAACGCGTGACCGACCCTGCGGAGACATCCCTCGCCCTCGACGACATCCGCGTCCTCGATCTGGCGGGCGAGCCTGGCTGGTACTGCGGCAAGCTCCTGGCCGAACTGGGAGCCGACGTCATCAAGGTCGAGCCGCCTGGAGGCGATCCGGGCCGTCGCATCGGGCCCTTCTATCACGATGAGGTGGACCCTGAGAAGAGCCTCTACTTCTTCGCTCACAACACCAGCAAGCGCAGCGTCACCCTGAACATCGCCACCGCCGATGGCCGGGCACTCCTCCTGCGCCTGGCCGTCACCGCTGACGTGGTCATCGAAACGTTCCCGCCGGGTTTCCTGGACAGCATCGACCTGGGCTACCAAGCCCTGGCCCAGGTCAGGCCGGGCATCATCGTCGCCTCCATCACCGGCTTCGGCCAGTCGGGGCCGCACAGCCACTACAAGGGGCCGGACATCGTGGCCGTGGCCATGAGCGGCATGATGTACCTGGCCGGCTTTCCGGAGGACCCGCCCAACCGCCCCTACGGCGACCAGTCCCACTACTGCGCCTCCATCCAGGCGGCCACCGGCATCCTCACCGCCCTCCTCCACCGCGAACGCACGGGCGAGGGCCAGCAGGTCGAGGTGTCCATGCAGGAGGCTCTCTCCATGAACCAGGAGACGGCCATGCAGACCTGGGACATCCGCGGCGAGCTACGCAGCCGAATGGGCAACGAGCGGCGCCTACCAGCCGTCGGCGTGTACGAGTGCCAAGACGGATACATGACGTTCTACGTGGGCATCCCCGGCTTCGGTGCCCCCTGGTCGTCCCTCCTCCAATGGATGGCCGATGAGGGCATGGCCGAGGACCTCCTCAGCGACGAGTGGCGGGGAGTGTTCCAGGGGATGGACATGCGCCTCATCGCCCAGCTCTACTTCGGCAACGAGCCTGAGCTATCGGCGCAGTGGAAGCCCCGCCTCGCCCACGTGGACGAAGTGCTGGCCCGATTCGTCCGTACCCACGAGATGCAGGAAATGTACGAGGAGGGCCAGCGGCGGGGCCTGCTGGTGGCGCCCTGCAACACGCCCAAGGACATCGTCGAGAATCCCCAGCTCAACTACCGCGAGTGGTTTGCCAGCGCCAGCCACCCCGAGCTGGAAGCTACCCTCACCTACCCCGGCCCGCCCTATCGCCTGAGCGAGACGCCCTGGCGCCTGCGCTCTCGCCCGCCCCTCATCGGTGAGCACAACCGCGAGGTCTACTGCCGGGAGCTTGGCCTGTCGACGGAGCAGCTCGCTGCTCTCAGCGGCGCCGGGGTGGTGTAGAGCGCGATGCTGGCACGCACCGTGAGAGAAGGGAATGTAGGCGGGTAGCTTTGGTTGCCCGCAGGACGACGCCAAAATGAAACGAATTCGCCTGGAGCCGGAGGCCTATCGCCTGGGTTCGTCGGGGTCTTTAGACCCCGACCTACATCTGATTGGCCCGCGGACGCTCTGAAGAAGAGAATGTAGGCGGGTAGCTTTAGCTGCCCGCGCAATCAGGCAGACGCAGATGTCGCTAGTGTCGCAAGCACAAGAATGCAAGCGGGCTGCTTTAGCTGCCCGCAGGACGACGCCAAGATGAAACGAATTCGCCTAGAGCCGGAGGCCTATCGCCTCGGTCACTGTTTTTCGGTTACGCTAGCGACCGACGGCCGGGCGAGAGTATTCGCAGAGCCGAGAGCGGTCCAGACCTGCCTAGCTATGCTGAAACAGGCGGCGACCAGATATGAAGCCGGAGTCTACGCTTACTGCTTCATGCCTGATCACCTGCATCTACTTGCTTCCACGCCCTCCGATATCAACTTTGTGACCTTCATCCAGTACTTCAAGCAGTTGTCCGCCTTTCGCCTCTCGCACCCATCTCCAACCGCCCACGGGTTGTGGCAGGCCCGCTTCTACGACCATGCCCTGCGCTCGGACGAAGATATCATCACCGTCGCCCGGTACATTTTCGGCAACCCCGTGAGGGCTGGTATCGTGGCAGATGCCGCTGACTACCCCTACCAGGGCTCTCTGGTCTGGAAGGATGTGTTGTGTTCGTCGGGGTCTGAAGACCCCGACCTACATCTGAACCGGCCCGTGAATCAGAGAATGTAGGCGGGTAGCTTTA
>Ga0214473_10008431_pt1 | contig 12181 bp, 13 predicted proteins | sample RVTome_7_FD_203509 | JGI IMG/M metagenome (GOLD analysis project Ga0214473, IMG submission 203509) | Soil microbial communities from uranium-contaminated site in the Upper Colorado River Basin, Wyoming, United States - RVT98D197 | ecosystem: Environmental > Terrestrial > Soil > Contaminated >... | reverse complement strand
CTCGTACACCTCCTGGGCCGAGACGTGCCGCTCCAGGTGGGCGATGGTCTCCAGGATCACCGCCCGCTGGGGGGTGACCCGCTGCCCCCGCCGCTTCATCTCCCGAGCCAGGCGCTCGCCGCACGACATCTGCAATTCCTCGTATCTGCGAAAGTTCGCAACAAGTCTAACGCCCCTGAAGCCTCAGCACAAGTGACAGGGGTGTGATCCTCTCGTGTCAGACGTCAACTAACGGAGAATGTGGTGCGCGAAGCTGAGTCGGCCGGGCGATGACACGCCGATGCCCGAGCCACACCCGGCCTCCCGCTCATTCCTCCCCCACTGCCGGATATGGCCAGAGGGGCGAGTTGCCTTCATCAATCCTTGTGATCAGCCGCCCGGTCTCATCAACGAAATAGGCAATCAGCGGGCCGCGCCGACCGGGCCTGGGAAAATGGACGAATTGGATCGTCCCGATGCTGGGCCGCACTTGGATCACGTAGTCATCCTCGATTGCCATGATCGTCTGCACTTGATGGTCCAGTACCCACAGTTCGGCTTCCTCCAGTTTCAGGACCGAATCCTGGACCGCCGGATCCAAGCAGCCACTCTGAACTTCAGCAGGCAAGGTCCAGAGCCCGGAGAGATTCACTGTATCGTAGCTCCCGGACGCGTTCGCGTAGTTGAAAAAGAACGAGCCTTGCCAGTAGGCATCTACGGACTCTTGGGATAGTCCGGAGTATCGCAGATTGGACCACCACTGCTCCCTCTGCTCCTCCAGTGAAGGTCGCTGCCAGGAGGCCCACGTACCGCATACTTCGAAGGGGATTGCTTCGCCCGCTGTGCGTACCTGATCGACTCTTGACTGGGTCGCCTGCTGACCACATCCCGCGGCTAGTCCCAGCCCCACGAAAGCAGCGGCGAGCCAGATGGACGCCGACCTCGTTACTTCAGGCATTGTGAGCCACGCAGTCCCTCGGGGCCGCTTGTTGCGCAGCCACGAAGCCAGCAAAGGGAGATCGGCCGATGCGCTCAAGGGACTTCCAGTGCGGCTTCAAGGGCCCCGACTTCGACGGCGCGCGCAAGAAGCTCGAATTCGTTTCCATCATCTAGGTGTCCAGCAAATCGCCACATCGGCTGGACCAGGCGGACCGGTGAATCGGCCGGGAAAGCATTGACGGAGTGTCCGCGAAAATCGGAGGCGAAATATACCAACTCAACTTGCTCCACCGTCACCCGGTCGAGAGAAATCTCAACGGGTACCTCTGACTCGCCAGGCAGAGGGCTTCTTCCTCGGGTCGACAACGTCTCGCCGGTGGTTTGGTCGATGATGCGGTAACTGGCCCCATACAGAGGTGTATTGCCGGTCAGGTCCTCCCATATAGTTGCTGCCGGACGGAGCGGATATTCTCCGAGGGACCTTAGATTCAGAGTCTGATAGAAAACGTGCCAGACACTGGCCGTCTCGTCAATCACTACCCAAATCCTCGGGGTGCGTCCATCGTTCTCATACAGCCTGCCACCAGGAAGCAGAGTCGCGATCCTCACTGAGAAGGAATCGAAGTTCGAGCCGGTGGCTGGTTCAACCAGGAACTGAAAGTCCAGCAGGTGGTGAGCTTGAAGGAACTCCGTGGCAGACCTTGCACGCTCTTCGAATGGAAAGAGCGTACTGGGCGGACCTGCAATTGGCTCGCCATTTGCGCTATAGGAGAACACAAGAGGCGAGTCGCTGGATACGAATATCTGACTACCCCCTCCGGAGACTTCGTACACCGTCTCTCCGCCCTCGCCTATGTAGCTTGACACTTCGCCAGTGACCCCCAGTTGCGCAGCCACCTTGCTGGCGCGATCCGCATCGAAGCTCGTGTCGATCGGAAGCTGCCGGTAAATCGGCGCTTGTGCCGGTCCTGCGGGCAGCTCGGCCCGCAGTGAGAAGGGCTGTCCAGGCGTTGTTGGCGGTGGCTGAGCTGCGACTTCAGCGATCTCCGTGCTCGGTGAACTGGTTTGGCCCCGACCCGGGTCTGAGCAGGCTGACAGCCCTAGGGCGAGGCCAAAGGCAATCGCAGCGGCGCTTTCCAGACGAAGCACTGTGGCAACGAGCACTATTCAATCCTACATCGACCAATCAAGCCCATTGTGGCGCTCCATCGATGATGGCTCAGCGCCAGGACATTGGTCAAGGTCGACGATCTCGCGTACATGTGCCATAGGATCCACGCGGAGTACATGAGTGATTCCCCAACGCCCGTCTGCAGGGCTGAGAATGAAACCAGTGAGCGCGAGAACCGGTTCGATTGCGCCGACCTGCCGCCAATCGACAAGGATGTCGGCGAAGCCGACCAGCGCCGAGTTTGAACCCCACGCCGGGTTGTATCCAATGCAGGATGCCTCCCCTTGCGAGAGCGCTGTGCCAAGGACATCAATCGCGGTTTCTGTTGTATAGAGCTGACCAGGACCCACACCGCCGGGCCACTTCAACACAAAGTAGACGCCCCTCTCACTCAGGAGTGGTCGCAGAGCCTCGGAGTCTTTCATCTCCATGGCCCGGGTAATCTCTGCAACCGCGGCTTCAACGCTGTCGGGTCGAATGGTGTCTGTCCACTGCGGAGGTGTCGGAGTTGCCAAGGGAGGCCCGGGTGCGCATGAGGCCAGGAAGAGGCATATCAGGAAGGCCGTCTGCAACCGAATCCAGTGCACAATGCCCGCCCATCTGGCAGTTTGGAGGGGATTCTTGAAGGCGAGAGTCACGCCGATCATCCAAGGGACTCGTGACCGACGAACCCTCATGGAACGATGGACGGGCGCCAGGAGGGGGCAATCCAGGCCTGCGCCAGGCCCATGCCTGGAGCCCGGACCAAGCGTTGCTCCATGGACAGAATGGAGATGACGTACAGACGCTGCCCGATCGCCGAAATCCCTCCGATGAGCAGATGCCCTCCATCTGGGGAGAACGCCACCGCGTCAACAGACGCGCCCGAATACACCTGCCTCAGGCCACCCCCAGCTCGCCCTACCAGGTACAGGTCCTGACTCACACCCTGGTCTCCATCTTGCATGTGTCCAAATGCCAGCCATTCCCCATCGGGAGACCAGATCACCGGATAGATGCCTCCCCCCTGGAATGTCACCAGTTCTTGGACAATGGTTCCGTCAATGCCCAACAACCGCAATGGAATCGAGCGGCTCCCGAAGGTCACCGCGGCAATCAGCTGTCCGTCCGGTGAGGGGACCAGCAACGAGTTCACAAATGCGTCCGAGGAGAGTTTCTGCAGCACTCCGCTTGCCGGATCGAGGGCGTAGATATCCCCCTCTCCCGATCCACCGGTTGGCCCTTGTGGATGAAGTAGGATGCTACTCCCAACCCATCCCTCCGCCCAATATGGGGCTTTGTCCTGAGGCAGACCCTCGGCTGCGGTGAGGTTGCGCAGATCAGTTCCATCGGACCGCACAGCCCAAATCGCCTCCCCACCCTCCCCATCCTGGACGCGAAAGGCGATCCACGCCCCATCCGGCGACCACAGCGGAGGATCGATGAATAGGAATTCCGCCAGCACGGTCCATGATCCCGTAACAGGATCAAAGAGATGCAAACCCGACCAGTTGCCATCCTCCTGAATCGGGTAGGCATAGGCTGCAACCCGCCCATCGGGCGACCAGACCAGAGGGGTCAGGGTGAACTGCAACTTGAACGGTGTGGGCACGATCTCAGGATCGGGACAGGTGGCCTCTCCTGTGACGCATGACCCGGGCAAACGCACCAGTTTGACCTCTGGGATGGGATAGCCCTGATCTATCAGGAAGAAATAGACATGGCCCAGCGAGTCTGTCCCCGCATCAACTGAAGACGGCGTGGGACCGGTGGCCAATGGGTTCCCGGATGCGTCGGCGAATTGGGGCAAGAGAGCAGGCGCTAGAGTGAAGTGGTCGGCTGAGAAAGCCATGTCGTACATGATCCCTGTCACAAAGTGTTCGCTCTGTACCTCCTCCCCGCCGCCTTTGCCGAAATTCTGCCAACCCAGGATCACGCCTGTGTGGATATCCAGCCAGAAACGGTCGACCCGTCCGGCTCCTTCCCTCAACCAATCCACGACGAGCGCATCGCGGCCTGCTACTTCGTCGAGTTGCACCGCTTCATAGGTCCCAGCTCGTTGTGCCAGACCGGAGGGGAAAACCAAATCCCCGGTCGCCGGTCCCAAGACCATACCCAAAGGATGAGGAATAATCACATCACCTTGAGACTCGAACGTCGTGGCTGGTTCCCTCGCAAATCCTGGCAGGCTCGTAAGCTGCGCTTCGCCAGAAACCAGATCCATCTCAAGGAGACTTTCGCCATCTGTGACCCTCAAGTTGGTCGGTTCACCGTCAGGAGGGCCGAACAGCTCCTTGAACCTTCCTTCCCTTTGATCCACCCAAACCTGAAAGTGGAATGCCTGCGGATCCTCGTTTGAACCTTCTGGCGGGTAGTACATCACCCGGACGTCCGCCCACAGGCTCTGCCACGTGGTGAAGCTCCCGAGCATCCTTCTCTTGATCGTTTCCGAGTCGGAATCCAGGCCGAGCGCCGGCAGGGTTGGGGCCTGAACCGGCGGCTCTGTCGGTTCAATCGCCGAACCTGCCTCCTGCTCAGCTGCCAAGGGAGCCGACGTTGGAGACCGCACATCCAGTTCACGAGCCTCGTTACCGGATACGGCACATGATGTAAGACCAACCGCCAGCATCAGCAACCCCATCCAACGTAGGCCCGCGGCTGTGGGTGATTTGCTCATGGAGTTAATCTCCACATGGTTCAAGTATGCGATCTCTGTATCTTCATTGGTGTCGAGCATGCGCGAGGTCTCCCATGAAGCTCCTCGAGCGCCATACCTGGAGCTATTCCTGCTTTGGCCTGGCGGGCGAACCCTGCGGGAACCGAGCTGTCAGCGAGCCGCGCCCTCTGACGGCAACTGCCGGAAGCGAACCTTGAGCTGCCATGGACCCTCCATGACGGCTCCGGCCATGCCGATCACCACGTTGTGGGCCTCGAGGTCAGTCATCGAATCTGGCCTCTCAAGAAGCGCAAAGGAGAACCCCCCAGCATCTTCCAGGGGCTCGATTTGGATGCCGGTGCCCACGGCATCGAGCCTTCGCTGCAGCTCCTCCCAGTCCGGATCCTCAGGGAGATCGGCCGCGATTCTCTGAATCGTCAGCGTGTATTCTTGTTGGGGCTGGATCGACGGCATTACAAACTGGATTCGATCACATCGCTGGTCGAACTCGCCATTCTTGCCCACCCGCCAGCCGACAAGCTCGAATGAGCTCATCGCGACACTGTCCGCCCTGTCCGAAAGTGCGACATCCCCGCTCAATCTGCCCAGAAGCCAAGCAGAGCTTGTTGGATGGTCGAAGCACACCGTCACCCAGGCTTCAGTTCCACCCCTCCAATCGGCTGCGATGAGCTGCACCTCAGCATCCCGGGATGCATTGACATCGTTCGGGGTTGGAGAGGCTTCCCCGGCACTCGGGCTCTGACCGCACGCAAGCGCCAGGACCTGCATGACCAAGCTGATCAGGAGCACTCTGTTCATTTGCGTGCCTTCAATCGCTTTGGGGTGTCTTTGCCTCCGGCAGGATCGACCAGGATGCGAAGGACGAGGAGGCTTAGGAGGAGAGAGGCAGTGCTGAGCAGCACCCATGCGACAAGGCTTGGGCGGGTGTTCTGCTTTGGTCTTACCATCATTGAGGGCCCCCATCGATCAACGCCCGCCAAAGTTGGGAGCGAAGATGCCATTAACATTGTGAGAGAAAGCAAGACGGCACGCTGGACGTTTCTGCTACGCTATGATCACGCTAACCATGCGAAGGGGAACAGGAGATGGGGACTACCGCATGACGGCCGCGAACTCAACGGGCCAGCTGAGCTATCCAAATGCCTCGATGTACTAACGCAAACTCTCGGCAACCGCGACCACTCCTTCCGGTCGGAGTCGCATGTTGTACCCGTCTTCCGCCGTTGTGAAGTGCAGGATTTCGAAGTCAAGCCCGTCCGCGCTCCAGGCCAATAGCTCCGCAGGGCTGTAGGGGCTCTCGCCTCCGCGGTTGTACCCCGCCACGTAGGACGCGTCAGTCTGGCCCACCGTGACATGTGTCACCTTCGCGGTGCCAAACCAACGGGCATCCGATCCTTCTCGAGTCTCGTTGATCACCATGAAACCCCGGGGGCCAGGGTCGGCATGGGTGCTGTACACCAGCATTACTCGCCCGGCCTCGTCAGGGACCTGAGCATAGCGGAAATGGAATCCGTCGGGCACTAGCACAGGGATCTTGACGTCGATACCGGCCTGGGATTCTGCGAGTTGAGCCGTGGTGGGGGAGCCAGCATCCTCCGAGCTGTCTGCCATCGAAGATCCTAGCTCGAGATGCTCCGCCATCCAGATCAGCTCGGCCTCGTCCAAGACGGGAGAAAACTCGGGTGTGCCGAATCTCCCCATCTCGTACCATCGTTGGCCATCGCTCCAGCGCAGTCGGAGGATTGGGGCACTTGGCCACCATTCCATTTGATCTTCCCCTGCCCACTGGACAAACATGCCCCTGACGATCTCCCCCGGAGATCCGGCGATTCTGACGGCTCTGACTCCATCGGGGGGGACCCTGTCAAAGGTGTCGTCGGGTGGGAAGTCTCCCAGGCCTTGCCTCAAAGAGACAGAAAGACTGTAGGGGTTCGTGTAGTAGATAGTAAGGCTCTGCGAATTCGGATCCGGGTCGAGCTTCTCGACAACTAGCTCGGCGGCTTGGAGAGGCAGGACTTGGATAGGGAATCCGAGTTGATCTTCGAGCAGCCGGATCTCACACATGAGCGTTCCCTGTCCACGATCCGGATCGCACTCCATCTCCCCAGCGGAGCTGACAATGGCGGCCACCGATGTCGGGACGGGCGTTGATGGTTCCGCCAGTTGCGAGGCGCTGCTTGCGAATTCGGCGGGAACTGGATAGGAATTCTGGTCTGTGGTCTGGAAGAACCTGATGACAGACCGAGCCAGAGCTCTCCCCGTTGGGGTCCATGCGAGGAACACAAGTAGCAGGAGCGAAATGCAGAGAGCTAAAGTCGAGAGTCGTTTCACGGTTTTCCGATTTCGTGACAGCGGAACTCTTTCTTCCGCACCAGCTGCAGTCTGGTGACCGGGCATGAGGCGCCCATGAATGATGGGCCATGGATCGTGGTCATCAGGAATTGCAGTCTCGACATGCATCTGGAGGATCTTCTTGAAGGTCTGTTGTTCCACGCCGTCATTCCTCATCCGACCGCATGGGTGGTCGAGAACCGGCATCGGCGGGTGACGGTGCATAGCGCCGAAGCAAAGCTCGCAGCCTCCTTCGTGCTGAGTGCAGCCGCCACTTCACGGAACTGCGAGATATATCGAGGCTCTCGGTCATCTCTTGCGCGTCAAGTTCCAGGTAGTAGCGACAGATGATTGCTGCTCGTTGCATGGGCGTCAGGAGCTCCAGCGCCCGCATGACATCTTCATGCATTTCTTTGTTCTCAAGTGCTATTTCCGGGCCCGGCTCAATTCGCGCCAACCATGAGTCCATGGCCGGAAGCCGAAGCTCCTGGACATCCTCAAGGGAGACTATCCGGCTGCCTCGCTTCGCGGCATTTATGGCCGCGTTGACGACCGAGCGCAGGAACCACGGGGAGAACTCACGGGAAGCGTCGAATTGCCGGATCTTCACTGCTAATTCAACGAACTTCGTCTGTACGACATCCTCTGCCAGGCTTCGATCGCCAACGATAAGGTAAGCGGCGCGGACTCCCCGCAGACAGTAGCGGCGCACCAGCAGTTCAAGTGCATCCAGGTGTCCATCTCTAAGCCGTTCAATGGCGGTGGTTTCATTCATGGGTGTGGACCTGATGAAGGCCCATGCAGTCACGAAGGTAGGCTCGAGCGCCGTGTTCGCCCATGAATACTACAAACGAAGAGGGTAGGAGGATAGGCCGTTCTCGGGAAATTATGTGTGATCACCGGAGTCAGCCAACAGCCTCGAGCTCAGCCGCCCGGCCAGCCAAGGCTAGTATCGCGCCGAACTCAACACCCGGTTGGCCGGGTCGGCTCCACCGAGTTGCTGGGCGGCGCCAGGAGGCAATGAGATGCCTAGGGGCCCAGCGAACCCTGTAGTCCGCACATCTCGAAACTAGATGGAAGGGCCTTCAGATGGAAAAGGAGGGGTTCGTCGAAGCCAAGGGCCTCATCTGTTACGACCCGAACCGTGAGGAGGATGGGCCCTTCGAGGGAGGGGGGAGCGAAATCGTAGACATCCTCTCGGCCCATGAACATGGATCCGTCGGCGGCCAGGCCTCCCCCACCTCCACCGCCCAATTGTTCGAGAGTGAGGGCGCTGGGCGAGTCTGGGTCAAAGAGGCTGATGTCGGAGAAGGGGGATAGGGTTGAGTCCTCGGGAGGGCCGTTGGGGGATGGCAATCCGTAGGCGAGGATCTGGAGGCGGAGGCAGTTGGGGCCGTACGCGAGGTCGTTGAGTTCGACCCTGACACCTGTCGAGGAAGTGAATGACTGGGGTGGCGTTTGGAATTGAGTTTGGGGAAGAGCATCGGAGGGCGGACTTGTTGGTATTGGCGGGGCGACCGTGTGGTTGCCGGAGGTTGGCGCTGTGATTGGGCTGGGGGCAGAGGTGGGCTGCGGAGCCGGAACCGTTGTGGGCGTTTTGGTGAATAGGACGATAGCCGCCAGGACGATTGTGAGGGAAAGGGCGCTGAGGTAGGCGCGGGTTCTCATGGGGATCCTCGGCGTTGATTCGGGGCTTGGGGTATCTTGAGGCCGCGGTTCGCCTTTTTCAACTGTGGATTCCCACCTGTGGTTTTCCGCAAGTCGAACAATGGCCTCAGCTCGGGAAGCGACGCCTAGCTTGGAATAGATCCTGCTCAAATGGAATTCAACCGTCCGGACCGAAACACCTAGGGCGAGGGCAATCTGCTTGTTAGTCTTTGCCCTGCGGAGATGCTCAATGACGGCGAGTTCGCGGCCGGTGAACGCTTTCAGGGGTGGCATGAGGGGATACTACTACGAATGGCGACCAACCAACGGCCTCGAGCTGAGCTGCGCATCAAGTGAATCCGCAATGGACTCTCGCGCCCAGGCTGCGTCCGCTCCAACGAGTTGTTGGGCTGCCGCACTGCTCGCTGCGCCACTAGGGCTGCCAGACCGGGATCCCATCCTCACCCGGGTCATTGGTCAGTCGGACGAGACCTGTCCCATCAACGTTTACCCTGTAGATCTCCGCGTTGCCGTCGCGCCTGGACATGAGGGCAATCACATCTCCATCGGGGGACCACGATGGCGAAAGGTCAACCTCGGGATTGTCCGTGAGGTTGGTTTGGCTGGAACCGTCCACGTCAATGAGATATACCTCGCTGTCTCCCTGGTCGCTTGCCACGAAGGCGATCAGTCTGCCGTCCGGCGACCAGGCAATAGCCTCAGCGGCTGTTCCCGAAGTGAGGCTTTTCTTGCCAGAGCCGTCGGCCTTCATGATGTGCAGATCGGGAACATTCTCGATGAATGCGGAAAACGCTATTTGCGAGCCATCCGGTGACCAGACCGGCTGGCCATCATCGGCCGGGCTGTTGGTGAGGTTGATGAGGCCCGACCCATCGACGTTTACGACGTAAATCTCACCGTTGCCGTCTCGCGTGGAGTAAAAGGCGACGCGAGTGCTGTCGGGTGACCAGGCAGGCAGTATATCGGTTCCAGGGGACTGGCTGAGATTGAGCCGGTCTGTGCCGTCAGGACGAATGATGATGGTCTCGAAGTCGTCATCGATCAGCGAGGAGAAAGCGATATGCCGGCCGTCTGGAGACCATGCAGGATAGGCATCATCATGTTCATCGTCCGTCAACCGCATGCTTTTGGACCCATCTGCGCGGAGGACGTAGATGTCTGCTTGCTTGCCAACTGACACCGCTGCAAAGGCGATCGAAGAGCCATTTGGGGACCACGAGGGTGCTCCCACGACTTCAAGACTTCCATCGGTGAGCTTCATCTGATTGGATCCGTCGGAGTTCATCAGGCAGACGCCAGCGGGTCCTTCTCGGCCGCAGTAGAAAGCAATCATCCCTTCGAGATGATCGGGGCGGCACGAACTAGCGAGAATGGTGAAGAACACCAACAGAACTGGAGCGCTGACTGTCTTCACGCGGATGGGCCTCTCGATAGAGATGTGCCTTTTCGGCAGCCTAACGGCCCCGAGCTGAGCGGTGCAGCTAGCCTACTTCATCCTATTGTCACGCGGAGCTGGCGTCCGCTCCGGCTAGTGGTTCGGCGGCCCATACAGATTGGGCAAGTCCGGCAGGAAGGTGCCCAGCAGCTGCCGAGCCGAAGGGGCGCTTATCGACCAGACACTGCGATGACGGTCAAGATGATTCCGGCAACGGCAATGCCCAGGTCCAGTGCGAGCCAGACACGGTGCAAAGGAAGGCCGAACAAGCGCCGGAAACGCTTTCGATGGATTTCTTCGGCCTCACCTTTCAGTCGGTCAAGCTGGATGTCGGGGTGAAGCTCATAGAGGCGCCGGCGCCAGGCCCAAGCCAGCTCCATGTGCAGCTTACTCCGCTCATAGAGCTTCTCGGAGGCAATTCCACCGAAGATGCCCAGTACGATCAGCAGAATCGTCAGGGGAAGCGTGTTGCGGGATGGGCCGTATTGGGTCAGGAACCCAAACACTGCCGAGGCAATCAGGAGGACGATGTTGGTAAAGGCCGTGCGTTGATCCTCGGATTGCCGGACCTGCCTCCAGTCCTCATCAAAGAACTTGAGCAAGACCTCGGAAGCGTCTGTCAAAGTGCACCTCCTCTGCGAAGGCAGCGGCCGCCGGATGGCCTCGACCTGAGCGGGGCAGGAAACCTAATTCGGACATCATATCGCGCCCGGGCTGCGCCCGCTCCTCCGAGTTGTCGGGCTTCCTGGCGCTCTGGCCAATACCAGCTGCAAGTTCGCAGCGAACTCTCTGGCTGCCTCGAGCACTCCCTTGGCGGACTCCAACGGACTGGCCAGAATGGTGTCCGAGGAAGGCAGTCATGGCAGTCTACTCAGCGCGGCCTTTCATTCATGAAGACGATCAGGTCGATATCTCCAGGCGAGTGGCCGAGGCCCGAGAGGATCGCCGCGGCTTCCGCGCGGTGCTGCGTGCCGTGATTGACCAGATGCGCCATTGTCTCCCATACCACACGCCGATGCCGCTTTCCTTCGGTTGAGGTGTATTCAACCTCGGACTGCAGTTTCTTGTCCGTCAGGCTGGCGACGAATTCCATGAGCAACGTGTCTTCCTCGACCCAGCGCGTCTGCAGCGCGGCGAGGGTCGGGAATTCCTCCGCCTTCATACGAGAGCGATGGTCATAGGGGGTGCCCTGCCAACGCATGCGCCAGACCCATTCGGCCAAAAGCGCATGGACAAGCGTGCCGCGCAGTCCTCCGTGCGGGAACGTGCCGGGTGCCAGGAACTGCTCATCGGTGAGCTTTGCGGCGGAGCCGAGAATGCGGGCGTTACACCAGCGATTGTAGTCATACAGCAACTGAATATCCTGCTTGTTCATGATTCGCTCCCTTCCCAAGAGTCCGAGCAGGGCGGAATCAGTTCGGCACGGACCCAGTTGAAAGAGCCCCGGGCAGCACCCGGCTCAATCGTGGCGGATGAGCATACCCAACCGACCTGACCCACGCCTGGCCATGCAGGTGGCTGCACGCCAGACGGGGAGCCGTCCACCCACACATGAGACTCATCACAGCGCGGATTCGTGAAAGCGGGCTAGCGGCCTCGAGCAGAGCGTCGCGGCTCTGCTACATCGTACATGAAACCGCCCTGAGGCTGCGTCCGCTCCAGCGAGAGGCTGTGTAATAAGTGAATCTCGATGCCATAATAGCGCCCTCCTATCCTCCTGTCGAGCCAGAGGCTGCCCATGGACTATATCGAAGGCACTGACCGCCACCAGTCGATCCTGTTCCCTAACTCTCTAGAAGAATATGTCAGCCCGGAGAACCCGGTCCGAGTGGTCGACGCCTTCGTAGAGAGCCTGGACTTGGGAGCTCTCGGCTTTCGCCACGCGGCCTTGAACGAAACCGGACGCCCACCCTACCATCCGGCGGTCCTGCTGAAGCTCTACGTCTATGGCTATCTCAACCGCATCCGCTCCAGCCGCATGCTCGAACGGGAAGCCCAGCGA
>Ga0214473_10008430_pt1 | contig 12182 bp, 11 predicted proteins | sample RVTome_7_FD_203509 | JGI IMG/M metagenome (GOLD analysis project Ga0214473, IMG submission 203509) | Soil microbial communities from uranium-contaminated site in the Upper Colorado River Basin, Wyoming, United States - RVT98D197 | ecosystem: Environmental > Terrestrial > Soil > Contaminated >... | reverse complement strand
AGCCCCCTGCCGCACATAGCTATACCTTATTATATCCAATTAAATCACAAATATCCCTTGACTTTTTTTAGACAATGCCGATATTAACCAACGTAATGAATCGTTTCCGCGTAGGGCTCTGATCAGGACTTTGTATATCCAAAACAAAAACTATCAAGCATCAAAATCACGGGATCGACTGCGCAATAATGCGCCAATAACGGGTTTGTCCCGAAGAACTAAAATCCTTGTGATTTTCGGTTTCGGTCTGGGATTGACCAAAAAAGTGGAGTAGAGAATGAAAATCTACATCGGCAACATGTCGTTCGATACGACAGAAGAAACAGTTCGCCAGGCCTTTGAGGCCTACGGCGAAATCGCCAGCATCAACCTGATATCGGACCGCGACACCGGACGCCCCAAAGGCTTCGGCTTTGTCGAAATGGCCAATGACGAGCACGCCAAAGCGGCCATCGCCGGCTTAAACGGCACCGATATGGGCGGACGCACAGTCAACGTCAACGAAGCCCGTCCCCGGCCTGAAGGCGGCGGCGGTGGTGGTGGTCGCGGCGGCAGCCGTGGCGGCAATCGTGGCGGTGGCGGCGGCGGTCGCGGACGCTCTTGGTAAACTGACTATCCCGCTTTAAGGCGGGATTTTCGATTTATCTCGGAAACGAACGCTGAAAATCGAAAAGACCTCCGAGTTTTCGGGGGTCTTTTTTTTTGTGTAGTGGGTAGGTAAAATCCTCGCTTGCTAAAAGAATTGACTCTTCGAGTCAAGCGGCAGATACTTCGGCAAGCTCTGGACAAGTGAGGATATCTGCCGCGCACAGAAAAAGGAGTATGGCAATGAAATGGATTACAAGAGCCAATGTAAAAGTCGACAGGGTGGCTTGTCCCTGGCTCATTAGGAAATTTGTGGATAAAGACGCAGGGTTCATTTTTGTGCCTGCTGAAATGGTGATGTCAGAAGCAAAGAGATTGAACGCGATTCCTTACGATGTCCCCAATGTTGAACTGGGCCACCACGGCCAGGAATGTTCGTTCGAGGCCATTTTGAAAAAGTATTCTCTGACTAATGACCCGGCTCTGATGCTTTTAGGAAAGATTGTCAACGGCGCAGACACTGATAATACTCTTTGGAATCAGCCCGAAGGCGCCGGGCTTGAAGCTATAGCTGAAGGATTTCGTCATTTGGGTTTTAAAGATGACCACGAACTTAACGCGGCTGAATGGACTGTCTATGATGCACTCTACGCTTACTGCCAGGAAATGATCCGGCGAGGTAAACCAAATGGAATGTTTAAGGAATGATTTTATTTTGTAGTCAGCAGGCCATAGGATTATTCTACTTTTTCTTCATCACTTCCACCGAACTCTTGACCAAATCTTTCAGTACGGACATATCGACATCTTCGAGCTTCTTAATATAGAGACAGCATTTGCCGGTTTTGAATTTCCCCAGTTTTTTCATCTGGTCTGATTTTTCATCGAACCCGCCCATTATATATAAAGACAGATTCCCTTTGCGCGGGGAAAAGCCGGTCAAAGGCCAGTCCCCCTCGCGGCCGCTCTCATATTTATAATGATAGGTGCCAAAACCGACAATACTTGGTCCCCACATTTTGGGCTCGGACTTGGTAACCTGTTGCATCATTTTCAAAACGGTGAAAGAATCTTCGCGCTGTCCGATGTCTTTGACACTTTTTAGGAATTTCTCAACGCTTTTTTCGGTTTTTTTGGTTTTTAGTTCGGCCATTGTCGTGTTCCTTTATTTGACGGTTACTAACCCTTAGGACTTGTTGAAAAAAATTCCCAGCCGTCGTTGCGAGTCACGATTCCATCGTGACGAAGCAATCTCAACTCCACTGATGCGCTTGAAGGCGAGATTGCATCGGCCCGCCAGAAGCGGGCCTCGCAACGACGACTTGGAGACTTTTCCATCAGTCTCTCTTAGGGGTGAATTTTCTTACACTTCCCCCAGATACGCTTTGCGGACTTCTTCGTTTCTTTCTATTTCCGATGCCTTTCCCTCAAGTCGAATCAGTCCCGTTTCCATCACATACCCGTAATGCGCAATCTTAAGCGCCAGATGCGCGTTCTGCTCCACCAGTAAAATCGTAGTCCCTAATTCTTTATTTATCTCCACAATCTTTTCAAAAATGGCTTTGACTAATATCGGTGCAATGCCCAAAGATGGTTCATCGAGAAGCAACAGCTTCGGTTTGGCCATCAAAGCCCGCGCTATAGCCAGCATCTGCTGTTCTCCCCCGGAGAGTGTTCCGCCCATTTGTTTCAGGCGTTCGTTAAGGCGGGGAAACAACGCAAAAACAAATTCCAGATCTTTTTTGATTTCGGCCTTGTCTTTACGAAGGTACGCGCCCATATCAAGATTCTCTTTGACCGTCAGATTGGAGAAAATCATGCGCCCTTCAGGGACATGCGAAATCCCCATCGCCACGATTTCGTGAGGCGGTTTGTTGGTGATGTCACGCCCATCGTAAACTATCGAACCGCCGCTGACTTTGATAATGCCTGATATGGCGCGAAGCGTCGTGCTTTTGCCGGCGCCGTTGGCTCCAATAAGTGTGACGATTTGACTTTTTTGAACTTTAATAGCGATGCCCGAGAGGGCTTTGATAGCGCCGTAGGCAACCCGTAAATCTTTCAGTTCAATCATAAAAGCGCCGCCGCCTTACACCGTCTCGCCCAGATAGGCCTCGATAACTTTCGGATCACGCTGGATTTGCTCGGGCGTCCCCTCGGCAATCTGCGCTCCGTAATCCAGTACTACAATATGTTTGCAGATCCCCATCACCACTTTCATATCGTGCTCAATCAAAAGAACAGCTACCGAGAATTTTTCTTTGATTTCCTTAATGAGTTTCATCAGGGCCACTTTTTCCGACGGATTCATTCCCGCCGCCGGTTCGTCCAACAGAAGCACCCGCGGTCCGGTGGCCAGCGCCCGCACAATTTCCAGACGCCTCTGGTCGCCGTAGGGAAGCGAGCAGGATAAATTGTCAACGACATCAACTAAATTAAAAATCTCCAGAAGCTCCATAATGGTTTGGCGCACCCGTTTTTCTTCACTCTGAAATTTTCCGACATAAAGCGCGGCCTGGCCGAAACCGTAATCAAGATTTTTGATTAGCGCCATCTGCACCGATTCAAATACTGTCAGTGATTTGCAAATGCGGATATTCTGAAACGTACGGGCGATGCCTCTCTGACAAATGGCGTAGGGCTTTTCGCCGACAATTGTTTTTCCGTCGAATAAAATGTCACCTTCGCTCGGTTGATATACGCCGGTGATAATGTTAAACACCGTGGTCTTGCCGGCGCCATTAGGGCCAATGAGTCCGATTAAACCATCGGCCGGGATATTGAGATTCAGTTCGGACACCGCGGTCAGTCCGCCGAAGCGCATAGTACAATTATTGATCTGCAATAATGACATAAACCGGCTACGTCCGTGACTCTTTTGGTTTCGCTCGACCGGAAATGAGCCGCCACAGTTTAGTAAAAACTTCACTGTCTCCGAACAACCCTTGCGGTCGGGCTATCATTATAACCACCAGCGCCAGAGAATATATGACCATCCGGTATTCGGCAATCGGGCGAAGCGCTTCCGGCAATACCGTCAACAGCACCGCCGATATAAACACGCCGACACTATGCCCCATGCCGCCGATAATTACCATTACCACAATTTCTATCGACTTTACAAAACTGAACTGCGACGGATTAATGTAGGTCACAAAGTGCGCATACAGCCCGCCGGCAATTCCCGCAAAAAAAGCGCCCGTAACAAAGGCCACGACTTTATATCTGGTGGCATTAATGCCCATCGCCTCGGCGGCTACTTCGTCATCACGTACCGCCAAAAATCCCTTTCCATAAGTCGATCGAATCAGATTCGACAAGACATACATAAGTATGGCAACGACGGTAAAGACCCAGAAGAAATCCGTCTTTTTGGCAATTCCGGTAAATCCGCGAGCGCCGCCTAAAAATTCCAGATTCTGAATCACCACTCGAATTATCTCGCCAAACCCGAGAGTTACTATTGCCAGGTAGTCTCCTTTTAAGCGCAGTGACGGAATTCCCACCAATAGTCCGAAAAAAGAAGCAGTTAGTCCGCCGCTTAATAAGGCCAGCAGGAAAATAAAACTGCCGAGTACTCCGGGCGTTGCTCCCAACTGCGATGTTATGACCGAAGCCGTATAAGCTCCGACTGCCATAAACCCGGCGTGTCCAAGTGAAAACTGGCCGGTGAAACCGTTGACCAAATTTAAGGACGAAGCCAGAATGACGTTGATGCCGATGTAGATGATGATTTGATAATAGTAGGCATTAAAGCTTGATTGAAACTGCGCCACAACCGCCGACACCAGAATAACTGCCAAAAGTAAATATGTCCGGGAGTTTAGAAACGATGACTGCATCAAACTCTTTCAGATTCAAACTTCCCTAACAGGCCGGACGGTCGAAACAAAAGTATGATTATGAGAATGCCAAAAGCGATAGCATCTCGATAAGTAGCCGAAATATATCCAGTCACAAAGGTTTCGGTAACGCCGATTATCAGGCCCCCCAGAGCCGCACCCACCAGATTGCCGATGCCGCCGACAACTGCCGCTATGAATGCCTTCAGTCCCGGAAAAACACCCATCAAGGGATTGATGCTGGGATATGTTGAAGCGTATAAAATAGCCGCCGCCGCGGCCAAAGACGATCCGAGTACAAATGTAAATGACACAACTTTGTTGACGTTAATTCCCATTAATCGCGCCGCTTGTAAATTAAAAGAAAGCGCCCGCATAGCCGTGCCGGTTTTGGTATTCATTACCACCCAGCGAAGTAACAGCATCAAACCGATAGCAGTGCCAATCACAACCAGAGGTGTCGAGTTTACGACCACTCCGCCGGCATCGATGACTTTGGTTTTGGGAATTAAATCAGGAAAGGGTTTGGGGTCAGGGCCAAATACGAGTTGTCCACCGTATTCCAGAAAAAATGAAACGCCAATAGCAGTTATCAAAACCACGATAGTTGGCCGAGCCCGTAGAGGCTTGTAGGCCAGCTTTTCGATGGTAACGCCCAAAATTGAGCAAACTACCATCGCAAAAACCATCGCCAGCAGTCCGGCTAAAAATAGATTCCCGCTGGTTATTTTCAAAATGAGTGGCGCCGAAAAATACGCCACATAGGCACCCATCATGAATATGTCGCTGTGGGCAAAATTGATAAAACGCAAAATCCCATAGACCATCGTGTACCCCAGGGCAATGAGCGCATAGATACTGCCCAGAGATACGCCGTTAATGACTTGCTGAATAAATTCGCTCATGCCGTTCTTGGTGCCGCACTATGAAAAGCGGCCAATTATCATAACGGGTCAACTTTGGCATGAAAGCGGAATTGTCCGTCCTGGATTTTTACAATCACGCTGGCTTTGCGGGCGTTACGATCGGCATCAATAGTAGTCGTACCGCTGACACCCGGAAATCCTACGGTCGCGGCTAGGGCATCACGGACCAATGCCGGCTCATCACTACCGGCTCGGGTCATGGCGTCAAACAAAATCAGTGCGGCGTCATAGCCCAATACCGCCATGGCATCGGGAATTTCATTATTGAAACGCGCTTTGTAAGTTGTTACAAAATCCTGCACGATAGCGCTGGTGTCATCGGCCGCATAATGATTGGTAAAGAAAGTGCCTTCCATAGCGGCACCGCCGACTTCGATAAGCTTGTTGGAATCCCAGCCGTCGCCGCCCAAAAACGGAATATTCATGTTCAAATCGCGGGCTTGTTTAATCAAAAGCGCGCTTTCCTGATAATACCCCGGCACCACGACAGCTTCCGGTTTTAATCCTTTAATTGCTGTCAGCTGGGCGCGAAAATCAGTATCCCCTTCGCTGTAGGCCTGCTCGCCCACGACGGTGCCGCCGAGTTTGGTAAATGTTGCCGTGAAAAACTCCGCCAGCCCGATAGAATAATCATTTTTCACATCGGTGATAACAGCCACTCGGCGCAGTCCCAGCGACTCGTAAGCAAATTTGGCAATAACTTCGCCTTGGAAAGGGTCTATGTAACAGACGCGGAAAATGTAATCACCTTTCTTGGTAACTTCGGGATTGGTCGAGCCGGGCGTAACCATCGGAATTTTGTTTTCCTGGCAAATCGGGGCCGCGGCGAGTGAGCGCGATGAGGCAATTTCACCCAATATGGCTCGGACTTTGTCCCGCGTGATTAATTTGGTAACCGCCAACGCCGCTTCTTCGGGTTTGGACTGGGTGTCTTCAGTTAAGAGTTTAATCTGTTTTCCCAACACGCCGCCGGAGCCATTGACTTTGTCCACGGCCATTTCGATCCCTTTAAGCGACGATGTCCCAAAAGTAGCGGTAGTGCCGGTTAATGATAGATAGGCCCCAATTAGAATCTCGTTTTCATTTGATTTCTTGGCGCATCCTGTTAACAAAATTGCCAGTGCCAGATAGGCGCAGAAAATTCGGCTGATTAATCGCAAGTTATTATCCTCCAATGTGTCAGTTAGTTTTCGAAAGCTGTAAATAACAGCCGAATCGGTTGCCAGTCAATCTGTTTCTCTGCCCTCATTATACGGATTCTGTGGGCGGCATATGTACTTAAACGTCCCTTAACTGCAAAACCGCCAGGAATTGTCATTCCCCCGCCATGGCGGGGGAATCCATCTTTTCTCTGACGGGAACCCACCATGAAAGGCCTGCTGAAAAAGTCATGCGGTCGTCGTTGCGAGCAAAGCGAAGCAATCTCGTGTCCACCTAAATCATGGTAATTAAGATTGCTTCGTTCCCCCGATAGTAATCGGGGTAACTCGCAACGACATAAAGTAGCCTTTTTCAACAAGCCCATGAATAGTGGGCTACCTGGCGAGAATCCCCCAGAAAAGATGGGTGACCTCGTTCTAAAAACGGTGAAACCTAATTTTTCTCCCCGCACGCTTCCAGCATCTCTGCCCTACTGACCATGTTCTTCGTGTCATAGCCCATCAATGGCCAGGTGCAAATATAGGTCTCCACATCCAGTCCCAGCTTCTGGACGGTTTCGCAAAGTTTTTTGGAGCGGCCTTTGAGTGGCTGGTCGGGCGTGTAAAACAAGAGGTCGCCGGTCATTAGCATTTTCTGGCGCGGGAAATAGAAAATGAAATATTCATCAGTATGCTCGGAATCGACATTATAAATCTCCAGTGCGTTGGTCTCGTCATCAATGCGCCGCCCCTCTTTGGCGGTGGTAATCTGAAGCGGCTGAGGTTCTCTTGAAAGTGCATCGGGACGAAGATCGAAGGGGGTCTTGACTACTTCCTCAATTAGCGGAACAGTCGAAGGTGGTACAATGACAGTAGCCCCTTCTTTCACCCAACTACGCACGCCGCCGACATATTGGCCATGAAGATGACTGAAGGCAAAATATTTTACCGGCTTTTGAAATCTCTCCAGTACTTTTTGCGCAATCAAATCGCACACTCGTGAATTATAGGCGCCTTCCAGCACAACTAAATAATCAATGAATTCCGCCGCAACTATTCTGGTGTTGAGAGAATCCAGGTCAATCTTGAAAATATGCGGCGCGATTTCTTCAAACTTGATGTCGCCGGCAGAAATTAATCGCGTACGGTCGCGACTGCGGTCGCCAGAAGGAATGGGCGCCACCGGCTGATTTTGAATGGCGCCAAATTTGAAACGGGCAATTTCGCGCCCCGCCATTGTTATAGTCACGCTTTCAGAATGCAGAACATTGCCGTCGGTGGAATGAATGTCATAATAAATCTGCTCGGAGCCGTCGCCGTAAACATCGTGATGCATACGCCGCTGCAGCGATAATATCTGTCCGGTCTTTTTCCGAACCGCCACACTCCAGAGTTCGTCATTCCAGCCGAATAAATAGCCGTCGGCGTGATCCGGTTCAACATTCTCCCGCCGTTCCACAAGGGCGTTGGCCACGATTTCAGGATGTAACGCGGCAACTGTGGCGGCAGATAAATCTCCAAACGATTCCGGGAATTTTTCCTTACCCTCTTCGCCAATCTGAAACAGCCGCCCGCGGCGGACGTAATATTTTTCTGAGTTGGTTTTCCCTTCATCGCTCCACTCGAATTCCAGACCCGTTTCACCCAGTTCGGGGTTGAAAGAAAGACGCACTGTTACGTCATATTTCTTGAAATCTCCCGGATGCCAGGGATGCGAGCCGTCGGTTATAAAACCGCTTCCAATTATAGTATAAGGCGCCGTCTCATGTGCGGCCAATTTATCAAACGCGTCCTCTGCCTGACCAACTGCATTTAAAACAAAGAACGAAAGAACAGCTATTAATATTCTCATTAATTCCTCCAGCCGATTATTTGGCCGCCTTTCCTTTTTGTATCACATGCCGCCCATACTCGAAAATCCACGGCAATATGGAAATCAAGACTATCAGCGCAATGATCAGCGAAAAATTGTTTTTCACAAATTCCAAACCTCCAAAAAAGTATCCGGCCAAAACACAAATAAGCACCCAGCCAACCGCCCCCGTCACATTGTAAACGGCAAATTTAAGATAGCCCATCCGTCCCACTCCGGCCAGAAACGGCGCAAAGGTGCGCACAATCGGCACAAAGCGGGCGATGATAATCGTCTTGCCGCCGTATTTTTCATAAAAGCGGTGAGTTTTTTCGATATACTCTTTTTTAAATATCCGGCTGTTGGGATTTTCCAGAAGCCGCTGGCCGATACGAAAGCCGATACTGTAGTTGACTGCATCGCCCAAAACTGCGGCGGCGGTAAGTATAAGTAAAAGCCAGCCAATCTCCAGCAATCCCGCTCCGGCAAAAACTCCGGCCGCAAACAAAAGCGAATCACCCGGCAGAAAGGGCGTTACCACCAGTCCGGTTTCGCAAAATATTATGAGGAACAATAAAGCGTGCGTCCAGCCGCCGTAGGCGTTAATTATTTCCGCCAGATGCCGGTCCAAGTGCAGAAAGAGGTCTATGACTTGCTTAATGAACTCCATTGTTGGATTCTACAATTTCTTTAAAAACAAAGTTGATTTCTTTTTCATTAGAACAAAATTCGCATTGCGCGCGCAAAATTCAACTACAATGTTATGCCGATTCGATGACAAACTGGATGATAAAACTCTGCGGGCCAATAATCTCAGAGGTATGTTGGGAAACGTACTGAGGAAGATTGCCTTCGGGTGAATCTTACCAGTCTATACGGATTGGGAATACTTTGGTACCCCACCCAGAGTGAGTCCCACTTTAGCGGGACGAACGTCGGGTGGGCATTGATTACACTACAATTTATTTGAACCCACCCGACGCTACGACCCGTTTTGACGGGCCTTTGCTTTGGGTGGGGTACCGTCCTTTTAGAAATAATAGCGCTCGAACTTGAAGGGTAGCAGTCGGGAGCGTTTAGACTCCCGAACGGCTCAACTGTTGCTGATTGGCGCTTAATTGCGCATTCATGAAGCGCTTGTATTCTTCAGGGTCCAAAATCCCTTTGCGCATTCTAATTGATTTGGGCGTCACTTCCACCAATTCGTCCTGGCGAATCCAGGCCATCGACTGCTCCAGCGACATCTTGCGCGGCACATTCAGAATGACTCCGATATCTTTATTGGATGAGCGGTGGTTGGTCAATTTCTTCCGCTTGGTGGGATTGCAGGGCATGTCATCGGGGCGCGTATTTTCTCCCACTATCTGACCCATATAAATTTTTTCCGTCGGCTCTATAAAAATGGTTACACGTTCTTGAAGTCCTTCGATAGCGTAGGCCGTCGCCGGTCCGGTCTCCATTGAGACTACCGAACCTTTATTGCGCGAGGCAATTTCTCCGCGCCAGGCGCCATAGGCGATAAAGCGCGACGCCATCACTCCCAGTCCCCGCGTATCGGTCAAAAACTCCGAACGGTAACCGAACAGACCTCGGGTGGGTATTTCAAATTCCATTCTGATACTATGAACGCCGGCATTGTCCACGTGCAACAGCTCACCTTTGCGGCGCGCCAGTTTTTCGATAATTATCCCCTGATATTCTTCGCGAACATCAATGATAAGCTGTTCAATCGGCTCAAGCATATTGCCGTCTTTGTCCTGCCGGGTGACCACTTCGGGACGGGAGATGCAAAACTCCAGCCCTTCCCGGCGCATTTCTTCGATTAAAATAGCCAGATGCAATTCTCCTCGTCCGGAGACCTTAACGCCGTCGGAACGACCTAAATCTTCCATCCGCATCGCTACATTTACTCGTATTTCACTGCGGAGCCGGTCTTTGAGTTGTCGCAACATTATGGCGTTGCCGTCCTGGCCGGAGAAAGGTCCGTTGTTGACCAGGAAAAACATTGATAATGTGGGATCTTCTATCTCAAGCGGCTTAAGTCCTATTACGGGATTTTCCTCGGCCGTAAACGTGTCGCCGATACCTATTTCTTCCGGCCCCGCCAACCAAACAATATCGCCGGCGCTGACGGTATCCACTTCGACTCGATTAAGTCCGCGGGTTACCCAGAAATGCACACCTTTGGACTTGGCCGATACAGTAGAATCCCAGCCGAGTTCTTGTTTGGCAGAATCTTTCCAACGAGACGTTACCCGGGTAAATTCTTCTCCCTTGTTCAAACTACCGCGGAGTACCCGGCCACAGCCAATTTGCCCGATATAATCACTCCAGTCCAGAGAGCTGACCTGCATCATGAAAGGACCTTCCTGGTCAACTTTAGGAGCCGGCACATCTTTTATAATGGTCTCAAACAAATCATCCATAGTTTGATGCTTGTACTTTAAGTCCTTTACAAACCAACCATCGAGTCCGGAGCCATACAAAATCGGGAAATGCGCCTGTTCATCGGTGGCGCCTAATTCTATAAACAAATCAAACGTCTTGTTAAGGGCGTGTTCAGGGCGGGCGTTGGGCCGGTCAACTTTATTCAAGATTACAATCGGGCGCAGTCCCAAACGGAGTGCCCGCATTAAGACATAACGCGTTTGTGGCATCGGCCCTTCATTGGCGTCAACCAAGAGCAGTACCGAGTCAACCATCGAGAGTACGCGCTCCACTTCGCCGGAAAAATCGGCGTGGCCGGGAGTATCGATGATATTTATCAAATAATCATCCCAGGCGACTGTGCAGTGCTTGGCACGGATAGTGATTCCCCGCTCCCGCTCAATGGCATTGCTGTCCATCAGGCGTTCGGCCATGTGCTGGTTTTCGCGGAAAGTCCCCGCGGCGCGGAAGACCGAATCAATCAGGGTGGTCTTGCCGTGGTCAATATGGGCCACAATGGCCAAATTTCTAATTTTGTCTGCTGATACCATGCTTTTAGTTCTGCCTATTCTCTCTTACTATTTCGGGAAGATTCCCGTTAACTTTATCCACGTTGCCATTTTAGCTGTTAATCAATCCATTACGAAAGAGATTATACAGAAAAATACCCCGTTCGACTAAAAGCCGCGCGGGGCTGATTCAGGCGAGTGGCAATATAATCAAAAGTTGAAATTATCCAAGCGATTCTTTTTAGAAAGAAATTCAGAAAATTCGCTTACCGCTCAAACGGATGCTCAAACGCAAAATCCGGCTGATAATTGGTGGGGCTGTCCATTTCCTGCACCCAGCCGCGATAAAAGCCGAGCCGCTCAAATTCTTCTCGCACTTCGGCGTACTCTTCATAGTTCAACGTCCGCCCCAACCTCGGATGATTGGCCACTAGCGGATTGGGGTGATATTGTGACATTAATGAAATATGTACCGACGGCGATAATTCATTGGCAATCCAGCGCAGTACGTTTTTGCTGTTCTCCACCCGCCCCGGCAGTACCAGATGACGAATAATTAGTCCTGATGTAATACAGCCGTTGTCATCCAGCCAGATATTGGAGCCCTTTTGATAAAACATTTCCTTGATAGCGGCGCAGGCGATTTCAGGATAGTTGGGCGTGTCGGAATAAGCGCGGCCGATTCTGTCATCGAAATATTTCAAATCCGGCAACCAGACATCGAAAATGCCTTCGAGTGACTTTATTGTCTCAACTTTATCATAAGCGCTGGTATTAAAAACATAAACAGGTTTCCGGCCGCGCGCGGTCAATGTATTTATTATGACTCTTACCTGCGGAATAAAGTGCGAGGGTGAGACAAATCCGACCGCGTGCGACCCTTGGTCTAAAATCTCTTCGAT
>Ga0214473_10008429_pt1 | contig 12182 bp, 12 predicted proteins | sample RVTome_7_FD_203509 | JGI IMG/M metagenome (GOLD analysis project Ga0214473, IMG submission 203509) | Soil microbial communities from uranium-contaminated site in the Upper Colorado River Basin, Wyoming, United States - RVT98D197 | ecosystem: Environmental > Terrestrial > Soil > Contaminated >... | reverse complement strand
CCCATCGCCTTGATCTCTTCGGCGGTGATCACGGTGACGTTGCCGGGCACGCGGCGCACGTCGATCCCCACGTCGCGCAGGCGCGTGGCGCCCACCACGACCTCGGGGATCTCCAGGACCTCCCCGGCGGGAGGTTCGGCCCCCCAGGCCTGGGCGGCGATGCCGAGAACGGCGGTAGCGATGATTCCTCTCCAGAGACTGCACGATGACCACAGCATGGGGCACCCCTCTTTTCTCGCGAAAGTGGCGTGTCGAAGGCGCCCCCGGACAGGTCTCCTGACTCGTGGATCGCCGCCGCTCCGCGCCTTCCCACCCCCGACCGATTGCAGATTGCGGATTGCAGATTTCAGATTGAATACCGCTCCCAATCTCGAAATCCGCGTGCAATTGGCCGGCGGGCAGTGGCGTTGTGCGGAGCGGCTCCCCACTTACAGTGGCGGGACCGTGCTGGATTCTCCCCCTTCACGATTGCGGATTACGGGATGCGGAATTCCCCGAACCTCATGCGATTCCGCATTCCGCGCTCTCCATTCCGCATTCGGAGGGCGGGATCACCAGCTTCCCTTGCATCCGGGAGCCGAACGTCGGTGTGTCTTTCGTCGCGATGATCCCGGGTTGGCCGCCCGGGGCTCGGTCACCTCCTCCCGTGGCCCCGATCAGACCTGCGTGAATCTGTGAAGCGGGCCGCCCGCACCGGGCAGATCCGGCAGGGCGAACCGCTCGGGGTGGATGAAGTGCGCCAGAATCTCCAGGCCGTCCACCAGGCGGGGTCCCGGCCGGCTGAAATAGGCTGAGGCGTCGGTGGCGTACACGCGGCCCGACTGGACCGCCGGAAGACCGGCCCACCCCGGCAACCGTTCCAGCAGACGCACCTCCCGCGCCGTGCGGGCCACGTCGAAGCCGCAGGCGATCAACACGATGGCGTCGGGGCGGGCCGCCCGCAGCTCCTCCCAGGGAACGATGCGCGACTTCTGGCCCGCACGCCCCGCCGCGTCCTCACCGCCAGCCAGATTCACCATCTCGGGGACCCAGTGACCCCCCGCGTAGATCGGGTCGAACCACTCGATGCACAGGACCCGAGGCCGCGTCTCGACGCGGGCCGTCATCTTCCCCACCGTGGTGATGCGATCCATGAGCTCGCCGGCCAGGTGGCCCGCCTGAATGCCCCGTCCGGTGGCCGCCCCCACCCGCCGGATATCCGCCAGCACGTCGGCCAGGCGCTCCGGCTTCAGGCAGATCACCTGGGGCTTCCGGGCGAGGCCCTCGATGGCCGCCGTCACCGCCGACGCCGGGAGGGCGCACACGTCGCACAGGTCCTGCGTCACGATCAGGTCGGGGCCGGCGCGCCGCAGGGCGTCCACGTCCACGGCATAGACCCCCTCCCCCTGTTCCAGCGACGCCCGCACGGCCGCCTCGATCTCGCCGCTGGCCATGGCGGCCGGATCGAACGTCGAATGGACGATCACCGGCTTCTCCCGCGCCGCCCGCGGATAGTCGCACTCATGGGTCACACCCACGACCTGGTCGCCAAGGTCGAGCGCGAAAAGGATCTCGGTGGCGCTGGGTAGTAAGCTGACGATCCGCATGGGCTTCGGACCTCGCCTCAGACGGGCGGACATGAAGTCTGCCCCCAGAAGAGCGAAAACCCCAACCCTCCACTGGAGGATTGGGGCTCATGTGATCGAAGTGGGCTCCGGGTCTGTTCCCCGGGGCCACCGCGCGCACGGGCTGCCCTCCCCCACGGAAGGCCATCGGCTCCGTCGGGATCGGGCAGGTCTCCTGGCTCGCGGTTTGTCTTACTCCCTGCGCCTTCCCACCCGTCCGGCAACCCGGGCAGTGGCTCGTGCAGGTTTCATCCCGCTCACAGTTGCGGGGCAGCCATGGAATGGCCCGGCGCCATCTCTTCCAGTCGGCCGGGCGTCACCATGTTCCCTCTTCGTCCCCACCCTCAGCGGGGACACCCGATCCCGTTCAGCTCTTCCTATTGGCTCGCGTGCACCTCCTTCTGACTGTTCACTATCTCTATCCCGACAGGCCGCTGCCTGTCAAGTCCGCACGCCTTCGCGCGGCCAGCCCGGCCCGTTCCTCACCCTACCCAGATCACATCGAGCCCCAGCAACCCACATGCATCGCGCTGACGCGCATCCCCCGTGACGAAGGGCAGGCGCGACCGTCCGTAGGTCTGCGCCACGCGAGCCGAAGCCACGTGAATGGCGTCCAATGTTCGCAGCCCGGTGTCACGGACGGTTTCCCCGGCACGCTCCAGAACCTGCCGGTCCACCTCGACGAGATCCCAATGTGCACGATCCTTCTGGATCATCCGCTCGGCGCGCTCGACCTCCCGCCTGGTCAGGCTCCCGGTTTCGAGGCGCTGCCGGATCGCCGACGCCATCTCCAGAGGGCCGACGGCCGAGACGAGACACCGATAGCTCCGAACCACGCGCCGCGCCTGTCCCGATCCCTCCTCCCATACATACACCTTCAACAGCGCGCTGGTGTCGAAGTACGCCTGTGGCAGGGCCATCAGGAGAGGTCCCTCTCCTCACGAAGCGTCTTCGTTATGGGAACTCCCTTGATCCGCAGGGGCTTGTGCAGTGGCATCGGTCCACGCTTTGTCGCCCGACGGAGGATGCCCATGGCCTCCAGCTTGCTCAGCCATGCCTCGTCGGGATCGTCCGCCTCGAGCGGCCTGACCACCGCGATAGGCTTTCCCCGTTCGGTGAGGACCACCTCGCGCCCGGCCTTGACGGCCCTGACGAGGCGCGAAAAATGCTGGTTCGCCTCGCGCAACCCCATGCGCATGCCGTGCCCTCCCGGCCCGATGTTGTAGTGACATCGCTACATTACACGCCTCCTCCCTCACTGTCAACCCGCCCGGCCGGGAGGGGAACGTACGGACAAGCGGCGCCAGCGCGGGACAGGTCTCACCTCACGCCAATGTACGATTCTCCCTCGCGCGGCTCGCCCACGCATCAAGATTCATCGGGCCCATTGGCGGCGGCGCATGACGGCCGCCTCGAGGTAATAGATCCCGAGGTACATGACCGTCGAGATGATGGCCAGGATCGTCACCGACGTCATGACCAGGTTCATCTGGAGGATCTGGCCGCCATAGAGGATCAGGTAGCCGAGCCCCGCCTTGGCGGACTGGAACTCGCCCACGATCACCCCCACCAGGGCCAGCCCCACGTTCACTTTGAGGGCGCCGATCATGGTGGGGACACTTCCCGGGAGCACGACTTTGCGAAGCACTTGCCACCTGGTGGCCCCGAACGTCCGCACGAGCTTGATCTTGTTCGGGTCGGTCTCCTGGAAGCCGGTGTAGATCATCAGGATGGTTACGAACACGGAAATGGCGATGGCGATGGCGTAGATGGACAACACGTCGCCCAGCCAGATGTAGAAAATCGGCACCAGGGCGATCTTCGGCATGGCGTTGGCGACGACCAGATACGGCTCGAGAACCCTCTGGAAGAAGTTCCACCACCAGAGGAACACCGCCACCAGCGTCCCGATGATCATGCCGGCCAGGAACCCGATCACTGTGGTCACGACGGTCGCCTGGATGTGGCGGAGGAGGTTCCCTTCCCGAAAGAGGCTCAAGAAGGTCGGCCACAGCGCCGACGGGTAGCTGGTCAGCATCGGGTTGACCCAGTGCATGCGGGGAAATACCTCCCAGGCGATCAGGAAGGCGACGAGCAGCAGGAGCCGCCCGCCCAGAACCATCCAGCGGCTCAATCGCCGTCGGCGGAGGTGGTCGAGGTACTGCGGGCTGGGCGCCATCGCACCGGTTGGTCGGCCCTGTGCCCGGCGGCGGGGCTTCGGTTCAGCGGCGCACATGGACTTCCAGTTCGCCCCAGATGTGGTTGAAATAGGCGCCGAACTCCGGCGCGCTCCGGGTCTCGAAGGGCGTGGGCCGCCGGCCGCCGCCGCTGGGATAGGCAATGGCATGCTCGGCCTTGACCCGTCCCGGCCGCCGGCTCAGCACGATGACCCGGTCGGCCATGCTGATGGCTTCGGAGATGTCGTGGGTCACCAGGATCACGGTCTTGCCTTCGCGGCGCAGGATGGCCGCCATCTCGTCGGCCAGGGCGAGGCGTGTCTGGAAGTCCAGGGCCGAAAGGGGCTCGTCCAGCAGCAGGATCTCCGGCTCCGTGCAGAGCGTCCGCGCCAGCGCAACCCGCTGGCGCATGCCGCCGGACAGTTGGTGGGGAAACCCGTAGATGAAATCCCCGAGGCCGTAGCGCTCCAGCAACGCCTCGGCCCGGCGGCGGGCAGCCTTCAGGTCGAGCCCCTGGATCTCGGCGCCCAAGAGGACGTTATCCAGAATGGTCCGCCACTCGAAGAGATAATCCTGCTGCAACATGTAGCCCACCTGGCGCGACGGTCCCTGGACCGGACGCCCATCGATGAGCACTTCCCCTTCGGTGGGGCGCAGGATCCCCGCGATCAACGAGAGCAGCGTGCTTTTGCCGCACCCGCTTTGCCCGACGATGCTGACGAACTCTCCACAGGCGATCCGCAGGGACACCCGCGAGAGCGCCTCGATCTCGCCCTCCGCCGTGAAGTGGCGGAGATTGACCTCGCGCAACTCGACCTTCGGCTCGTTTCCCATGCCGGTCAAAGCGGCGCCCGCGCCGCCACGCCTATTTCACTGTCTCCATGGCCTTCCTGGCGAAGCTGGTCACCACGATGTCCTCATAGCGCACCCGCTGCTCCGGTTTCAGGACGCCCCCGGCCACCATGATCTCCTGGACCTTGTCGATTCCCTTGGCGTCCACAACGGGATCCGTCGCCCAGTAGGGAGCCCCGTACGAGCGGAAGCGCTTGATGACCCCCTCGATAACTTCGGCCGGCACGCCGGGGAAATAGCTCGTCGTGACGCGCGCCGCCGCGGCCGCCTCGGCGCTCGCGACCCATTTCTGGGCCCGGTAGATGGCGTTCGTCCATGCCTGGATGACCTGCGGGTTCTTCTTGATGTACGAGTCGGTGGCGACGAAGGCCGTGTAGTCGGCCCGTCCCACCTCCTTGCCCACCGAGGCGACGACGTGGAGGGCCCCGCTTCGCTCCAATTGCGAGACCTCGGGCTCGTTGAAGATCACGAAGTCCCCGCGGCCCGACATCCACGCGCCGCCGCGCGCGGGGATGGCGAGATTGGTGATGATCGTCATGTCCCTGGCGGGGTCGAGCCCGTTCTGCTTGATGACGTACTCAAGGAAGAGTTGCGGCGTGCTCCCGGGCCGCCACCCCATGATCTCCTTGCCCTTCAGCATCTTCCAGTCGAACCGGTCGAGCTTGCGGCGGGATCCGAGAAACAGGCCATCGGTGCCGGTGAGGGCGCAGAAGATCTTCACCTTCTCGGGCGACTCGCCGTTCTTCACATAGATCGGCGATTCCGGCCCGACCAGGATGATGTCGGTGTTCCCCGCAAGGAGGGCCGGCATCGCGCGGTCCGCCCCCTGCGCGGTTGAGAGCTCGACATCCAGGCCCTCGTCCCGGAAGTACCCGTTCGCCAGCGCAACGTACTGCGGGAGAAAGAAGAGGGCATGCACGACTTCCTGGCTTCGGACCTTGGTGAGGGCCTGGGGGGTGGCGGGCTGGCCCGCCTCAGCCCGGTGGTAGGACGTGACCACCGCAGCGGCCACCGAACAGAGGACAATGCAGGAGAGCGATCGCCTGTAGAGATGCATGGCTCCCGTCCTTCTTGCAGCGCGGCGTTGCCAGCGAACCCAGCCCCCGAGATCCCGCGTGCCGCCATCTCGGGGAAACCGGACCTGGGGTCGTCCCGTGGATGAAACGGGTGGAAGCCTCGTGCGGCCTGCCCTCCAGGGCCGGCGGCGCTACCGGAGGCGGCGCTGCGCTTCCTCCAGGAAGGAGAGGTCCACGTAGCGGGCCACGTCGAGCTTCCCCGAAATGAACCCCTTGGCCGAGAGATAGTCGACGTTCCGCTGCAGCGCCTCCATGTTCAGCCGCCCCTCCGGATCGCGGTAGAAATCCCCGCTCGGCGTCAGGAAGAACGCGTCGATGACCTCCCGCTTCTGCATGGTGACCTTCGCCGCGGTGTCCACGGCCGCCGAGCGATTGGCCGGGTCGAGGAGCCAACGCAGGCCGCGCAGGTAGTCGGTGAAGAAATCCTGGGCGGCCCCCCGGTGCTCCTTCAGGAAGTCGGTGCGGGCGGCGAAGAACAGCGCCTGGATCCGACCGAGGCCGGCAGACGGCCCGAAGAGCGCACGCACGCCTCCCTTCGCCTGCTCGGCCGCCCACCACGGATTGATGAGGAACGCCGCGTCGACCTTGCCGTCCCGGAGGGTCGGCCCCATGTTGGGGAAATTGACCTCCACGATCGTATAGTCCTTCGTGGCCTCGAGTCCGTGCTTCTCCGGGGTCGCGCGCAGTGCGAAGTCGGCGCCCGTCCCAAGCGCTGGGACCGCCACCCTCTTCCCCCGGAGCTGCTGCGGCTGGTCGATCCCGGCGGATTCCAGGACGCCCCAGACGCCTTCGTAGTATCCCGGGACCCCCCATTGCTGAATGTCCGCGACGATGCGGAGGTCCAGCTTCGCGTTGAGAATGGCATTGGCGAAGCTGGCGTAGGCCAGCCAGGCGATATCAAGCTCTCGAGCGGCGAGGGCCTGCAGTTGGGCCGAGGATGCCCGCATCGAGATCAAATCGGCCTTGTAAGTCTTGCCATTGTTGGGCGTGACCTGCGGGTTCGCGAAGATGACCGGGAGAACATGAGCCGGTGCGGGGCCGTAGGCGATCCGAATGGGGGTGGGGGCTCCCCCGGCAGATGCCTCCGCCGCCAGCCCCGCCAACGTCGCCACGAGCGCCAGTGCCAGGGTCGTCATGCGAAAGCCCATCGCATCCTCCCGTCGGGTGAGGCCCGCGGCCTGCGAGAGGCAGGCACAGCATCGGGCCGCTTGTGCTCTTCGATTCGGGTACCGTTCCTCGATTCCGTGTCTGCCGCGGCGCGGGCCCCTGCACTGGAGCGGCGACGCCGGCGTCCGTTATGCGGGGACGCACGCGATCACGTCGCACAGCATGGTGGCCCCGGCGATGGGCTGCGATCCCTTGATGCCGACGACCGTCCAGGCGGGAGGAACCGACGGAAAGGCCCGCTTCCACACCTCGTTCACCGCATCGAGCTGTCCCAGATCATTCAGGACGGTCTGCACCTTGGCCACGTCGGCCAGCGAGCCGCCGGCCGCCTCGCAGATGGCCCCGACATTCCTCAAGATGATCTCCCCCTCGAGGCGGCCCGGCGAGCCGATGCAGGGAAACTCGGGATGGGGGCGCGCGCCCGGGTCGAGGCCGCCGCCATCCTGGGCGACCTGCGTCGAGAGGAAGACGAGCGGCCCCACCTTCACGGCCTGGGGCTCGTAGAACAGCGGGGCCGGGGCCCGCGGGGTCGTGATGGTTCGCCGCTCCAGCCTGCTGTTCGGCATCCTGGCGATGTGGTTGATCTCGACCACCCCGCCCTCCCACGCCAGCCCATCACAGAGGATGAGCGACCGCGCCGGAGGATCCTTCGGGAAGTATTCCTGCCACACCTCGTCCAGGCCGGTGATGTGATACGGGTCGAGGAGGAAGACCTCGGACTTGACCACGTCGGCAAGCGAGAGGCCCCCGGCCTCCAGGATCGCGCGCTGCGCCTTCAGGATATACTCCGTCTGCAGCTTGATAGGCGACCCGAACCAGCCGAAGGGGAGGGGTCGCGCCTCCATGGCGATGCCCTGCTTGTAATCGGCGGCAAGCCGTCCCGAGAGAAACACGAAGTCGCCCGCCTGGATGCCCATGGGAAGACGGCCCGGCGACCGCGGCACGGCGTCCGTCACGACGCTTCGCCGGGGGCCGGCCTCGGGCAGGACCACGATCCCCTCGACGGCGTAGCGACAGCCTTCGGCCGGGAGTCGGTCAACCTGCGCGGCCGTGCTGGCCGGTTTCTCCATCGGATCGATCGGGTAGAATTCGTCGCGCGCCGCCAGGTGCCCCGGGGTCACCAGACGATTGCCGTAATAATTGTCCACGCGAGCCACATCGAACACGGTCCCGCCGGCGGCCTCGATCACTGCCTTGAAGTTCCGAAACGCCTCGCGCACTTCCACCCGCACGGAGTCCCCAAGGTGCGGCAGCTTCGTATGCGCCGGGCGGCCCTGCGTCCAATCGGTCGCCATCTGTCCCGAGACGAAGACATAGGGGCCGTAGCGGATCCCCGGCGAACAATGGATGCGGGGCCGTGGGAGCCCGGAGGGATGGACTCCTTGCCGGTGGATCGGTGTTTTCTGAGTCATTCCGGCCTCATTTTCACTGATGATACCACACCAACCAGGACATTCATGCCGGTGATCGATTTCCAGCACCCACCCGGCCCACCATGAGCGCCTTTCTTCCCGCGGCACGCGTGAAACGCCCCAAGGAGCGTTCTGGATATCACTCCGCGGCGAACCATGTCAAGTCCGAGGACCTCGCCGGGACACCCGACGCCGCGGCATCGATCATGGTGATTGAAAACCCGCCCCTCCACGCCTCTTCTTGTCGCGCATCCCCGCCTCCGCCGTGAGCTGCCGTCTCTCCAGGAGGGCCCGACTGCGGGGCAGCGCCGGCGGCAACGCGACGGGGGGTCAGCCCGGCGGCGCGGGCCACCGGTGTCAAGGAGGGATCGCGGGCACGGCCCCGGCGCAGGGCGGCGGCCCTTGAGGCCCCGGACACCCCATGATATGCTCCCGGCCGTCATGGACGTCGACCTGCTCGACGCGTTGCGCGGCGCGGCGGCGGGCGCCTTTCGCGGGCGGCCCATCCTCGTCGCCTATGCGTTCGGAAGTCGAATTGCCGGCCGGCCCCGCCCCTCAAGCGATCTCGATGTCGGCTACTATCTGCGGGGCTACCGGCAGGGGGACACGCTTCCGCTCGAGGAGGAATTGCGCCTGGCGGATGAGCTCTCACGCGCGGTGGGACTCGAGGTCGATCTTCAGAATCTCGCCGAGGCCGGCCTTGAGCTGAAGGGGCGCGTGCTCGAGGAGGGCATCCGCATCTTCTCGGCCGACGACCCGAGCAGGGTCGCCCTGGAGCGCGAGCTCCTGGGCCGCTATCACGACTACAAGGAAGAGTTCCGGCGCATGCACGAGATGCGGCTGCGCCGTGTGGCGAGCCTGGGGCTCTCCCGGTGGTAGACAAGGCCACACTGGATCAGATGCTCTCGAACCTGCGGGAATACGCGGGCGTGCTTCGCGCCCTGGCCGCGGTCCCACCGCAGGACTTTCTGGGAAACCCGGACAAGATCGGAAACGCCTAACATCCCAGCCCCGCCGTGACCGGCATGACGGCCCTCCCTTTTTCCCGCACGGTGGCCCCCCGGGCCGCCGTGACCGGCCCACGGCAGCTGCTGGGTAGCCGCGCGAAATAGGTCTCTTCAGTCACCTGCGTAGTATGACCCGCGCGGGGACCGGCCGGGGGCCCCGCGAAAAGCCATACTCAGATCACGGCACCCGTCAGCGCCGGCCCTCCGGCAACCAGCGGCTGCGAGCGCGATCGAGGAACGACGGCTCCTCGCTCGGGCCGTGGCCTGCGACCAGCCGCTCGAAGTTGCCCATGAAGCCGACCTTGCGGTGATGCACCCGGCGAATCTCCCCGACGACCGCGTCCCACTGGTGGCCGAGACCCGCACGCTCGTAGCAGCGCTTGGCGTCCTCGAAGTTCGAGAGAGCGGCATCGTAGTACCTGCTCTTCTTCGCGTTGAGGATGCGCATCCCCAGCGCCCGGTAGATCTTGGCCGCCACGTCGGGGTAGCTCGTGGCGAGGCGCTTCGCGGCGGGCTCGGTCCTGTCGTGGCTCAGATCTTCGAGCTCCGCATCGCTCGCCGCGCGAAGCCGCTCGACGAGGCGCTCGATCTCCTTCCTCTGGAGCCAAAGTTCGATGAGCGATCCGAGGTCTGCGCCCCGCGCGGCGTCCATCGCTTTCGCGTACCATGCGGCACGCGCGCTCGCCGGCACGAAGCGCATCAGCTCCTCGTAGCTGAACGTATTCGGGTCCCCGCAGAACTCGGCCCAGGCTTCCTCGAGCGCCTCGCCGCTACGGCCGAGCTTGGTGAGCAGTTCACGCTTCATCTTCGCGAGGTCGTGTTCTGCCGTCGCCCCCTCCGGCCGGTTCTTGCCGAGCGCAAGCCCGCGGTCCACCCAGGCGAGCGCCTCGTCCGGCTTGCGCCGTGCCTTGAGCATGGTGGCGATGGCCAGGCAGTCTCCGGCCGATAGCTCGGTCTGCTCGCAGAGCGCGACGTAGCGCGATGGGTCACGTTGCTGGACGTAGATTGCGCGCAGCACCTCGCCCCAGCGACGGCGCGCGCCTGCCGGGTCGGGGCGGTGCGCGCGCTCAGACACCTGCTCGGCGCCGCCCTTCGCATCGAAGCGCCGCCGCACGGCGCGCTCGAAGGCGGCAAGGCCCTCTCGGTTCATCACCTTGACGGCATCCCGCTCGAGGTGGTACGCGAAACCGTAGGGGTCGTTCTCCATCCGGCCGAGGAGCAGCATCGCGGTCTCGGAGGCATCGCGTCTGGCCGCCTGCCGCGCCTTGATCCAGCCGCAGCAGAGCTTGTCGATGAACATGCCGAAGTTGCCGCTCGAGCCATCGATCTCCTCGGCCTTCTCGTAACAGCCGGCGAGGAAGGTCTCGTACAGGCCCGCGGCCCGCACGGCGTCGGTCCGCGCCAGCGTCTCGATCCGGCCGGCCACTGCCTCGAGGTCCGCAACGAAGTCCCAGTCGGCGCGATACCCGATAAACTGCCCGGGCCGGAGCGCGGCCTCGATCGCCGCCTCCAGGGCATCCCGCCGCGGGCCTCTCCGCCTCGTCATCGTTCGATCCGAGGCTCCGCCGCGGCGCGCGGGTCCCGTTGGACGGCCCCGGGATCGCGGAGGATGTGGAGGGCGAGGAGCCGTGCGGTCGCCTTGCGCCCCACGCCGCGGATCCGCAGGGCCTCACGCACCGTCGCAGGCTGGAGGTCCAGCAGGGCGTGACGCGCCGCTTGCGACAGGCGTTCCGTCAGGCGGGGGTTCCTCTTCATCGCGAGTACCCTCGAATCCCGTCGCAGGGTGTGCCCCGAAGCCCGCGTGGGGCCAGGACAATCCGGACAGCGCCTCCTACGCAGTCTCGAAGAAGAAGGCATCGCGCACGGTGAGGGGCTCGCCCGTGGAACCCTGGAGAACGTCCTCGCCGGCCCGCAGCCCTGGCAGTGGCGTGTCGAGGTGTTCCTCGGGGAGGACCGAGATGCCGTGGTCCTCCAAGGTGCGGGCGATCCCGTCGCGCTGCTCCGCCAAGATCCGCATGCCCTCCTCGCCGAACAGGTCCAGATAATGTCGCGCCGCGTCCACCGGTTTCCCGTCGAGCTCGAAGACCTGGAAGTCGATGCCGGGTTCCGACCGGCTTCCGTTCTCGAAGCTCTCGAACTGGTTCAGTGCGACGAGGGCAAAGGGCGCCGCCAGAGACACCGCGACGGTATGGCCGACCTTCCCCTGTCCCGCGAAGCGCTGTTCGGAGCCGTCTTCGTCCGGCTCGAGGATGTCGGTGTCGAAGGAGCAGCGCGGGTCCGAGGGGGAGAGAAAGAACAGGTGGTAGGAACGGGTCGGTTCGCTCCAGTCGGGGGGATCCTCGAGCGGATCCGAGCCCTCATTCCAGCGCGGTCCTCCCGCGGCTTCGCGCTCATACGCGAGGTCGCTGCCGCGGATGCGCGACAGGCGCGCCTTCAGCGCGGCATAGGAGCCCCAGACCGGGACCTCGTCCAGATCGATCATCTCGACCACGCCGTCCGGCCAGGCCTGCTGGGTGGCTTTCACGATGCCCTTCGGTACTTCGGCGCGCCGCACCATCTGGACCTCACTTCGACTCAGCTCTCTCACCCAGAGTCACACAGCCGCAGACGAGTCTGCTCCTTTTCCGTTTGCCGATGCGCCGATGCCACCGGAAGAGATGCCGCCCCGCCCGCGGCCCGTCCCGAGCCCCCCGTTCATCGCATCGCGAGGCGCCGTCGCTTCGCCGCCGGCTTCGTCCGAACCTTGGGCGTCTTCTTCTTCGAAGCGGAGGCTCGAGGCCTACCCCGTCTTGCCGCCGGGGCTGCTTCGGCGGCCTTGAGCGGCGCTTTCGCCGCGCGCCGGCGTCCGGCGGTCTTCACAATGGTCTCCACGTTGGCGGGGTCTGGC
>Ga0214473_10008428_pt1 | contig 12182 bp, 9 predicted proteins | sample RVTome_7_FD_203509 | JGI IMG/M metagenome (GOLD analysis project Ga0214473, IMG submission 203509) | Soil microbial communities from uranium-contaminated site in the Upper Colorado River Basin, Wyoming, United States - RVT98D197 | ecosystem: Environmental > Terrestrial > Soil > Contaminated >... | reverse complement strand
ACAACGAAAATCAGTCTCGCATCCACACCACCCTGTGTGGCGTTCTCCCAGCAGCGCCGCGGCACCGCACGTTCTGGAGCGCCGCTCGCCGAATCGCCTCTTCAAGAACGCTTATTTCAGGGCTAGCACAGGCCGCCGTGCGGAGGGGGCGTGGCTGCCGGCCCATCGGGACGCGCTCGTGTGCTATGTTGTACCTCCGAACCCGTGATGGTGCAGCCCGGCTCGCGCGTCCCGACGTTCCTGCTGCTCGGTGCGGCCAAGTGCGGTACCACCTCGCTCGCCTACTACCTGAGTCAACACCCGCGCGTGTTCTTCTCGGACCCCAAGGAGCCGACCTTCTTCGAGGCTGAGTGGGAGAAGGGGTTGGACTACTACTGGAGCACGTACTTTGCGGGCTGGAGAGGGCAGCCCGCGATCGGCGAGGGGCGCGTGTGGAACCTCTACCTCCCGTTCGTGGCGCCGCGGATCCGCGAGGCCCTGCCCGACGCGAAGCTGATCGCCTTGCTGCGAGATCCCGTCGAGCGTGCGTACTCCCACTGGTGGCACCGCTACAGCCAGGGACAGGAAACCCTCGGCTTCGCCCGCGCGATCTCGGAGGATTCCGCTCGCATCGAGCGCGGCGAAGGCTTCGCGGGCGAGGAGGGCTCGCGCCGCTGGTGCGCGGGCCTGAAGGGCGACTCGACGCGCCACCGGGCGCTCCTCGATCTCGGCTTCTACGCCGAGCAGCTCGAACGCTATCTGGCCCTGTACCCCGCGGCGCAGCTCAAGCTCGTCTTCCACGAGGATCTCGCCGCGGATCTGCCCCCCGTCCTGCACGAGCTCTTCGCCTTCCTGGGCGTGGATCCCGACGTCCCCCCGAGCGACGAGGAGCCGCAGAACGTGAGGCGCGATCGCGTGCGCAGCCCTGTGGCGCGGCGCGCGGAGCTCGCCACCCGCTCGCTCGGCCTTCGCCACCTGGTGCCGCACGGGCTGCGCCCGCGGCTGCGGAGCTGGCTCTTCGAGCGTCGCGGACGGCGCCCTCCGCTCGACCCCGGGCTCCGACGCGAGCTGCGCGCCTACTACGATCCGCACACCGCGAGGCTCGAGCGCCTCACCGGCCGGGATCTCTCGGGCTGGCGGGAGCGGCGCGCGGAGTGATCCCAGCATGTGCGGCGTCGCCGGTGTGCTGGGGCCTCGCGAGGGGGCGGGCGTGGACCACGTCGCGTCCATGACGCGCCGCCTCTCCCATCGCGGGCCCGATGACTTCGGAACCTGGCGTCGCTTCTTCTCCCGGGACGGCACCGCCTTCGAGGTGGGGCTCGGTCACACGCGACTCTCCATCATCGACCTCTCCCCCGCCGGTCACCAGCCCATGAGCAGCGCCGACGGCCTGGTCACGATCGCCTACAACGGGGAGATCTACAACTTCCGCGAGCTTCGCGACGAACTCGCCGTGCTCGGCCACCACTTCGTCTCCGAGTGCGACACCGAGGTGTTGATCGAGGCCTATCGCGCCTGGGGCTGCGACGCCTTCGATCGCCTGAACGGGATGTTCGCCTTCGCGCTCTGGGACCAGGGTCGGGAGCGGCTCGTCCTGGTCCGGGATCGGCTCGGCATCAAGCCGCTCTACTATCGCCTCGTCGAAGGGGTGCTGAGCTTCGGCTCCGAGCTCGGGGCGCTGCGCGCCCACCCGACCTTCCGGGCCGAGATCGACCCGATCGCGCTTGGGGGGTTCGTGCGCCACGGCTTCGTGGCCGGCCCGCGCACCATCTACCGCGACACGCGGCGACTCATGCCAGGTGAGCTGCTCATCTGGGAGCGGGGGGAGATCCGGACCGAGACCTGGTGGAGCCTCCTCGCACCCGAGCCGTGCACGCCCCCGCGTGACTTCCGGGAGGCGGTGGACGCCCTGGAGGCGCTCCTCGGCGACGCGGTGGAGCGGCGCCTCGTCTCGGACGTGCCCCTCGGAGCATTCCTGTCCGGGGGCGTCGACTCGAGCGCGGTGGTGGCGCTGATGCGGGAGCGGGCGCGCGGCGCCGTGCGAACGTTCTCCATCGGCTTCGACGATCCGGCCTACGACGAGGCCCCGTACGCCCGCCGGGTCGCCGAGCACCTCAAGACCGACCACACGGAGCTCTACGTGCGGAGCAGGGAGGCCGTGGAGGTCGCTCGGGAGCTTCCAGACCTCTACGACGAGCCCTTCGCCGACGCGTCCGCGATCCCGACGGTCCTCCTCTCGCGCCTCACGCGCACCCACGTGACGGTCGCCCTCTCCGGGGACGGCGGGGACGAGCTCTTCGGCGGCTACGACCAGTACAGGAAGTTGCGACGCCTGCAGCCGCTGCTCGCGCTGCCGGGCCCACTGCGCGCGATCCTGGCGGGCGCCGCGCATCGGCTGCCCGCGGGCCGGGTCCGGAACGGGCTCCTCCGGCTGCGGAGCGCGGATCCCGCGCTCGTCGCCCACGGTCTCGTGAGCGGCCTCGAGGACGACACGTTGGCGGCGCTGTGCGGCCGCGAGGCCTCTTCCCCCAACCCCGTCTACCTCGACGCCTATCGGCGCGCTCCGGCGTCCGACGCGGTGCAGCGTGCGATGTTCGCCGACGCGCGCGTCTACCTCCCCGACGACATCCTGACGAAGGTGGATCGGGCGAGCATGTCGGTTGCCCTCGAGGCGCGTGTCCCGATCCTCGACTACCGGGTCGTGCGCTTCGCCTTCGCGCTCCCCCTCGACCTCGTGTGGCACGGTGGGGAGACCAAGGCTCCCCTGCGAGCCGTGCTGCACCGCCGCGTTCCGCGCGAGCTCGTGGAGCGGCCCAAGCACGGCTTCGGGATCCCGATCGCGAAGCTCCTCGCTCGCGAGCTCGGCGAGTGGCGCGAGCGCTACCTCGCGCCCGCGCGACTGCGGCAGGAGGGCCACCTCGCGCCCGAGGGCGTTGCCCGTTCGCTCACCGAGGCCCGGTGGCGAGGAGGCGCCACCGAAGAGACGGAACTCCTGTGGCGGCTGATCTGCTTCCAGCGCTGGCTTGCCCGTCACCACGGCTCGGACGCACCGCGCTGATCCGAGGCTCGCCGCGCAGGGGACGGCTCGCTAGAGTGGGTCGGCCCGCGACGTGGGCTGGGGACGCCGGGAGACCCGACGGCTCGAGGCAGGCTGGAGAAGAAGGCATGAGCCGCGTCCTCTACGTCGTGGGCACGGGATTCACCGGATCGACCCTCCTCTCCTTCCTGCTGAACGGTCACCCCGAGATCGCGAGCGTCGGCGAAGCCACCGGTCCCATCGACGAGTGGGGCGACCAGCGCACCTACCCCTGCTCGTGCGGCAAGACGCTCGCCGACTGCGAGTTCTGGCGGCGCGTCGGTGTGGAGATGGAAGCGCGCGGCCTGCGGTTCGGGCCGAACTGCTGGAACGTGCACTTCCGGCTGTCGCGGCATCCCGTCGCACACCAGCTCCTCACGCAGTCGCTGCGCCACAACGCTCTCGACGCCTGGCGCGACAGGCTAGTCCTCCGGGTGCCGGCGTGGCGAGCGCAGCTCGAGGAGACCGCCCGTCGCAACGTGGCCCTCGTCGAGAGCATCCTCGCCGTGACGGGCAAGAGCGTCTTCTTCGACGGCACCAAGCACGCCGTCCGGGCGCGCTACCTGCTGCGCCTGACCTCCCTCGAGTTCTTCGTCGTGCACTTGGTTCGCGACTCCCTCGGCTACGTGAGTTCGCACATGAAGCGCGACCGCTCCCTGGACTCCGGCATCCGTTTCTGGAAGCGCACGATCAGTCACGCGAACCGGCTGTCGGATCTGCTTCCGCCCGATCGCTTCCTGCGCGTACACTACGAGGACCTCTGCAGAACCACGGACGCCGAGCTCGCGCGCATCGCACGCTTCGCCGGGCTCGAGCCGCGATCGGGTCCGGTGAACTTCCGCGCGCAGGACCACCACATGATCGGCAGCCAGATGCGTCTCGACTCCTCGGGCGAGGTGAAGCTCGACGAGCGTTGGCGGGACCACCTGACCCCCGGGCAGGCGCGAGTCATCCGCTGGCGGACGCGCCGCTATCGGGAGCTCCTGGGCTACGCCTGACCCCGAACAGGACGCACGTCGTCTCGCGGGGACGTACCCGACACGTTGCGACGAGCAGGGCGGGCCGGCACGGACGGCCGTCAGCGGAAGCGGACGACTCGACCCTCACGCTCCTCCAGCCATTCCAGCCTCCCGGGAGGGACCGATACCCCACGGATGCGAAACGCGACCGGGAGTTGCGACCTCGTGGAGAAGGAGATGCCGCGAAGTTCCTCGGGAGTCGGCCAGAACGGCCCATCCACCGGATCGGCGACTGGACCGAGCTCGACCACGAGCCGTCGGTCCTCGACGTGGGCGTCGACTTGGAGGAAGGTCCGGATGGACTCGAATCGGACCAGCTCGCTCGTCGATGCCACCCAGATCTCGCCGGCCCGGTAGCGACGGCGGAGATTCGCAAGCCCCTGCAACCCGCTTGCGGAGAACACGGTGTCGGTCTGGTTCATCCAGTGGGTATACAGGATCGCGGCCTGGCGGGACGCCACGAGCTCGTCGAGGCGCTCTTCGGTGAGGGGCTCGAGGACGCGATCACCCTCGCGTCCGAAGAACGTCCGCGGGAAAGTCAGGACCGGTTGCCCGTCGTCGAGCTTGGCGACACGGAGAAACGATCGGCGACGGTTCCAGGCGACGTCTGGTAGCGCCAGCCGGTCCTGGAGCGCACCGGAGGCGGGATGCCGGATGAACCAGAAGAACTTGAAGCCGGCCTCCAGGGCGAGATCGGCGTTGTAGTAGCGTGTGCCAGGATTGTCGCCGAGCGCGTAGCGGGAAGGCGTCACGTAGAGGACCCCTACGACGAATGCGACCGCGAGGATCGAACCGAGCAGGAACCGGCGGGTCCGCCAGCGCCGGCGGGCCAGGCAGACGCCGATGACGACGAGACCGCTCGCCAGGCACCCCGACGCGATCCAGAGAGGCACCCGCTGGAGGGGTGGAAACGGGCGGGGAGACGGATGCAACACCCGGCTTCGCACGAAGTCCTCGGCGGGCGTCCGGACCAACACGGCCGTCCCGAGCCGCAAGAGGTTTTTCACCACGATGACCAGCGTCGGCTCCGTGTCCGGCTCGATGGCAGAGGGTGCCCTGAACTCGGCGTGACCGACCCAGACCGTGATCCGGCGATGGGGCGCCTCGTCAAGCCAGCGCAGGCCTTCCCGCACCGCCTCACGGCTCAGGTCCCCCTCGCCGGGTGTATGGAGAGCGTCCACCCAGCCGCGCCGCAACCAAGCGTCGACGATGTCGCGGTAGTCCCGTCCATCGGTGTGGGCATGGGGCACGGGGCGACCGGAAGCTGCGTCGAAGCGCTCGAAGACGCCGATCGAGGGTCCGTAGAGCCAGATGCTGTCGCCGATCGGAAGTCCGAAGCCCTGAACTCCGTCCGCCCACTCCGGGTTCCGCGCGATCTCCGGGTCCGAGAAGAGCAGGTCCCAGGCTGGCGAGCCCGGCCTGATCCACTCCGTGGTGTTCACGAGCCGGTGGACCGCCTCGAAACGCTCGGGGCTGGTCTCGTGGGTGTCCGAGCAGACGGTCAGCGCCGCACGGTAGGGGTACGGAAAGCGCAGCAGCTCGATCCCGGCGGTGGGATCCGACGGCTCGCGAGAAACCGCCGTGGCGCCGGGCACCGACGCGAGGAGCAGGATTCCCGAAAGCGACCACGCCACTCGTCTGGCCGGGCCCTTCGACCTGCTCCGGCGTGGGCCGCACGCGAGCGCCACCTGCCCCACCACCGACAGACTCATGCCCGTCCCCTCCCGACGGCAGGATGCTACCATGGTTGGACACCCAGGCAGGGGAGGGGCGGGAGCGTGCTCCACTCGGTCACCTTCCCATGTTGCGAGACCGACTCCCGGGGACGCCCGGGAACGGTGGGGAGCAGGCTGCGTGAAGCGCGTGATGTTCGTCCTCTTCCTCGCCGCCTGCCTCGGTGCGCTTGCCCTTGCCGGGACCACTGCCCTCAACCTCGACAGGACGCAGGGGCGTGTCTTCGAGACGCGTCTCCGCGCAGTGGTCGACCGCTCGAACCACATCCGAGCCAACGCGCGCCCCACGTACCAGGACGAGATCCTCGGCTCGTTCCCCGCCAGCGAAATCAACGGGCCGGTGTTTCGCCTCGATGAACGGTTCTCGGATGCCACCGTCGTCTCCGAGCCACCGCGTGGAGAGGGCGCGGACGCGATGGACATGATCTTCTCCTGGGAGTTCGATGACGCCGCCGAGCCCGGCCTCGCCGCTGGGCGAGGTCGTTCGTCGCTGAGGCTCGCGGAGGGGCTCCTCGTCGTCGATCACGACTCGACGGACTACCTCACGAACGGTCATCCCCTCGAGATCCCGAAGGACGAAGTGGGCGAGATCACGATCGCGGTGCGGAGCGATCGCGCCCACCAACTCAGGCTCGCCTGGTCCTCGCGAGCCGACCCGAGGGAGCCCCCGCGCTATCTGGTCGACATTCCACTGATTCCGGACGGTATCGTTCACACCTATTCGATCAACGGCACGACCGCCCTCCGACGTGAGCTCAAGAGCGGAGACGTGATCCGGCAGTTCTACCTGAAGGCTTCCGGGCGCGACGGGCGCATCGCTCTCGACTTCGTCCGCTTCGAGTCGAAGCTCAGCAGATTTCTCGAACCGCCGCGCGGTCTCTCGTACGAGACGGTCGCGAAGCAGATGCGACGGGTGCTCTTCCTCTCGGTGCCCCAGCGGCTCGAGTACACGGTGAGGATCCCGGAGAACGATCCGATACTCGAGTTCGGTACGGGTATCTCAGTCGATCGACGGCCCGTGACGTTTTCCGTGGACATCGACGATGGAGTCTCGAGCCGCAGCCTCTACAGGGAGACGATCGATTCGACGGCGCGTTGGCGCGACGCTCGCATCTCCCTCGCCTCTTGGGCGGGAAGGGACGTGAAGCTTTCCCTTGGTGTCGAAGGCCCATCGCAGCGTGCGGTAGGATTCTGGAGCAATCCAGCCGTCTTCGGAGCCCGGCTGCATCCCTTCCGGGTGGTGATCGTGCTGGAGGACACGCTCCGTGCGGATCACCTGCCGACGTACGGCTACCCGAGGCCGACAGCGCCGTTCAAGGATCGGCTCGTTTCGAGCGACGGGATCGTCTTCCTGAACGCCGTCTCTCAGGCGACGATGACCCGTCCTTCGGTTGCGAGCATGATGACGTCACTCCTCCCCTCCGCGACGAACGTCTGGAAATTCACGGAGACGCTGAGCGACCAGCTGCTGACCCTGCCGGAGGTCATGCGGCAGCAGGGCTTCGTGACGGCCTCGTTCATCCAGAATGGAAGTGCGGGACCCTACGCCGGTCTCCACCAGGGCTTCAGCTTCTTGTTCGACGAGGAGACGACCGCGCCGAGCTCTATCGGTACGGACGTGTTCCCGAGGCCCGAGGAGCTCTTCGGCGATCCTCTGATGCGGTGGGTCGAGCAGAACCGGGACCGGAACTTCTTCCTGTACCTCCACGTCACCGATCCCCACGGCCCGTACGAGCCGCCTCCGGTCTTCCGAGAGTGGTATGCGGGCATCGCGCCGAACGAGACCCTCCAGGCTGTCGACCGCGAGTTCGACCCTGCCTGGGTGGGGACAGCCACCGTCGAGGGGCGTCGCGCCCTCTACGACGGAGAGATCCGGCGGAACGATGCGTTGATTGAGGAGTTCGTCGATACCCTCAAACGTCTCGGCCTCTACGAGCGGACCCTCCTGCTCTTCGTGTCGGATCACGGCGAGCATCTTGGGGAACGGGGCCTGTGGGGCCACTACGATCCCGGCTACCGCCAGGTGACCGGGGTGCAGTTCATGATGGTGTACCCGGAGCGCTTCGAGGGAGGACGGCGGATCGAAGAGACCGTCCAGCTCCTCGACGTGATGCCGACGATGCTGGAGCTCTCGGGTGTCGACCCCAGCGGCCTTCTCGTACAGGGAGAGTCGCTCGTCGACCTCGTCGAGGGACGCAGGGGCGACCACTGGCGTGATCGTGTGGTGATTTCCGAAGAGCCGACGAGCATGGACCGTGCTCGTCCGGATCGGCAGCACGGCCTGAGGGTGACCGGCTCGGTGTACTACCGGGGCTGGCACCTCATCTCTTCCCGGAACTTCTGGCCGCAGCGCTACGTGCCCGAGGTGCTGCGCATGAAGGTCTTCGACTTCGCGGGTGACCCGCACGAGGAGCGCCCGCTCTGGTCGTTCGCCCCCGACCTCTACGTACGCTGGCGCTTCGCCGAAACGCTGAACGCGATCCAGACCAACGGTGCCGAGGCGTGGAGGAAGTGGACGGAGGACGGCCGCGGTGAAGAGCTGCGCTACGACCCCGACCTCATCGACCGGCTGGAGGCGCTCGGGTATGTGCACTAATCGGAGCCGTGGGCGGGTCTGGCGGTCACGGGCGCATGGGTCCACTCGAGCATGACCTGGGCGTCCTGATTCGCGTAGCCCGTCGCGTGACCGAGCTCCCGAAGGGTTCCCAGCGACCGGACCTTCAACCCGTGACTCCGGGCGACGCGCTGGTAGAAGTCCAGCTCGCGCGACACGACCGGGAAGCCGCCCCAGGTCCGGTTGGGAGCGTTCCCCAGATTGACATTGGCGAAGAACAGGCCGTTCCCCGCGAGGTGCCGGCCGACGAAGGACAGGCACTGCGACAGGATCTCGTCCGTCATGTGGATCAGCACCGAGAACGCCCAGATCCGGTCGAACTTCCTCCCGAGTTCCAGCTTGGAGAGATCGTCCTCCACGCAGAGCAGGCTCGGCTGCTTGTGCTCCAGGTGGTTCTCGGCCAGCTCCCGGCGCGCCTGTTCGACGGCCTCCGGACGGACCTCGAGGCCGGTGTAGTGGGCCGGCTCGAGGTAGTCGATGACCGGAATACCCCCACGCAGCGTGCCCGATCCGATGTCGCAGAAGAAGTGCTCCGGCCGGAGACCTCCCGTGGCCCTCAGGAAATCGATCTGGAACTGGCGCTTCTGCCGCCACAGCTCAGGCGGTCCCACCAGCTCGTGGCGTCCAGCGGCGGGCGAGAACCTGCGGGCGATCTTCTGGGTCAGCCTCCGGAGCACGCTCGGCATGGGTGTTCCTATCTGATTCGTTCGTGGCAGGGTGAGCGGTCGAGATCCCCGCTCGCGAGCGCCTTCATGCGCTCGTGCAGGGGTCCAAGGGTGGTTCTGATCGTTGCGATGGCTTCGTGCGGGAGCTTCTGGTGCGCGCGCGCGTTGGCGTCCGCCAGCACGCCGATCTGGCTCCTCGCGACGTTGCGAATCCCCCTTCCCTCGATGTTGCCTCGCGTGGGAAGACGCCGCCGCCTTCGGGCGACGTGCAGGTCCGCCCGCCGCGCCAGCGTACCCAGCACCTCGTCGTAGCGGCTCACCAGTGACTCGTACTCCACCCAGATCACGCGCTCGGGGAACGCCGAGGCGTGCTCCAGGAAGCTCTCGTGGACCGCAGAGTAGAACCGGAGGCTCTCCTCGAGGGAATCCCGGGCGAAGGTCGGCCACTTGCGGCGGAAGCCCTCCACGGTCGCGACGGGGTCCCGGAAGACGGCCACGAAGAGGGCATCGGGAAAGCAGCGCGCGAGGAAGCCGGCGCGCAGGAGGTGGACGTTGGGTCCCTTGTCGATCGCGACGTCGCTCGATCCGGAGGCGTACGACCGGTAGAGCTCGAGGAGGTCGTCGCGACCGCGCGCCACCGACCAGTCGGTTCGGGGTCGGATCGCATCCTCGTAGGCGCGAGCCGTCGGATACGCCTCCACCCCCGGGTTGTGGAGAAACGAGTCCCGAGCGACTTGATGCGCGTTCTCGGTGATGACGCAGGCGCACTCGTAGCGCTGCGCGAGGGAGAGGGCGAGCAGCGTCGTGCCGCTGCCCATGGCACCGGCCACGAACACCGGACGGAACTCGCGAGTCGCGTTGAGGCGGCGGCGGATGGCCCCTCCCACCTGCGCGTCCAGAGGCGCGATCACGCTGCGGCGCAACCGGCGGCGGATGCGTTCGGGGAGGGGAAGGCTTGCCATGGACGGAGGAGGTTAGCCGCATCCGGGGGAAAGTGTCGAGCGCTGCACTGTGCTCGCCGAGCTCACACAGGTTTTCGGAAGATGACGAAGGCGCCTCGCGTCTCGAGATCCACTGCATCGAGGCCACGGAAGCGGCTTGCCAGGGCACCGATCGGAAGACCGCCGCCACCACGTTCGCGTTCCAGATGCGAGATCTCGAGGCCGAACTCCCTCGCCAAGACCAGATGGACGCCGAGGGGTTCGCGGTTCAGGAAGATCTCGCGTCGTCCCCGGGCCAGGCGCCATGCCCCATCGGAATAGGCCCAGTGTCCATTCCAGAAGGGCGACAATCCATGAGCGTCGAAGCTGATGGTGTGAGAGCCGAGGCCGCCCGGCTTCAGCCAGGCAGACATCGCCTCGTAGGTTCCTCTCAACGGCGTGGCGTATTGCAGGACGGCCTGGGAGAAGAGCAGATCGAGCGACGACCGCTCGACCGCGTCGCACGAGCTCCACGGGGCTCGATACCTGACGCAATGCCCGGTCTCCAGGCCGCTTCTCAGATCGGCCCGGATTCGCTCTACTCGATCATCGAAGCCGTCCCATACGATGGCGTGTTCCGGAAAGTCGTATCTCCGAAGGCGGGGCCTCACAACGGGGAACTCTTCGACATCGGGAATCGGCTCCCTCCTCGAGAACATCCCGACCAGATCGTCCAGAATGAAGTTCAGGTCGCTCTTCGCCGAGAAGGGAAACACGTCCAGGCCTACGTAGCTTTCTGCTCCCGAAAGCAGGGCCGCCAAACCGACCCCGATGCTGTCTCCGGGACCCAGTTCACCAACGTGCGCACCCTTTACCCTGAAACCCTTGGAGCTGAGCTTCACCAGGTGTCGAAGCCAGACCGCGTAGCAGTATCGAGGGGAGTCGGTGCCTCCGGTGGAAGTCATCTTCAACCGCCACTGGTTCAGCGGCGGTACCCATGTGAGCGTCCCTTTCAGAACGTGGGGGAGCTTCCACGCGTGGGTCGTCATCCGGCACTCGCTCCGCGCCTCGGGGCGACCGCGAACCCTCCGGGCCAAAGGTCCTCCGCAAGGCTACCCCGGTGGCGGTCGCCGGTGAAGCCCGAAGTGGCTTCCACTACCATCGCAGGTTCGTCGGCTCCGCGCCTCCCCGTTTCGGGGGCCGCGGTTCCGGAGGAAAATCGATGGCCAAGCGCGTCACCACGTCTTCCCAGGCTGCAGACTCCTACACCGCAGGAATGAGCCATTGGTCCGAGGAGATGGTGGACGCCATGCCCCAACTGGACCGCTTCCACTACGACCTGCTGGCTCCCTACCTGGGTCCGCGAACGCTCGAGATCGGGGCTGGCGACGGACGGGTGACACCGCTGGTGGCCAACTCCGAGCGTGTGGCCCGGTACGTGGTCATCGAGCCGTCTGGCTACTTCTTCGATGTCCTCCAGAAGCGCTTCGCGGCCGACCCGCGCGTCGAGCTGATCCAATCGGACGCCAAGGGCGTCCTACCCTCGTACGGGTCCTCCTTCGACTGCGTGTTCTCAATCCACGTGATGGAGCACATCGAGGACGACCGTGCCTTCATCGAAGAGAGCCTGAGCCTGACGCGCGAGGGGGGCCACGTCGTCGTTCAGGTTCCAGCCGGTCAATTTCTGTACTCGGATCTGGACCGGAACATCGGCCACTTCCGGCGCTACGACAAGCGCAGGATCCGCGAGCTCGTCTCGGGCCTGAATTGCGACCTGAAGTTGCTGAGGTACAGCAATCTGCTCGGCGTCCTGGTGTCGCTCGTCTTCATCAAGTTTCTCAGGCTCGAATACCAGTCGAGTGAGAGAGATGCACAACGCTTCTTCGCACTCTATCGCCTCTATTCCCGCGTCGTGATCCCCATCGCGACCGCTCTTGAGAGGGTGGTCCCGGTACCGTTCGGCCTGAATCTCACCGCAGTACTCGAGAAGAAGGCCCCGGCATGAGGTGGGAGCGGAGTGCGCGTCGGCCACCACTCAGCTCCAAACCTTCAGAGCTAGCCCAACTTCCTCAACTCGCGGTCCGGTTTTCAGGTTTTCCGGGGACTTACGCTCGGAGGTCGGCACTACATTTTCGCGACGCGCGGGGGGATGCGCAGCCGTTCGGGCAGTCGCAGG
>Ga0214473_10008427_pt1 | contig 12183 bp, 7 predicted proteins | sample RVTome_7_FD_203509 | JGI IMG/M metagenome (GOLD analysis project Ga0214473, IMG submission 203509) | Soil microbial communities from uranium-contaminated site in the Upper Colorado River Basin, Wyoming, United States - RVT98D197 | ecosystem: Environmental > Terrestrial > Soil > Contaminated >... | reverse complement strand
GTTGCACGGAAAAGAACTTTCGTATAACAATATCGTGGATGTTCAGGCCGCGGCCGAACTGCTTGAAGAGTTCCCCGACCCGACGGTCGTCATCATCAAACACACCAACCCCTGCGGGGTCGGCACGGATGAACGACTCGTCGAAGCGTACCGAAAAGCCTTTGCCACCGACACAAAGTCGGCCTTTGGCGGAATCGTGGCAGTCAATCGACCGCTGGATCTCGAGACGGCGCAGGCCATCAACGCGATTTTCACAGAGGTAATCATAGCTCCCGCCTTTCCTCCCGACGTCCTGGAGCTTCTCCGGAAGAAAAAGGACAGGCGGCTCATGTACCAGAAGAAGCCGTTGCGGGAATCGAAGAGCGTTGAAACAAAGACTGTTGCGGGGGGAATGCTCGTGCAGACTCCTGATGTCATCGTGATGGACGAAAGCGCTCTTCGCGTCGTCACAACGCGGAAGCCGACAGACGAAGAACGGGCGGCGATGACCTTCGGTTGGCGCGTCGCAAAACACGTTAAGTCGAACTCCATCGTGTACGCACGATCCGATCGCACCGTCGGCGTCGGCGCAGGACAAATGTCGCGTTTCGACTCTTCAAGAATCGCCGCCCTCAAGGCCCAGGATGCCGGATTGGATCTGAAGGGGACTGCTGTCGCGTCGGACGCATTCTTCCCGTTTGCCGACGGGCTGATAGAAGCTGTGAAGGCGGGGGCGACGGCCGTCATTCAGCCCGGCGGATCGGTCCGCGATGAAGAAGTCATCGCCGCGGCAAATGAAAATAACGTCGCGATGGTTTTCACCGGTATCCGTCACTTTAAGCATTAACCATACCACAAACGTACTTCCATACTCCCTTACTTTCCATGAGCTTTTTCTCCGTCTTCGCCCCCGACCTTGCCATCGATCTCGGCACGGCAAACACACTGATCGCGCTGAAAGGCAAGGGTGTGGTCCTGAATGAGCCCTCCATCGTCGCGTTCGACCGCAACACGAAAAAGATCGTCGCAATCGGCAACGAGGCACGAGAAATGCTCGGACGAACGCACCAGGAGATCCGGACCATCCGTCCGATGCGCGACGGTGTCATTGCCGATTTTGAAATCGCCGAAGGGATGCTCCGCGAGTTCATCAAGAAGATCAACGCCGGCTGGCTGCCGAGCCGTCGTATCGTCATCTCCGTCCCCAGCGGCGTCACGGAGGTCGAGAAACGCGCCGTGCGTGATTCTGCCGAACATGCGGGGGCAAAGGAAGTGCATCTGGTCTCCGAACCCATGTCTGCCGCGATCGGCATCGGGCTGGATGTCGATGCACCCATCGGAAACATGATCGTCGACATCGGCGGAGGAACGACGGAAATAGCCGTCATTGCCCTGTCGGGGATCGTCACCGTCGAATCCGTACGCATCGCCGGCGACGAGATGAACAACGCGATCATTCAGTTCTTCAAGAAGAACCATAATCTCCTCATCGGCGAGCGAACGGCGGAAATGATCAAGTGCGAGGTCGGCTCCGCGATGCCCCTCAAGGAGGAGATCACCATCGAAGTAAAGGGTCGCGACCTGATCAACGGTATTCCAAAAACGACCGAAACGACGTCCGTCGAGATTCGCGAAGCGCTGAACGAACCGGTTCACCAAATCGTAGACGCGGTGAAATTGACGCTTGAGCGGACGCCCCCCGAACTTGCATCCGATATCCTCGACCGTGGCATCATGCTGTCCGGCGGAGGAGCGTTACTGAAGAACCTCGACGAGCGGCTTCGGCTGGAAACCAGTCTGCCCGTTCACATTGCTGAAGATCCGCTGACCGCCGTCGTGCGGGGTGCTCAGAAGGTGCTCGAGAACCTGAACCACTATTCGAAGGTCTTGCTGAAGAGCAAGCGGTACTAATGCGGTGCCGAAAGGCGCCCTTCCGACCGTTCGCTCTCCGCTCAAGGGTCTATCCTCGTCATGCAGCGATTGTTTAACATAGTCCGGGCGTTCAAGGAGTACGTCGTTCTCGCGCTCCTGACAATACTCTCTCTCATCCTCCTCTCGCTGAACGATAATTCCCAGATCCGTACCATCCGCGCCTACACCGTCGGCTTCGTGGGATTGTTGCAGAGCGCGACATCCGTTATTCCCAACGTCTTCGCTCTCGAAAGGGAGAATACGCTGCTGCGGGAGCAGAATGTGAGTCTTACCGATGAGGTAAGCCGTTTGCGGGAAGCCAAACTGGAAAACGACCGGCTTCGGGCAATGCTCGGCTTGAAGGAACATGGTTCCTTCCACCTTGTCGTAGCAGACGTCGTCGGGAAAACGCTGGATCTGCTCCGCAACACCATAACGCTGGACGCCGGGGAAAACGAGGGTGTCAAGGCGAACATGCCGATTGTGTCTGAATCCGGACTCGTCGGCCGCGTGATCGCCACAAGCAAAGGCTACGCCGTGGGGCAACTCATGATGAACAAGGAATTCCGGTCGAGCGCCAAGGTGCAGCGAAGTCGCGTGCTCGGGATACTTGCCTGGAACGGCGGCGAGTATCTCGAACTCCGGAACGTCGCCAAAACGCAGGATGTCGCCGTGGGGGACGTCGTGATGACGTCAGAATACAGCAACGCGTTCCCGCCGAATCTCCGCATCGGCATCGTTGTCGATGTCACTGAGCACGAAGGGGGCCTCTTCAAACAGATTCGGGTCAAACCGTCTGTCGACCTTGCCACGGTCGAACACGTCTTCATCGTCACTGCCGTTCCTCAACCCGAGCGCGGGCGTCTCGAGACCGGGACTTCCCGATGAACCGAACAGCAAGAAATATCGCCGTCTCCCTTGCACTCGTCGTCCTTCAAACCACCATCGTGCGCATGCTTTCGCTGGAAGGTATCGTACCAGACCTCCTCATCATCTGGGTCGTGTATATCGCCCTGACAGAAGGACAACTGCACGGCACGGTGTGGGGATTTTGCATCGGACTGTGCGCCGATATCCTCTCGGGGAGCTTCCTCGGCCTTTCGGCAATGACAAAGACCGTGAGTGGATTCGTCGGGGGATATTTTTTTAACGACAACAAAACTCAGCTTACCCTCGGCACATACCGTTTTCTCTTGATCGTCCTGTCCGTGTCGTTTCTCCACAACCTGTTGTATTTCATCATCTTTACGCAGGGAAGCGAAATACGGTTTTGGGAGGTCGTATTCAAGTTCGGCATCACAACAACTCTCTACACAGCAACCGTATGTGTCATCCCCATGTTCGCATTCTCCCGTAGGCTCTCGCTATAGCCATGGCCAGTCTTCCGGAGCAATCGCATAAAAGGATCTTTTACGCCGCCATCGGCGCGGCCTTCCTCCTGTTCAGCGTCCGCCTCGTCCAGCTCCAGGTTGTGTATGGTGATGTCTACGGGAAGAAATCCGAAGAAAACAGCGTCCGTCCCATACCGCGCGAGCCCATCCGTGGCTACGTGTACGACCGGAACGGCACATTGATCATCGACAATCGTCCCTCATACACGGTGACTGTTACTCCTTCCGAATTCGACCCCAATACGGTCGACGCCCTGACATCGCTGCTCCATCTCGACCGCGCGTTTATTATCGACCGGGTGAAAAAGGGAAAAGAGCACAATAGGTTCGCCCCCGTTCGGATAAAACGCGACATCGATTTTCAGACGCTCTCCGTCATCGAGGAGAACCGCGACCGCTTCCCCGGCGTCGATTATGAAATCGAAACGAAACGGTATTATCCGACGACCGCAAATGCTCCCCATCTTTTTGGATACACGAAGGAAATTTCGGAACGACAGCTGGCCGACCTCGGTGAAGGTTACCGGCAGGGAGACATCATCGGCGCTTCCGGCATCGAAGCCGCCTACGAAAAATATCTCCGGGGGGAGAAGGGAGTCGAGTTCATCACTGTCAACGCAAGGGGTCAGAACCTCGGCGCGTATAATGACGGCAGCAACGACGTACCCGCGCGCGAAGGAAACGATCTCTATCTGACGCTGGACGCCAAGCTTCAGGCGTTCGCCGAGTCGTTGCTGACCAACAGGCACGGCGCAATCGTCGCCCTCGATCCCGCCAACGGTGGAATACTTGCCCTCGCGAGCAAGCCCGATTTCGACCCGATGCTCTTCAGCGGCGTCACGCCCGCCGATGTCTGGACTGCCCTGAACAACGACGCGGGCAAACCGCTATTCAACCGCGCAACGCTGACACGGTATCCACCCGGCTCGACGTTCAAAATGGTGATTGCGGCAGCTGCATTACAGGAGAATGTAATCAGCACCAATTTCCGCGTACAGTGCGCAGGCGCGTACCGGTTTGGCAACAAAATCTACAAAGACCTGCATGTTCATGGATCGACGAATGTCTACGGAGCCATACAAAGATCCTGTAACGTGTTTTTCTATACCGTGATGATGAAAACAGGTCTCGACTTATTTGCCCAATACGCGCACGAATTTGGATTCGGCTCTCCGACCGGCATCGACATTCTTGAAGAGAACCCCGGCCTTATTCCCTCCGTCGATTACTACAACCGCGTGTACGGCAAAGGCAAGTGGACTGCAGGATATCTGGTGAGCTTGGGAATCGGACAGGGAGAAATCGGCGTGACTCCTGTTCAAATGGCTTGTTACTCCATGGTTCTGGGAAACAAGGGAATGTACTATCAGCCTCACGCCGTCGCGGCCATCCGGAACAAATTGACAGGAACGCTCGAACACCCTGCCTTTCACTCCCGTCAGATGAAAATCACGGACGGGGTGTGGAACGTTCTCCGTGAAGGGATGTATCTCTGCGTCAACGCTCCCGGAGGAACGGGGGGTGCTGCTCGCGTGCCTGGCGTTGTCGTTGCCGGAAAGACCGGAACGGCCGAGAATCCCCACGGCGAAGACCATGCCTGGTTTATCGGGTATGCGCCGTTGGACAATCCCCGGATTGCCGTGTGCGTCATGGTGGAGAATGCCGGGTACGGCGGTGCCGTCGCCGCGCCCATCGCCGGCCTCTGTATAGAACAGTATCTCTATGGCGAGATCGTCCGGTATAAAACCCGGCAGACAGTCATCGCTGCAACGCAAACGGCCGACACAGTACAGCGCCGATAGCATGGAAAACTGGTTCAAAGAAAGAATCGATTTCGTCACACTCGGCCTCACTCTGACGCTGGTCGTCATCAGTCTTTTCTCCATGTACAGCGCGACGTACGATGCCGGAGCATCAGCGTATTTCCACCGCCATACGCTGTGGGTGCTCGTCGGTCTGCTCCTGATGACCTCGGTAGCGCTTGTCCCGTTTCGCACGCTTCAACTCTTTTCGTTTCCCATGTACGGCCTCTCCATTCTCTTCCTCATCGGCGTCCTCGTGCTCGGCAAAACAGTGGCCGGTTCAAAGAGCTGGTTCGGCCTGGGAACGCTCGGGTTGCAGCCCGCCGAGTTTGCAAAGGCGACAACCATTCTGGCGCTCGCGTCCTTTCTCTCCCAACGGCATATTAATCTGCAACGGTTCAAAGATGTCGTCCTCGCGATGACGTTTGTTCTCGTGCCGACCGCTCTGATCATCGCACAGCCCGATGTCGGGACGGCGATCATTTTCATCGGAATGATCATTCCGATCCTATACTGGGCGGGAATCTCAACATTTTTTCTCCTTACCCTTCTCGCTCCGGGAATCGCGGCCCTCGCAGCCTTGTTTGGAACGACGGCGTTTGTGCTCGCCGTCGCGGGAACGCTTGTCACCCTCTTTCTCCTGCGCGAAAACAGATTCGTCTCCGCGATCGTCTTTTCACTGACCGTCCTGGTCGGCGTTTCCGTCCAGTTCATGTACGGAAAACTCCAACCGTACCAGCAAAAACGCATCGACACGTTCCTGAATCCGGAGTCCGATCCGCTCGGGGCCGGGTACAACGTCATCCAATCGAAGATCGCCATCGGATCGGGCGGCATGCTGGGAAAAGGATTTCTGCATGGAACGCAAACGCAGCTGAACTTCATCCCCGCGCAATGGACGGATTTTATTTTCTGCGTTCCGGGGGAGGAATTCGGCTTTCTGGGCGCATTCGTCATCCTGGTCCTCCTGGGTTGGCTCCTGGTCCGGGGGGTGCAGATCGCAACCATGGTGAAAAACCCATACGCAAGCTTCGTTGCTATCGGTATTGTGTCCATTTTTGCGGTTCATATCATTATCAACATCGGAATGTCGATGGGTTTGTTGCCGGTCATCGGCATCCCGCTGCCGTTCCTGAGCTATGGGGGATCAAACCTCGTCACCAACCTGATGATGGTCGGTTTGCTTCTCAACATGTACCTCAACAGAAAAGAGTACTGACATGAGGATGAAGTACGCAGAAGTTCCGGTCGACGCACTTCGCTGGCGCTGCGATCCCGACCGCCTGGGATTGAAAACCACCGATGACGTCAAGGCATCCAGGGACATTATCGGCCAGGATCGTGCTCTGCGTGCCTTGCGCATGGGACTGGAGATCAAACATTTTGGCTACAACGTGTTCGTCACAGGGTTTTCAGGCACCGGGAGAACGACTACGCTGAAACGCCTGCTCAACGAGTTCCAGACGAAGAAAACCGTACTGTTGGATCGGTGCTACGTCCACAATTTCCGCATCCCCGACCAGCCGATGCTCGTCACACTGCCGGCAGGTTCGGGGACAAAGTTCCGCGATGACATGGACGATCTTATCGCCGACCTGCTCAAAAACATCCCGGCAGTTTTTGAGAGCCGGCGCTATCAGGAGGCACGCAAGCAAACCCTCGAACTCTTTCAGGAGCGCCAGCGGAGCGTTCTGAAAGACTTCGAGAAAAAGGTCCACGAACAGGGCTTCGAGCTTATCCAGGTCCAGACCGGCCAAGTCATGAGGCCGGACATCGCTCCGATCGTCGACAACGCGCCCGTCGGATTCGACCAGCTCGAACCTCTGGTCCAACAGGGAAAACTGACGCGTGAGCGCGTTGAGCAATTCACCAAGGATCGTGCGACGCTCGAAACGCAGATGGAATCTATCCTCAAAGAAATGCGCAACATCGAGCGCAAGGCGAAAGAATCGATCGAAGAGCTCGCGAACCGGTTCCTGCTGCCGCTCGTCAAGAATAATATCGATGAACTCAAGGATGCGTACAAGAACGACAAACTCAATCACTATCTTGACGCGGTGCTTGAACACATCATGGATAACGCAGACAGGTTCTTGCCGTCGGAAGAGACGGCCCGGGGGAACAGAAAAGCCGAGGATGATTTTGGGGAATTCCGCGTCAACGTTGTTGTCAACAACGGTGAAACCAAGACCGTCCCCATCGTCATCGAAACCAACCCACGCTTCAAGAACCTCTTCGGCACGATCGACCGGGAAGTAGACAAGGGCGGTATGTGGAGAACGGATTACACGATGGTCAAGGCCGGGTCGATGCTCCGGGCCGACGGCGGATATCTCATCCTCAACGCGCTCGACGTCCTCGTCGAACAGGGCGTGTGGCCGACCCTCAAGCGGACGTTGCGCAATCAGTTACTCGAGATTCAGACGATCGAAACGGGAATCTTTGGAGCGTCTTCCACCCTCAAGCCGGAACCGATTTCCATTGACGTCAAGGTGGTCATGATCGGCGACGCATACATTTACAATATTCTGTATGAACAGGATGACGATTTCAAGAAAATTTTCAAGGTACGTGCGGATTTCGACGTCGAAATGCCTCGAGCCGAGAAGAGCCTCGGGCATTATGTTGCGTTCGTGAAGATGATTTGCGATGAAGAGAAACTTCGTCCATTCAACGCGGACGGAGTCGCGGAGATCGTTGAGTACGGGGTCCGTCTGGCCGGAAGACAGAATAAGCTCTCGACGCGGTTTAACATCATTGCGGACGTCCTGCGGGAAGCGAATTTCTGGGCGGGGAAAGACGGCGATACGATCGTCTCCGACAGGCATGTTCGCAAAGCCATCGACGAACGAATCGAGAGAGTCAACCTCGTCGAAGAAAAAATTCAGGAATTGATCGTGAACGGAACAATCATGATCGATAGCCGCGGGGCCGTCGTCGGACAGGTAAACGGACTTTCGGTCTACGATCTGGGAGAACATTCGTTCGGGAAACCGACGCGGATCACCGTCCGGACGGCAATGGGCAAAGCCGGCGTGATCAACATCGAGCGCGAGGCGGATCTCAGCGGGCCGACACACAACAAAGGCGTATTGATTCTCTCGGGATATTTGCGAAGCATGTACGCCGGCGACAAGCCCCTCGCGATGAGCGCCAGCATCGCGTTCGAACAGTCTTACAGCGGAATAGACGGCGACAGCGCCTCCTCGACGGAGGTCTACGCGATTCTGTCGAGCCTTGCCGACGCTCCTCTCCGGCAGGACATCGCGGTGACGGGATCGGTCAATCAAAAGGGGGAGATTCAGCCTATCGGAGGTGTAAACCAAAAAATTGAAGGATTCTTCGATGTCTGCCGCTCACGCGGACTCACGGGCAAACAGGGGGTTATCATCCCCCAGCAGAATGTGAAGGATCTTATGCTCCGGCACGACATCGTGGAGGCTGTCCAGAAAGGTAAGTTCCATGTGTACCCTGTCGCAACCGTCGACGAAGGAATTGAAATCCTCACCGGTGTCAAAGCGGGTAAGGTTTTGAAAAATGGAAATTTTGAAAAAGGAACTATCCACGGACGCGTCAACGGCAAGCTTCTCGAGTTCGCAAAACGATGGAAGGAAATCGAACGGGCGGCAGGATGATCTTTCGATTGTCCTCACGTTTGGGTATATTGGGGATAGGCCCTCTGATTGCATGTATTGTGAAAACATCCGGGCTGGTTTAGATTTCATAAAGGAGAAATGAGTCATGGCAAACAACACGCTTGTTGCAACGAAAACTGCGAAAGCCGACGGCGAAACGCGAGTGACAACCGACATCCAGGCCTTGCTGGGTGCAGACAGCAAATCGCTTCTTGAACACGAATGCAAGACAATTTCAAAAGCGGTATTGCATCTTCCCGGTCCCGATTTCGTCGACCGCGTGTACGCGCTATCCGACCGACAGGCTCCCGTCCTCCGCAGTCTGCAGCAACTGTTCGGTCACGGCCGGCTGGCCGGAACGGGGTACCTCTCGATTCTCCCGGTCGATCAGGGCATTGAACATTCGGCCGGCGCTTCCTTCGCGCCAAACCCGATGTACTTCGACCCGGAGAACATCGTGAAACTCGCGATCGAAGGGGGATGCAACGCAGTAGCTTCTACGCTCGGGGTATTGGGATCGGTCGCACGAAAATACGCCCACAGGATTCCGTTTGTGCTGAAGGTGAACCACAACGAAACCCTTTCCTATCCGAACACCTACGACCAGACGCTCTTCGCGAGCGTCGACCAGGCATACAACATGGGAGCGGTGGCAGTAGGTGCCACGATATACTTCGGTTCCGCGGAATCGAGACGGCAACTATGGGAAATCAGCCAGGCGTTCGATCGCGCTCACGAACTGGGAATGGCGACGATCCTGTGGTGTTACACCCGCAATCCAGCGTTCAAGACGAAGGAAAAAGACTACCACGTCTCGGCGGATCTGACGGGACAGGCAAACCATCTCGGCGTAACGATCGAAGCGGATATTATCAAGCAGAAACTTCCGGAGAACAACGGCGGCTACCTCGCGTTGAATTTCGGCAAGACCCACAAGAAGGTGTACGAAGAGCTCACCACCGACCACCCCATCGACCTTACACGGTATCAGGTCGCGAACTGTTACATGGGCCGGGCGGGATTGATTAACTCCGGCGGCGAGTCAAAAGGAGCGAGCGACCTTGCGGAAGCCGTGCGCACCGCGGTCATCAACAAGCGAGCGGGCGGTATGGGCCTGATCTCCGGACGCAAGGCGTTCCAGAAGCCCATGAAGGACGGCATCGCCATCCTCAACGCCATCCAGGACGTGTATCTGTCGAAAGATGTGACGGTGGCGTAAGAGCAGCTAGCGCGCCGGGGGTGAAACTACCGCTCAGGGAGGCTTACGAGAAGACTCAGCACCTCCCGCGTATCGCGAAGGTTGTACCGCGCGTGTGTGTTCGCAATCCCGACTCTGATGGAATAGGCTGATTCAGGCAAGACGGCAAACAGGTCTTCGTCGGTGACGTCATCGCCTATGGCGAGGACAAAATCGTGGCTCGCACGTGAAAGCCAGTGCATCGCCGCCGTCCCTTTGTTGATCCCGGCCGTTCGTACTTCCACCACCTTATTCCCTCGCAGAACTTGCAGGCCGATCGTCGCGGTAAAATTCACGAGGTTGTCCGTAAGCTCTCCGACCAGAAGTCGGCTTTGTTCCGGATCGGACGCGCGGTAATGCCAGGCGACCGAGTACTCCTTCTCTTCCACAAACGACCCAGGAACGCGGTCGGCGTGCTGCTGCAGAATCGGGATGACGCGCGATTTCCAGTCGTTTGACTGCTGCTTGAGAAACGTCCAGTCCGACAATCCCTCGCGAATCCATATGCCGTGCTCGGCCACCATGTTGAGGGAAATTCCGCTAAACCAGTTCTGAAGAGTGTCACGGTCGCGCCCGCTGGTGAGCACAACCGTCGTCTTCCGGTCTCCGGTGAGCCTCCGCACCGTGTCGAGCACTTCGGCGGTGGGCTTCGCGAGCGTCGGGCGCCGGTCGAACGGAACGAGCGTCCCGTCATAATCGAGAAGAATCAGCCTGCTTGAGGCTCGTTTGAAATCCTGCACAAGTTTCTGTTTCACCGATTGGGGGAGCAGTTTTGCGAGAAATTTCGCCTGGGTGTTTCGCGATTCGATAAGTTGCCCGACAAATTCTTCGGCCCATCGAAATATCGTGTACCGTCGGAGTCGGCCCTGCATGATCCTGTTGCGGCGTTTCTGTTCCTCAACCGGCATCGCCAGCGCCTCGTGCAACGCTTCAGCGGTTTCTTCCCGATAGTTCGGATTAATCACGATCGCCTCTCCGAGTTCCTTCACTGCACCCGCCATTTCGCTCAGAATGAGAACTCCGCTGCCGTCCGTCCGGCACGCGACGTATTCCTTTGCCACAAGATTCATTCCGTCACGCAACGGTGTGACCAGGGCGACATCGCTTACGCTGTACAGGGCTGAAAGCGCCTGGAAGGGAACCGACCGGTACTGGTACACCACGGGAGTCCACCCCACCGTACCGAATTTGCCATTCACTTTCCCCACAAGTTCTTCAATCTGTTTCTTCATCAGTTCGTACTGATCGACCATTACCCGGGAAGGGACGACAACCATAACGAGGACAACCTTCCCATGGTATTCGGGATGGCGCTCCAGGAGAATCTCGAACCCCTCGAGACGATTGATGATCCCCTTCGAGTAGTCCAGACGGTCGACGGAGAGAATGCACCGCGCACGGCCTAATGACTCTTCGAGGCCTTTTCGTTCGCTTATGACTTCCGGTGTCGACATCGCGTTGTGGAATTTCTCAAAGTCGATTCCCATCGGGAACGTATCGACCTTCGCGACGTGTGTCGATAGGAACAACTGCCCGAGATTATGTTCGTGGTCGAGGGCGCGCATCACGCTCTGGAGAAAATTCTGGCTGTATTCGAACGTGTGGAAGCCGATCACGTCCGCACCCAGAATTCCCTCGAGAATCTCCCGTCTCCAAACTAGCGGCATCAGGCGAAAGACGTCGAACGCCGGAAACGGGATATGCAGAAAAAAACCGATCGGCGAAGAAACGCCGCGCGCCCTCAGCAATCGCGGAAGAAGCATGAGGTGGTAATCGTGAATCCAGATGGTATCGTCTGGCTTCAAAACCTCGAGAAGGGTGTCGCAGAAAATCTCGTTTACCCGCCGGTAACTTCTCCAGAATTCTTCCTGGTACGCAGCGTACGTTGGGAAGTAATGGAACAAAGGCCAGATAGTTCGGTTGCAAAACCCGTTGTAGAAATTGTTCATTTCCTCTTCGGGCAGAAATACGGGCAGGCTGTGGAATTGGCTGATGGCTTTTTGTTGTACCGCATGGCGGACGGAGTCTTCCACGGTGCTTCCCGGCCAGCCAACCCAAAGGTAGGAATGGGGAGGGGTTTGCCGCGCCTTGAAGGTCTCCACGTATGCCTCGAGTCCACTCACCAAGCCGCCGGCGCTTTTGTGGAACTGCAAATCGCCGTTCTCTTTCACGAGGTTGAACGGAAGCCGGTTGGAAACAACGACAAGGCGTTGCCGCTCTGTATCCAG
>Ga0214473_10008426_pt1 | contig 12184 bp, 4 predicted proteins | sample RVTome_7_FD_203509 | JGI IMG/M metagenome (GOLD analysis project Ga0214473, IMG submission 203509) | Soil microbial communities from uranium-contaminated site in the Upper Colorado River Basin, Wyoming, United States - RVT98D197 | ecosystem: Environmental > Terrestrial > Soil > Contaminated >... | reverse complement strand
CTCGCCAAATAGTCGAACAGAGGATAACTGGGACGGGGAACGAGCACGCCGTCGCCGGGATTGCCGAGCAACTTGAAGAGAAAGCTATAGGCCTCGCTGGTGCTGGCGGTGAGAGTGAGGTGCTCCGGAGATACGTCCTGGCCGCGCCGAGCGTAATAGCGGGCGACCGCCTCTCGCGCCGAGCGAAGCCCGAGCGGCTCGGGCTGGTAGACCAGCGAACGAGAATCGTTCAGGCCGGGGAGGATCTGTTGGGCGGAGTAGTCGAATCCGGCTCGCGTGGGATTGGACTCCGTGAGGTCCAGAATCTCCGTCCCCGCCTGGCGCTTTTCCGCGAGGAGCCGTGCCAGCCGGTTCGACGAGAGGCTCCAGCTCAACCGCCGAGAGAACATGCGCGAGAGGATAGGCTATTTCTGGACAATTCTCACCCGTCGGAGACTCTGTCCCCGAATCTCACTTCAGGGCTAGGAGCCGGTGAAAAGCGCTGGCGGGCGGCCGGGTGGACGTGAACGGCCGAGACCCACTCGGTTTCGACGAAGGATACCAGCTATCGGTCCATTTCAGCTAATCCGGGAGTTCTTGGGGAGGCTCGGGGAGCCAGAAGCTTGCGACGAATCCAACAGCATACACCAGCAGTGCCACGGCGGCCGCGGCGTAGGCGAGCTGCGCCGGGGGCGAGCCTCCCGGCATGATATTGGAGAGCTGCGTCGTGACCAATGCCGCCGACGTCCCCACCATCCTCCCGCCAATGTTAGCGGCGAAACTCTCCCCCGTGCCGCGCAGGTGGGTAGGATAAACCCGGGGAATGTAGTTCCCCCAGAAGCTAAACTGGGCGACGGTGACGAAACCGGCGAGGAAGGCCCCCCATCGTAACAGCTCCAGATCGTGAACGGCGGGGTAGAAGAAGACGAGTGGCACCAGGATCAGTCCGGGTACCTGAAAGACATGGAGCAGGCGCCGCCGGGCGACGATACGAACGGCGAGAAAGGCGAGCGCGAGGCGGCCTAGCAGGCCGCCCATCTCCTGGTTGAACTGTACGCCGCTGATCACGGTCTCGAGTGCCGGACGATCCAGGCCGCTCACTTGAGGAAGGCCAGGCACGATGCGCGGAAGGTGCTGGATCGCTCCAAACGCCGCCCCGTAACTGCAGGCGAACATCAGGGCGGTCACGATAGTGGTGCGACGAAGAGCAGGATGAAAGAGCTCCAAGAAGCTCGGTCGCTTGAGCGTACCCGCCCGCTTCTTCTCCGCCCAGGCGGGAGACTCGGGGAGAAAGGGTCGAATGACGATCAGAGGAATCGCCGGAATGACGCCAGAGATGAGCGTGTAGCGCCAGGCCTCGTGGCCACCTTGGATGATAGGTAGGGAAGGACCGAACCGGACTGCGAGGTAGTAGGCTGCGGTAACCATCAAGCCGCCGACGGACGAGAACGCCTGGGTGTAGCCGAGGACAGCTTCCCGGCGTTTTGCCTCGGGGAAGAGCTCCGCGAGCCAGGCTACCGCGGCGACGAACTCGACGCACACGCCCACGAACGTCGTGCACCGAAAGAGGAGAAGCATCGGCACCGAGGTCGAAAAGCCGGCGGCCATGGCCGAGCCCGCGTACAGGAGAATGCTCCATACCAGAACCCTTCGGCGACCGAAGCGGTCGGTCAGGTAACCACCGATGAGGCCGAACAGCCCGCCGGCGACGGCGGGAGCCCAGAAAAGCCATCCGACCCAAGCGTTGAACTCCGGCGTGCCCGGGGCGTACGGGCCAAGCTCCATGAGGGCAGGCCGGACGATGAGCGGCAGCATGAGAAGCTCGTAGATGTCGAACGCGAAGCCGAGCGCCGCCACGGCGCAAATGAGCCAATGGAGCAACGTGAACTGGCGTGAACCGCTTACTTTCCTCTCTGCCATGAGCGACTCCTTGGCGGGATCCGACCCGCATCCTCCACCGCTGGCGTTCCTACCAGATCGTCACGAGACGAGAACGCTAGACGTAGTTCTAGCACGAAGCTGGATCTTCCGGAAGGATATCCGCTCCGCCCGGGCGCGGTTCGGGACGGTCATTGCCCGTCAATTCGCGAGATACTCTCGGGCTTCCTGCAACTCGGGCAAACCCTCGTCCGCATCCTTCCACAGCTCCAAAAACCGCTGGTACTCGGTCCGCGCTGCCTCTTTGTCGCCGGACGCGTCGAGAAGTCGGGCGAGCTCGAGGACCAGGCGTGGTTCCAGCATCGCCGTCCACTTGGAGGTCATATCGGGCGTGAGCAGGGCGCGGTAGAACCGAATCGCACCGGCCAGGTCCCCTTGTGCCTTCATGACGCGGCCCAGGCCGTCTCGCGAGGGAGTCTGGTTGACGAACAGAAAAACGGTCGGAGCCCCGGCGCTGAAGACCATCTTGAATTGGGGCTCGCCCCCAGAGAACGCCGCTTCTGCCTCTGCGAGCTCGCCCGCGGCCAGGGCAATCTCACCGCGCAGGCTCCCGTGGAGCCATCTCTGCGGTTCCGCGCCGGGCTCATAGGTTTCGGCCTGTGCGTTGAGCTGAGCCCGCGCGGCGTCCAGATTCCCTCGTCGCGCTTCCGCCACGCCCGCCAGGTATGGCGCCATGAAAGAGAAGTACCGGCGTTGCAACGGTAGCGTCACTTCGGCGAGGAGCGCCTGGGCCTCGCGCACCGTTTCCACGGCTTCTCCATACCGCCCTCGCTCGTGACTCGTAAGCGCCGAGAGCAAGAGGAGGGCCACTCTGAGCCCCTCGTCCTCGTCGAGCTCTTGGGCTTCCGCGATGGCACCGGTGGCCTCTTCGTATCGGCCCAGGCGCGAAAGGATGAATGCATCGCCGAACAATAGTGTTCCTGGTGAGAGGGCGGGGTTCTCCGATTGCCGCAACCTCTCTCGTTCGGTGAGCGCCTCGTCGTAGCGGCCCATGGCAGAAAAGGCCCACGCACGCCCCGCATGAGAAGGGCCGAAAGAAGGATCGATCTGCAGAGCCTCCCCGTATATCTCCACTGCCTTTTCGGCCTGGCCGGTGAAGAGATAGGCCTCAGCCAGGCTGTCATGAGGATTGGGCTCACCGGGGTCGAGCTCGACATACGTTTCCAGTTGACGCACGGCTTCCGCGTAACGTCCGGCGAACAGCAGCTGATAGGCGTAGTCGTTCCGGAGCGGTCCCGAGCTGGGAACGGCCTCCACGCCGCGTTGCGCCACCGCGAGCTGATCCGTCTGATTGCTTTGGAGCCGCAGCAGCTCGGGATAAGCGTCCGCCTCGTCGGGGTATTTGGCGATAAGCGCTTCGAAAAGGTCGATCGCTTTCTCCCGATTGCCCTCGATGCGGTGCGCGTCGCGAGCTTCCACCAAGAGCCTCTGACGCTCGGGTAGCCGGTCTATGTTCTCCATGACCTTTTCCCGATATTCCTCGACGAGCTGGGTTTCACCGAGGCGCTGAGCAACCTGCGCCAACTCGGAGTAGGCCATGGCGAAGGACGGATCGATGGCGACCGCTTTCTCGAAAAGCTGCCGCGCATCCTCCCACCGGAGGTTCCGGCGGGCGTCGAGACCGTCGCTGAAGAGCTGAAACGCTTCCAGAGACGGCGTCGTCACGTCGGCGAGCGGACGATCGGCGGGGCTGTCGCCCATTTGAAGGCTCGATCGGATGCGTCCGGTGAGCTCGTCGACGAGGGGGAAGACGTCTTGTCCCTGCACGCGATCCGCCGAGAGGATGCGACCGCTGCTCACGTCCTGCACTTGAACGTCGATGCGCACTTCCTCTCCCGATTTGAAAATGCTCCCCACCACCACGGCTCCCGCCCCGGCACGGCGTGCGACTTCTTCCACGACGCCCTTGTCGATGTTCTCCAGATCATCTTGCCCGATCTGCTTCAGGATCTTTTGAATGCGTTCGCTGCTGACCACGTCGAGACCCGGTGTCTGGGCGAGGTCGGTGATCAACATGTTGGGCAGGCCCTTGGAAAGCCATCGAATTTCCTCATCGCCGCTCAGGCTTTCGAAATACATGACCGCGACGGCGGGGCGGCCGGAGTCCCCGATGCCCAGTGGCTCAGCGCCGTTGCGACCGAAAAGCGCCCAGCCGAGGACCACTCCCAGCAGCGCCACGGCTCCCACCGCCACCCACGGCCACGGGAACTTGCTCGGGGCGTCCATCGGCAACGCCGGGCGGGAAGAGCTCAGGTTATCGTCCCGGATTTCCTTCAGATCGATGGCCACGTCCTTCATGCTCTGGTAGCGCGCGGAGAGCTCCTTGGCCAACGTCTTGCGCAGGACCCGGCGGACATCGGCCGGAAGCTCGGTCGAGGAGCTCAGAGCCGGCGGGGTCTCGTGGAGCACCGCGCTCAGACTCTCGGCAACGCTTTTCTTGTGAAAAGGAGAGCGCCCGGAGATCATTTCGTAGAAAAGGACGCCGAAGGAGAAGATGTCGCTCCGCGCATCAATGGTCTCACCGCGTGCCTGCTCGGGCGACATGTAAGCGACGGTTCCCATGACCAGGCCGTCTCGTGTCTTGAGCTTCGTTTCCATGTCTCCCGAGTCTCCGGTGGACGGGACGATGGGCTCGAGCAGCTTGGCCAGCCCGAAATCGATTATCTTGGCGTAGCCGTCTTCGGTGATGAGGACGTTGTCCGGCTTGATGTCCCGATGGACCACACCTTTTTCGTGCGCCTTGGCGAGACCATCGGCAATCTGGAACCCGAGCTCGAGCGAGCGACGGAAATCGAGCTTCCCGGATTCGATGGCCTTCCGCAGACTCTCGCCCGGCACGTACTCCATGGCGATGAACGTGCGGCCGTCGGCTTCATCCACGTCGTAGACGGCCGCGATGTGAGGATGCTGGATGGCGGCGGCGGCACGGGCCTCCTGTATGAATCGCTGCTTCCGTTCGTCGTCGCGGGTGAGCTCTTCGGGGAGGAACTTCAGCGAGACCCGGCGCTTGAGCTTAGTGTCTTCGGCGAGATAAACCTCACCCATGCCTCCGGCACCGATCTTTTCAAGAATCTTGTAGTGAGATACCGTTGAGCCAAGCATCACTTAGTGCTCGCGGGGCCCCACCCCCGCTCGCGGCCCTCGCTCTTCGCTCGGGCCAGAAAACACGGCAGGATTCCCTTGGGCTTCGCCCAATTCCTCCCGGCCGGCGGCCCTCCGGGCCGCGCCATGTGGCTCGCGGGGCCCAACTTGCGGCCCCTGCTTTTCAGCAAACCCTCATTCCTTAGGGCACGGGGACCCCACCCCCGTGCGTCTCGCTTCGCGATTCGCCTTCGGCTCGCGCTTCGCTCGGGCTGAAGGATCTCCGGCCGGCGGCCCTCCGGGCCGCTTACTGCTCCAGGTACGCCCGGGCTTCTTGCAGCTCGGGCAGGCCCTCGTCCGCATTCTTCCACAGCTCCAAGAACCGTTGGTACTCGGCACGGGCGCCCTCTGTATCGCCGGTCTCATCGAGAAGCCGCGCCAGCTCGAGTACATAGCGCGGCTCGAGCCAAGCGGTCCACTTGGAGCTCATTCCCGGGGTGAGAAGGTCGCGATAGATGTCAATGGCACCCCTCAAGTCACCCTGCGCTTTCTTGACGCGAGCCCGACCGTCGCGGGAGATCAGGCAGTTATTCAGGATCGTTTCGACGATGCCCGCGGGGCCCCCGACGCTGAACGGCATCTTGACGACCGGCTCTCCGGCGGCGAACGCAGCCTCGGCGGCTCTCAGATCGCCTGCTGCCAGAGCGATCTCGCCCTCGAGCGTTGCATACCACCAACGCGGTGTTTCGACCTCATCGTCCGCGACTTTGCCTTCCTCCTGGACGCGGAGGCGCGCATTCCCGATGTTACCCGAACGGGTTTCGGCCGTTCCCGCCAGGAGCGAAGCTGCCGGAGCCACCAGCGTGCCTGCGAGCGCGTGGTTGCGGGGGACGAGCGCTTCGGCGCGGCGGGCGCCCGCCACGGCGCCGTCATAATTCCCGCGCTCCAGGGCATAGAGCGCCGATAGGAGCTCGAAACCGGCTTCTTGCACGGTGTCGCCGTGTTGGTGCGCCACCTCGATCCCTTGAGCTTGCTCGGCCTCAGCTTCCCGGTAACGGCCGACCCGGGACAGCCCCAGGGATTGGATGAAATGGAACGAGGCGGGCGGATAACCGATCTCGGGCAAGAATTTTTCGAAATTCGCTCCTTCCGCGAAGAAAGCGTCGTAGTCCCCGAGAACGCCGTAGGCGTAGGCTCGTCCCAGGTGGGAGATCCGGAAGGGGGGATCCGTCTCGAGCGCCAGCCCGTATTTTTCCAACGCCTTTTCGGGCTGCCCGGTGATGAGAAACCCCTCGCCCAGACTATCCTGCGCGTTGGCCTCGTTCGGACTCAGTCGCGCATACTCTTCGAGAGCGCGGATACCTTCTGGATACCGACCCGCCCAGAGCAGGCTGTACCCGAGTGAGTTGTAGAGAGGGCCCGAGTCGGGAATCGCCTTCACGCCTTGCTCCAGTATGGCGAGCTCATCTTCCCGCCGCCCCAGGAGATCGTACATGATGGAAAGGTTGAGGTACCCTTCCAGCTCATCGGGATAGCGCGAGACGAGTGTCTCCAAGATCTCGGCTCCTTTGGAGAGGTCCTCTTCTATCAGCATCGTGTGACGCCCCTGGACGAGCAGCTTCTGCCTTTCCGGGAGTCGATCCAAGTGCTGGTAAGCTTTGTGCACGTAATCGCGAGCCAGAGGTATTTCGCCGCGCAGCAGCGCGACAAGCGAAAGTTGATGATAGGCCATGGCGAAAGAAGGATCGATCGCCACGGCTTCTTCGAGTAGCCTCCGCGCGTCGCCGTAACGCACGTTCAAAATGGCCTGGTAACCCTCCGTGTAGAGCTGGAAGGCCTCGAGGGACGGTGTTGTCACGTCGGCGATGGGAAGACCGGCGGGCTGATCGCCGACGTTCAGGCTCGATCGGATGCGTGCGGTGAGCTCGTCGACCAGCGGGAAGATGTCGTTGCCGCGCACGCTCTCCGCGGAGAGCACGCGCCCCGATCCTACGTCCTCGACCTGCACGTCGATGCGGACTTCTTCTCCGGACTTGAAGATGCTGCCTATCACGACTGCACCGGCGCCCGCCCGGCGTGCCACCTCGGTCACCACGCCCTTGTCGATCGACTCCAGGTTCTCCTGTCCGATCTGCTTGAGGATCTCGTGGATGCGTTGGCTCGAGACCACGTCCAGCCCGGGCGTTTGCGCCAGGTCGGTCACCAGCATGTTGGGGAGTCCCCGGGACAACCACCGGATCTCTTCGTCGCCGCTCAGGCTTTCGAAATACAAAACGGCTACCGAGGGTCGGCCCGAGGCTCCAATGGCGGGCGGGGTCCGGTCGCGGCTGAAAAAGAACCAGCCGGCGGCCAATCCGACGACGGCGATGGCCAGAGCTGCCGCCCAACGCCAAGAGGAGCCTGCCGCCGAGGGGGAAGCCGGACGCGCCGCGCTCGTCATCTCTTCCCGCAGCTCCCGCAGCTCGTTGGCGACGTCTTTCATGGTCTGGTAGCGCTGGTCGGGATCTTTTTGCAACGTCTTGCGGAGAAGCCGATCGAGACCGGTGGAGAGCGGGGATCCTTCGAGGCGCACGGGGGGCGCGGGCTCCTTGAGAATGGCGCTCAGCGTCTCGACCGCGGTGGCCTTTCTAAAGGGGCTCTCACCCGAGAGCATTTCGCTCAGGAGGACGCCAAAGGAGAAAACGTCGCTTCGGGCATCGACGGCCTTGCCGCGCGCCTGCTCCGGGGACATGTAGGCGACCGTTCCCATAACGACACCCTCGCGCGTCTTGAACCGCGTAGCGGTTACCGACTGCGAATCTTCGTTGTCATCGAATAGCGGTTCCACCAGCTTCGCCAGACCGAAGTCTATGATCTTGGCATAACCCTGCTCGGAGACCAGCACGTTCTCCGGCTTCAGATCGCGGTGTATGACGCCTCGCTCGTGCGCGGTGGAAAGCCCGTCGGCGATCTGGGTTGCCAACTCCACGGACTTACGGGGGTTCAGCTTCTTTCCTTGAATCGCGTCTCGCAGGCTCTCGCCCCGCACGTACTCCATGGCGATGAACGTCCGCCCGTCGGCTTCATCGACGTCGTAGATGGCCGCGATGTGCGGGTGCTCGACTGCCGCCGCGGCGCGCGCTTCCCGAATGAAGCGCTGCTTGCGCTCCGGATCCCGCATCAACTCTTGGGACAGGAACTTCAGTGTTACCCGGCGCTTGAGCTTGGTGTCCTCGGCGAGGTAAACCTCGCCCATGCCCCCTTCGCCGATCTTCTCCAGGACTTTGTAATGAGAGACGGTGGATCCAAGCATGATTTATTGAGCTAGAAACGCTCTTGCCTCTTGGAGCTCCGGCAAATCCTCATCCGCATTCTTCCACAGTTTGAGAAACCTCTCGTACTCGGCGCGCGCGCCTTCCTTGTCACCGGTCTCATGGAGTAGACGCGCCACCTCCAGCGCGTAGCGCGGCTCCATCATCGCTGTCCACTTGGCGTCGGGTCCAGGGCGGTTCAGGCTGCGGTACGTGTCGATCGCGGCAGTAAGATCACCTTGCGCTTTCTTCACCCGTGCTAGGCCGTCGCGAAGCGGCAGGCTGTTGTAGAAGGCGCTCCGCGCGATGGTTCCCAGATTCAAAAACATCTTTCCCTCCGGTTCGCCCGCCAAGAAGGCACTTTCGGCGGCCGCGAGGTCGTCCCGGGCGAGCGCGATCTCTCCCTCGAGCGCGTGGTAGCACCAGTTCTCCCACGCGTTTCGGCTGTCGTAAAGCTTTTCCACGGAGTCGAGCCGAGCCGAAGCCGCTTCGATTTGGCCGGAACGGGTTTGTGAGGCGCCAGCCAGGAGCTGCGCGACCAACGTCAGATAGCTGCGCGCATCGCCGGTGCCAGCGAGGATGCTTTCCACGCCCTGGATGGTCTCTACCGTGTCGGCGTAGCTTTCTCTCTCGAAGGCTAGCATTGCGGAAAGCAGCTCCATGTGAGCCTGGGTCTCGACCTCGTCCATCTCCTTGGCCAACTTGAGACCTTCCTGTAGCGCGGCTTCCGCCTCGCGGTATCGCCCGGCGCGAGAAAGCGTGAGGCCATCGAGGAAAAGAACGTTGACGGGCGGAACGTTGTCGCGAGCCAGAAACTCCCGCACGGCGTTCAACTCGGTGAGGGCCTCGTCGAATCGCCCCAGCATTCCAAAGGTCCAGGCACGGCTTTGGTGAGACAGAAAGAACGAGGGATCCAGCTCCAGCGTACGCGCATATTCTTCCAATGCTTTTTCCGGCTCTCCCGAGATGAGGTACGCCTCCGCCAAGCTGTCGTGGGGGTTGGCCTCGTTGGGATTGAGCCTCGCATACTCCTGAAACTGCTCGATGGCCTCTGCGTAGCGACCCATCGTGACCAATCGGTACCCGTAGTCGTTTCGGAGCAGACCCGATCGCGGAAGGGCTTTCACAGCGCGCTCCGCCGCGGCCAGGGCCTGTTCGAACTTCCCCTGGTCCCGGTAGGTTCTCGTGAGCTGATCGTGAGCTTGCTCCTCGTCAGGATGGAGAGAAACGAGCGTCTCCAGGATCCCAGTGGCACGATCCGCGTCGCCCTCGACGCGCAACGCATAGACGGCTTGAAGCAAGAGGAGTTGTCGATCGGGGAGCCGTTCCAGGTGCTCGAGCGCCTTTTCGAGGTATTCGTTACTGAGGCTGGCCTGTCCCAGCGTGCGGGTAGCTTCGGCCAGCTCGAAATAGGCCATGGCAAACGAGGGATCGATCTCGACCGCTTGCTCGAGCAACCGCCGCGCATCCACCAACCGAAAATTGTCTGATGCCTCCGCGCCTCCAGTGTAGAGCTGAAAGGCTTCCAGAGATGCCGTCGTCACTTCGGCGATGGGGCGGTCGGCTGGCTCATCACCGAGATCGAGGCTGTTACGGATCCGGCCGGTGAGCTCGTCGACCAGGGGAAAGATATCTCGGCCCCGCACGCTCTCCGCGGAGAGTACTCGCCCGGTCGCGACGTCCTCCACCTGAACGTCGATGCGGATCTCGTCGCCGAGCTTGAAGATGCTTCCCACCACCACCGCGCCCGCTCCCGCCCGACGGGCGATGTCGGCCACCAGGCTCTTGTCGATGGACTCCACATTCTCCTGTCCGATGTCCTTCAAGATTTCATGGACGCGCTGACTGGAGACGACGTCCAGGCCGGGGGTCTGGGCAAGGTCGGTGAGAAGCATGTTGGGCAATCCGCGAGACAGCCATTGGATCTCTTCGTCGTCGCCACCGCCGTGGCTCTCGAAGTTTAGTACCGCCACCGCGGGCCGACCCGATTCGCTGAGGCCGGGCGGTGTGGTGTCCCGGAAAAGGAACCACCCGAGCCCGACGCCGACCAGCACGATGCCGCCTACCGCGGCCCAGAACAGAGGCGACTTGGCCCCGCCCACCATCGCCATGATGGCGCCGGTGGTGCTTCCCGCCATCCCATCCCGGACCTGCTGCAGATCGAGAGCGAGGTCTCTGATGTTCTGGTAGCGAGAGTCGGGATCCTTGGCGAGCGCCTTGCGGAGGATGCGATCGATTCCGGGAGGTTTTTCTCCGTCTTCCATCTTGACGGAGGGTGTGGCGTCTTTGAGGATGGCGTTCAGTGTCTCGACCCCGCTTTCACGCTTGAAGGGATTCGATCCGCCCAGCATTTCGTGAAGGACCAGCCCGAAAGCGAAGATGTCGCTGCGTCCATCGATCGCTTTTCCCCGTGCCTGCTCCGGCGACATATAGGAGACCGTGCCCCGAACCAACCCGTCGCTGGTCTTGACCTGGTCGTCATCGCCCTCGCCCGGCAAGAGAGGCTCGACCAGTTTCGCCAGGCCGAAGTCGATGATTTTCGCGTAACCCTGTTCGGAGATCAGGATGTTCTCGGGCTTCAAGTCCCGGTGGACGATGCCTTTTTGGTGCGCGACCGAGAGTCCCTCGGCCACCTGAATGCCGAGCTCGATGGCTCGGCGGGGGCTGAGCTTTTTCTTCTTGATCGCGTCCCGCACGCTTTCCCCCTTGACATGCTCCATGGCGATGAAGGTGCGGCCGTCGATCTCGTCGATCTCGTGAACCGTGGCGATGTGGGGATGCGCGATGGCCGCCGCGGTACGAGCCTCCTGTATGAAACGCTGCTTCCGTTCCTCCTCGCGGGTGAGATCCTCGGGCAGGAACTTGAGCGCCACCTGGCGCTTGAGCTTGGTGTCTTCGGCAAGGAAGACCTCTCCCATGCCTCCCTCGCCAATTTTCTCGAGGATGCGGTAGTGAGAAACGGTTGTGCCTATCATGGCTTTAAAAGGGCGTCCCCGGCCGGCGCCCTCCGGGCTGTTGGGAGCGAGACGTTGGGCGTCATGAAGACGTCACCTTGGGTGTCCGGCGGGATGAGGATATGCCTTTTTCACAGGCGGATCCAGCATTCCGCAGGCCGTCCCCACGGGGGAAAGGAGGGCCCATGAAGGCCGTCATCGGCATCGCCCTGAGCCTAGCCATTTTAGGATGTGGAGCATCGTCTCGCGCTCCGCAACCCGCATCACCGCCCCGCGCCGGCTCCGACCGACCCGGTCGGGCGTGGAATCGAGCTCTATAACCAGGACAAGGCCGATCTGTCGATCCTGCACCTGGAGCGTTTTCTTCAACTGGCTCCCGATGCCCCGGAGGCCCTCAGGTCAAGGCGCTTCTGAGTCAGCTTCGGATGTAGGCTCTTACCGGGCCGCCAACTCGAATGAGGGTCGATCGGCTATAGCCTGTCTCGGACCGCAGCCAGAAATGCTCTGAGATCGGCTGGACCTTTCGTGGCGGCCTCGTACACCCGCTTCATGTCGAGGTCGGTCGAACGCGCCGGAAGGTGAGCTTTGACTCGGGAAAGATGGCGCTCGACGGCTGCCGCCTTCTCGGCCAAGACCTCTCTATCCAGCGGGCTCACCGGCCCAGCCTTGCGAGAATCGTTTGGTAGCTCGCATCGAGAACCGGGCGGGCATCGCACCAGAACCCGACAGCCTGGAGCCAGAAGTCGCGGAACACGCCTTCTCGTGATTCGTAGGCTGGGAAGCCATCCCGGGCGGCACGAAACCTAAGAAGCCCCCCCGCGTGGGCCAGGTCCACGAGGTCGATGCGGTCGGTGCGAAGAGCGAGGGTCAGGTCGGCGTGGAGGCGGTCGGCGTCAAGGCTCGCGGTTCCCCGATAGGCAAAGTCCCAGTCCGACTCTCGTT
>Ga0214473_10008425_pt1 | contig 12185 bp, 10 predicted proteins | sample RVTome_7_FD_203509 | JGI IMG/M metagenome (GOLD analysis project Ga0214473, IMG submission 203509) | Soil microbial communities from uranium-contaminated site in the Upper Colorado River Basin, Wyoming, United States - RVT98D197 | ecosystem: Environmental > Terrestrial > Soil > Contaminated >... | reverse complement strand
TCCCCGTGCCGAGCCGCTCGACGAAGGCGTGGAGGATCCGCCGGAGATCCATCAGGCGGGCGCTCCGGTCACCGAGGGGCGATGCGCCGAATCCCGGCAGGTCGAGCGCGAGCACCCGTCCGATCCCTTGCAGCCCAGGCGCGACAAGGACCCAGTTCTGGTGCAGGCCCCCGAGCCCGTGGACCAGGACGAACGTGGTCTCCCGGGGGCCGTCCCACTCGCGATAGGCAACGGGTCCGTCAAGGTCGATCGTCTGCAGGGGAGGGAGGTCGATGGCCACCCCGTCAGGGTAGTCGCGGGAATCCCCGCGCAGCCGCGCGTGTTGATCGTGGTGAGGGGGTACGCACCTGCAATGATTCGCCCGCGCGCGCCAGGTCGTGAACGGCTTCACAAGACCTTCACACCCCCCCAGCTTTACAAACGCGCGGGAAACCCCATACGATGCTCGCGAGCGGCCAAGGCGTTTGCGCTTGCGCGCGCCCTGAACCGGGCGGCCGCCCGCGACGTACGAGGAACGACCCCGAGTTCCCGAGGACCTGTCTCGCCGCGCCCAGCGGCCCGCGGGCCTCGAGGAGGAGAGTGATATCCGTGCCGGAGCCGGCGCGTCCCCTGGGGACCGACGACGCTGACGATCTTCGCCTCTACCTGGAGGCGGCGGCCCGCGAGCCGCTGCTCACCAAGGAGGAAGAGGTGGAACTTGCAATGACCATCGAGGGCGGGAAGGAGGCTGAGGATCGCCTGCGGGCCGGCCGCCTGCGCTCGGAGAAGTCGATCGCGAAGGCGAGGGCGGACGTCCGCAAGGCCGAGGCCGCGCGCCAGCGGTTCATCATGGCGAACCTTCGTCTGGTCGTGTCGGTTGCCCGCAAGTACCAGGGCCAGGGGCTTCCCCTGCTCGACCTGATCCAGGAGGGCAACATCGGCCTGATGCGCGCCGTCGAGCTGTTCGACTGGCGCCGCGGGTTCAAGTTCTCCACGTACGCCACGTGGTGGATCCGCCAGGGCATCACGCGCGCGATCGCGGATCGTTCGCGCTCGATCCGTCTGCCCGTCCACATCCACGACCGCCTGCGCAAGCTGAACCGCACTCGGTTCCAGTTCGCGCAGTCGATGGGTCGCGAGCCGTCCCGCGACGAGCTCGCCAAGGCCCTCGACACCACGGTCGAGGAGATCGACGACCTCACCGAGATGGGGCGTCGTGAGCCGCTGTCGCTCCAGTCGCCCGTGGGCGAGGACACCGAGCTCGGCGACCTGATCGAGGAGGTCGATTCCGACGCCGGGTTCAACGAGGTCGAGGACCAGCTGCTCCGCGAGGAGATCGGCGACGCCGTCGACAAGGTGCTCGACGAGCGCGAGCGTCACGTCGTCGCCCTGCGCTACGGGCTCGAGAACGGCCAGCCGCTCAGCCTGCGCGAGACCGGCAAGGTGCTCGGTCTGTCGGGCGAGCGCGTCCGCCTGATCGAGCGCGAGGCGTTGCGGAAGCTTCGCGACTCGAACCTGATCAACGCGGTGGCGCTCGGCGGCTAGCCGCCGACGCACTGACCCTGCGAAGAGCCGGCCCTTCGGGCCGGCTCTTCCGTTGCCCCGCTGCTTCTCATACGTCCAGAACCTCCGGCTGACGTCCATCCTCCGCTCCAGGCTCCGACGTGACCGGTCATCCGATGGCCGGGACCATCGGATGTGACACCTGGACTCCTCGCGAGGGAGTCTGAAGATGGAGGTGGTGCCATGGTCTCGACCATGGGTGTAGTTTCTCGCGACGTCTCGATCGCGGCGCGGGACGCGACCCTACCCGGCATCCTCACGGTCCCTGCGGAGCCGCTCGGCGTGGTGCTGTTCGCCCACGGGAGCGGCTCGAGTCGTCTCAGCCCTCGGAACCGAATGGTGTCCGACCGGTTGGTCCAGGCGGGGTTCGCGACGCTGCTGTTCGACCTGCTCGACGAGTACGAGGCAGAGGATCGGTCGGCGGTCTTCGACATCCCGTTCCTCGCGACGCGTCTCGAGGACGCGACCCTCAACGTGCCCGCACTGCTGGATGGGTGGATCCCGGTTGGGTACTTCGGGGCGAGCACCGGGGCGGGCGCGGCCCTGTGGGCGGCGGCCGACCTCGGCGCGAGGATCGGCGCGGTCGTGTCGCGCGGCGGGCGTCCGGACCTGGCCGGCGCGCATCTCGTCAACGTGACGGCGCCTACGTTGCTGATCGTCGGAGGTCTCGACGAGGTCGTGATCGAGCTGAACCGGGAGGCGATGGGCCGGATGCGGTGCCCGGCGGAGATCGAGTTCGTGCCGGGAGCGACGCATCTGTTCGAAGAGGCGGGGACGCTCGAGGCTGTCGCCGATCTCGCAGCCGGTTGGTTCGGGTCGCATCTCGCGGGCAAGCCGGGGACCTAGGAGGAACGCTCGCGGGCGGCTCGGAGGAGTCCGAGCTGACTCATGGCGTCCTCGATCGTCCCGTCGTCGACCATGCCCACGGCCTCGTCGAATGCCACCCATCGCACCTCGATGTCCTCGGTGCCATCGGGATCCGGCGGGCCGTGCGCGATGCCGGTGGCGAGGAACATCACGCCCCGTTCGTCGCTGAACGAGTCCTGCAGCAGGAACCGGCACAGCGCTCGCCAGGTGCTGGCGGTGGCGCCCGTCTCCTCGGCGAGCTCGCGCTTCGCTCCGCCGAGGGGATCCTCGTGGAACGGGACGCCGCCCTCGGGCAGCTCCCATGTCCGCTCGTCCAGGGGGTAGCGGTGCTGAGACACGAGGGCGACCCGGTCCTCGTCGTCGATCGCCACGATGCCGACGGCGAGGGACCGGGGATGCACGACCCCATAGATCCCCGGCACCCCATCGGGCCGGATCACCTTGTCGTGCCAGACCTCGAGCCAGTCGTTCTCGTACACGGTTCGCCGCGACCGTCGCTCCCACGGTCCGACATACGTCACGGCCCGGCCCCTGCCAGCCGCCGCGCCCGCACCACCTGGTCGTCGAGCGCCGCCCGTACGCGCTCGAGGAGGTTCTCGACGTCGTGCACGTCCTCGGCGTCGCCGCTCGGCAGCAGGGGAGGACCGAACGAGAGCCCCAGGTGAGGCCGCAGGGGCCGCTCGAAGCTGGGGCCCGAGCGCGGCCACCGCCCCTGCGTCCCCCAGATCCCCACCGGCACGATCGGGGCACCGGTGGGCAGCGCGATCCTGGCGATGCCGCTGCGCATCCGCTGGAGTCCGAGCTCGCCACCGTGATCGTCGACCCGGCCCTCGGGGGCGACCGCGGCGACCGCCCCAGCCTTCACGGTCGAGATCGCGAGGTCGAGCGCACCGGCATCGCCCGAGCCTCGCTGGATCGGGATCTGTTCGTACTTGCGCACGATCCACCCGATCAGCCGCTTCTCGTAGACCTCGGTGGCCACGAGGAACCGCATCCGTCGGCGCGCCCGCCAGACCGTCTCGAGACCGAGCACCGGCCCGTCGAGCACGCTCACGTGGTTGAAGGCGATGAGGACCGGTCCCGTGCTCGGCACGTGCTCGACGCCCTCGACCCGCACCCGGAACAGCAGCCTGACGAGGGGCAGGAACATCGGGATCGTGACACGCCACCAGAGGCTGAACTCGTCTCCTCGCACGGGTCGGATGCTACGCCTGGTCGTCTGGCCGCGGACGTCCGCGAGGCCACGGATCGAGGACCAACGGGGGGAGCGGCTCCTGGTCGAAGTCGAAGATCGTGCGGAGGTCGCCGAGGGTCTTCACGTTCTCACGCACGGTCGGCCGGGAGTCGGGGCGGCCGTCGGTCTTCGGATCGAGTCGCTGCCCGTCGAGGTAGAGATCCTCGATGAACTTGAGGTAGGCATCGAAGGACAGCGTCTGCGAGTCGACCGTCCCTGGGTGCACCCAGGGGCTGATCACGATCGCGGGCACACGGAGGCCGTACCCGGCGAGGTCGACCCGGGGCGGCTCCACGTGATCGTAGAACCCGCCCCAGTCGTCCCACGTGAGGAAGATCGCGGTCCGTTCCCACAGGTCCGAACGCATCACCGCGTTGACGAGCTTCGTCACGTACGCCTGGCCGACCGTGAGCGGGACCCCGGCGCCCGGGTGCTCGCTGATGCCGCCGTTGCCGGGCACGATCCACGAGACCGTGGGCAGGGTGCCCTCGCGGACCGCATCGTAGAAGTCCCCGTGCGTGCCGACGTTTCGGAGCTGCCGGTTCTGCCGCACGGTCGTGAACCACGGGAGCGGGTTCTGCAGCACGTTGGATGCCCCGTCCTCCGGGCACAGGTGCTCGCACGGCGTCTGCCCGGAGTAGTACGCCCACGACACGCCCGCCTCGTGCAGCAGATGGGTGATGTCGGTCCACGCGTAGAAGGGTCGCGTAGCCCCCTTCCGCTGCTGCTCGACGATGTCGAACATCCCGAGGTCGGTGCGACAGCTCATCGGGTCGAAGGGGTCGTCGCACCGTGCCGCCCATGCCGAGACCAGGTACAGGTGCGCGGGCAGCGTCCAGGAGTCCGCAGGCGCGAACATGCGGTCCTGCAGCACGTACCGTTCCGCGTACCTCCAGTAATTCTCGATCTCGCGACGGTCGTGATAGCCCATCGCATCGGGCTGGCCCAGCGGACCGTTGTTCTTCACGCACCACGGCTCGGATCGGTCGACCGCGCACATGAAGTTGGCGTCGACCACCGAGCGGACGAAGCCGTCCATCTGGCCGTCGTTCACGTCGGCGATCGAGGCGTCCTGCGAATGTGGTCCGCCGTAGTCCACGAGGTTGTCGTCGTGATAGGGCCCCACGCACTGGCCGCTCACCGGGTCCGGGACGCACACGGCCGGCTTCCCGTCCTTCATCGGGATGCCGTCGACTCCGGGGAACGTGCCGAAGTAGTGATCGAACGACCGATTCTCCTGCACGATGAAGATCACGTGCTGGATGTGCTCGAACCCGACGAGGGGATCCTCCGACGGGGTGGGCGGCGTGGACGCCGTCGACGTTGTCGTGGCGGAGGTGGCCACGGACGGGGTCGTGGGGGCGCCGGTGCAGGCGACCGTGGCGAGCGCGACGAGGGCGAGCGGGAGCCGGGGGCGCATGGGCGCCTACGGTACCGGCCGGATCACGGTTCGGACGACCTCGCCGGCGAGCATCGCGCGGAAGGCCTCGGCCAGATCGTCCTCGGTGAGCGACGCCTCGTGCGAGACCATCGCGTCCAGGTCGAGCCGCCCGTCGAGGTACCAGCGTGTCCATTCCGGGAAGTCCTCGTCGGGGATCGGGTCGCCGCCGTCGGTCACCAGCAGCGTCGCCTTGTTCCCGTACGCGGCGCCGTCCGGGCCGTCGCCCCATGCGATGGTGATCTCGCTGTCGGGCGCCGGCACACCGATCGCCACCGCGGTCCCGGACCGCGCCAGCATCCCGACCGCCTGCGCCACGACCGCGGCGTTCCCGGTGGCTTCGAACGCGAAGTCGACGCCCTGTCCGCCGGTGAGCTCGCGGACGGCCGCCACCGCGTCGCCCCTCGATGCGTCGACCGTGTCGGTCGCACCCAGCGCCCGGGAGATGTCGAGCTTCGCCGCGACGAGGTCGACGGCGATCAGCCGGTCGGCGCCCGCGATCCGTGCGCCCTGCATCGCCGCGAGACCGATCCCACCCAGGCCGATCACGGCGACGGTCGAGCCCGCCAAGACCCGAGCGGTGTTGACGGCGGCGCCCACGCCCGTCGACACCCCGCATCCCAACAGGCACACGCGCGAAAGGTCGGCGTCGGGGCTCACGGGGATCGCCTGCTCCGCGTTCACGACGACGTGGGTGGCCAGCGTGCCGAGCTCCAGGGTGCCGACGAGCGGCGCACCGGTCCGTGCGATCCGCATCCGCGGCGGCTGGTTCCACTCGTGACCGCAGCGGCGCGGCTCGCCGCGGACGCAGGCACGGCAGCGTCCGCAGGGAACCGCCCACGCGAGGATGACCGGGTCGCCCGTCCGCACGCGCGTCACGCCCTCGCCGATCATCTCGACGATGCCGGCACCTTCGTGACCCAGCAGCATCGGGAAGGGCTCGCCCCAGTTCCCGTGATGGATCGCCCAGTGGTCGGAATGACAGACGCCGTTCGCCTCCACGCGAACGAGGACCTCGCCGGGGGCGGGATCATCGACGAGGATCGTCTCGACCCGGATCGGGGCGCCGAGATGTTCGACCACCGCGCCGAGCGCCTCGCGAGTCATGCGTCGCCCCAGTCCGCGCGAGGCTCCGGCCGCGCGTCCACGCCTTCTTGCACCGTGTCGAAGATCCTGGCGGGCAGGTCCTTCAGGCCAGCTCGCGCGAAGGTGTCCCGCACCGAACCGACCGGGTCGGCGAAGACCATCGTGATGCCACGGGCGCGCAGCTCCTCATCCAACTCCGCGAGCATACGCGTGGCCGAGGCGTCGACGTCGGGGATGCTCCCGGCGTCGACCACGACCCAGGTGGCGCCTCGTCTGCGAGCGAGCCGCCGCACCCGCGAACGGAACCGCTCCGCGTTCGCGTAGAACAGCGGCGCGTCGAACCGGTAGACGATGACCCCCGGGTCGGTGAGGGCCGTCGGGTTCCGGCCGATGTCGTGGTACCCCTCGCGCCCGGGCACCCGGCCGAGGATCGCGTCGCGCGGCTTCGACTCGCGGCGCAGGAAGTCGATCAGGGACAGTCCCGTCGCCACCAGCACGCCCTCGAGTACCCCGATGAGCACCACACCGAGGAACGCGACCGCGGCGATCACGAACTCGGTGCGGCGAACGTGCCACAGTTTCCGGAGGTTTCCGATCTCGATCAACCGGAGCACCGCGACGGTGACGACGGCGCCAAGCGTGGCGTTCGGCACGTCGTGCAGCAACGGGGTCAGGAAGGAGAGGACCAGCAGCATGAGGACGGCCGCCGCCAACCCTGCCATCTGCGAGCGTGATCCGACGGAATCGGCGATCGCGGTCCGAGCGGCGCTCGCGCTCACGGTGATCCCTCCCGAGACGCCCGCGCCCACGTTGGCGACCCCGAGTCCGACGAGGTCGGCATTGCCGCTGACCGCGTACCCGCCGCGCGCGGCGAACGCTCGCGAGCTCACGAGCGTGTCGGCGGCGGCCAGCAGGGAGATCGCCGTGGCGGGGCCGAGCATGGCCCGGATGTCCGTCCACGAGACCTCGGGGATCGCGATCGGGGGGAACCCCCGCGGGATGTCGCCCAAGATCGAGACGCCGTGGTCCGTCAGGCCGAGGGCCGCGACGGCGACGGTCGACGCGACCAGCGTGACGAGCGCGCCGGGAACGCCCGGTCGCCACCACCGCAGACCCGCGTAGATCGCGATGCAGGTCGCCGCCACCGCCACGGTCGGGAGGTTCGCCTCGCCCAGATGCCCGAACACGTCGGCGTAGAGCCCGAGCGTCGTCCCGGCGTCTGCGGCGATGCCGGTCATCTTGGGCAGCTGGCTTGCCACGACGACGGCCGCGAGCCCCGCCTGGTAGCCGAGCAGCACCGGCTCGGACAGGAAATCGGCGATGAAACCGAGCCGCAGCAGGCCCGCGGCGAGCAGGACCACGCCGACGACGACGCTGATCCCGCCGGCGAGCGCGGCGTAGCGGAGTGGGTCGCCGTCGGTGAGTGCCGCGACCGATGCGCCGAGCAGGGCAGCGGTGGACGCGTCGAGGGCGATCACCAGCTGTCGAGACGAACCGAAGATCGCGTACGCGATGAGCGGGAGCACGCACGAGTACAGACCGGCCACCGGAGGCATCCCAGCGACCTCCGCCATGCCCATCGACAGGGGGATCGCGACGGCGACGATCAGGACACCGGCGGTGAGATCGCGGCGGACCCACGTGGAGCGGTAGCCATCGAAGGAGCGCAGGACCGGCCACGGCCATCGCAGCCCGCCGTCCTCCGGGTCGTCGCGCACCCGCTCCTCCGCGCTTCCATTGGTCGTCCAGGCGGCCCGTGCTAGCGTGCCGCAGATGGACGTGCTTGCTCTCCGGGACCGGGTCGCCGGCCTGTATCCGCAGTATCTCGCGGCCCTCGAGGCGATGGTGAACGTCGACTGCGGTTCCTACACGGTGGACGGTGTGAACCGGATCGCCGGCATGTGCGAGCAGCGCTTCCTCGATCGCGGATGGGAGGTCGAGCGCCGTCCGCACGAGCCGGCCGACGGCCAGCAGCGGCTCGGCGACCTCGTGATCGGGACCCTGCAGGGCTCCGGCGGCCCGAGCATCCTGCTTGTCGGGCACATGGACACGGTGTTCGACGAGGGGACGGTGGCCGAGCGGCCCTTCCGGATCGAGGGCGAGCTCGCACGCGGGCCCGGTGTGTCGGACATGAAGGGCGGGCTGCTCACCGGGTTCTTCGCCACCCATGCGCTGCAGGACGTGGGGTTCGACGGGTTCGCGCGCATCACCTACGTCTGCAACCCGGACGAGGAGATCGGATCACCGTTCAGCACGGCGACGATCCGGGAGCTGGCGCGACGGCACGACGTGGCGTTCGTGCTGGAGGGCGCGCGCGCCAACGGCGACATCGTGAGCGCCCGTAAGGGCATCACCGACTACACGATCACGTTCACCGGGCGCGCCGCGCACGCGGGGGTCGAGCCCGAGAAGGGTCGACACGCGGTGCTCGCGGCTGCCCACGCCACGATCGCACTGCAGGCGCTGAACGGACGGTGGCCGGGTGTCACGGTCAACGTCGGTGTGGTGGACGGCGGGACGCGCACCAACGTGGTGCCCGAGCGGTGCACGCTGTTGGTCGATCTGCGTTCGCCCGAGCTCGCCACGCTCGAAGAGGCGGAGCGCGAGATCGAGCGCATCGCGCGCGACATCGCGGTGGCGGACGTGACCGTGGAGGTGTCTGGCAACGGCTGGCATCGGCCCATGGAGAAGCGCCAGGAGGCGCAGCGCCTCGTGGATCTCGCCGTGCGTCTGGCCGTCGAGCTCGGGTTCGGGGTGAAGGACGCCGCCACCGGCGGAGCGTCCGACGCGAACACGACCTCGGCAGCCGGCACCCCCACGATCGACGGGCTGGGACCGGTCGGGGGCGACGACCATGCGCCGGCCGAGTGGCTCGATCTGACGAGCGTGGTGCCGCGCACGGCGCTCCTCGCGGGATTGATCGCGAACCTGTGAGCGACGGCGGCCAGGGCTGGGAGTTCGACGAGCTCCATCCTGATGCGTACCGGATGCTCGTGGAGGGCGTCCCCGCGATCCTGTACATCGACCGCCCCGACGCGGCATCGACCAACCTCTACACGAGCCCCCAGGTCGAGGCGCTCCTCGGCTTCACGGTCATGGAGTGGACCTCGGACCCGGACCTGTGGGTTCGCCAGCTTCACCCCGACGATCGCGAGCGCGTGATCGAGGCGCACCATGCATCGAATCGCGAGGGCGAACGGTTCCTCGAGGAGTACCGGTTCATCGCGAAGGACGGCCAGGAGGTGTGGCTCCGCGACGACGCGGTGCCGGTGCGCGATGCGGGGGGAACGCCGCTGTTCTGGCGGGGCGTGATCCTCGACATCACGGAGCGCCGGCAGGCCGAGGAGGCGCTCGCGCGCGCCCGGGAGCGTCTGCAGGCGCTGATAGATCACATCCCGGCCGTCGTGTACGTGGAATCGCCCGATGCCGATCCAGAGAAGTTCTATCTGAGCCCCCAGGTCGAGCGGATGTTCGGATACACGGTGGAAGACTGGACTTGGACGCCCGGCTTCTGGCTCGACCGTCTCCATCCCGACGACCGCTATCTCGTCGAGGAGGAGGACGAGGAGAGCGATGTCAGGCGCGACCGCTATGCCTCCGAGTACCGCTTTCGAACGAGCGACGGGTCGTGGATGTGGGTGCACGACGAGGCGGTGTTCGTGTCGAGCGAAGGAGGCGAAGGGTTCTGGCAGGGGTTCATCTTCGACATAACCGACCGCAAGGAGGGCGAGGAGCGGCTCCGTTGGAGCCTCGACGTGCTTCGACACACCCTGCAGCAACGCCGGGAGCTGGCGCAGCGGGTCCAGCACGCACAGGAGGCCGAACGCCGGCGGATCGCGGCCGACCTGCACGACGACCCGATCCAGGTGATGAGCGCCGTCGACATGCGTCTGCAGATGCTCACGAGCTACCCGCAGATGATGACCGTGGAAGAGATCGGCGAGATCGAGAAGGAGGTCCAGGCCGCGATCGAGCGCCTCCGTTCGATGCTGTTCGAGCTGCGACCGTCGGCCCTCGACCGCGACGGCCTCGTTCCGGCGCTCCGCCTGTATCTCGAGCACACCGCCAAGAGCACGGGGTGGGTCTCCGAGGTGCACGACGCGCTGGAGCATGAGCCGGAGCCGGATCTTCGGGCACTGCTGTACCGGATCGTGCAGGAGGCCGTCGTGAACATCCGCAAGCACGCGCAGGCGGCCCGCGTCGACGTGGAGGTGGCGTCGGCGGCCGACGGGGTGACGGTACGGATCCGAGACGACGGGATGGGGTTCGTGCCCGACCTGCGGGCGACGCCGGCGCCCGGACATCTCGGTCTGTCGACGATGGTGGAGCGCGCGGAGCTCGCGGGCGGATGGGCACGCGTGCAGAGCGCCCCCGGCGAAGGCACGACGATCGAATGCTGGCTCCCGCTCGACGCGACGGGCGACCGCGGCCTCGCCGAGGCCTGACCCGTTCAGCCTTCGGGCGCCTGCCTCCCGATCGCCCGGCCGGTCTCCGGGTCGAAGTAGTAGAAGCGGGACGGGTCGAGGGACAACGTGATGGCGGATCCGGATCGCGCGTGGGTGCGCGCATCGACCCGCGCACAGAACACGCACCGGGGTTCATCCGCGATCAGCAGCACGTCCCCGTCCTCCTCGGAGGTCGCCGCGATGGTCTCCTCCGTCGCCACCGGCGGCGCGTCGACACCGAACAGCACGTTCACCTCAGACCCGAGCTCCTCCGTGACGTCGACGGTGACCTCGATCGTCGGGAGGTCTTCCGAGCGCCAGACGGCGTGGTCCTCGAGATCGGACGGGCGGATCCCGAGGATCACCGACCGTCCCTCGTAGGCGTGGAGGTCCCTGCCGCCCGCCGGCAGGTCGAACCCCGCGAAACGCACCCGGTCGCCGGCGACGGCCGCCTCGACCAGATTCATCGGCGGGGAGCCGATGAACGCCGCGACGAACAGGTTGACGGGATCGTTGTAGAGGCGCTGCGGCGTGTCGACCTGCTGCAGGATCCCGTCGCGCAGTACGGCCACGCGATGGCCGAGCGTCATCGCTTCGACCTGGTCGTGTGTCACGTAGAGGGTCGTGGTCCCGAGACGCTCGTGGAGCCTGGTCAGCTGCGCGCGCATTTGCACGCGAAGCTTCGCGTCGAGGTTCGACAACGGCTCGTCCATCAAGAATGCCTCGGGCTCCCGCACCATGGCGCGTCCCATCGCCACCCGCTGCCGCTGCCCGCCGGAAAGCTCGCCCGGCTTGCGCTCCATCAGCGGCTCGAGCCCGAGGATCCGGGCGACGTCTCGCACGCGGGACTGCCGCTCGCCCTTGGGCATCTTCCGGATCCGCAGGCCGAACGAGAGGTTCTCCTCGACCGTCATGTGCGGGTACAACGCGTAGTTCTGGAACACCATCGCGATGTCGCGATCCTTCGACGGGAGGTCCGTGACCTGCCGCTCGCCGATCGAGATCTCGCCGAGGGTGACATCCTCCAGGCCCGCGATGATGCGCAAGATGGTGGACTTCCCGCATCCGGACGGCCCTACGAGCACGAGGAACTCCCCGTCTCGGATCTCGAGCGAGACGTCGTCCACAGCGACGACGTCGCTCCCGAACACCTTCGTGACCCCGTCCAAGACGATGTGCGCCATCAGCCTTCCTTCGTCCGGGGGCTCCTCCCGGGTCCTCGGCCGGGAGTCTCCGTGGTGAGTCCCTCGTGGGTCAAGGCAGCCCGCGCCCGCCGGTGCGCCGCGCGCCCCGCGCTCAGGACGTCGAGACCGAGCATGGCGGCGCCGAGCACAGGGGGAGCGGTGAGCCGCACGATCTGCGCGCGCGGTGCGATCTCTCGGATGCCCTCGCCGATCCGCTCCATGAACGGGGCCCAGTCGTTGCGGAAGATCCCACCTCCCAGGACGACGTGGGGGTCGAGGTCGGCCATCCGCAGACGCCGGATCGCGGCCGTCGCCATCAGGGCGATCTCGTCGGCCTGCCGGTCGACGAGCGAACGAGCGATCGGGTCGCCCTCCCGCGCCTCGGAGAA
>Ga0214473_10008424_pt1 | contig 12186 bp, 9 predicted proteins | sample RVTome_7_FD_203509 | JGI IMG/M metagenome (GOLD analysis project Ga0214473, IMG submission 203509) | Soil microbial communities from uranium-contaminated site in the Upper Colorado River Basin, Wyoming, United States - RVT98D197 | ecosystem: Environmental > Terrestrial > Soil > Contaminated >... | reverse complement strand
TCCGGCTGCGAAGCGGTCTGGAAATCGTCTTTGAGCCCGGAGTCCTGGTTTTGGCCAAAGAAGGCGCGTTCGAGGGAACGGGAGACTGCCTCTTCCAAGCGATGGACGAATCCGACATCACACTCCGGGGTTACGGAGCCACGCTCCGGATGCGGAAAGAGGACTACCAATCCGAGGCTTATGAAAAGGGTGAATGGAGGATGGGCTTCTCCTTCCGCGGCTGCAGGCGCGTCCATATCGAGGGTCTCCGGATCGAAGCATCGGGTGGCGACGGTATCTACATCGGGAAGGGGAACCGGCTGCCTTGGTGCGAAGATGTCACGGTCCGGGACGTCGTGTGTGATGGAAACCACCGTCAGGGGATGAGCGTGATCGGGGCGGTCAACCTGCTGGTCGAGAAGTGTGTGTTTTCCAACACCCGAGGAACCGATCCCGAGGCGGGGATCGACTTCGAACCGAACGGTCCCGACGAGAGACTGGTCAACTGCACGGTCAGAGACTGTCTCATGGAAAACAACTGGGGCCACGCCATCCTGGTTTACCTCGACCCGATGAGTGGAGAAAGCGAACCGGTTTCGCTGCGCTTTGAGAACTGCCATTGCCGGATGGGCCTGGAGGCCGGTCTGTCCGCGGACGCTTTCTCGGACCCGAAAACCGAAGGAATGGCCGGGATGGCCGTCGGCGCGGCAGGAGACTTCGGTCCGGAGGGTTCCGTCGAGTTCGTCAACTGCACGACCGAGAACACGGGGCGCGAGGGGGTCAAGGTCTACGACAAGTCGGCCGACGGCGTAGCCGTCCGGTTTGTCGGCTGCAAATGGAAGAGCCCGTGGGTTTCCTGGGCTCGGGATTATGGCGGTCCGAGGGTTCCTATTCTGATTCACCTCAGAAAGCCCGAAACCACAGAACGAATAGGCGGGATCGCGTTCGTGGACTGCGAGGTGTACGACGACGTTGCCAGGCCGGCTATCCGAGTCGAGGAGGAGAAGAGTTGCTTCGGCGCGCGCGACCTGCGAGGTTCGATTGCGGTGAGGAACCCGCATGGCGTGTGGGGGAAACCGGAATCGGATCTGTCGGATGTCCGGTTGTTGGAGGTCGAGACCTCACCCGGGGGGTGAGCGACCTCCTCGCTGACCGGCAAGTTGAGACTGGCTAGGAGCGTCTCAACCAGGCTCAACCGGACCTCTGCTGGAAGAGACAAGGCCTCCTCGACGACTCTCTCAGTCGCTCTCGCCATACCACACCTCCCTGTGAAGAAAGGCCCATTCAAGCACAAGCGACACGACCCTGTCTGCTATGTGTCTGCCTCAATCGGGAGGACGCGCACCCGGATTTGTCCCTCGGTCACGCTGACGATCGCTCCCTGTTCCAGCGATGCCTGATGCCGGCCGATAATCTCTTGCAGGTACCGGTTGACCCTCTCGGGGCGCATGTTGCGCAGACGAAAAATGACGGTGCTTGGCCGCCTCGTGCCACCGAACGCGATCAACTCGCCAAAGCCGAGGTCGTGGACCAGGAGAATTCGACCCTCTTTCCGGGCATTGCCCAGAATCGCCGAATCCGCCAAGTGCCCGAGCCCCTGGGCGTGCAAATGCACTGCATCATGCCCAAGATCTCGAAGGAAAGCCACGGTCCGGGGGGAAATCCCCATGTCCGCAAGGAATTTCATGCCACCGCTGGCTCCACCGAGTGGACCGTGTCCTCAGCTAGCCACGCGACATAGTGCAACGCCTGGCGAACATCCTCCGGCTCCAGATAGGGATAGGCCTCCAGAATCTCCCCCGTGTCCATCCCATTGGCCACCAAGTTGACAATCAGGGAGACCGTAACGCGCGTCCCACGGATACAGGCGCGTCCACCCATCACGTTGGGATCGAAAGTAATGCGGTCGAATCCTAGCATGAGATGGCTCCGTTCAATCGCACTTCGTTCCATTGTATCACATGTTCTGACAACCTGGCGAGATTCGCACATGCCGCTGGCAACTCTCCATACTCAAGCGGCGAAACCCAGGGGACTGATTGCCCAGCTTCTGTTCCTTTGGGATTGTCTCCCCGTTTCCTGGGAAGGAGATCCCGCCTCGGCGCCTCTTTCACTCGGTTTCCTCTGCAGGCGAGTTGATACGGCAATTCCCCCTGCACGATGTCAGCCGATCCTATTCTCCCGTTGCTCGAAACTCCTTCAGAATCTCGTTGATGGTCTCCGCTGGCGCCTCGTTGTCTTTGAGGCCTGCAAACACAATTTCCGCCTTCTGCCCTCCGAATGGAGACATCATCATACTACCCGTGCCAGGAGTGAATATTCTCAGACTCGATATCCCCAAGACCCGCTCGACAATGTTCTGGCTCATCTCAACGTCTGTCACCTTATGGTAATGCACCGAACGCTCGACTCTGCGGAGTATGCCGCCGTGGAAAACGCAACGCTGATCCGTGACGTAGTACACGTAGGTCTTGCGAAGGAATTGGCAATACACAAGTGCAAGGAAAAGGATCACAGGAGCAAGGATCAGGGCCGTCACACCGCCCACTGCGATGGGCCATGGAGTGTCGGATGGCTTGGAGGTGGAGAACATGATGCCGAAAAAGGCAAAACACCAGAGACAAAGAAATGCTCCCACGAACACGGCAGGCAGGCACTTCGTGAAGAACCAGATCCCGAGAACGCGGGTCTCGGGGCGGAGTTCGTGGATCAGGTTTTCGCCTTGTTGAAGTTTCATTACACTTTCTCCCAGTTGAGCCAGATAGGCGCCAAGCTCGGTAGAAGCGTTGGGCAAGTGGCGCTGCCCGCCTCTCCCCTTTGAGATGCCGGGTTGGCATCTCAAAGCCTCGCGTTCATTGGCGCTCTGCAAAGCTGGCATTCTTCACTTCCCTCCAGAATGACTCGCTCGGCGCGGGGTCGCTTCCTTCTCACCCCCCTCTGAATCTCCCCACTGACCCATGAACAAACCTTGAAAAGGGGAGTCCTTTTGCTTCGTCCTGATTTCCCTCAAACCAAGACATATTCTAGATATCTCGTGCGTAATTTCAAGCCTGGATTCTGGCATTACCTTGTTTTCTTTCCGGGCTGAAGCTCGGCGTAGGGGCAGGGCAGGTTTCAAACCTGCCCCTACCGGTGGGAGCGGAGGTTTGTGTCGAGATGGGAATCACGACACAGCCGTAGACTCTGCCATGGGATGACGTCCAGCAAGTCCATCCAGGCTCAGAAAACCACATGGACCCCTCGCTTCCGGAGCTCCGGAATGTGGGTCCGTTCGGATGTCGCATTCAAGGGATTGCCGCTGAGGTACACGTGGTCTCCCTCCCCCAGCCCGTCGTTCGCCACGAGAGGGGCGATGTCCTCAACCTGATTCATCGACAAGCTTAGAACGTCGAGCCGCGTCAGTCCTTCAAGCGGCCTCAGGTCCGCGATGCGGTTGTTCGAAAGATAAAGCTTTTGCAGATTCTTGAGTCCCGCGAGCGGCTCGACTCGATGGAGATAGTTTTCCTCGAGATCGAGGTAAGCCAGTTTCTCCAGACCGCCGAGAGAATCGACAGAGTCGAGACGGTTCCTGGCGAGGTGCAGTTCCTCGAGGTCGCTCAGTTGGCTTAGAGGGTCGAGGTTGTCCACCCGGTTTTCGTCCAGTGTGAGGACGCGGAGGCGGCGCATTGTTGCGAGAGGTTCGATATCCCTGACTCTATTGAAGTAGAGGGTCAGGTCCTCCAGAGATATCAAACTGGAAAGGGGATCCAGATTCCGGATCCGATTCGCCCCGAGATTCAAGGTCTGCAGGCGCTCCAACCCGGAAAGCGGTTCCAGGTCTTCCACCTGGTTCTGAAAGAGGTTGAGGATGACGAGACTGCGGAGATCCGCCAGTGGCGTGAGATCGAAGACCTGGTTGTTCCACAGACGCAGCTCGTTCAAGTGGGCCATTTTAGCGAGCGGGGTGACGTCGGTGACGCCGCAGCCGCCCAGGTCGAGGTAAACGAGATTAGCGAGGTTGGCCAAAGGCTTGAGGTCTTCGACAGGGTTGCCCATCAGGGAAAGAAGAGTCATATCCTGAAGACCGGCCAAAGGACGGATATCCGCAATCTGGTTTCCGATGAGGCTGACATGCTCCAGCCGCTTACAGCGCTCCAACCCCGAAAGGTCCGTAATGCCCCGATTGAAAGCGTGGAGACGGGTGATCTTATCGAGGTTGCTTTCCTGGAAAGTCCGTCTCGAATTCGGACGGGAATTGACCACGGCAGCCGCAAGTCCGGGGTCCGGAATGATCCCTCGGAACGGCGGTGGCGGTCCCGCGGCCGACCTCGAGTATTGCAGGGGCTGTTCGCCCATCTCTGAGAAGAAGTAGCCACCCGTAAGCAGACATGCCACCAGCAGGACGATTCTTTTTGGGGTCACAGTCATGGTTTTTTCGACACAACAGTCCGGTTCGCTTTCAGGGGGAGAAGTTACAACAAATTCAAGGGATTCGACAATAGGGAAACGCTGAGGTGTAGGGGCGGACCTTACTCGATCGCAACTGCCTGACAGCGCGCGCCGTGGTGCGGCCCCCACACCCCCCACCGTTTCCGCCTGTCCCGAGGTCCCAGGTAAAAATCATGGCTGCCGCTCGGAAACGGCCTCCCCTTCCTTTGCCGCCAGATTCTTCTTCGCTTCCAACGAGTTGAGCGCCTGGATGTACGCCCGAGCGCTTGCCACGATGATGTCCGGGCCGGAGGCGCGCCCCACCGCCCGGAAGTTTTCCTCCTGGATGGTCAGTGAGACGCTCCCTTGGGCGTCGGTGCCGCCCGTAATCGCGGCGATCCGGTAGTCCACGAGGCGGCTGGGGGTCCCGGTGATCTTCTTGATGGCGTTGCAGGTCGCATCCACCGGACCGTCGCCTTCCGCGCTGCCCTGGAGCAGCTCGCTTCCTTTCCGGAGTGTGACTTCCGCGCGCGGGGTGCTGTGCAAGCTGGCATGAGTTTCCATCCCCTCCAGTTCGTAGACCTCATATCCAGGAACTTCCGCCAGTTCCTGGGCACGGATGCAAATAGCTTCGAGGTCTTCGTCGAAGACGTCTTTCTTCCGGTCCGCCAGGTCCTTGAAATCGGCGAACGCCGCTTCCAGTTGGTCTTGGGTGAGCGAGAAACCCAACGCCTGGATCCTCTGCGAGAAGGCGTGACGACCCGAGTGTTTGCCCATGACCATGCTTGTCCCGCGCCAGCCGACCGATTCCGGGGTCATGATTTCGTAGGTGGATTTGTGTTTGATCACCCCATCCTGGTGAATTCCGGCTTCATGGGCAAAAGCATTGCCCCCGACAATCGCCTTGTTCGGTTGAACGACGATCCCTGTCAGGTTGGAAACCAGACGGCTCGCCCGGTAGATTTTCTCAGTGTCGATCCCGGTTTCGAACCCGTAAAACTCCTTGCGCGTTCTCAAGTTCATCACGATTTCCTCGAGGGAGGCGTTGCCCGCCCGTTCCCCGATACCGTTGATGGTACACTCCACCTGACGGGCGCCGGCGCGGATGGCGGCCAGGCTGTTCGCCACCGAGAGTCCCAAATCGTCATGGCAGTGAACGCTGATCACCGCGTCGTGGATGTTGGGGACTTTCTCAAAGAGAAGCTCGATCAGGCTGCCGAATTCCCAAGGGTTGCTGTAACCCACGGTGTCCGGGATGTTGATGGTGCCGGCGCCGGCTTCGATTGCGCGTTCCACCACTTCGCAGATGTAGTCGCGGCTCGTCCGGGCCGCATCTTCAGTGGAGAACTCGACATTCTCACACAGGTCGCGCGCCCGGCGGACCGCGTTGACGGCCAGTTCGATCACCTGCTGTGGGCTCTTGCGGAGTTTCTTCTCCAGGTGGACCTGGCTGGTTGCGATGAAGGTGTGGATCCGCGGCTTGGCGCTGTGCTTCACCGCCTCCCAGCAGCGGTCGATGTCCGCCGGCAAAGCTCGGGCCAGTCCGCAGACGATCGGCCCCTCGATCCTTTGCGCAATCGTCTTGACGGCCTCGAAGTCCCCCTCGGATGAAATGGGAAAACCGGCTTCGATAATGTCGACCCCCATCTCGGCCAGGAGCTGGGCGACCTCCAGCTTCTCGGTTGCGTTCATACTCGCGCCCGGCGACTGTTCGCCGTCACGCAACGTCGTGTCGAAGACACGGATGTAGCTGCTTTCGATTGGTTTCGCGCTCATTTTGGTTCGCTCCTTCGTTTTCCGGAGCCGTTCAGCGGTGAGACGGCCCCCGTGCAGGTTTGTGCGGCGCCCCCGGCGCCGGTGCGATCCGGGCGAAGCTCGGGATCGCTAAGGTCGCTTAGGCCACCTTCATCGCTCGATAGTCGCTCTCCCATGCCGTCTCACCTCCTTTCCAGCGCTTGGTATTCAGTAATCCCTTTTCCTGAAACTAAAAACGCCCCTGAGTTTTTCCAACCCAGGGGCGAGAGTTTTTCCCGCGGTACCACCCTGATTCGAGAACCGGCTGTCTCTCCGCTTCTCCTTGCTTATTCGCTGTTTCGGGCGAACCCGGTCGGGACTACTCGGAATGACTCGCTACGAGCACTCCGTTCGCGCCAACGGCTCCAAGGCGAGTTCAAAGGACCTCCCCGCAGTCTCGCACCAACCGACCGCTCTCTCGAGGCGAAGGTCTCCTTCTACTACTCCTCTTCAACGCCTTAGAAAAGCGTAGCCAACTCCGGGGCTAGAGTCAATGGTGACGGAAACGGCGGTCTGGGGCGAACAGAGCGAATAGAGCCGCTGCCTTGTATCGGGAAACGGATCGTCTACCATCGTTTCCACCGGAAAGGTTCAGCGATGAGTGTGGAATTCAGGCCATTCAAGGTGTCGGTCCCAGCGACGACGGCGAACCTGGGTGCGGGTTTCGACTGTCTCGGCCTGGCCCTCAACATTCGGAACGAGCTGGAGGTCCGCCCCTCGGACAGACTTCGGCTTCAGGTGTCAGGTGAAGGAAAAGGGATCCTACCGGAGAACGAGAACAACCTGACTTGGCGTACGTTTTGTGAGCTCTGGGACGGTTTGGGGAGTGAAACACCCCCGTGTGAGATTGTCTGCCGGAACCGAATCCCATTGGCGCGTGGTTTGGGGAGTTCCGCAGCCGTTCGTATCGCTGCTCTTCTTGCTGCGAACCACCTTGCAGGCAACCCTTTGAGCCAGGACGAGATCCTGCAGCGGGCAGTCTCCGCGGAAGGACACCCGGACAATGTCGGACCTGCGCTGCTGGGTGGAATGGTGGTCTGCGGCCGGTGTGGGGACGAGGCGGTTTTCCGGCGCGTGGAACCCGCGCCCGGTCTCCGAGTGGTCCTCCTCATCCCCGACAAGATGCTGGAGACCTCGGAGGCAAGAGGCGTTCTGCCTCAAACCGTCTCCCTGTCGGATTCGGTCGTCAATGTGCAGAACGCGGCCCTCACCACGGTAGCATTCCTAACGGGTGATTACGGTATCCTCTCTTCCAGTCTGGAGGACCGTCTCCACCAACCCTACCGGAAGGCCTTGATGCCAGGCTTCGTCGAGGCGCTGGAGGCCGCCAAATCGGCAGGTGCGTATGGGGCCGCGCTGTCCGGGGCGGGAACGACCATCGCCGCTTTCGCCGAAGAAAATGAAGAGGCAATAGCCCAGGCCATGCAGTGTGCGTTTGCGGCCGCGGGTGGTGGGGAAAGCAGGACGGGAGTGGCGGAGGTGGATCGGGTGGGAGCCTTTATTTCGGATCTGGCGGAATAGGACCGGTCCTGCCCGGTTCTCGCACAACCATGAACTTCGGCGGTCATCTGATGGCGGGTTGGCCGATCGGCCAACTGCGAGAATCGACCCACTCCGAACGGCGGTTTGTAACGGCGATGGGGATCGCGCCGGACATCGACGGCGCAGCCATCTTCATACCTCCCCTGTTTGAGGAGCTCCATCGCACTTTCGGACACAACCTCTTTTTCGGCGCTCTCGTACCGTTGTCCGCTTTCGTCTTCTTTGAGAGGAAACGCGCCAAACGGATCCTTCCGCTTTCGTACGTGGCCTTGTTCTCGCACTATCTGCTCGATCTTTTCGTCACCGGGTGGTGGGCTTTTTACCCCTTCTGGCCGGTCGGCGACACGACGATCTTGATGAGCCTCTACATACCGCAGCGCATCATGATGTACCACCTGCAGATTTCTCTGGGGATCGTGCTGTTCGCCGCCTGCGCGGTCGTGTATCTCAGAAAGGGAAGAACGCCCCTGGAGGTCCTCTCGCCGTCATTCGACGAACTGATCCTGACTTTCATCACGCTTCCCTTCACGGAAAGGTGCTCGCAGTGCGCCAACCGAGCGTTTTACCGATGCGTGGATTGCGGGAGAGGCGTGTGCGGAAGGCACTCCAGGTTCGCGGGAGGTTTCTCCAAGATTTGCCAGGAGTGCTCGACCGAAGGCGGCGCCCACATCCGATCTGGAAATACACCTGGGTAGCCCCTCATGAGGGGTTCCCCACACGCGGAAGGGCAATGAAAACGGGGCTCGGTCGTAACGCCGGCATCCTGCCGGCATGGGCCGCCGGGACGGCGGCGTTGCGCGCTCCGGCTACAAAGTTGACTTCCCTTCGACCGGCAGATATAGCTAATGGACATCCTCCGATCGGCGGGGACGCCTTGTTTCCCTGTTACCCGCCGATTCCTGAATTCTTTTTCGGTCGGATAAGGAAAACAGTCTCTTGAACGAACGCAGGACTGCTTGTGTCTATCGTCTCAGTTCCCGAAGAGGGGGCTCTCCACGCTTCGCCGGGGCACTCGGCCTGCCCTTTGCCCAAATGGGCGTCTTTTTGGCGTTCGCGATCCTTGCCTCGATTAGCGGGGACTGCACCGTCGTCCTCAACGAAATCATGTACAACCCGCCCACCGGGAACGAGGATGAGGAGTATGTGGAGCTCTACAACGACAGCAGCGAAACGGTCGAGATGGGCGGATGGTCCATTCGTGGAGGAATAGACTACACCTTTCCTTCCGGCGCCACGCTCAATCCGGCAGGTTATCTGGTTCTTGCGAAATCACCGGAGGCGTTTCGTCGTCGCTACCGATCGATCGTAGCGCCGGTTCTGGGCGGCTATGACCGTCGGCTGGGGAACGAAGGCGAGATTGTGGAGCTGCTCGACTCCGAATCCCGGGTTGTGGACCGAGTGGCTTACATGGACGGTCCTCCTTGGCCTGAAGAAGCCGACGGGGAAGGTTCCTCGTTGGAACTCCGTCACCCGCGGTTGGACAACGAATTCGCGGCCAGCTGGGCGCCCAGTCGGCAAAGGGAGACGCCAGGTGCGCGGAACTCCGTTTTCGAAACCAACCCCACACCCATCCTGATGCCTTTGGACCACTTTCCTGCGGTTCCGCGGTCGTCCGATTCCATCGACATCCGCTTCCGGGCTTTTGATGAGTCTGCCGCTCCAGTCGTTACCCTTTTCGTGAGGAAAGCGGTTCCTCCGGATGAGGGGCCGCAGGAAGCCTTCGCCCAACGCCTCATGGCGGATGACGGGATGCATGGTGACGACGGTGCGGGCAACGGGGTATTCGGCGTTCAGGTGGCGCCGCGGGCTCAAGACACGATTCTCGAATTCTACGCCGTGGCCCGCGACTCAGCGGGGCAGAAGGCGACCGCTCCCGTGTCCGCCCCTCAACAGAACTGCCTTCTTCAGGTGGACGACACCCAGTACGCGGATGAAATCCCCTTTTACCGGGTCGTCATGACGCCTCGCGATCTTTTCGATCTCGAGACTCGGGGTAACCATGTCAACAACCCGCTCAACTGCACATTCGTGGAGGGAGATTCCGTTTTCTACCGTTGCGGGATCCGTTACCGGGGAAGCACTTCAAGGGACGTGGTCCCCAAATCCTACCGGATCGAGTTTCCGAGAGATCGTCTTTTCAATGGATTTTCCGAGGTGAATCTCAACGGCTACCAAGTCTCCTCCCAGGCCGTGGGGTGGGACCTTTTCGAGGCGTACGGCCTTCCCTCTCCGAGACGGCGTCTCGTTTCCCTTTTGCTCAACAACGGATGGCCGTTCTTGTACCTGGATATCGAGAGCATCGAGAAACCTTTCCTCGATTGGGGGTTTCACGAAGACCGAGGAGGGAATCTATACCGAGGAGAAACCTCGGCCACGCTGGATTATCTCGGACCGAATCCCGGGCCATATCGTCCCTTTTACCTCAAAAAGACCAACATTGAAGAGGACGACTATTCCGACATCATCGACCTCTGCAACCTCTTTTCAAACGCTCCGGATGAGGAATTCGTGTCGGGGGTCCTCCAGCGCATCGACCTTCGGCAATGGATGCGTTTTTTCGCGATCCACAACATCGCAAACAACCACGAAGGGGGTATCTACCTCGTAACCGGCGACGACTACTCCCTTTACCGGCGGCCCTCCGACAACCGCTTCGCTATCCTCGCGTGGGACCTGGACAGCCTTTTCCCGGATTACCGGATGCCGGTTTTTAGCCAGGGTCTCCCTGCCATCAAACGTCTGATTCGCCACCCACAGTTCGTCCGACTCTACTACGAGGCGATCGAAGACGCGCTTGAAGGCGTCTTCACTGAGGAAGCCATGGGGGAAATCTTCGCGCGGTACCGTGGGATCCTCTCGAATCTCGACCTCCTCCACTTTGAAAACATCGTGAAGGCGCGACGCGAATTCCTCCTCGAGAGGATCCCCCAAGACCTGACCTATCAGATCGTCTCAGGAGTGGTTTATGAGATACCTGAGTGCGGCTTCCACGTGGTGGACGACTCGGCGGCGCTTCTACGCGGCGAGGCCAACGCGGCTCACACCGTGGCGGTCAGGGTCAACGGCGACGAGGCCTATTGGGATCCTGTGGGAGCAGAATGGGAAATTCCCCTCCCTCTTTCCCCGGGACCCAACAGAATCAGCATTCAAACCGTCGACGAGAACTCACGCATTGCCGAGGAGAAAATCGTGACCATCGTGAGGGGAGGACTTCCCATCGAGGTTGGCGGGACGCTTCAAGCGAACGAGGTCTGGTCGCCGTCATCGGGAACGTATCTCGTCAGTGAGGATCTCATTGTCCCTTCGAGTCTTGTTCTCACCATCAAGCCCGGAACAACCCTCCTCCTCAGGAAGGGGAAGGGAGTTTTCGTGGAAGGCGGTTTGGTTGCGGTTGGAACGCCCTCGTCTCCCGTTTCCTTTCTCCCCCGGGAATGCCTGTCGTGGGGCGCCATCGGCGTTCGTTCCAACGCCTCGCCCGTGCGCTTTGAAGACTGCGAGTTTGTCGGATCTTCGACCGCTACGATCCTGGATTGCCACCTCCCTGCGACGGTCTCGCTTTGGGCGGCGACCGCCGAATTCGACGGCTGCGTCTTTCGGAACGGGGGCCATGCGATTGAAGCGGCGTCCGGATCGTCGCTGTTGTACCGAAACGGGCTGATGGCTTTTACGACCGAAGGCATCCACGCGGAGAACTCCCACGCCACGATCCTCGACAGCACCTTCACGGGCACGACCGGCGGAGACGCCGTTGTCTTTGGCCGAGACGCATCCCGGCCATCTGCCGTTCGCGGCTGCAGATTCACCGGCGGTGTGGGCAGCGGCATCGTCGCACGGGAATCCTCTCCTTCGATCGAGAGGAACCGCATTTCCGGATACGGTAACGAGAAAGGCGTTTCCCTGGAGGGAGTCGGCCGACCGATTCTGCGGGGAAACGTCATCACGGACTGCGGTACGGGGATTGCCGTCAGCGATGGATGTAACCCGGCGATCGACCACAACACCCTTGTCGGTCACCGGATCGGAATCCATTCCTACGAAAAGAACCCCGGGAAGGGAGGGGGCGCCGGCTCGATGACGAGCACGATTCTGTGGGGTAACGGGGAAACGGCGAGGTTTGAAAACGACTCCACATTGGAGGCCGTTTACAGCAACTTCATGACCGACCCGCTTCCCGGGGTGGGCAACATCAGCCTGAACCCACGTTTCGTCGATCCGACCGGAGGAGACTATCGGTTGGACAAGGAGTCGCCATGTCTCGGCGCCGGGCAAAACGGCACCGACATGGGCGCCATTCAAACGCGCGCAGCAGAGCGAAGCCTTTGGAGGCTCCGATGAGTGAAGTCGCGATCCGGGGTGGAGGAAAGGAAGATTGCCGAGAGCACGGTACTCTGGTAGATTCCAGTTGGCTGTAACGGGGTGGACCGCGCATGGAGTACAGGATTCCGAACAACCTGACCGAAATAT
>Ga0214473_10008423_pt1 | contig 12188 bp, 7 predicted proteins | sample RVTome_7_FD_203509 | JGI IMG/M metagenome (GOLD analysis project Ga0214473, IMG submission 203509) | Soil microbial communities from uranium-contaminated site in the Upper Colorado River Basin, Wyoming, United States - RVT98D197 | ecosystem: Environmental > Terrestrial > Soil > Contaminated >... | reverse complement strand
CCTGAACGGCAGCCAGGTCTGCTTCCATCGGAGGTAGGCGAGGCCCTCGTCACCGGCGGCGGCGGTCCTGAGCCTGCTCCTGTGGGAGGTAGCCCGGGGTCGGTTGAGGTGGCCGTCTCCGAGGCAGGTTCCGTACAGGATATCGTATCCAAGTCTGCTGTTCATACCCTTCTCCTATCCATAGCGTTGATATTATACTATACTATGTCTACAAGTCAATGGGTTAGGGGTCAGGGGATAGGGGATAGGGGGTAGGGGATAGGGGATAGGGGCTAGGGGTGGGTGACTTTTCAGTCGCGGAGATGAGGGGGATTCAGCCGCGCTTGACACCAGGGCTGGCTCGCGCGCCCAACTACCGGGCTTCTCCGGGAGGTTCCGGCAGATCCCGCGGCGAGGGACAGGAACTCACAAGGATTCCGAGGTATAGAGGGATGGGCGAGCGGGAGATCAGCAGATGATGTGATCTGCGCGGCTCCGTTGCAGACCAGCCCGGCACGGACAGGGATCGCGGTAGGGAGCTGGTTGCGCCTCTGTTCCACTAAGGAGGTGATGGCTTAAGGCAGTGGCGCGCGGCTGTGCTGGGGCGGCGGAACCAAGGATGCAGCCGTCCCAAGAGGATGCGTGACAGCCGGACCGCGGCTGAGAGAGAGCCGGAGCGGGAGGAGCCGTTAGCCTCTGTTCGCTGGATCAGACTTGAGAGGAGTGAAGCATGATGAGATTCTGTCTAGTCGTAGCGCTCTCGGGGATGGTGCTGGGGGCTTTGGGGGGCGCGGCGCTGGCCGCCGATGAGTCCAACACCCACTGGGGAGTAGGACTCGGTATCCCCTACGGTATCGTCGGCGCCAATGTCGAGGCGGGAGAGCAGACACGGCTCTCGGTCGGCGCCGGGTATGCCGTTGCGGGCATGGGCTGGGCGGTAGGCGTGAAGCATTACCTCCGCCCGATCGAGGAAGGCAGCGCCTCGGTCTGCCTCTACTACGGAACCACCACGCTGATCAGTGATGACAGCTTCATCGGCTCCGATGATGAACTTGAGACGGGCTTCGCGGCTGGTCTCGGGTGGACCAAGGGACACTTCGATATCGGGGTCCTCCTGCCATTCGGGGCGGACATCCCCGAGGGAGCGGACGAGCAGGGACCTGCTGTCAAGCTGTACCTAGGCTATCGGTTCTGATCGGACGCGTCAGATTGGTGGGAACGCCCTAGGCCGGCGCTTCCGGCATAGGGCGTTCTCGCGTCGCCTGCGGTCCGTGCAGGTTGTGACGGCCAGCGACCCACACGTGCCGTTGATAATGCACTCTGCGCCAGGCTGGGGCAAGCACGCACGAGCCAGTCGCCGTCGCGTGCTACTGATCTGCGATCCCCACACGCCACTCATCGCTCAGGCAACGCACGTCCGGGGCGTACATGGCGTAGCCGTTGGTCGGTAAGGCATGGAAGCGGCCGGGGATCTCGGCCCGCAGGCGATAACGCACCGCGCGGGTTCCCTGAGGAAGGTGCGCGATGAAGAAGGCCACCTTCTCGTCCCGCAGCTCCATGTGCGAGTACACACCCTCGCCCTCTCCCGCGCCGCTGCGTAGCTCCACCGGCTCGCAGCCCGCGGGCTTCATATCCTCGAACACCACGTACTCGTAGTCGTTCTTGGCGTCGAGCACGAGCTCGACCTCGAGCATGTCGCCGCTCTTGAGGAGCGCGCCGGAGGGCAGTTCCTTCCGATCGTAGACTAGCTCCTGCCACTTGCGCTGCTTCTCTTGCTTGGTCACGAGACGTGGGGTGAGGAGGAAGTAGCGGCGCGACACGAAGATCTCGTTGCCGACGCCTTTCAGGTCCTCCTCCAGGGAGAAGTAGCGCAGGTAGACGGAGTAGTAGAGCGTGCCGGAACCGCGCACGGTGATGGTCAAGGTCTGCTCCCCGTCGCCGAGCATCTCGTCGCCGACGAGGAACCGGTTGTCGAAGTAGAGCGCGTTGTCGCGGGTGACGCGGTAGGTGCGCCGCACCTTGCCGTCGAGGTCCACGGTGATGGTGTAATCCGCCGCCAGCTCCTGCCTCGCCCTGACATAGTCGGCGAGGGCATTGACGGCGAGGGCGGTGCTCTTGGTGGAATGCCAGTGATTGCCGCGGCGGTTGTTGACCATCCACTTCACGATCATCGGCGCGAGGTCTCCCTCGGGGTACACCGCGACGTAGGCGCGTAGCACGGCCGCGTTGGTTTCGATCGGGTCGTCCCACCAATGCCACCACCAGCGGTGGCTCCCGGTCCAACTCGCGGTCCCATTCTCGCGGTCAATGCGCGCGCTGTTCTCCAGGTTGTCCACCACCACGCGCGCCTTCTCGACCTCGCCCACCTGCTTCAGTGAAAGTGCGAGCAGGGCCTGGGAATAGACGGTAAGCTTGAGGCGATTGCGATAGAGCCGGTCGGAGATGATTCCCTTCACCTTGTCGTCCACCGATCCGCGCAGCGTGATGACGGAGGCGAGGTAGGCGAGGCGATGGAGGTTGTCCTCGTCTCTGATCTCCTTGAGCAGGAACTGGAAGCCCTTTTCCAGCACGTCGTCCTTGATGTGATAGCCGGCCTCGCGGGCGGTGAACAGCCCAGAGCAGACATAGGCCGTCATGTAGGGATCAGAGAGATCCGTCTGCCACCAGCCCCAGCCGCCGTCGGCATGCTGCTGGTTGTAGATGCGCGCCAGCCCTTCCTTCACCATCGCGTCGAGCTGGCCCGGCGCGAAGATCGGTCCGCTGGGCCGGCGCAGGTACAGGCGCTTGGCCAATTCGGCCGCGTCCACGCTGCCCGGCGTGCCCTTGGGGTAGGTGTAGGCGCTGTCGCGGGAGGCCTGACTGCCTTTCGCGGGGTCGCGCTCATCGGCATAGGCCTGGGCGCGTTTTTGGAGGTCGGTGAGATCGAGGCCCAGGTCCTTGAGCGTGCGCGCCACTGTCACGCTGGGCAGGAAGCGGCTCATGGTCTGCTCGATGCAGCCATAGGGGTAGTCGGCGAGATAGGGGAGGGCGTCGAGCGCGACCGCGGCGAGGGAGGGAGTGAGTTGGAGGTTCAACTCGGTGGCGCCGCGCTGTCGTTCTTTGGGGAGGGTAAGCTTGAGGGTGGCGGCCTGCGTGCCCTTCACGTCGCGCATCACGCCGGTCTGCACCAACAGCTTCTCAGCCCCATGCACCAGGGCCGGGAACTGAAGTTGGGTGGCGTCGGACTCCTCGTCGGTCTGGGCGGTCATGCGCACCAGAGCCAGGCCGGAGTGCGCGACGCGCACCACCCAGTCGACGCGCCGTTCGCCGTCCTTGGGAACGTCCACCCATAGCTCGGCCTCGGTGGCGGGAGCCTTCAGACCGAGGTCAGCCGGGATCTCGTTCACCAACTCCAACGTGCCGCCCTCGAGTACAAGGGAGACCTTCGCGCGCTTCTCGGACTGGAGGTAGTTGTGGACGGTGGCGGAGAGCACGACTAGGTCGCGCTCCACGAAGAACCGCGGGGCCTGGAGGCGGACGATCAGGTCCTTGCGGGTGATGGTCTCGCCGGTGGCCTGGCCGACCTGGGCCTCGGTGGTGACGGCGCGGGCGGTGGCGCGCCAGGTGGTCAGATTCTCGGGCATCTCGACGGTGATGGCGGCGGTGCCGTCTGCGCCGGTCAGGACGGAGGGACTCCAGAAAGCAGTGTCCGCGAAGCGGGTGCGGACCTGGGCGGCGACGAGGGGGCCGGCGGGAGCCGGGCCCGTCCTACTGGGGGCGCCAGCGGCGAAGCCAAGCTTGAGGCTGTCGAGCTGACCCGCCGGTCTGAGCTCCGCCCGGCCGGCGCGTGCTCCACCTCCGCCGGTGCCACCGACTCCTCCCCTCATCATTGCTGGAAGCGCCGGTGGGGCTTCGTAAGCGTACGTCGCGGGAATCCTCCCCAGTTCCCGAAATCGGTGCTGGTACGACCGCAACTCCCAGCCGAGCAGGTCGGGTGGCCAGTCCTGGAGCTGCCCCAGGCCTTCGGGCGCGGCGAACTCGTGCTGTTTGTAGGGGATCTCCTTGCGATCGGTGATGTCAGAGCCACCCAGGGATTCCTCCAGTGACCAGCGCTGGTTGACCTCGGCAGAGCGGCGGTCGCCGTAGAAGTAGGTGCGAGGGTCGCGGGCGAAGTCGGGTTGAATGTAGTAGACCGAGGCGTCCGCGATCCCAAGGCTGACCGAGGTGCGCACGGGTCGGCCGCGAGAGTCGGTGGCCTTGAGGTGGAAGGTCGCCTTCTCGCCCGGACGGTAAGTCGGCCGCTCGGCGGAGATGGAGATGTCCAGGAAACGATCCGCGGCGGGGACGAAGACCTCCGTTTCGGCGGCATAGGCCTGCCAGTCCTTGACGGCGACCGCGGAGAAGCGGAAGTCGGGGACGTGGCCCTGATGGATCGGAATCTCGATCACGCGGGACTTGCCGGTGACGGGGAGCACGGCCTTCGCGATGATCTGGTGGCCACCCTCCTGGGTGAGAAGGAGAGTGATATCGGGCAGGTTCGAGACGACGAGGAGGCGACAGGTTTCGCCCTCGCGATAGGTGCGCTGCTCCGGGATCAGCTCAATCCCTTGGAGGCGCATCTTCCGGCGGGTCATGTCTTCACCGTGGACCCAGGTGTAGGTCTTGCCGGTGACGGTCTCGTCCCATCCGTCCTTGGCCTGGAACTGGAAGCGGTAGTAGCCGGCCTCCGGCACGGTCCAGCGCACGAAGCCGCGCCCCTCTTTGTCGGTGGTCACCGACTCGTCCGCAAAGTGGGCGTCAATCACGTCCTCCGGCGCGGCGCCGTAGATGACGCGGTCAAGGGCGATCCTCCCGGAGGCGCTGATCGGACGATCCATCACGTCTCGGGTTGCGACCTCGATCTCGATGCGGTCGCCGGCCTGGTAGAAACCACGTTTGGCATCGAGAAAGGCGAAGAACTGCTGCTTGCCAGCGCGCACCTCGCCGGTTCCCTCGATGACGCGACGGCTGGGGTCGGTGACCTCGGCGGCGATGGTGTAGGTGTAGGCCCTGGCCTCTGGGGAGCGGCCGCCAGAGCTAGTGGCGAACTCCAGGGACAGGCGCCCCTGGGCGTCGGTCGTGCCGTCGCCTTGCTTCACGACCTCGCCCTCCTGATAGGGCGGCTGGTATGATTCACCGTCCTCCCCGCGGCGGACCAGCCAATCGTAGGGCCGCGGGAAATGGTGGCCAGGGTGGTAGGGAGTCTGGTAAACGCGGTACTTCACCCGGCCGCCGACCACCGGGGAGCCGAAGTAATAGCGCGCCTCGATCTCGGCCTTCACCTGCTGGCCGACGCGAAGCTGCTCGGCCGCAGGCACCACCTTCACCTCGAACTCGGGCTTCTTGTACTCCTCCACGCGGAACTGATTGCCATTCAGTGGGACGCTCCGATCCCCCACGGTGGCGACGCTAAGCTGATACACTCCCAGAGGCGGCTCCGACCCCAGAACGAGACTGCCGCTGAAGGCACCGAACTCATCGGCGGTGTAGGTGCGCTTGAGCACCTCCTCGCCGCGCGAATCGGTGATGCGGACCGTGAACTCTTGATCCTTGGCGACACGCCAGGCCCCGACGGCGCTTCGCTGACCATCTTGGGTGCGCGTCATCATGATGACGCGGAAGTAGACCGCGTGCCCCGGGCGATAGACCGGGCGGTCAGTGCTGACATGGCCGCGGTACTCCGGTCGGGTGTCGCCACGTTCTCTCCCGCCCCCGTTGCCCCGCGACACCGCGTAGCGATCCCCCACCCAGGCGAACGCCTGCAGTTCATGGCAGGCGCAATCCTTTGCGACGGTCATGAGTTCCTTGGAGAAGAACCCGTCCTCATTGGCCTGGCCCTGGCCAACGCTGACTCGCCACCCCTCATCGTCCGGCTGAACGGCCTCGCGAAGGATGACGTCGGCCCCGGGCTCAGGCCGGCCGGTGCGAGCATTGCAGACGAAGGCCAGATGCCGCCGGCTATCGGTCTTGGTAACGATGGCCAGATCGGTGATGAGCACGAGCGTGGCGGCATGGGCCTCGCCGGAATCGGCCTCGATGACATAGGCTCCGGGCTCAGTGAGGGGCGCGCGTAGCTCTTCCTGCAGATGGCGGTGATCACCTTTGTCCTGAGTCACGTAAGTCCACTCCGCCACCTTGCGGCCGTGCCGCCGCCACAGACGATTTGTAGCGCTGCCGAAAGCGGCCTCGAAATTCGCCCAGTATGAATCCTCCTCGTAGAGGAACCGCTTATCCGACAGGAGCTGCTCCAGCTGGACCCGATAGGCGGTGAAGGAGATGGTCTTGACGTTGCGCCCAGTGAGCGCGACGAGTGGCTTCTCTCCCACCGGCCGCGAGCGGCCTTCGAGCGACAGGCTGGGCCAGGTGATGCTCTGGATCTGCGCCCTGGCGTCGCTCACCCACTTGCGGTTGGGCCAGCGCGCGGGAATCCGCTGATAGGCCTGGATAGCGCGGAGGAACTGATTGGCCTCCTCCAGCCACTGTCCGGCCAAGAGCTGGGCCTGGGGTGCGAGAGCGTGCTCGGGGAGATCGTCCGCGATGGACTGGGCGAGGGCGATAGCGTCGTTCTTCTGGTAGGGGTAGGGGAGCGAGACCCGCTGCTTCTTCCGCTCGTCGTAGGCGCGCATTTGGCTCTGCATACTCGCCTGGTATTCGCGCAGGTACACGGCCTGGGCAAGACGGGCCTGTGGGAGGCACTTAGGGTCGAGCCGCTCGACCTGCTGGTAGAGGCCGAGGATGCGTTGTGGAAGAGGCTGGGACGCGTCATATGGCTTGGCGGGGGTGGGGGTCCAGTCGCGGTTGCGCAGTCGCTTCACCTCCACCGGGTCGGCCTCTCCCCAACGCAGGACGAGACCGGGCCGCTTCTGCTTCTCCAGCGCGAATAGGGCCCTCAGCATCGGGTTCAAGTCACACCGGGCCAGCAGGCGCGCCAGGTCGAAGTTCAGGTCGGCCTCTTCCCGGCCCCGGCGCGGCGCAAGGCGCTCAAACTCGGCCTTCGCCTGTTCGAAGGCAGCGATGGCGTTGCCCCTGTCCTTGTCTCCGAGGTAGAGGGGCTGCGGCTTCTCGGCGGTATCCTTGGGGTAATCCTCGCCGCGATAGAATCGGTCACCCACCTGGTAGGCGTGGTGCGGGACAACGGTGAGGAGCTGGCCCAGCCAGTACTGCCCCCGCGCGCCCCACAGGCCGGAGGGGTGCTGCGCGACGAACCGGCGCGTGGCGGCGAGGGCCTGGTCCCACTTCCGCGCCCGGCCCAGGGAGATCGCGACGCGGTACGCTATCTCAGTCTTACGGTCTCCCACGGCGCCCTTGGCGAGCGCGTCTTGATACCCGACCAGGGCCTTAGCGTAGCTCTTCTGTGCGTAGAGGCGGTCGGCCTCGCGCAGGCTCATCGTGGCCGCGACGCGGGGAACGAGGGGTAGCGCGAGAGCGAGGCCGACCAGCGCAACACCGACAACGGCGACACGATGACGCATGGGAGTCCCACCTCTGCGGGCCAGGATAGTTTCCACGTGGTTAGACGCCTGATCGGCGCGGATTGTTCCCAACCGAGCGCGGGCTACGCGCCGAGGCGCTGGCGGTAGGCGCCGGCAAGTTCGGTGAGGAGGTCGTCGTAGGGGTAGTTGTCAGGAGGCGGTTCCAGGCCGATGACGGGGAGCAGGGGCGCGGCGATCTGGCGCGCCAAGTCGGCGCGGACCTTCTCGGCGAGCTCGTGGCGGCGTGCGAGATACCGCTCAATCACCAGGAATTGGTCGCGGGTGATGGCGCGGAGGTTGAGCAGCGCCGGATCGCCGAGCAGGCGATACTCCACGGCGGGCTGGGTGGGAGTAGGGGCCGGGGCCTCTTTCGGAAAGCGCAATTCGTCGAAGGCAACATGGATCCTCCCAGAGCGGCTCCTGCGCGCGTCGGCCACCACGATGGTGCCCGCGGCGTAGTCGCCGAGGCGCTTGCTTTCCTTGCTGATGAACATGGTGAGCGCGCCGACACCGTAGAACAAGGGGAGGAAGTCGGCAGTGCGCACGATGTTCCGGAGGAAGGCGGCCCGGAAGTCAACGGGAAAGCCACCGTCCCGCAGCACGCGGATCCCGCACAGCCGCTTGCCGGGGGTCTGGCCGCTCCACACCGTTTCCCAGAAAGAGAGATACGATGACCGCGGGCATGAGCCAACCCTCGAGGTAGTCCTCAACAGAGAAGAGGTAGTCTGCGACCTCACCCACGCCGATGGTAAGGAGACCGTAGCCGAACAGGAGCAGGAGTATCACAAGGAACTGAAGCAAGGTGTCCACCAGCACCGCGGCAAAGCGGGTGCCAATCCCCGCGAGACTATAGGTGATTGCTACCTGCTCGGGCGTGGTAAATGTCTTGGTGTCGTTGAGGTTCATGGCGGCCCAAGGGCAATACTCTATCAACCGGTGGGAGTTGTCAAGGTGAGTGCGGTGGAGGACAGAGCTCAGGAAGCGCAGGCCCAACGGAGACGACTGGAGGAACTGGTAGAGCGCGCGGGGGGCGGGCGCGGGCTGAAGGGACTGACCGAGGCGGAGCTACTGGAGTTCGGGCGGTGGTACCGCCGCGCGGCCTCGGAGCTATCCCACGCGCGCTCACATGGGCTGGATGCGGCGGACCTGGAGCACCTGAACTGGTTGGTGGGGAAGGCCTACGGGCTGCTCTACATTTCCGAGTCGTCGGGATGGCGCAGCGTGCCGCGCTTCTTCACGACGGAGTTGCCGCGGACATTGCGGCGACACGGCCGGCTGATCGCGGTGGCGGCCGCGCTGATGCTGGGCCCGGCCCTGATCGGCGCGGCGCTGACGCTGTTGCGGCCGGACCTGCTGGAGATGGTGAGCCCCGAGCTGGCCTCGGCGCTGGGACCGCTGGCGGAGCGGCATGAGGGGGGGGCGAACTGGATGCCGGCCGAGGTGCGGCCCTTCCTGTCCTCCTTCATCATGGTGAACAACCTCAAGGTGTCGTTCCTCGCCTTGGCACTGGGGATGTTGCTAGGTCTGGGCACGATCCTGGTGCTGGTCTACAACGGATTCATGCTCGGGGTGATCGGCGCGGGGGTCAGCCGGACCCCGGCCGCCATCCACTTCTGGGCCTTCGTGGCCCCGCACGGCATGATCGAGCTTCCGGCCATCGTGATCTCCGCCGCGGCGGGTCTGCTGCTGGGCCTGGCCATCGTGGAGCCGGGGGATTACAGCCGGCTGGACGCCCTGAAGCTGGCGGGACGGCAGGCGGCGGTGCTGATGTTCGGCGTGATCCTGTTCCTGGTGGTCGCGGGGGTGATCGAGGGGTATTTCTCACCCGCGGTGATTCCGCCGATGGTGAAGCTCGTGGCGGCGGCAGTGATCGGGACCGCGTTCTGGAGCTACATTCTGCTGGCGGGGCGGAGGCAGGAGATCACAGCGCCGACGTCGCCCTGACTGGAGGGGCGCACTGCGGTGCGCCCGTCTCGGCGCAGGGGTGACACCCTATCGCTTCCGGGCCCTTACATACTCCCACACGATGTGCAGCGTCACGCCGTGGTCGGCCGCGTCTCGCGGCAGGCCGCCTTCGTCAGGGACGAGCTCGCGGCCAGGCACGAACTCCCGCGATACCACCTCGAATCCGTGTTGCGCGAGGAGTGGACCCGCTCCCAGCGTCAGACTGGGCATACTTGCCTCCCATTCCGTCCTCCGATCGCTCGGCATCCGCGCCCAGTCGTCGGGTTCCACGACCATCTCATCGGAGAAGACCACCCCGTCTGGCTGGAGGATCCTGTAGGTCTCCCTGAAGACATCGAGGCCGCTGACGCTGCTGAAGCCAAGCGCGCCCGACACCCCTGCCACGCTCTCGCTCGTGATCGGCATGCGCCTCGCATCAAAGGCCGCCAGGCACAGTTCCGACCCCAGGCACCGCGCACGCAGAAACTCCTGCCACAGTTGCAGAACGGCCAGAGAGACATCGTTCACGATGATCCTGGCCGACGGATTCCGGCTGAGCACCGGCGCTACGTTTCCGCCTCCTGGACCGGCCGCCACCTCCAAGATGAGCCCGTCGGTGGCGGCCAGCTCCTCGCAGAATGCCAGCCGCGTTGGTACCTCGGCCGCGTGGTAGATCTCGTTCTCCCAGCTGTGCTCGATCTGTCTCTTGGCTCTGAGTTGCGCGATGTCTGCGGCAGGCCAGTTCACTGGCTCGCTTACGAACGAGATGATGCCATCCACGACCCGGCCGATCTGTTCGTCACCGACGGTGAGCGTGCCGTTCAGGAGTTCGTCCGCAACGCGATCCCCGGCGAACGAGAGCGACGGGCCGCCTCCCGGCGCGCAGAAGATCGACAGGTCATGAGCCTTCATCCCACACCTCCTGGCAATCCAACCGCGGGCCTGTTCGCTGGAGAGGACCGCTGTCCTGCTACAGCGCCGACGTCATCTTGATCTTCAGATACCGGTTCAACACCGCCAGCGACAGGTTCGCGGGAGTGGCATCGAGGGCGATGGCGCCGGCGGCGCGCAGGGCGGCCAGGGCGCGCTCGCGATCCGTCAGCAGGGCCGTCGCCACGGTGCGCTGATACAACTCCCGCGCCTCCCCTGGTGACTTCGCGGCCAACTCATACAACTCGTAGTCGCTCAACGCCGCGCAGAGCACCAGGTGCCGCCTGGTGAGCAGTCGGACATGCGCGATCAGCCGCGCCGAGGAGTCGGGATCGGGCAGATCCGTGAAAAGCACTACCAGGGACCGCTTGCGCAGGCGATGCGACGCCCCCAACAACGCACGGCGGTAGTCGCTCTCCACCAACTCGGGTTGGAGCGCGTAGAGCGAGTCGAGGAGGCGGGAGAACTGGTGCTTGCGCGGAGGCAGGTAGGTCATCGGTTCGCCCGCGAACGCATACAGCCCCACCCAGTCGCCCATCTCCGCGGCGACGTGGGCGAGCAGCGCGGCGGCGTTCACCGCGTGATCCACCTTGCTCAACAATCCGAGGTGGCTGGCCATGGTTCGCCCCAGGTCGAGACAGATCACGACGTGCTGGCTGCGCTCGACCTCATACTCCCGGGTGAACGGCTCGCCGTGGCGGGCGGTGGCCTTCCAGTCAATGCGGCGGAGCTCGTCGCCGGGCAGGTAGTCGCGCAGTGACTCGAACTCCAGCCCGGCCCCCTTGAGGCGCGCGAGATGGACGCCGATATCCAGAAGGCGGTTCTTGCGCAGCGCGAGCTCGGCCGCCTGGATGTCGGTGAGGCGGGGGTAGACCTTCACGGACTGCGGAGCCTCGAAGCGCAACTGGAGCTGCACCAGGTGGTAGCCCCAGGTGACGCGCAGGTTGATCGCGCCGAACGCGAAGTCGCCGCGGCGCGGCGGAGTGACGTGGTAGGTGAGCTCGCACTCGCTCACCGCAGGGAGGTGGCACGCGGGGCGCTCTCCCTCCACCGCGAAGTCAAGCGGCGGCTCATCGCGCAGTTGGCAGTAGTAGTCGTAGCCCTCTGGGTTGCGGAGTTTCAGGGTCACCGGGTTGGCCGCACCGAGGGAGATCACCGGCGCGAGCAGGCGCTGGAGAGTGAGTTGCCGCGCCGCGCGGAGCGCCCGTGCGTCCGCGATCACGGCCGCGATCACCAGCAACCACCAGCCCAGACCCAGCCAGAAGAGCGACTGGAGCAGCGCGCCGCAGGCCAGGCCCACCGCACCCAGCGCAATGGCGGCCGCGAGCCGCCCGGTCGGAGACCAGGTGGCCTTCGCGGGGAGACTGGCTCTCTCGTCGTCAGCGAGGAACGGGGACGGAGGTGATGACACTCTCGAGCAACCTGTCCACAGTGAGGCCCTCGATCTCGGCCTCGGGCTTCAGGATGATGCGGTGCCGCAGCACCGGGTGGGCCATGTCCTGCACGTCATCCGGGATGAGGTAATCTCGCCCCTCCACGGCGGCGCGAATCTGCGCGCAACGCATCAGCGCCACGGCCGCGCGAGGGCTGGCCCCGAGCGTGGTGTGCGGGGACTCGCGAGTGCGGCGCACCAGTTCCAGCAGATAGGCCATCACCTCCTCCTGCACGGTCTGCGCGGCGAGCTCCCGGGTTGCCGCATCGAGGTCGGCCCGGCCAACCACCGCCTGCACCCCGGCCGCCTCCAGGTCCTGGGGGTCGCGGCCCTGAAGGTGCAGCCTGAGAATGTCGTGTTCGGCCGCGGGGTCAGGGTAGCCCACCAGCACCTTCATCAAGAAGCGGTCGAGC
>Ga0214473_10008422_pt1 | contig 12188 bp, 11 predicted proteins | sample RVTome_7_FD_203509 | JGI IMG/M metagenome (GOLD analysis project Ga0214473, IMG submission 203509) | Soil microbial communities from uranium-contaminated site in the Upper Colorado River Basin, Wyoming, United States - RVT98D197 | ecosystem: Environmental > Terrestrial > Soil > Contaminated >... | reverse complement strand
CCCCTGGTTCATCGCGCCCTTGAAAGACGGCAAGATCCATGTGACCGACCTGTACTCTTCGAAACATACCGGCGCACTCTGCATTACCCTCGCCGGTCCTATCCGAAATGAGACCGGAGAAATCAATGGGATCCTCGGCCTGGATATCCGATTCGAAGACCTGACAAAGAGCGAAGGCGAGTAGGGATGGGGAGGGGGGGCCATGATCCTTACCGAGACTCTCAGAAAGGCGCTCAAGTTCTTTCCCAAAAAGGAAGGAATCGTGTGCGGAGGAAGGCGGTGGACCTACGGAGAATTCTGTCAACGGACTAACCGGCTTTCTCATGGCCTGAAGGACTTGGGAGTCGGAAAGGACGACAAAGTCGCCATCCTCCATCCCAATTGCCACTACTTTTTGGAGGCCTATTATGGCATCGCCCAGATTGGGGCGACCTCCGTACCGATTAACACCCGCCTATCTCCCGGAGAGATTGCCTTCATCCTGGAGGATTCAGAGTCAAAGGCATTGATTGCCGGCTCCATGTTCCAGGAGCAAATCCGCTCCATCCGGAGACCGATTCGGGGAGTTCGGAAGATCCTCTGGACGGAAGGGAATCCAATTACCGATGACCCTCGCGATCTGAACTATGAGACCCTCTTGCAACAGGCTGATTCCTGCATGCCTCCGGAAGTCGACATCAGAGGGGAAGACACTGCGCAGATTTACTATACAAGCGGGACCACGGGCCGTCCAAAAGGGGTGATGTTGTCCCACGAGAATGTCTGCGTCCATGCCCTTGGGACGATTGCCGAAATCCATTTGAATGACAGCGACGTCTGGATTCACGTGGCCCCTCTCTTCCATTTGGCCGATGCCTGGGCTACCTGGGCCATGACGTGGGTAGGCGGAACCCATGTGCTTGTGAGGGAATTCAACCCGAAGGTAGTCCTGGAAACGATCGAAAGAGAGAAAGTGACTCTCACCAACCTCATCCCCACCATGCTCAATCTCATGGTCAACCATCCTGACGTTGGAAAATATGACTACAGAAGCTTGAGGACCCTTTTGAGCGGCGGAGCACCTATTGCTCCGGAGGTGGTTAGAAAGATCGTCGAGACCTTCAGATGCGATTATATCCAAACCTACGGAATGACCGAGACAAGCCCCTACTTGACCCTTTCGACTTTGAAAGACTATTTGAAGAAATTGCCCGATGAGGATCGGCTTCGATTCAAGTCGAAGACCGGAAAGGAATTCATCGCTGTCGAGTTGAAAGTGATCAATGATCGGGGGGAGGAGATCAGAAGGGATGAGAATGAAGTTGGGGAGATTGTTGTCAAGGGGGATACGGTGACGAAGGGCTATTGGAAGTTGCCCGAGGAGACGGCAAAGTCGATCAAGAATGGTTGGCTCTATACCGGCGATATGGCGGTGATGGATGAAGAGGGATACGTCACCATCGTCGACCGGAAGAAGGATATGATTCTAACCGGCGGGGAGAATGTCTACTCGACGGAAGTGGAAAATGTGCTATACATGCATCCTGCGATCTTGGAGTGTGCTGTTGTTGGGGTTCCGGATGAAAAATGGGGGGAAGCGGTGAAAGGAATCGTTGTCTTGAAATCAGACCAGAATGCCACTGCCCAGGAGATCATCCAGTTCTGTAAAGACCGAATTGCACACTACAAAGCCCCGAAGTCGATCGATTTCATCGCAGCTCTTCCCAGGACTGGCTCGGGAAAGATTCACAAGAAAGGATTGAGGGACTCATACTGGGAAGGCTACGAAAAGAAAGTTCATTAAAGTATCATTGATGAAGTCGTAAAAAGTCGAAAAAGGCTAATGATCGTCATTCCGGCGAAAGCCGGAATCCAGTTCTTTCAAGTAGTTAGAAATTCTCTGGACTCCGGTTTCCACCGGAGTGACGACTTTTTACGAGATTATCATCATTGCACAATGGTCAATGATCAGAGATATTCGGGATTTTTCAGAAGGCTCTCAATTTTTCCTTGACAAGCAATTGCCCATCCTGTTAGCGTTAACGCAAATATCTGCCTGCTCCCCACAACCACCGTTATTCCAAGATCTCTCCTCCTCCCTCCGTGGGAGAGGATGAAGGTGAGGGGGATAAAGGAGGATCGAGAGGGGGGAAATCTGTTATGCCCATGGCTCGTAAGTGGCCAACCCGGCCATGACCCGATAGCAAGCAAACTTTGATAAAAAGGAGGAGGACCTATGGAAGAGATGGATAAGATACCTAAGAAGCCAATTAAGATTACCGATACGACTTTGCGGGATGGACACCAGTCCTGCTTGGCCACGCGGATGAGGACGGAGGACATGGTCCCGATAGCAGAAGAGCTGGACAAAGTTGGGTTCCATTCCGTGGAGGTATGGGGAGGAGCCACATTCGACGTGGCCCACCGTTTCCTGGGTGAGGACCCCTGGGAGAGACCGAGGGTTCTGAAGAAATTGATGCCCAGAACACCATTCATGATGCTTCTGCGGGGTCAGAACCTGGTTGCATACCGCAATCACCCTGACGATCTCGTTGAAGCCTTTATTGAGAAATCGGCAGAGGTGGGGATTGACATTTTCCGTTGCTTCGATGCTGTCAACGATGAACGGAATTTTGAAATGGCCTTCAAGGTGATCAAGAAGGTTGAAAAGCATATTCAGGGAACGATCTGCTATTCACTGACAGAAAGGAAAATGGGTGGGCCGGTCTACAATCTGAACTATTATCTTGAGAAGGCAAAGATCCTTCAGGACATGGGGGCGGATTCGCTCTGCATCAAGGACATGGCAGGACTTCTGGCTCCTTATGATGCCTATACCTTAATCAAAGCCCTCAAGAAGACGGTGAAGATCCCCATCCAGTTGCACACCCATTATACGAGCGGGATGGGTTCAATGACTTACCTCAAGGCCATTGAGGCAGGGGTGGACATCGTTGATACGGCACTGGCTCCTTTTGCCCTGCGTTCTTCGCAACCCGCGGTAGAGCCGATCGTTGTGGCCCTGGAAGGAACTCCCTGGGATTCAGGACTCGATCTGTCGAAGCTCATGAAACTGGGAGAGTACATCGAGTCAATTGCACCGAAGTATCGCGAATTCTTGGATACGACAAAGATGGCAGTCATCGATACGGGCGTTCTCGTGCATCAAATTCCAGGTGGGATGATCTCGAACATGGTAAGCCAGCTTAAACAGCAGAAGGCCCTCCACCGGATCGATGAAGTCTATGCCGACCTTCCCAAGACGAGGAAGGATCTGGGCTATCCACCGCTAGTAACTCCGACCTCACAGATCGTTGGCGTTCAGGCGGTGCTTAATGTCCTTTTCGGTCGATACAAAATGGTCTCCATGGAGACGCAAGATTACGTCTACGGACTATACGGAAGGTCGCCTGTCCCGATTTCGGAAGAGATAAAGAAAGCGGTGTTGAAGGGCTATAAGCGAGGGCAGGAACCCATTGCTTGTCGGCCAGCGGATTTGATCGAGCCGGAGTTGGAGAAGGCAAAGGGAGAAACCCAAGGGCTTGCCAAGGACCTCTGTGATACACTGATCTACGCCCTTTATCCAAAGACGGGAGTGGACTTTTTGAAATGGAAGCACGGCATAGAGCCCATACCCGAGAAGCTGAAACCCAAAACACTGGAAGATGTAAAGCGGGAAGAAGAAGCAATTGCCAAGGCCAAGGCAGAGGCAAGGAAGTGAGGGGGAAGATTAATCCCGCGCCGGGTGGGATTGTCCTGCACCCTACGTGGTGCAGGGCTGCTCCCTCCCGTAAAATAAAAGGGGAATGGTGGCTTTAGTATTGATATTATTGATAAAACTTATTTTTTCATGGGTGCCATTGAAAATTGAGAGTTGACGTGTTACCGTTAACGCAAGTCCTATGAATAAGAAGATCACAATAAAAGATATTGCCCGGATGGCCCAGGTTTCCCATATGACGGTCTCACGGGCACTTAACGACAAACCCAGAGTCCACGACGAAACAAAAAAGAGAATTCTTTCCATTGCGAAAGAATTGAATTACCAGCCTAATTTCATCGCCAGAAGTTTGGTGATGAAGCGGACCAAGACATTGGGCCTCGTCATCACTACCATTGCAAATCCTTTTTATAACGAATTAGCCCAGGGGATAGAGGCAACGGCCAGGGGATTAGGGTATAACATTATCCTCTGCTGTACGAATTATGACCTTTCAAGCGAGCAACAGTATATTGAAATGCTCCAGAGCAAAGGAGTGGACGGCATCATTCTCTGTTCCGCTCACATGGAAGATCGTAATGTCGTTCGATTAGCAGAGGACGGGTTTCCGATCGTTCTGGTCAATCGCAGAACCTATCATCCTATCGTGAAAGAAAAAGTGGATTATGTAGGGGTGGACAACATCCTCGGGGGTTTTCTGGCTGTGGAGCACTTGATCAAGCTCGGTCATAAGAGGATCGGGGTGATCGGAGGATCCTCAGATTCCTCCGTGGGATTTGAACGGTTAGAAGGTGGGAAGAAAGCATTTGAAGCTTACGGCCTGGATCAGATAACCGACTATTTTCTGGATGGAGATTTTTTAAAAGACTCCGGTTACAAGGGAGGAAAGCGATTCCTCAAGATGGCCGAACCTCCCACAGCCGTGTTTGCCACTAACGATTATATGGCCTTGGGAGCCTACCAGGCCGTGCTCGAGGAAAGTCGCAAGATTCCGGAAGAGATTGCCATCGTCGGGTTTAACGATATCGAATTTACGGCGATGAAGGGAATTGAGTTGACGACCGTTGGCCAAAAGAAATTCGAGATGGGTGCCCTCGCCGTAAAGACATTAGTGGAAAAGGCTGAAGGGGGCGAGGTCAAGCCTTCTACGAAAGAGATCTTTTTGAAGCCCGAACTCATCATCCGAAAGACCTGTGGCTTTTACTTAAAGGGATATCAATTGAATCCTGCCCCGCCTCTTGTCATTCCCGCGAAAGCGGGAATCCAGGGAGCGGGCTTTAAATAAAGCGTCATGAATCACATAAGGGTGCGTCACTTCCGCAAAAACCGGGATCCAGAAAACACTGGAGTCCCCCGTATCAAGTACGGGGCAGGCTTAGTCAAGCCCGGAATGACAGACGATACAAGATTTGTGCAGGGATGCATAATTCGTATTCGAATTTCGAATTTTTGTTTTAAGAGGAGGGGATCTTATGGGAAGGAAGAAGATTTCGATTATCGGTGCAGGATTTGTAGGGGCCACAGCCGCCCACTGGGCAGCTGAAAAGGAATTAGGCGATGTTGTTCTGGTGGATATAATTGAAGGGATTCCGCAGGGGAAAGCCCTTGATCTCTTTCAAGCCGGCCCAGTCGAAGGGTTCGATGCAAGGGTGATTGGTTCCAACAGCTATGAGGAGACGAAGGATTCCGATGTGGTGATCATTACCTCGGGGGTGCCCCGCAAGCCGGGAATGACCCGAGAGGATCTGCTGGAAACCAACAAGAAGATTATTGAATCGGTTGTTGCTCAGGTGGTTAAGAACTCCCCCAATTCAATCCTTATCACGGTGACCAATCCCTTGGACACGATGACCTATCTGGCTTTCAAGAGGAGCGGTTTTCCGAAACAGAGGGTCATCGGGATGGCTGGAATTCTTGATACGGCCCGGTTTAAAGCCTTCATCGCAATGGAGTTGGGTGTTTCTGTGGAGGATATTCAGGCTCTCCTTTTAGGAGGCCATGGTGACGAAATGGTTCCTCTTCCAAGATACACGACCATCAGCGGAATTCCTCTCTCCCAGCTTCTACCTCGGGAAAAGATCGAGGGACTGGTGGACCGGACCCGCAAGGGCGGGGGAGAAATCGTGAGTCTCCTTAAGACAGGGAGTGCTTTCTACGCACCTTCTGCAGCCGCGATCCAGATGACCGAGGCCATTCTTAAGGATAAGAAACGAATCCTCCCGTGCTGCGTCTATCTCGAAGGGGAATATGGGCTAAGAGACATCTGCTTCGGGGTCCCCGTCAAGTTGGGTGCGAACGGGGTGGAGTCGATCATCGAGCTTCAGTTGATCGAAGAGGAGAAAGCACTGGTGGCGAAATCTGCAGAGAGCGTGAAGAAGAGCATTGCGGAATTGAAACTGTAATTCAAGGTTTAAGGAACGTCCGGCCTCGCCGGACTTGAGGATCGGCCTTTGGCCTTAAGGTTGGAGGCAAGGGCCAAAAAGAATTTGCCTCACGCGTAGCGTTCCTCGAACCTTAAGCGAAGCGCTCCTCATGCGGAGAGCTCCTGATATTTAGAGGAGACGATGAGAGAAATCAATGTTCAGTTGATTACAGAGAAGGTTCGAGCCCTCTGCATGGAGACCAGCACCGATCTGGGGGAAGACGTCCTCCTGGCCTTTGATCGGGCCATGGAGAAGGAGGAGTCCTCTCTGGGCTTGGAAATACTGACGGAATTGAAGGAGAATGCCCGTATTGCGAGAGAGGAGAAGGTTCCTATCTGCCAGGACACGGGTTTTGCTGTTGTATTTCTCGAGTTGGGGCAGGAGGTTCATCTAGTCGGGGGAGGCCTGAAAGAGGCCGTCTTTGAAGGGGTTCGTCAAGGTTATCGAGACGGATATCTGAGGAAATCGATCTGCCATCCTTTCACCCGTGTCAATACCGGGGACAATACCCCTGCGATCATCCATACGGAAATTGTTCCCGGAGATAAGATCAGAATTACGGTGGCACCCAAAGGCGGGGGCAGCGAGAATATGAGCAGGGTTGTGATGCTCACGCCCTCAGATGGGGTTGAGGGGATCAAACGGTATATCGTCCAGCGTGTTAAGGAGTCGGGTTCAAACCCTTGCCCCCCAACGATTGTCGGAGTGGGAATCGGAGGTACCTTTGAGGAGGCGGCTCTCCTTGCGAAAAAGAGCCTCCTCAGACCTCTAGGAAGCAAGAATCCGGATCCGGAGCTGGAAACGTTAGAATCCGATATATTGACGGAGATCAATAACCTGGGTATCGGACCGCAGGGGCTGGGAGGCAGGACGACCTCATTGGCTGTCCACATCTTGATGATGCCTTGCCATATTGCCAGTTTTCCTCTGGCAGTAAACATTCAGTGTCATGCCCAAAGACACAAAGAAATTGAGATTTAGGGAGATGAGGAATTGGGGAGATAGGGAGAAAAGTCCCCCTATTGCCCCATCCCCCTATCAGGCTTTTGGATCGGAGGAAGCATGGGTGAGCCTATCAAACTGATAACGCCATTGACGGATGCGGACGTGGAGCGATTGAAAGTCGGCGATCGAGTCCTCGTCAGCGGAATCGTTTATACGGGCAGGGATGCAGCACATAAAAGGCTGTCCGATTTGATTAAGGAGGGGAGGGCACTTCCCTTTGATGTAAAAGGCCAGATTATATACTATGTCGGCCCTACGCCTGCCAGACCAGGACAGGTCATCGGATCGGCGGGTCCTACGACAAGCTATCGCATGGATGCCTATGCTCCATCTTTGATTGAAAAAGGGCTCAAAGGGATGATTGGTAAAGGCATGCGGTCCGAAGCGGTCAAAGAGGCGATGAAGAAGTATAAGGCTGTCTATTTTGCCGCAACAGGAGGGGCGGGGGCCCTTTTGGCCAAGCGGATCAAGAAAGCCGATGTGGTGGCTTATGAGGATCTGGGCCCGGAAGCGATTCGCAGGTTGGAGGTGGAAGACCTCCCGGTGATTGTTGTGAACGATGTGAAGGGAAACGATCTTTATATCGAAGGGGAACGGAAATACCGTAGGTAAGAACTCATTGCAAAATGGTCAATAGGCAATGGGCAATTAGCAATGATCGATGAAAAAAATGAGGGCACGACCTGGGGCTAAATATGAAGATTGAATTATCCAGACAGAAAGTTCACAACGAGTTTGCTAAAAAGGTGGAACAGATCAGCGGGCAGAACCTCTTTGCCTGTTACCAGTGCGGGAATTGCACAGCAGGATGTCCGGTCTCTTTTTCAATGGAGATCGGTCCCCATGAGGCTATCCGGTACACCCTCCTGGGGTTGGAAGAAGAGGTGCTCCAGGTGAATACCTTCTGGCTCTGTGCCTCTTGCCTCCAGTGCACATCGAGGTGTCCCAAAGGGATTGATATTGCCAGAGTGATGGATGCTTTAAGGATGGTGATGTTGAGAAAGAAAGACAGGAAAGATCATATTCAAATCTCTCAATTTTCGGAAGAGTTTTGGGAGCGGGTTCCTCAGATCGCCCTCGTCAGTGGGTTCCGGAAGTTTCTGTCGTAACAAAAACCGCTTAGCGCATAGCGTTCAAACCACAAGATGTTTGAATTAGTTTTTCATAGATTAAAAATTGGGGCTTTGGGGGGTTGTCATCTGAAATTTGTTGTTTTTGACGCTATGCGCCATGCGCTCTGCGCTTTGCGATTAGGAGTTTAAGATGGATTATCTCTACTTTCCAGGTTGCACCCTTTACACCAAGGCAAAGAGTTTTGACCAGACGGCGCGGGACTGTTCGAAGCTCCTTGGATTTGAGCTGAAGGAACTCCCCAACTGGACCTGTTGTGGAGCAACCTTTCCTCTGGCAACGGACAACATCATGGCTCTCCTCCCGCCTTCGAGGATGTTGGCCAATGCGAGGGAACAAGGGACAGCCCTGACTACCCTCTGCGCCGTCTGTTTTAACGTCATCAAGAGAACGAACCGCTTGATTCAGGGGGACGGGGAGAAGAGGGATAAGATCAATAACTTTCTTGAGAAGAACTATCAGGGAGATCTTCGCATCGTCCATTATCTGGAGATCCTGAAACGAGATTTAGGTTTTACCGCACTCAAGGAACGTGTGAAGAAGTCCCTGGGAGGCCTGAAAGCCGCTGCCTACTATGGATGCATGCTCCTTCGTCCCTTCGAAGAAATGGAGTTCGACGACAAAGAAAGGCCCACCCTTTTTGAGGAGCTTCTGGAGGCCCTTGGGGCGAAGGCTGTTGAGTTTCCCTACAAGATCGAATGCTGCGGATCTTTCCAATCTGTGGGGTCCCCCGAAGTGGCTACGGAATGCGCCTATAAGATTCTGAGTTCGGCCATGAAGAATGGGGCCGAGGTAATCGTTTCCACCTGTCCCATGTGCACCTTCAATATCGATCACAAGCAGTCTGATATCAGGCAGAAGTACCTTGGTTTCAAAACAGTCCCTGTCCTCTATTTTACCCAACTGCTCGGAATTGCGATGGGCCTCGATTATCAAACCCTTGGATTCGAGCAGAACTTTGTTGACCCGATGCCACTTCTGAAGGAAAAGGGACTTATTTAAATTGGATCAATGCATATTTAATAGGCGGTGCAGCATAAGCACCAAATCCCAAGCACCAAATAACAAATAAATCCCAATGAACAAAATCCAAAATTCAAAACGAAGCAAATTAGTTTGGGTCATTTGGAATTGGAGTTTAGGATTTATTTGGGATTTGGGATTTGGAATTTGGAATTTTAAGTGAGAGATGGATTACAGCAGAAGAGATGAAAAATAGCTATTCCCAAGAATCTTTCGTTAAACGTGCGATGGTTATTGGAGGGGGCATTGCAGGAATTTCTGCATCCATCGATCTGGGGAATGGGGGACACGACGTGATTTTGGTCGAAAAGCTTCCTTCCATCGGAGGGCGGATGCTTCAGCTTTCCGAAACCTTTCCTACCCTCGATTGTGCCCAGTGCACGCTGACCCCGAAAACGGTGGAAACAGGTCAGCACCCTCGAATCAACCTCCTTACTTATTCGGAGGTAGATACGGTGGAGGGAAAGGCTGGAAATTTTCTGGTGAGGGTGAAGAGAAAAGCGGGTTACGTTGACTGGGAGAAATGCACAGGTTGCGGTCTTTGCCAGCAGAAATGTCCTTCGAAGAATCCTTCCGAATTTGATCGGGCCATGGGTCTGGGGAAGGCGATCTATACCCTGTCCCCCCAGGCCGTTCCGAATAAGCCCGTCATTAACCCCTCTCTCTGCCGCTATTTCCGGGAGGGAAAGTGCCGGGTGTGCGAAAAGATCTGTCCCGTTGGAGCCATTGATTACGAGCAGAAAGATCGTTACGTTGAAGAGAGGGTCGGCGCGATCATTGTTGCCGTCGGTTTTGATCTTCTCCCCAAGGAAAGGTTCGGCGAATATGGATACGGGACGATTCCGGATGTGATCGATGGCCTCGCCTTCGAGAGACTCAATTCCGCATCCGGGCCGACGACGGGTGAGATCAAAAGGCCTTCGGATGGAAAGATCCCAAAAGAAGTCGTCTTCATTCAGTGTACGGGATCAAGGGATCCCGAACGCTACATGCCTTACTGTTCCCGGGTCTGCTGCATGTACACGGGGAAGCACGCCCGACTTTATAAGCACAAAGTCCACGATGGACAGGCTTATATCTTCTATATGGATATCCGCTCGGCAGGGAAAGGGTATGAGGAATTTATACAGCAAGGGATGGAAGAAGAGGGGACCCTCTATTTGAGGGGAAGGGTTTCCCGGATCTTTCGAGATGGGGAGAAGATTGTGGTCTGGGGTGCCGATACGCTGACAGGGAAGCAGATAGAGGTTTCGGCCGACATGGTTGTTTTAGCTACAGCGATGACGCCTCAGAGAGATGCGCAAGATCTGGCAGCGAAACTGGGAATTGCGGCAGACGAACATGGGTTCTTGACCGAAGCGGAAAGGAAACTGAGACCTGTCGAGACGAATGTGGAAGGGATCTTTATCGCAGGCTGTGCCCAGGGTCCGAAAGATATTGCCGATGCGGTAGCCCATGCAAATGCCTCAGCGAGCAAAGTCCAAGCATTCTTCGCCAAGCATTAGATGCAATCGTATGTAGGAATTGTTTTTCTGAGAGATCGTAAGCACCAAATTCCAAGCACCAAATAACAAATAAATCACAATGATCAAAATCCGAAATTCAAAACGAGAGAGTTTAAGTCATTTGAAATTGGAGTTTGGAATTTATTTGGGATTTGGGATTTGGAATTTGGGATTTACAAAGAGTTACGAGCTTCTACGAGCATATTTAGCTACTCTTACCGAAGTGGTTGCCTGATGAGAAAGCTGGGAGTGTTTATTTGTCATTGCGGCGTGAATATCGCCGGCACCGTGGATGTTAAATCGGTGGCTGAACGGATAGGGAAGGTCGAGGATGTCGTCCACAGCACCGATTATATCTACATGTGTTCCGAGCCCGGACAACAGACCATCCGGGAGGCGATTCGGGAGAAAGGACTGGATGGAGTGGTTGTGGCCTGTTGCTCGCCAAGCATGCATGAGAATACCTTCCGAAAAGCCGTCAGATCCCAAGGGATGAATCCTTATCGCTGCGAGATCGCAAACATCCGGGAACAGTGCAGCTGGGTCCACCAAAAGGAGAAAGAAGAGGCGACCAAGAAAGCTGGAGAAATCATTCGAGCCACCCTTGAGAAGGTGAGGCGCAATGAATCACTGGAAGCCATTGCTGTGCCCGTCAATCGGAGGGTCCTGGTGATCGGCGGAGGGATTGCGGGAATCACCGCCTCCCTTGACATTGCCGAAGGAGGCTACGAAGTCCTCCTTGTGGAAAGAGAGGCTGCCCTCGGCGGACATATGGCACAGCTTTCGAGAACCTTCCCGGATCTCGATCCTGCTACGTCCGGCCTTCTTCTTAAGGCATCGGAGGTGAAGAGGCACCCGAAGATTACCCTCCTCTGCAATTCGGAGCTGGAGGACGTGAAAGGTTACGTTGGGAATTTCGACCTGAACATCCGACAAAAGGCCACCTTTGTGGATGGGGAGAAGTGTACCGGCTGCGGGATCTGTATAGAGAATTGCCCTGTGGAGTATCCTTCCCAGTTTGACCGGGGCCTGAGAATACGAAAAGCGATTGATACGTACAATCCTGTTGGTGTTCCGAACATGCCTGTAATCGATCGGGAGCACTGCCGCTATTTCCTGGACGGAATTTGCAGGCGATGCGAGGAGACCTGTCCGGAGAAGGCGATCCGTTTCGGGCAAGAAGATGAACGGCTGGAACAAAAGGTAGGAGCCATTGTTGTCGCTACCGGTTATGATCTTTATCCCAAGGAAGGATTGGGCGAGTATGGTTATGGCCAGATTCCCGATGTGATCGACAGTCTCACCTTCGAACGAATGCTTTCACCGAATGGTCCGACGAAAGGGAGAATCCTCCGGCCTTCTGACGGAAAAGCGCCAAAGGAGATGGTTTTTGTCCAGTGT
>Ga0214473_10008421_pt1 | contig 12188 bp, 9 predicted proteins | sample RVTome_7_FD_203509 | JGI IMG/M metagenome (GOLD analysis project Ga0214473, IMG submission 203509) | Soil microbial communities from uranium-contaminated site in the Upper Colorado River Basin, Wyoming, United States - RVT98D197 | ecosystem: Environmental > Terrestrial > Soil > Contaminated >... | reverse complement strand
CAGCGGAAGACCAGGTGTCCATCCTCGATAGATTGGTAGCACGGAGGCTCGCAGGGGTTGCCGCTTGTCCATCCCGCCGATGGGTCGAGCGGAAAGACGTTGCCTTCGTACCGGTAGAATACCTCGTCGGCGGATCCGCGGCCGGCGCCGAGGACGGCGAGCAGCGCCGACGCAAGAAGTGCTGAATGGCGCCGGACCATTACGCCTCCGATCGTTGCCAGACTTCACAGAGTCTTTTTCATTATAGCATTCCAGCCGCGCCCGGTCTACCGCCTACATTCTCGGCCTTTGCCAAGCGAGGAGCCCCCCCCCCGTTCAGCCGCCCTTTCCAAGGGGGCCGACCCCCCTTTCATCCCCCCTTAAAAAGGGGGGAAAGGGGGCGGTCGCCCTGCGAAACGGGCACTGAACCGGCTGACCGGCACAGATGCCTACGGGCAGGCGATGCCCGTTCCGTCCAGCCCCTCGGTGGCCAGGGATTGGACTAGGTCCCCGTCACTCGCATCGATCTTGCCGTCCGTGACCACGTCGCAGCGCACGTGGATGGGATCGGCGGGGTTGATCGGGGCGACGCCGTCGCCGTCGGCAGGGCTGCTCACGCACGCGCGAAACGCCACCACATCAGGCAGGTCGATACTCCCGTCGGTGTCGGCGTCGCCCGCCCAGTAGGAAACCCACAGCAGGGCCTCTTCGCGGCCGGCGGCGATCGGCCGGCTCACGTCAACGGCCTGTGCAGGAGCCGAGCAGCTTTCTCAAGGGATCGGCGGCGCCATAGAAAAGCGGCCAGAGCAGAGGCCCGGCAAGAAGGAACGCCACCACCGCCGCGGCGCAAACCACGTAAGCCGGTGAACCTCGACGAGCACGCCACGGCATCAGGTAGCCCAGCCACCCGGCCGGCTCCCAGGACCGTTTCTGCTCGATCGCCGCGCGGGTATGCCGGATTCGGCGGATCACCGTGAGAGCCGGCAGCGTCCCCAGCAGCCCCAGGGCCGCCGGAATGTGACCCAGGTGGGCCGCCGCCAGAAAGGCAACGCACCGCTCCGGGCGCTGCCAGAAACCGACCCCACAGCGTTCGACGAAGTTCTCGGCGCGGGCCTTGATGTAGCTGATGAGCACGGCGTTCGCCGCCGCCGCGAAACAGAGGGCCACGTACGTGGCATTGCCGATCAGGGCAAAATGCACCCCGCAGGCGACCAGCAACACGAGGTCGCTGCACCGGTCCAGGGTCGAGTCGAGAAACGCGCCAAACCGGCTGGAAAGCCCGCCGACTCGAGCCACAATCCCGTCGAGCAGGTCCATTGCGAAGGCAAGTGTCAGCATCGCGGCGGAGGCCATGGGCCACCAGCTCACCGGGGTCGGTGCCGCCTCTGCCTCCCAGGGCGGGGCGTGGCCAGCGCCGATCAGCAGGCAGACCGCGGCGCCACAGGTCAGGACGAAGCCCGCCACGGTCAGCATGTTGGGGGTCACGTGCAGAGCGATCAGCCTCTTGGCCAGCGTGTCCAGGGGGCCGGCCGGGCGCTCCCCGGAGGCACCACCGATGGCGGGTTCAAGGCGGGCCGGAAAGCTCGAGGCCGGCGTCGCCTTGTCTTGAACTTCGCTGGACGACATGGCCATCAGCTTGGTGTGGGTAGAGGTCACCTTGCAGACTGTTGAAGAATCCATCGATCTGCATCCGGGCTGCGTTTTACGGCGGACCACGGCCGCCACGGGGAGCGGCCATGACTTCTTCAAGAAACTACAAGCTGCCGGCGATCCATTGCTCCAGGCAAGCCCTGGCCTCCGCGTCCGAGAGCTGCTTGGGGGGATGCTTCATGCACACGGCCGACACCTCCAGAAGGGGCCCACCGATGCCCCGGTCCAGGGCCAGCTTGGCGCAGCGGATGGCGTCCACGGCCATCCCTCCGCTATTGGGCGAATCCTCGACACTGAGGCGCAGCTCCAGGTTCATCGGCGTGTCGCCGAAGCCGCACCATTCCAGCCGAAGGAAACAGACCTTGTTGTCGCGTTGCCAAGCCACGTAGTCAGAGGGGCCGATGTGGATGTTACCGCCCTCCAGCGGAACGTGTAGCTGGGATTGCACGGACTCGGTCTTGGACACCCGTTTGGAGACCAGCCGTCGTCGCTCCAACATGTTCAGAAAGTCGGTGTTGCCGCCGGTGTTGAGCTGGTAGGTGCGCTCGAGCCTCACGCCCCGCTCGTCCATGAGCCGGGCCAGCATGCGGTGGACGATGGTGGCCCCGAGCTGGCTCTTGATGTCGTCCCCCGCCACCGGCAGGTTTCGCCGCAGGAATGCCTCGGCCCACTCCGGGTGCGAAGCGATGAACACCGGGACGCAGTTCACCAAGGCCACTCCGGCATCGAGGCAGGCTTGGGCGTAATGACGCACGGCGTCCTCCGAGCCTACCGGGAGATAGCAGACCAGAACGTGGGCCCGGGTTTCTCGGAGCACTTCGGCCACCTCGCAGGGCGGCTCATCCGCCACGCGGAATGCCTGCGGCTCCGGATAATCGCGCATGTGCGCCGCCACGCCGTCGAGCACCGGTCCCATGCAGACCCGCACGCCGTAGGAGGGCAGCTCGCGTTGGAACACCCGCGTGCAGTTCGGCGGGGCGAATACCGCCTCTTCCAGGGGTCTGCCCACCTTGCGGCGGTCGACGTCGAACGCGGCGACCGGCCGTATGTCCTCGAGGCGGTACGGGCCCACCACCGGATGAAGCAGGCCTGCGGACTCCGTCGACGAGCGATGACGGTAGTATTCAATCCCCTGCAACAACGAACTGGCACAGTTTCCGATTCCCGCGATGGCTAGATTGATGCTGTCCATGTGCCTGCGTCCTTACCAGCGATCGGTCAAGACCCGGATCTGAAGCGTACCACCCATGGCGCCGCTCGCATGATGGTCCCTGGTGCAGCATCCGCGCCTGCGGGCTACCCAAGGCCACCGTGCCTGTTCGCCGTGATTCGCGGCGCGTGCAGCCACGCGAGGCATACCCTGCCGACCGTCACCACCGGCGTGTGCTGCCCGGACCCTCGCCCACGGTTCGGATCGAGTCGGCAGGTAACAAGTCCGCTCGGCGGACCCACATGTCCAGGCCGGCGGATTTCACATTCCTGCGAGGTCCGAGCAAGCCGGGCACTATTAGCAATGTGTCACGCGACAATATACGGCGCACGAGCCACAGTCGAAAAGAGCCCGACCGGCACGATCAGTGCCCAGCGCGTGACGCATGAGGAAAGCCCGGCCGAACTCCCAACCACTCGTCGTATGCTCCAGTCGTTTGCGTAAGCATATATATTGCAACGACTTACGATCCCTGAGGGCAATCGGTGACCGGTCGGTGGTCAAGGAGTGACGCCAAGCCCATCTCACGGCTCGGCCGGTCGGCGGGACCTGTCGGCGTCGGGAGGGGCCACCGTTGCAGCGTACGCATTGCGTTCAGACCTCGCCGCCTGGATCCGGCCGACGAGCCATGCCGCGGAAAAACCTAATGCTGCACCGGTCCAGCAATCGCTGGGCCAATGGACCGCATCCAGGTAACGCGACAGGGCGCAACCCACGGCCAGCAGCCAGAGCAGCCAGCGCAGTCGCCCGTAAAACGTCCCCAGAACCGCTGCGAGCGCAAAGCTCGCAGCGGAGTGACCCGAGGGAAAGGAACGAATCGCGTCGCCACGGAGTCCGACTCTTGATTCGAGCCAAGTGTCGTCGACCGCAAGGCGTTCAAGCGGCGACACCCGTTCGATCGCCGCCCAAGGTCGGTAACGAGCGACGAAGTGCTTGGGTATCTGATAGCCGACCCAGGCGAGGGCCTGACTGATCACGAGGGCGGTGATGATGCGGCGGCGACGTGCGTCGAACGCGGCCACCACGGCGATGACCACGATGAACGTCACAATCTGGCCAAAGTCTCTGAGGCCGGTGAGAACCTGATCGAGCAGGCCCGAGACCTCGTCGGGCATGAGGCGGTAGCGGAAGCGCATGAGGGGCACGTCGTACCATTGCAGCGCGAAGACACCCGCGCCGGCAACGACCACGAACGCCGCGCACTTCGCCCCGGTCACCGCCGCGAAACGCCGGTTGTTCAAACGCGACACCGCGACCATCCGGCATCCTCGACGTAAGTTCGTGCTCGATCGCCGAGCCCCACGACAGGCTTGGGCGCTTTTGACCGCCGGTATCCCCCGGCTCAATGGTCCGCCCGTGCTTCCCCGGGCCGCAGCACGCTTCGGCGGCACCATACCGACCTGACCGGCAACGGACAACCAGCGGCGCGGACCGCGGGGAAACTGCCGGGATTCGAGGCGACCGATAGGTCCATACGGGCGGTCGCGAGGTGACCTTCGACGATGGGATTACGGTCGACAGGCGATCGAGCAGGACGCGCGGGCAACGGTCGTGGTTTGGGCGTCTGCGGAGAGCCCGGCCGGAATGGCGTCGAAAGGGGGAGAGCCTGGCTTATCAAAGGGTCCTGCCGCACGCTTCCGCGAACGGCTTCAAGCCTCTCATGAGGGCCGAGAACTGGTCAACGCTGATGGTCTGATCCCCGTCGGTCCAGGCCCGCTCCGGCGTGACGTGAACCTCGATGAGCAGCCCGTCGGCCCCGCAGGCCACGGCGGCGTTGCTCATCGGGGCGACGAGGTGGCTACGGCCGGTGCCGTGCGACGGATCGACGATGATCGGAAGGTGCGATTGTCGCTTGACCTCCGGCACAATGGCCAGCGCCAGGGTGTTCCGCACGTAGGTCTCGTGGGTTCGGATGCCCCGCTCGCACAGGATCACGTTGCGGTTGCCGCGGAGCATGATGTACTCGGCCGCCAGCAGAAACTCCTCGAACGTCGCGGACCAGCCCCGCTTGAGGAGCACCGGGAGCGTCTGTCGACCCACCGCGGCAAGTAACGGCGTGTTGTGCATGTTACGGGAGCCGACCTGGAGCACGTCCGCGTAACCCGCTACCAGGTCTACACGCTCGGGGCTCATGACCTCGGTGACCACGGCCAGTCCGGTCGCTTCCCGCGCCGCGGCGAGCATCTCCAGGCCCGGCTCGCCGTGCCCCTGGAACGAATACGGCGACGTGCGCGGCTTGAACGCCCCGCCCCGCAGCCCGACGGCTCCGGCCTCTTTCACTGCCGCGGCGATCTCCAGGAGCTGCTGCTTGCTCTCGACGCTGCACGGTCCAGCGATGATGCCGAGCTTTCGTCCGCCGAGGATCGCGCCCGCCCCCAGCGGCACCTCCAACGTCGAATCTCCGGGCTGACGAGCGGCCGCGAGCATCATGCCCGGCTTATCGACGACACGGTCCACCATCGGCTCGCGGCACACGCCCGCTCGATCGAAATGCCCGTTGATCCCCAGCACTTCGACGAACTTCTGTGAGGCACCTTCGATGACCGAGCCGCTGAGGCCCATCCGGCCCAGGACGTCAACGACATGATGGACATGATCGTCTGTGCTACGCGGATTCATGACGATGAGCATGATCCCCTCCTCCGTCTGCGAGCACAGGCACCAACGGCGATCACCATCGCCCACGCGCGAGAATCAACGTGCGGGCGGAGGCGGGCAGTTCCTCCGGGCACGCGTACGCAGTGGCGCCCGTCGGCAGGCCCTGAGCCTCTTCCCCGCGAGATGAGCCTTGCGCGGATGGGCGCAACTTCGCCCACCATGGATCGATCCCCGCCAGTGCAGAATCGAACAGGATTAAACCTGTTAACTTTTTAGGATAGCTCCACTTGCCGATTATTTCAAGCCCTTTCCTGGCTCAAAGCTCTCGTCGACAGCTTACCGTTCTCTACGGCAGCCCGCACGGCCGTTTGCCCCGCGTGCACTGAGACTTTAGGCCGTCGTGTTCGGCTCATTCGCCCGTCCCGGCAGTCTCAGACGCTCCGGTAACTTCAGCCGACGGATCGAGCCGAATTCTAAGGGAGCCGGGCATCGAAAAGCCACCCCGACCGGGACCGCGGCGACAAGTAGTGCAGGTGCATAACGACACATTTCCGCAGCTCCTCAGCGGCGCTCCGCCCAGCCCCCTGCCCGCGGCGATCCCGAGCACGACGCCTCCCGGCGCCGCAAGCGCCGGATCTCATTTCGCGCGGTTCTTCGGGATCATGGCGATGGCCTCGATCTCCACGAGGAGTTCGGGCCGGCAGATACGCGCCTCGATGCACGTGCTCGCCGGCAGAGGGTCGAGCCCTTGCTCCACGTAGTACGCGTTGCGAACCGCATTGAAAGCGTCGTAATCGCGGAAATCAGCCAAGTAGCAGGTCGTGCGGACGATGTCGTGCCAATCGGCGTCCTCGCTGTCCAGCAGGCCGGCGATGTTTTCGAACGTTCGCTTCGTCTGGGCCCGAATATCGCCGGGATGGATCGACTCACCGTGCTCGTCGACGCTCGCCGTGCCCGAAATGAAGAGCATGACGCAATTATCCAGCTCCACGCGCATCCCACGGACGAAGGAGACCTTCTTGGGATAGTCGTAGGCTTCGTTGAGGACGCTCTTGTTTTCGATGGGCATCTTCCGAATGCGAGTTCGATTGGGAACGATCATCGGTTCGTCTCTCCTTTGAAGGTAAGGCCGCTCTGAGCACGCCCGGAACCCACCCGTGCCACGATGCGAACGCAACGGCTGGCACGCTGTTTCGGTCACCTCTCCGCCGACTTCTCCGGCAAGGGCTGCACGATGGTCAACTCCCGGTCGACCGGCAGGTTGGTCAACGTCTGCTGAATTCCGTCGGGCCAGACCACCGAAAGCTCGTCCACCCTGTTGGATGCACCGAGGCCGAAATAAAGCCGCGGGTCGTGCTGAGACAAGTAGCTGCCGCCGCTGCGGCGCAAGCGGCTCTGCCGGGCTCCTCCGGACTCAAGGGTGACTACAGCCCCCAGGGCGTCCCGGTTCGGCGCCCTTCCGACGAGTCGAACCGCCAGCCAATGCCGACCCTGTCTCGGGGAGTCATTCCGGAGCAGCATCGGCCGGTCATTCAGGTTCGCAACCAGAACGTCGACGTCGCCGTCGTTGTCGAAGTCCCCCCCCGCGGCGCCGCGACCGACGAACTTCTCGCGCATCCCGGGCGAGGCCCTCACCGACACGTCCGTGAATTGCCCGCGGCCGTCTCCCCGGAGCACCACGTCGGCTTGCGGCTTGAGGCAGCGTGCGTCTCCATTGCTGATGTAGAGGTCCAAGTTTCCGTCGAGGTCGAAATCGGCGAAGACGCCACCCCAGGAATCGTACTGCCCCATGGCCGCGGTAATGCCGGACCGCGCCGCCCGATCCTCGAAGTTGCCCCGTCCGAGGTTGCGGTACAGGCAGCAGAAACTCATGTCCGGGACGAACAGGTCAAAAAGCCCGTCGTTGTCATAGTCGCCGACCTCCACGGCCATGGCGGCGGTGGCATCGCCGCTCTCCCCGAACGCCACCCCGCTCACCAGGGCACGATTCTCAAACGACCCATCGCCTTTGTTCCGCAGGAGGTAGTTCTCCATGGCGTCGTTGGCCACAAAGATGTCGACATTGCCATCGTGGTCGTAGTCGAACGCCCCGACCCCCATGGCCCGCCCGACGGGCTGGATTTCGAGGCCGGCGGCGCGGGTCACGTCCGCGAAGGTGCCGTTCCTTTGCCCGCGAAAGAGGCGATCCTGCTGGCCGGCGTATGCCAGCGGTCCGGGAAAGGCCTCGGGAGCGTAGTACAGGGTCTGCTCCGGGTCGTACGTGAGGTAGTTGCCCAGGTACAGATCGAGCCAGCCGTCGCGATCATAATCGAAGAACACGGCGCCTACGCCGAAGCTGGCGTCGTCGACGCCCGCGGCTTTGGCCACGTTGGTAAAGGTACCGTCGTTGTTGTTGCGCCAGAGCTGGTTCGGACCGTAGTTGGTCACGTAGAAGTCGGTGTCCCCGTCCGCGTCGTAGTCCGCCGCGACGACGCCCATGCCGTAGGCCGGCGTGGCGAGGCCCGCCTTTCGGGTGACATCCTCGAACGTTCCGTCGCCGCGATTGCGGTAAAGAGCGTCGGTCGCCGACGCCAACCGGGCGCGCTCGCCCGGCTCGAGCCCGAGATCAGATAGACCCTCGAGCCAGCAGCCGTTGATTAGAAAGATGTCCATCCAGCCGTCGCCGTCGAAATCGAGAAACCCGCAGCCCACGCCGGTCGACTCAACGATGTTGGTCATGTGATGGTCGCCGACGGTCTCAACGAAACCGAGGCCCACGGCCGCCGCAATTTCCGTGAAGAGAATCGGCGCATCGGCGCAAGAGTGGACCACATCCCCTCCCGCACGCGGCGGCTCATCGAGTGTCCTTCCGGCGATCGGCGGAGGTTCGGGGTCAGCCGGACCGGCCGCCGATGTAAGTGCGCCCGCCGAGCAGGCGACCGTCCAGCCGCCGAGCCAGACAGCGGCACCGAGCTTCACCGATCGCCTTTGTACCACTGCAACTCCCGCGGGCGATTCTCCCGTTCGCATGGGGTGCGGGTTATCCACGTCGCGGCTGTCCGACGCCGTCAATCCTCCGGCGGTACCGCGCCCCATCCTGACGACGCTTAGCCGTAACACCACAATGGCCCGTTAGAGCGACCGGAAAGCAGTCGAACTGGGCGTAAGGCCCTCCCCGCCGAAGCGGCTTCATTACGTAATTTAACGCACTTCCGGACCTTCGTCTACATCATGAAGAGTCGTCCGCCAGGAGCGCATCCCTCGCCACCGCCGCGTGACTCGAACCGGCCGGAGCCCGGCGCCCAGCGTGCCGTCCAGGCGCTCCGATATCTGCTGGGGCGAAATGAACCACGGCCCGCCGAGACACGGCTGTCCCACGCCGCATGCCCGTATGGCTCTCCCGGAAACGCCCGGCAATCATCGTGCCAGGGCGGGCTGCGGGGACTGGCGCCACCTCCAGTCTTTACACCCGGCGTTGGCAGGGATCGTGGCAGCGCCCGATCAGCGGGGCGCCTCCGAGTCGTCGCCAGCGCTCACGATCGAGTCGGTCCGGCCCAAGCGGCCGCCTGTACTTGCGCGGCGGATGTGCTACAGTGCGATCGGTCTCAGTTCAAACCGATAGCCGCTCGATCCGAGTGTGGCTGAGCGGCTCGTTCAACAGGTAGAGGCATTGCAGCGGAGTGTTCGCCCATGAAACAGCGCACCACCATCGATCGCATGCCACCAACAATCAGCCTCGCGGTTCTCCTCCTGCTGAGCACCGGCGCCCTTGCCGGCGACGAGGACGTCGTCGCCCGCGCCCAAGTGAGCCTGCTGCAGGCGATACGGATCGCCGAGGAGCACGTCGGGGCGGGTACCGCCGTCGAAGCCGAGCTCGGGGACGACGACGATACCGCGGTCTATGAGGTCGAGGTTCTTGGTTCGGGGAGCCGGCATCAGCTCACGATTCACGGCGTGAGCGGAGCCGTGATCTCGTCCGAAACGAAGAAGCTGGGAGACAGTGAGATCGCCTTGGCCCACGCGATGTCCACCGCCCATCAGTCCTTGGCCGGCATCATTGCAGAGGCGACGAGCCGCGGCGGCGGCACGCCCATCAAGGGCAAGATGCGAATCAAGGATGGCGGGCTGATCGGCGCGGTCGAGCTGTTGGTCGGCGAGGAGAAAACCAAGATCGACATTCCGGCCGGCGCGGCGTTGCGTGCGGAGGAGCAGATCGATCGTGACGACGAAGCCAACGAGGCCGACCGCCACGATGATGAGGAGGAAGGCGAGGGCGACGACGATGATGACGAAGCCGGTCGCGACGAGGACGAGGACCGTCGCGCCGAGGATGCCGAGGCCCGCACGCCGCCGCACGAGGAGCGCCAGCCCGCGGCGGGGTCCGCCCCACCACCGGCGGACCGGCGCCTCCGGGCAACGGAGGCATGGAGCTTTGACCGGGAGGAGCCCGGTCGGCTGCCCGAGGGCTGGGTGATCCGCGAAACGGCGCCATCCACGAAGCCAGCCACCTGGCAGGTCACGGGGGACCCCGCGGCGCCGAGTGGGCCTCAGGTGTTGGCGGTGACGGAATCCGAGAACTACTCCGGCACGGTCAACCTGGCGATCTTCGATCGGGCCACGTGCGGGGACGTGGATATTTCCGTGAAACTCAAGGAGGTCGGCGGGCGCGAAGACCAAGGCGGCGGCCCGGTCTGGCGCTATCGCGACGCGAACAACTACTACTTCTGTCATGCCAATCCCGGCGCCGGGGTGGTTCGCCTGTACAAGGTGGTGGACGGTCGCCGCTCCAAGATCGTCTTTTCGCTCTTCGGCAAGGAGAGCGGCCGGTGGCACGACCTGCGCATCACCATGATCGGCGACACGATGGACTGCTATCTTGACGGCACCCACTTGGTCAGCACCACCGATGACACGCATCGCAAGCCGGGTGGGGTAGGACTGTCCACGCTGGCCGACGCGGTGACCTCGTTCGACGATTTCGTCGTGCACCATAGCGGGGACTGATCGAGGGGGCGGCTGCGGCACGGCGAAAGGCGGGCGATGTACCGCAGCCAAGCGTCCGCTGGCAGACGATGAGAGGTCATGCCCGAGCCGATCCGATTCTACAGCACCAACCGCCGTGCCGAGGACGTCGATCTGCGCCAGGCGTTGCTGCAGGGACAGGCGCCGGATCGCGGGCTGTACCTGCCGCGGCGGATCCCGCCAATGGCGCCCGCGGAGCTGGCGGAGCTCGCGGGAAAGCCCTATCCCGAGGTCGCTTTCCAGGTGCTGCGCCGCTTCACCACCGGCATCTTCGATGATCCGACGCTTGGTGCCCTGTGCGATGAGGCCTATGACTTCGACGTTCCCCTCGAACGGGTTGCGGGGAGACGTTACGTCCTGAGGCTGGATCGCGGTCCCACCGCCTCGTTCAAGGACTTCGCCGCGCGGATGATGGCCCGCTGGATGGGCGTGCTGATGCGGGCCGAGGGCCACGACCTGGTGATTCTCACGGCAACCTCCGGCGACACGGGAAGCGCCGTCGCCCATGCCTACCACGGCGTGGACCGCGTCGAGGTGGTGGTACTGTTCCCCGTGGCGGAAGTGTCCGACCGGCAGCGCCGGCAGATGACCACGCTGGGCGGCAACGTGCACGTGTTCGCCGTGGACGGCAAGTTCGATGATTGCCAGGCCATGGTCAAGCAGGCGTTCGCTGATCGCGGTCTTTCCGCTCTGCGCTTGACCTCCGCCAACTCCATCAACATCGGCCGGCTCCTGCCACAGAGCGTCTATTACGTGTATGCCTACGCGAACATCGCCGGCACCGCCATGGACGAGCCGCTCCTGGTGTCCGTCCCGTCCGGCAACTTCGGGAACATGATGGGCGCGGTTCTCGCCGGACGGATGGGCGTGCCCATACGGCGTCTGATCATCGCCACCAATGCCAACGACGAAGTCCCGGTGTTCCTGCGCACCGGCCGTTACGAGAAGATCGCCCCTTCGCGAGTTTGCATCTCCAACGCCATGAACGTGGGTCATCCCTCGAACCTCGCCCGGCTGGTCGACGTGTACGGCGGGCGCATGGACGAGACCGGCACGCTCCATGAGCCGCCGGACCTGGACCGCCTGCGCCGCGACATCTACGCGGTCAGCGTAGACGACGGGCAGACCCGCGCCGTCATCAAAAGCGCTTACGATCGCAACGGCTTGCTGCTCGAGCCGCACGGCGCCGTGGGGTGGGCGGGCCTCGCCCGCTACTTGGCCGAGCACGCCGAGCACGCGGCGATGCCCGCGGTTTCCGTCGAGACCGCCCACCCGGCCAAGTTCCCCGAGGAAATCCGGGCGATTGTCGGGATCGAGCCGGAGACCCCGCCCTCACTCGCCGGCCTCGAATCTCGGCCGGAACGATTCGAGTCGATCACGACCGGTTTCGACGCCTTTCGCCGGCTGCTCCTGGACCGGTTCGCGGGAGCGTAACGCCGAACGGAGGTGCGACCTCCCGACTTGCGACCGAGGCGGTCCGCACACGTTCGGTGGCGAAAGGACAGCGCGACTCGCGGCCGACAGCGACCCGCAGGTTATGTCCCGCCCACACCACCCTCGTGCGGTCCTGCAGATCGGCCCGTACCCCGCCCCACCCTGTCCCTCCGACGTGGCTCGCCCCGGGGAGGTGTTCAGCCCGTTCTGGATTCCGAATCTCGGCATGCGAACCGCCTGCTATGAAGGAGCTTGCCCATGGCGCTCATGCACGAACTGAGCGCGGCGAAGCTCGCCTTCGAGGTCAGCGGGGTTT